>BNJU01002513.1_pt1 | contig 53285 bp, 59 predicted proteins | sample 8539281 | NCBI WGS metagenome assembly BNJU01 (sample SAMD00202456, study PRJDB9452) | human saliva metagenome | isolation source: human saliva | place: Japan | reverse complement strand
GCGGCGACGTCCTCGCCCCTGTGACGCACCACGAGCCACACCCGCGGCCCCGAGGTCGCCCCCTTAGGGCCACCAGGGACCGTTGCGCGGCTGCCCGGCTGAGAACTGCCCAGCCGCTGGATGAGGCTCTCCGCGGCGACGGCCGAGCGCAGGTCGAGCCCGGTCATGAGCAGGACCCGGGCCTCCGACGGCGGGGGCGTTCCGCGGGGCAGGTCCACCAGGACGACGTCGTGCTCGGCGCGCATCGCCTCCAGAACCGCGTCCGCGCAGCTCGTCGGCCCGCCGCGGACGTCGCCGGTGAGCACCGGTATGGCGTGCCACACGGGCAGCGCCCCGACCAGGTGACCGGGCCGGAAGGCCGACTCCTCCACCGGGAGATCCGCCCACCGCAGCCCGGTCAGCACGGCCTGCCCGCACAGGAGGTCCAGGCCGCCAGCAGGGTCCAGGTCCATCATCGCCACCCGCCTCCCGGCCCGGCTCAGCGCCCAGGCCAGGTGCAGCAGCAGGGCGCTGACCCCCAGGCCCCCACGGGCACCGGTGATGGCCAGGACCTGAGCCGTGGGGGCTCTACGGGCGGGTGCGACCCCCACCGATACGTCCGGCACCGACGACGGCGCCAGGGCCTCCTCCCCCGTTTCCGGGGCGACCTGCATGAGTGTCGACCCGCTTGCCTGCGTGGCTGCCTCCATGGCGCCTCCTCCGATCTGGTGCGCGGCCCCCGCTGGGCACCGGTCCTGTCACCAGGGTGCGGGTCCGGTCGCGGTGGCACCTACCGACGTCGTCGGACCTGTGGAAACGGGTTGCGGAAACGGGCCTGTGGTCCCCGCGCCATCCGCAGCCACCCGCCACAGGCGCCGAGCGTTGCTGCCGCGGTAGCAACGCTCGGGGGGCGCGGGGGTCACACACCTGACAGCGCGGGCCTGCTCGTGATGAGATGGGGCCATGAGCGCTCAGCCCAGCGCAAGCGATCCCTCCCAGACAGCGGCGTCACCGGCGGCTCCCCCCATCGCCGCACCGGTGCTGCCTGCTGCGGCCGCACCCGCACCCACCGGGCACCGCGCGGCGGCCTACTTCGACCTGGACAAGACGATTCTGGCGACGTCGTCGACCTGGGCACTGGGCACCCCGATGCGACGCAGCGGCCTCATCTCCTCACGAACGCTGGCGTACGGGCTCATCGCCCAGATCCCCTATCTCCTGGTCGGCGCCGGCACCCGCCGGTCCAACAGCCTCATGGAGCACCTGGCCCTCGTCTCCGCCGGGATCAGTCGCCACGACCTGATGGAGGTCGTCGAGGGCGCCCTGGCCACAGCGATCGAGCCGGCCGTCTATGCCGAGGCCCTCGACCTCATCGAGGCCCACCGCCGGGCCGGGCACGACGTGGTGGTCGTCTCCGCCTCCATCATCGAGATGGTCGCCCCCATCGCCCGCCTCGTGGGCGCCGACCGCGCCGTGGCCACCCGCATGGAGGTCGGCGAGGACGGGCTGTTCACCGGGCGGATCACCCGCTCCATGCTGCACTCGGAGAAAGTGGTGGCGCTGCGCGAGGATGCCGCCGCCCACGGTATCGACCCGGCCCGGTGCTGGGCCTACTCCGACTCCATCTCCGATGAGCCGATGCTCAGCGCCGTCGGCCACCCCGTGGCGGTCAACCCCGACCGGGACCTGCGGCGCATGGCCCAGGAGCGCGACTGGCCGGTGCGCGACTTCGCCCGTCCGGTGCGGCTGCGGCCGCGCTGGAAGCCCCCGCACCTGTCGACTCGGGCCTCCCTCATCGCCGGTGCCGCCGGCGTGCTCGCCGTCGGAGGCACCGCCGCCTGGCTCGTCTCCCGTCACGGTTCACGCCACAGCGCCTGAATCGGCTGCCCGAGCCCTCCCGGGATCAACCGGCACGCCAGGTTCCCGCCTGCACCGCCCGGCACAGGCGCTGAGCCTCCTGAACCCCCGCCAGTACCGCCTCGGCCTGCCACACCACCCAGGCCGCGACCCCCTCCATCGTCCCGGACGCGTAGGCGCCGGCGGCCTCGGCATAGGCCCCCGGCACCCGGCCGGGGTAGAGATCGCTGACCGCGGTGCCCGTCGGCTCGACCCCGTCGCGCACCAGCAGGTGGCGCACCAGCAGCCGGCCCACCGCGGCGTTCCCGGCGGTGAAGGGTCGCGCCGACAGCATCTCGGCGTGGACGATGGCCGCCCGCACCAGTGCCGGCGCCCGCTCCGCCTCGATGAGCTCCAGAAGCCCCTCCAGCCGCGCCGCCAGCTCCTCCTCCTGCGGGGCCGCGCCCGGACCTCCCTCGCGCACGCGGATCCGCCCGGTGCGCGGCACGCCGACCTCCTCCAGCCCGACCCGGCCGCCGGCCGCCAACGGGCCGGCAACGTCTCGGTGCAACACGGCCAGCAGCGAGCGCGCCGGGGGCACCACCGGACGTCCCCGCCCCACCAGATCCGGCATCCAGCCGACCAGGCGGCTCCCGGCGCGCCACAGCCCGGCAACGGCGTCCAGGCCCGGATCGCCCGTGGCGGCCTCGGTCAGGGAGCCCGCGGCCACGTGCTCGCGCAGGACCTCGGCGGAGACGACCGCGCCCTCAACGCCTCCGGAGGCAATGGCCCCTCGGATCGCAGCCTCGGCGCGGGCCTCCCGCCACCGGCGCCGCAGGGCCTCGTTCCAGCGCAGCTCGCCGCAGGCCTCACGCACCGCCGCCTCGGCGGCTCGCACCCGCTCGTCGGCGGCCACCTGGCTCAGCGCCTTCAGTACCGGGGACTCCCCAGCATTCGACCGCCCGGTCGACACGCCGGGGCGGCCCATCACCTCGGTCTGAGCACGCCGCTTCGGCACTCCGGCCGCAGTTGGCCCGATCCCTACAGTCATTCGCACCACGCGCCCACTGTGGCACACCACGACCGACCCCGACCACCGGCGCCTCCCCTCTGGGCCTCGACGTCTCGGAGCCCGGCGGAACCCACATGAGCCACCACAGACCGGCGCAGACCGAGCACACCCCCTAGACTCGATCAGGTGAGTGACTCCCCCCTCCCATCACGGCCCCGGCTCCGCCCCGCCGTCCGCATCCTCGGGCGCGTCAGGGCAGGCACCACGCAGCCGCAGGCCCGACTACGTGCTCACGGCCGTCGTCGGAGCCATCTTCGCCCCGGTCACCTCCGTCCTGCTGGGGCTGGCCGACGCCGCACCGACCCAGATCCTGCGCACCGCCCTGCTGCTCGCCGCCATCCTGCTGCTCTCCGCCTCCGCCGCCGCGCTGTTCGCCAGCCGATCCTCGCTGGGCGCACTCGTTGCAGGGCTGACCGCGCTGGCGGCGCAGTCAATGGTGTTCCTGGCTCCCATCCATGCGGCCTCCCTGTCCGAGAAGTGGCTGCAGAGTCTGATCAGGACCGGCTTCGTACTCGTTCTGGCAGGTCTGTGGCTCGGCGGCTCCTGGGGCATGCGTCAGGCCCGCCGCGCCGGTCATGCGCAGGGGCACGCCGCCTTCCGGCTCACCCAGGCCGACCGGACCGTGGGCTCAACCCCGACACCACCCCCCTCGCGCCGGCGCGACCACCTCTGTCCCTGCCCTGGGTGGTGGCCGGGCTGGCGCTCGCAGCCTTCCTGCTGCCCCGTTCCTACATGCGAGCGGTTGCCCCCGGCATCCAGACCGGGCCGCTGATGCTCGCAGCGGTCCTCGTCTCCTTCATCGCGCTGTCAGCAGCCGGTGCCTCGACGGCGCACTCCACCCTCGGCGCGCGCGTCACCGGACCGATCCTCATCCTGGTGGCGGTGCCGAAGCTCAGTGGCGATATGATCCCTGGCGGCCATCTGGTCTCCAGGCTCCTGCCTTACGGTCCCGACGCCGTCGTGCTCGCCGCCATCGGTATCGAGCTCATGGCGATCGGCTGGGGAGCACATATGGCTCGCCGCCAAGGTCGTGCCAACGCACTGGCCAGGTTGCGCTCCGGTGCCTGAGGGTCCCATGCCCGCAGGCGTGTCCTGAGAATGACCGTGCCCCTTTCGGCGTCCCCGCCCTGACAACTACCGTGTGCATGCGTAAGGAGACCTCGTGAGCACCGATAACACAGACCGCCCCGCCCCGCAGACGCCCGGCACGCCCGACGACGTCGGCTCAGCCTCCGCGTCAGCGGCGACTCCCGTCACCGGCCCGGTGGCCGCGAATGCTCCCCAGGGTGAGGCGTCCGTCAAGAGCCTGGGCGGCAAGGTCGCCCAGGCCTCTCCATCCGTCCCCTCAGCACCCGGTGCCGCAGCAACGGCGGAGGACCCGGACGAGGCCGCCGGCACGGTCGGATCAGCCAATTCGGCAGGATCGGCAGGATCGGCCGAAGACGCTGCGGATGATGATGTCGACACCCTGAACATCCACAGGCAGACTCTCGCTCCCAGATCTCCGGGGAGCGAGGCCACCAAGGCCGCTGACACCGCCGACGACGCAGATGACGCAGACGACCACGCGGCCGAGGAGGTCGAGGAGACCGGGGGGCTCTCTGATGAGCCGACGTCGGCCGCCCCCGAGGAGGCTCAGATCGGCACGTTCCCGGTCGGCCGCCCCGCCCAGGACCCGCTGCGTCCCGGAGGACTCCTCCCCCGCCCGGTGGTCACTCAGGCGGCGCCGACGCCGCCCGAGTCCTCCGCGCCGGTGAGGCAGGCCGTGGCGGGGACAGTCGCCGGGCCCACGGGCAGGGCATGCCGCCGTCGATTCCGCCGTCCTCGGTTCCGGGGAGGCGAGGCCCGAGCCGTTGACCAAGCCGGCACAGCCCGAGGTCGCCACCGCATCGGAGCCCCTCCCCACGACCTCCGAGACCGACACGCCCCCGGCGGCCCCGGCCACCCCGCGGCCCCGGAGCCGGCTGAGCCGGAGGACCGGGAGGGTCGGGAAGACCGGGAAGATACTGCGTCCGCCACGTCCACTGCCTCCGCCACGTCCACCGCGGAGACGCCGTCGTCCCCCGAGCAGGAGGGAGAGGAGGGCGAGGCACCCGCAGGTGCGGTCAGTGCGACTGCCACAACGCCGGCCGCCACGACGACAGCGGCGGCGGCAGACACAGCGGTGCGCGCACCCGTGGCCGACACCGCCGAGGACCCCGCCGAACCGGAGGACGCGACCGAGCCCGAGGACCGTGGGGACCAGGACGCCCACGCCGTCTCCGAGGCTCCGAGGGCATCGACGTCGGCGGACACGAGCATCACCGACGATGGTGACGAGGCTGACGGCGAGGAGGCAGTGCAGCAGGCAGCCGCCCCGTCATCCGTGGCCTCGCAGACGGAAGTCCCGACCCCGCGGGCCGCCGTCTCCAGGACTCCGGCGTCACCGGAGGAGGCCGATCAGGCGGTCTCGGTCGACACCACTGGCCCCACTGCCGGGACAGCAGCATCCACGCCATCGAGGGCCGCGGCGAGCTCCCCGGCTAGTGCGGCGCCGGCTCGGCCGGCCGTCAGGTCAGGGGACATCAGCGCCATCCGCCACGTCCCCCGCACCATCGGCGGTCACGCCCACGGCCTCGTCGGCCGCACAACCGACTCCGAAACCGGTCACGGACACGGCCGAGCCGGAGCCCGCTCAGCCGTCAGAGGCCAAGGCCTCGGAGCCCACTGCTCCCGCAGGCGCCTCGGTGGACAACCGCCCCTCGGCGCCCTCCTGGCCGGCGACCCCCGCGGCCCAGCTGGCCAGCACCGCCTCCGGGGCGAGTGCCTCCACGGCGCGTTCGGCCGAGTCGACCTCCTCGACGCGCCCTGCGTTCTCGACGGACGGCGCAGCCGGCCTCTCCGCACACCGTCCGGCGGCACCCGCGTCCGCCTCAGCCCCGCCGGCCGGACTCTCCGGCTACCGCTCTCAGGCTCCTGCCCAGGGCAGGGCGGCATCCGCGGCCTCCGCAGCGACCGCGACGACTCAAGCAGCCACGGCAGCCCAGGCGGCCACGGCCGCGTCGAGCGCCGCCTCCACGACAGCGGGATCGGCGTCGGCACCGAGCTCGACAGCGCCCCAGACCTACCGGCCCGCTCCCGCAGCCCAGTCCGCGGCAACCGCACAGTCGATGTCGGCGACGGACAGCGCCACCTCCGCGGCGACATCCGCGTCAGCCCCGGCGCCGAGCTCCGCACCGGCCGAGACGCCGTCGCGGCAGTCCTCGCCGCAGGAGCCCAGCTGGCCCTCAACCTCCACCGCCCGGGGGTTCTCCGCGAGCGCCGACGCCCTGGAGAGCGACGACCCCGAGGAGCGCGGCCGTTCGCGCGCCCGGCAGGCCGCCGCCGCCATGACCGGCTCCACCGAGGATGACGACTCGATCCTCCTCAAGGGCGCCACCAGCGTCCTGCGCCCCGTGAGCTCACGCACCGAGACCCACTGGGCCGGGGTGCTCATCGCCGTCGTCCTGTTCCCTCTGGCCTGGTTCCTCGTGCACGACGGCGCCGCCTCCCTGACCGGCGGCAACCCCTCGGCCTGGCCGGCCGCCGCCTCTCCGGTGGGAGCCCTGGAGATCCTGGGTGGGACCGCGGCCTGCGCCGCAGCCCTGTTCATGATCTCGCGATCATCCCTGGGGGCTTTCGTCGTCGGCGCCTTGAGCACAGTCATCGGACTGCCCTTCGTGCTCATGCCCGGGGTCGTCCGGTCGATCCTCGGCCCGACGGTCGACCGGCTCCAGGCCCACTCCGACCTGGGGCGCGCCCTGTCCACCTATGTCATGGACGACGGTCTGTCCGGGCGCTTCATCCTCATGGGCGTGCTGACGATCATGGTCGCCGTTGTCGCCCACCTGGCGCGCCGTTCCGGTCAGCGCGAGCAGGAGGCCGACGACCGCGGCCGCCGTGACTGAGTCCGACGCCGCCCAGTCGCCCGCGGAGGTCCCCTCCGGGGCGCCTTCGCAGCCGACCCCACGGATGCGGACAGTCGCCGACGCCGCCCGCGATGCGGTGCCCATCGTCGTCGGATACGTGACGCTGGGGCTGGCGGCCGGGATGCTGCTGGTCGCCGAGGGGCTCGCCTGGTGGTGGGCGCCGGTGTGGAGCCTGGTCATCTACTCCGGAACCATGCAGATGCTGCTGGTGCCCCTGGCCGGTGGCGGCGAGCCGCTGGCGACCATCGCCCTGTCCACCGGCTTCGTCTCGGGCAGGCACATCTTCTACGGCCTGGGGTTCCCCCCTGGACCGGGTGCGCGGCGGGACGCTCACCCGCCTCTACGCCGTCCACGCCATCACCGATGAGGTCTACGCGCTGCTGGCGGCCCGCGACCGGCGAGCCATGAGCGGGCGCTACCTGGTGGCCGTCGAGGCGATCAGCCATATCTCCTGGGTGACGGGCACGACCATCGGAGCGCTGGCCGGGACGGTGCTGGCCTCCGTGGTGGGTGAGCGCATCGAGCTGCTCGGTTTCGTGCTCACGTCGCTGTTCGTGGTCCTGGCCATCGAGAACTGGCGCAACCACCCCGATATCGGGGTGCTGTGCCTGGGACTGGTGGCCGGCGGCGTCGGCCTGGCGATGGGTGGGTCGGCGGCGCTGCTGACCGCGCTGGTGACGCTCGCCGTCGGCCTAGTGGGTCTGTACGCCTGGCGCGCTCACCGGCCCGCCTCGCCGGCACCGACGTCGGGGCAGGAGGACGAGCAGTGCTGACCAACCCGCAGATCGCAATCGCTGTCGTGGTCGTCGCCGTCATCACCTTCGTCTGCCGGATCGCTCCCTTCGTTCTGCTGCGAGGACGCAAGGACAACGCGCTGCTGGCCTTCCTGTCCCGGGCCATGCCTCTGGGCGTCATGATCGTGCTGGTGGCCTACACACTGGGCGGCGTGAGCCTGGCGCCGTCCACCTGGCTGCCGGCTGCCGGCGGCATCGGGGCGACGGCGGGCCTGCACCTGTGGCGGCGCTCGATCGGGCTGTCGCTCATCGGCGGCACCGGCGTCTACGTCGCCCTCAGCCTCCTGCTGGGCTGACCCGCCCTCCTTCTATCCGCGGCCGGTGGCCGGCCATGTAGAAGACGATGAGGGCCACGTAGGTGACCACGCTCAGCCAGGCGCTGACCAGGCCCAGCAGTGCGGCCAGCGCGTACAGCCACGGCCCCATCGCGAAGCGCCGGGTCATGGACCGCACCTCCGCCTGCGTCACCTCCGGCCGCAGGCGGCTCCGGTCCCGGATCGCCGCACGCCACAGGGCGTTGAAGAACAGTCCACCGACCACCATGACCACCCCGTAGAAGACGGCGCCCGTGCGCTCGTCGTGCCCGGACTCTAGGAACGCGTCAGCACCGAGGTTGCGAAGGGCAGGAAGGCGACGTCGAGCAGGAGGAAGAGGTTGCAGATGAGCATCCACTGGTCGACGCTGCGCACCCTCGTGAAGATGGCGTGATGATTGAGCCAGACCTGCCCCACCAGGAGGAAGCTGAGGACGAAGCCCACGTAGCCGGGCCACAGGGAAGCCAGGGAGCGAAGCAGGCTCCCGCCGTCCTCGGGCAGCTTGATCTCCAGGCTCAGGAGCGTGATGGCGATGGCGATGACGCCGTCGCTGAAGGCCTCCAGGCGTCCGGGCGAGATCAGTGCCGGCTCATCCCCTCCTCCGCCGCTGACGTCGGCGGAGGGCTCGATCTCGGGCTCCCAGTCAGCAACGGCGTCGGAGGCTGCAGTCTCATGGCGGTCAGCAGAGTCCTCATCGGTGTCATGGTGATGATCAGTGGTCATGCCGCTCCCCTCCGTTCCCTCCGGCTGCTGGTGGAAACCTATGACGCGCGCGAGGCCATCCGTTCCACCTTACTGCCGCCGGGGATATTCTGCGCCAGCTGGGACCTTTCATTGCAGCCGGGGACGTCTCACGTGCAGGGGTACAGGATGTCTGTCCCCGTACGCCTCAGACGTCCCCGTCAGCGTTACCGGGTGCCGACCAGTAGGCTGCGTCCGTGCCTGTTGACGTCAATCGCCCCGGCCCCTGGAACCACCGCAACCTCACCGCCCGCGGCACCCGCTTCCATGTCGCGCTGGCGGGCCCCGAGGCCCCGAGCGGCAGCGGGTTGCTGACCCTCCTGATCCACGGCTTCCCCGAGTGCTGGTGGACCTGGCGCCATGTCATCCCCGCCCTGGCTCAGGCCGGGCACCGTGTGGCGGCCCTCGACCTGCGCGGTTTCGGAGGCTCGGACCGACCGCCGTCGGGCTACGACCTGGTGACGCTGGCACAGGACATCGCCGCCGTGGTCCGCTCCCTGGGCCACGAGCGGGCCGTGGTCATCGGTGCCGGGCTCGGCGGTCAGGTCGCCTGGGCCCTGCCGCACGTGGCCCCGGACCTGACGAGGGCGATCGTTCCGGTGGGCGCCCCCCACCCCCTGGCCCTGCGCTCACTGCGGTCCCGGGCACTGTCAGGGCCGGCGCTGCAGTACGCGAGCCTGCAGGTCCCGGGCCTGGCCGAGCGGCGACTGCGCAGCCGCAGCGCCCTGGAGGGCCTGCTGCGCTCCTGGGCCGGACCGCATACCCGGGAGGCGGTGGCAGAGGAGGCCTCCTACTACGCCGAGCTCCTGTCCCGCCCGGGCGCCGCCCGCAGCGCCCTGGAGCCGCTGCGCAACCTCATGCTGTCCCGGGCGGAGACGGCGGCGCTGGAGCGGCCGGTGACGGTGCCCGTCCTGTCGGTCCAGGGCCAGCTCGACCCGGTTCAGCCCGCCCAGGCATACGCGCGCGACACCCACCACGTCACCAGCAACCTGCGCCAGGCGACGATCCGCCGTTCCGGCCACTTCCCTCAGGAGGAGGCCCCGGCCGAGCTCGTCCGGGCCCTGATGCCCTTCCTGGCCGGCGTCGCCCCGGCGGTCTGACGCCCGGCGCCGCCTCACACCGGCTGGCGCAGGTTGTCCATGAGGGAGCGTCGGTCGAGCTGGGCGGGCAGCCAGGTGGTCGCCACCGCGAGCGCCAACGAGATCCCGCTGACGAGGGCCAGCAGCCCCACCGGGACCGAGGCGACCAGGACCGCCGTCCCGCCCCCGGAGTACAGCGCGGCGTAGACGGCGCTGAAGGCGGTGGCCGCCAGCCCGAAGAGGATGCCGGTGACGGCGTAGATGACGCCCTCCAGCGCAGTGGAGGCCAGAACCGTACGGGTGCGCGCCCCGATGACCCCCAGCAGCGCGCCCTCCTGGCGCCGGGCCCGCCCCACCATGGCGATGTTGGCGATCCCGCCAACACCGGAAATGAAGAAGGTTGGAACCCCGACGAGAGGAACCCGTTGACCGAGCCCTGGGCCCCGGTGGCCTGCCCGGCGCCGACGGCAGCGTAAACGGTGCCGGTCAGGGCCACGGCGATGGCGAAGGGGACGATCGTCGTCATCGACAGGGAGGCGCGGTGGCGGGCGTTGGCGCGGGCGGCGAACCAGGCGGGGCTGCGGCCCGGGATGAGGGCGGTCCACCAGGTCAGCAGTGGCCGCAGCGTCCAGTTCGGCACGCTCAGGGCGGCGATCGCGGCGAGGAGCCCCATGGAGGCGCCGGCCATCGCGCGATCCCCCGGGTCGTTGAGGTTCATACCGGACGTGGCCATCTCCGCCCTCTCCGCGTCGCTCATGGGTAGAGAGCTCTCGAAGGGGGTCAAGACCAGCCCCAGGAGCATGATGCCGACAACCACCCACTGCCACCACCGGGTCCGGGTCTGCGGGGCTGTGGCCTCCCCGCAGCGCCTGCATCTCGGGGACCGACGCCGCCCGCCGGGCCGGCCCCATCGCGCCCAGGACGCAGAACAGCATCGTCACGGCGATGGTCAACGGCACCCCGAAGCCCGGCATGATGATGGGCAGATTCTGAGGAAACACATCGAACTCCCGCCAGGTGAGCAGGTAGACGCGGACCAGCGGCAGGCTGGCCACCGCCCCAATGACGCCTCCGAGCAGCCCGATCACCCCGACCTGCGCCAGGATGATGCGGCGGATGCGGCTGCCGGGGATGCCCAGGACCTTCCACAGCGCGTGGGAGCGCTGCTGGGCCGAGACGGTCAGGCCGAGCGTCGTGGACAGGATGACGGCGGTGGCCACCCCCACGTAGGAGACAAGGCTGGAGCCGATGATGTGGGCGGCGTTGATGAGCTCGGCCGAGCCCTGGGCCTGGGCCCAGCTCAGGGCGCTGTACCAGGTGGTGATGATGACGCCGATGACGGCTCCGCCGACGGTGGCGACGAGCAGCGACCACAGCCATTGGCGGGCGTGGTGGCGCAGGTCGTTCCAGATGAGTGTGACCATGTTCTTCTACTCCTGTCCCGGTCAGGCGGCGCGTGAGGCGCGGGCGGTGTGGACGAGCTCGGCGATCTGACGGGCATCACGGCAGCTGGTCCACTGCACCAGGTGGCCCTGACTCATGACGGCGACCGCGTCGGCCTTGGCGGCGGCCTCGACGTCGTGGGTCACCATGACCACGGTGGCGCCCTGCTCGGTGAGCCGGCGCAGCCAGTCCAGGACGAGGGCGGCCGAGCTCAGGTCGAGGGCGCCGGTGGGCTCGTCGGCGAAGACGATCCGGGGCCGACTGGCCATGACGCGGGCGATGGCCACTCGCTGGCGCTCCCCGCCGGAGAGCTGGTGGGGCTTGAGGCCGGCGCGGTGAGCGAGTCCCGACGGCGTCGAGGGCCGCCCGGGTCTGGGCGTCACTCAGGGGACGCCCAGCCAGGCGCGAGGGCATGGAGACGTTGTCGGCGGCGCTCAGGGAGGCGATGAGGTTGTACTCCTGGAAGACGAAGCCGACGTGGCGGGCGCGGAACCGGGCGCGCTCGGCAGGCCGCATCCCGGAGGTGACGGTGCCGAGCATGGTCACCTGGCCGTCGGTGGGCTCATCGAGGCCGGCCACGCAGTGCAGCAGCGTCGACTTGCCCGATCCGGAGGCTCCGACGACGGCGGTGAAGCTGCCCTCGGGCAGGTCGGCGTCGACGTGATCCAGGGCGGTGACCCGGGCGTCCTGGCGTCCGGGGACCTCGTAGACGCGGGTGAGGCCGCGCAGGCGGATGGCGACGGGCGACGAGGAGCCCGGCCCGGGAGGCGGCGTCGTGGAGGGCAGGGATGAGGCGGAGGCGGCGGTCGGATCGGAGGGGGTGAAGGACGGGTGAGCAGTCATACCTCCACTCTGACGGCGCCGCCCCTCCCATCCCATCCGGCCATCTGGCGGATCGGGGGTGGGGCTAGCCCGACACCGGTCCGGGCCACCTCCGCGAGCACCGCTCTCAGACGTCCATCAAACGCCCACCTGCGGGCACAGCCCGGCCTCGAGCAGCGCGCACTCACCGCAGCGCGGCGAGCGGGCCGAGCACACCCGGCGCCCGTGCTCGATGAGCCGGTGGCAGCCGTCGGTCCAGCGCCACGGCTCCCACAGGGACGCGATGTCCTTCTCCACGCGCACCGGGTCCTTCGACGTCGTCCACCCCAGGCGGCGTGAGAGCCTCCCCACGTGGGTGTCCACGGTGATAGCGGGCTGTCCGAAGGCGTTGCCGAGCACGACGTTGGCGGTCTTGCGCCCCACCCCCGGCAGGGAGACGAGCTCCTCGCGGCTGCGCGGGACCCGGCCGCAGAAACGCTCATCGAGAGCCTGACCGATGCCCAGCAGGTGGCCGGCCTTGGCCCGTTGAAAGCCCAGTGGCCGCAGGATCGCCTCGAGGTCCTCGCGCCGGGCGGCCCCCAGGGCGGCGGCGTCGGGGTAGCGCTTGAAGAGCTCGGGAGTGACGGTGTTGACGCGCGCGTCGGTGGTCTGGGCCGACAGGACGGTGGCCACGAGCAGCTGGAAGGGGCCGTCGTGCTCGAGGGCGCAGGCGGCGTCGGGGTAGAGGGCCATGAGCTCGTCGTCGACGGCGCCCGCACGCCAGGCCGGGTCAGCCATTGTCGGCACCTCGGAGACCTCGGGGACTGCGTCAGCCGCCGCAACCTCACTGCTCACTGCCCTGCGCACTGCGTCCTCTCTCCGCGATCTCATCGGCAGCACCACCGGCGCCACCGGAGCCCTCATCCGGGCCTTGGTCCGAGCCCTGGTCCGGCTCAGACCGGGCCTTCCTCCAGAGACCGCCATTGCAGTCGATCCCACCACCGCCCCGCAACCTCATGGATGGGACCGTGTCACACGACGCACCCGATTTTGCTCACCCCCCTTTGACCTGCAACACACGGAGGCTACAATGCTCGACGGCGTGCCACAGGTCACAAGCCGTGGCAGGATAGACCCGAGGGCTCCCGCATGCGGGATGCCAGCCCCCTAACCACCAGGAGGATCTCCGTGGAAGACAGCATTATCTCCAGGATCCCGCTCTTCGAGGGCCTGAGCCCGGATGAGCAGGAGGAACTGCGCGCCATGATGACGCAGACGACTCTGCGCCGTGGCGAGACCCTCTTCAACGAGGGCGACTCAGGCGACCGCCTCTACATTCTCCTCTCCGGAAAAGTGAAGCTCGGCCACGCCAGCGCCGACGGCCGCGAGAACCTGCTCGCGGTACTCGGCCCCGGCGAGATCGTCGGCGAGCTGACCCTGTTCGACCCGGGCCCGCGCTCCACCACCGCCACCGCCGTGGCTCCCACCGAGCTCCTGACACTGGACCACAACCAGCTCATGACCTTCGTGGAGTCCCACCCGCAGCTGGCCAAGGACATGCTGCGCGCCCTGGCCCAGCGCCTGCGCCGCACCAACACCGCACTGGCCGACCTCGTCTTCTCCGACGTGCCCGGTCGCGTGGCCAAGGCCCTGCTGGACCTGGCCGACCGCTTCGGCTCACCCACCGACGACGGCGTACACGTCCCCCACGACCTCACTCAGGAGGAGCTCGCCCAGCTGGTGGGCGCCTCCCGCGAGACGGTCAACAAGTCGCTGGCCGAGTTCGTCTCCCGCGGCTGGATCCGCCTGGAGGGACGGGCCGTCACGCTGCTCGACGTCGACCGACTACGCCGTCGCGCCCGCTGAGGGCCCGTCTCGGGTCGCGAGCCCTCCGCGCCGCGCACCGAGCACTCCGACCGGGTGCCGATCGGGTGACGATGCGCCCCGCACGCTGCTGACGACAGCACAGACGACGCCGCGTCCGCGGTCCGCAGGTGGCGGACCGCGGACGCGGCGTGATGTTGGTACCAGTACCGCCCGCGTCAGCGACGAGCGCCTCTCAGGGCCGGGGACGCTTGAGGTAGGCGACGAGGTTCTCGGTACCGGACGGGCCGGGCACGACCTGGACGAGCTCCCAGCCGTCAGCGCCCCACTGATCGAGAATCTGCTTGGTGGCGTGAGTGATGAGGGGAACGGTGGCGTACTCCCAGGCGGTCGGGGCCCCGGATACGTGCTCAGAAGATGCAGTCATGAGGCTCAGCCTAGAGCCCGGCGCAAGGCGTCGGAAGTCCGACCGCGGGAGACCTCACGAGGCGCAGCGCACCCGGGCCAGGATGCGGGGGGGCGCGACGGGCATGGATCTCGGCGACGAGCTCATCGTCCTCGCGCTGAAGCCACAGCCCCCAGTCATCGACCTCGGGGAAGCGCCGCAGCAGCGCCCGCCTCTCCCGCTCAGTCAGGCCGCCCCAGACCCCGAAGCTGGACTCGGAGTTGAGCGCCTCGGCCAGACAGTCCATACGAACCGGACACGCGAAGCACAGTGATCTGGCATCGCGCTGCTCAGCCCCTTTACCGAAGAGCTGGTCGGGCTCGACGGTCGCGCAGGCCGCTCTGGCCGCCCAGGTCTGGTCGTCTTGAGTCATGCTCACTCCCGATTCAATCAACGGCCAACGCCGTTGTCGGCCACGTCACAGCCGTTACCGTATGGCAACCGAGCGCCGCACGCCAAATCCCATTTCTGTGGTCCAAGCGGTTTGACCGCCACTCACCTCCCCCAGACCGCCAAACACCAGCACGATCAAGAGGAGTTCTCTGATAGCGAGCCAAATACTGGACGTCGAGCCCATCGGGGACTCATCTTTCACAAGGTTGAAGAATCCGGTTCTCACGGTCGGAGGAGCAACCCCAAGCACCGAAGGGTGCCAGCGAACCGTGACCCGCCCGCAACTCTGACCTGAACATTTCCTAGGAATTAACTGGATGTTGAGTGCTGTCTCACCATGTGGCCAGACCGCTCCGCTTCCACACGCGCCGCCGACGACATCACACCGGCTCACACTCCCTCGCCTGCGGCGCCACCGAGCCCCTCTCCAAGGGTCTTCTCAGGCCGAGGGGGGTCTATGCCACTGCATCCTCCAAGAGATTCCACGTAGGCTGGCGCCATGGCGAACTCCTCTGCGCGCGGACGCTCTCTGACTCCACCCCAGGTCGTCTCGATGCTCGTGGTCTTTCTGGTGCTCTCGAGCGTCGGCGGCATCCTGTCCGCAGGCTTCGCCGCTCCGTTCGTGGGCGTCACGGCAGCACTGACCCGGGCCTCCGCTGAGCTCTTCGAGGAGCTTCCCAGCGACTTCAACGTCCAGCAGCCCAGCCAGATCTCGACCCTCCTGGCCGCCGACGGAACCGAGATCACCAAGTTCTACGCGGAGAACCGCATCGTCGTGCCCCTGAGCTCGATCTCCGTCAACATGCAGAACGCGATCGTCGCCGTGGAGGACCAGCGCTTCTACCAGCACCAGGGGGTCGACCCCACCGGTATGGTTCGAGCCCTGGTCTCCAACAACGCCGGTGGATCGCGTCAGGGCGCCTCGACACTCACACAGCAGTACGTGCGCAACACGCTCATTGAGACCGGCCTGAAGAACGATGACCACAAGATCATCAAGGACGCCACCGAGAGCACCGTGGCCCGCAAGCTGCGGGAGATGAAGTTCGCCCTCAGCCTGGAGCAGAAGTACTCCAAGCAGCAGATTCTCGAGGGTTATCTCAACATCGCCGCCTTCAGCCCCTCCACCTATGGAGTGGAGGCCTCCGCCCGGCACTACTTCAGTAAGTCGGCCAAGGATCTGACGGTGGCCGAGGCCGCCCTCATGGCCGGCACCACCAACGCCCCCAGCGCCTACGACCCCGTCACCCAGCCCGAGCTGGCCAAGAACCGCATGGACTGGGTGCTGACCAAGATGCTGGAGGAGAAGTTCATTACCAAGGCGCAGTACGACCAGGCCGTGGCCACCCCGATCGCGAGCATGCTCCACGTCTCGGAGTCCCCGGCCGGCTGCGGTGCTGCAGGATCCGCCGCCTACTTCTGCTCCTACGTGGTCAATGAGGTCCTCAGTTCGGAGAACTTCGGGCCCGACGTCGCCTCCCGCCGCCAGCTCCTGACGCGCGGCGGTCTGAAGATCACCACCACCTTGAACCTTCAGCGGCAGAGCGCCGCCGACAACGTCATTCAGTCCAATGTCCCCACTGGCGACGCATCGGGCACCGACACGACCATCGCCTCCATCGAGCCGGGTACGGGCCGGATCCAGGCATTGGCCCAGAACAGCAACTACGGTGACGGAGGCCCCGACAGCAGCGACACTCAGCTCGTCTACGCCGCGGACGCCAAGCACGGCGGTATCGAGCTCAGTGACGGTACCGTCGGCTTCCAGCCGGGCTCGACCTTCAAGGCCCTCATCCTGGCCGAGTGGTTCAAGGAAGGTAACTCGCAGGCGCAGGGCTCAGCGCCGTCCCCCGAACCTTCCAGTGGAACATTCCCTGTGCCCCGGAGAACAACGACCCGACCTGGGCACCGAAGAACGTCGACCCGTCCCTCAACCGTTCCACCAACGTCACTGAGGCCACGAAGATGTCCATCAACGTCGCCTACGCAGAGATGCTCAGCCGGATGGACGTCTGCGCCGTCACGAACTTCGCCTCCTCCATCGGAGTGACGAAGGCCGACGGAACCCCACTGGATGCGCGCCCCTCGATCGTGCTGGGTTCTCAGAACGTTCCGCCCCTGAGCATGGCCAACGCCTACGCGACCTTCGCCTCCGGTGGCAAGTACTGCAAGCCCATCGCCATCGACCGGATCCTGGACGCCAGCGGTACCTCCATGGCCGTTCCCAGCGCCGACTGCACTCAGGCGATGGATCAGGGCGCCGCCGATCTGACGGCGTCCACCTTGACGGCCACGTCACAGAGGGGTGGAACGGCCCAGCAAGCCGTCTTCGGCCGACCAATCGGGGGCAAGACCGGAACCACGGATGACAACAATGACGCCTGGTTCGTCGGCTTCACCCCGCAGCTGGCCACCGCGGTCTGGATCGGTCACGCCGGCAGCCCCAGGACCCTCAACTACCAGCAGATCGGCCCGCACTACGTCGACGTCATGTACGGAAACACGATCGCCGTGCCGATGTGGCGCGACTACATGTCTCAGGCCGTGGGGAACGACCCGGTCCTGCCCATTCCCTCCCACGGGTGAGCGACGGGCTCCCCGCGAACCACAACTGCACAGAAGAGGACCCGACTCCCCATGACGCCCTGCCCTGCCGGCCGCGCCGCTCTGTCCGTCATCGGCGCCACTGCCGCCCTGGGGGCGGCCACGTTGGCCTACAGCCTCGTTGAGGCCAGGTGCCCCGTTCTACGACGCATCGACGTGCCGGTGCTCGCCGCCGACGAGGAGCCTCTCACGGTGCTCCACCTGTCCGATCTGCACCTGACGGACCGCACCGAGGCGCGGGTCGCCTGGGTGCGCCATCTGGCAACGCTGCGTCCCGACGTCGTCATCAACACCGGTGACAACCTGTCCCTGGCCTCCGGGCTGGAGCCGCTGCGACGGGCGCTCGATCCGCTGACCGGCCTGCCCGGCGCCTTCGTCATGGGCGACCACGACTACCGCACGACCGTCTTCCGCCTGCCCACGCGCTACCTGCACCGCGACCCGCGCAAGGCCTCCAGCCGCGTGCGCGACGAGGACATCGAGGCCCTGCCCTGGGAGGAGATCCGCGACCTGCAGACCGCCGGAGGCTGGTTGGATCTGACCAACCGGCGCGGCTCGCTGACCGTGCGCGGGCGGCGCATCGAGCTGATCGGCGTCGACGACCCGCACGCCAACCGCGACGTCTTCCCCGCCCCCGGGGCGGATGGCGACACGGCATCGTCCGGGATCGACCTCGGCCCTCTCCCTGCCCGCGATCCGTGACCGCGAGGGCCGGGTCCTGCGACTGGGACTCACGCATGCCCCCTACCGGCGGGTCCTGGAGGCGATGTCGGCAGACGACGTCGACCTGACCCTGGCCGGGCACACCCACGGCGGGCAGCTGTGTGTGCCCGGAGTGGGGGCGCTGGTCACCAACTGCGACCTGGACCGGAGCCGGGCCTCGGGGCTGTCGCAGTGGCCGGGGAGGCTCGGGGACCCGCGCACGACAGACCACATGTACCTGCATGTCTCGGCCGGGCTCGGAACGAGTCCCTTCACGCCCGTGCGCCTGGCCTGCCGGCCCGAGGCCACGCTGCTGCGGCTGCTGCCGGCCTGAGGGACGGCGCACGCCACCAACTTCGACTAAAACTTCATAGATGACACGGAGCCGTGTCATCTATGAAGTTTTAGTCGATTCTTGGGCCTCGGCACGCCGTCAGCGGCGCCAGCGGGCGAAGCCGCCCTCAGAGCTGATGACCTGCCCGGTGATCCAGCGGGCCTCATCGGTGAGCAACCAGGTGATGAGGCGGGCGGCATCGTCCGGCTCGCCCCAGCGCCCCTGGGGGAACATGGCCGCTGTCGCCTGGCGTATCTCCTCGGTGACGTAGCCGGTGTCGACCGGGCCGGGGTTGACCGTGTTGACGGTGATACCGGCGTCGATGAGCTCCTCGGAGATGGTCAGGGTGACGCCGGCGATGGCGGCCTTGGCGGCGGCGTAGGCGATCTCCCCGGGCAGGGGTCCCAGGCCCTGACCGGAGGTGAGGAAGACGATGGCGCCGCGGCGGCGCCCAGGGCCGGGCGGGGCGGGCGTGGCGAAGCCCTCCTGGGCGGCGAAGGCCTGCGCCAGGAGGATGGAGGCGCGGGCGTCAACGGCCCAGTGGGCGTCCAGGACAGCCTCGGTCATCTCGCTGAGCGGCCCATCGGGGCTGCTCATGGCCTGGTTGCACACGAGGGCGTCGAGGTGCCCGGCGGAGGCTGCGGCCTGCTCGACGACGCGGGCGGGCTCCCCGGGGGCGGCCAGGTCGGCGGGGACGTCGATGAGCTGGGCCGGACCGACCAGGTGGGAGCGGATGGAGGCCATGACGGCCTCGACGTCGTCGGCTCCCCACGGCTGGGAGACGTCATGCGGGCGATAGTGGTGGGCGACGATGCTCGCCCCGTAGTCGGCGGCGCGGCAAGCAATGGCGTGGCCGATGCCGACGCGGCGGCTGACACCGGTGACGAGCACCGTCCGGCCCGCCAGGGGCAGCAGGTCGCGGCCTCCGGGGCCGACCTGGTCGTCGGAGTGGTTCTCATGGTGAGCCTCGGTGGTCATGGCAGCGAGTGTAGAAGGGGAGGTGCCGGCGGACCGGCCGTGTCAGTCCTCGACGCTCGCGAGCCGGCGGGCGAAGGCCTCGTGGTTGGCCTGCGAGGACAGGACGAAGCGGATGAGCCCCAGGCGGCCGACGGCGTCGGGATCGGTGTGGGAGCGCTGCTCGACGGCGCGGGCCCCGGCGACGGCGATCTCGGCGACCTGGGCGATGGGCCAGCCGTAGACGCCGGCGGAGACGGCCGGCAGGGCGATGGAGGAGCACCCGAGCTGGATGGCGAGCTCCAGGGAGCCGTCGAAGCAGGCACGCAACAGGACAGGGTCATCCTCACCTGCGTGACGGTTGGGACCCACGGTGTGGATGACCCAGGTGGCGGGCAGGTCGAATCCGGGCGTGGCCACCGCGCGGCCGACCGGGAGGCCGTCGGGCAGCTCGGTGGCACGTACCTTCTGGCAGGCCTCGAGCAGGCGGGGGCCGGCGGCGCGGTGGATGGCGCCGTCGACTCCCCCGCCGCCCAGGAGCGTGCTGTTGGCGGCGTTGACGATGGCGTCGACATTCTCGGTGGTGATGTCGCCGACGACGGCCTCGATGCGCATGATGCTCCTCTGTTCCGCGGTGAGTACTCGAGCCGGTCACTGTGGGCTCTGCGGGCTCTCAAACCGGTCACGGGCAGCCTGACACGGGCGCCGTCGGAGGCCAACCGGGTTCAGGAGGGAGCGAACACCGACGTGACGGACGACTCAGCGGATCCGATTTCCTCCCTGCGGTGGGTGGAGGCTATGCTGTCGCCTGCTGCACACGGGGTGTGGCGCAGTTTGGTAGCGCGCTTCGTTCGGGACGAAGAGGTCGTGGGTTCAAATCCCGCCACCCCGACGACGAGGACGTCCGCGAGCTTGCTCGTGAGATGTCCGAGGAGGAAGGGGTAAGAGGCCGCCGGGCCGAATACCCCGACGATGAGAAGACCTCATGAGCTTGCTCATGAAGTTTCCGACGCGTAGGGGGCGAAAGGCTGAAGACCTAAGCATCCCGACGATGAGAAGGCCCGCGGTTTCGCGGGCCTTCTGCCATACCGGGGCCGATAACCCCCAGTCGCAGGCCGCTACTTGTCCTGCTTCTTGGCATTGATCGTAAACGGCTTCTTGCTGTAGTCGGTACCCGTCAGCGTCAAGGTCTGAGTCTTCTTGTCCCAGGACAGCGGAACATCGAGCTCTTCAGCGTTTTCATACCTCCACTTGAGCGACTTCGGAATCTCGTCGGTGTTCACCTCTTCAGGAACGCCCAGTCCGACCCCTTCGGAATCCTTACTGAAGAACCACTCGGCATCTCCAGTCTCCTTGAGCGTCAAGGACGTACCCGACAAGCTCCAGGTCCCCTCGGTCTGACGGTCCTGGTCCCCGTCCTTGGGGACAAGCTTCCACTTTCCGTCCTCGACCGTCACCGTGACATCCGAAGCCTTCTCCAAGCCATCCATGGTGACGTCCCAGGTGCCGGTGGCGAACTTCTTGAAGGCGAGAGTGGATCCGGAGCATCCGGTCAGAGGTGCGATCACCGCACCTGCGGCCGCGATCGACAGGTACTTGATCGTCTCACGTCGACCAAGAGCGTGGGTGAGGAAGCGAATCTGCTGTCGCATGACATATTTCCTTCGAGGGAGTCGGGGAACGAACGCCAAGGAGCGCCCACAACTAACCAGGAGAACATATCCCTCCCATCCGAGTCCCGCAGGAGATTGACGAGCATATTTCTCGCTCGCCCTTGCCCTTTCCAACATCATTCATCAGACATCGCATACGAGTGACCGAAATACCTGCCCCCAACTCGCATAGCACCATCGCGGCTCACCGAGGGCGAGCACCCATCACGCAGGAAACACCCCTCTCGCCTCAGCTCTCCCACCGCCTTCGCCTCCACAGCCCGGACACATGCCGCCCACAGCCGCACCGACTAGGCTGCCTCCCGGACGGTCAACCGGCGGAAAGGACGAGCGAGCGTGATCAGACCCCGACGCGACGCCGTCGATTCGCCCTCTTCGCGCCCCCCCGCTGCGCCTGAAGTATGTCGAGGCCGTCCTCAGCATCGGATTCGCCCTGTCCTTCATCGCCTGGACCCGGCTGAGCGCCCCCGGCCCACTGGCCCCGAACGTCGATCCGAGCTCCTCCGGCGGCCCGTTCGGCCTCGACCTGCTCCTGCCCGCCCCCGCTGCCTACCCTCGCTCGGCGGCCGGCCAGCTCGCCGAGGCCTTCGCGATCCTCACCCACCCTCTCATCGTCCTCGCGGTCACTGCGACCTGGGTCGTCTACGCCTACACCGGCCGCATGCGCCGCCTGAGCGTCTCGCTGGCCATCGCCGCCACCGGCATCCCCGTCCAGTTCCTCATCGCCCTGCACCTGGCGCGCCCCACCCCGGGGGCGGCCTTCGCCGACTCGATCGCCGCCTTCGCCCACGCCTACCCCAACGCGCACGTCACCGCCATGACCCTGGCCTCCTGGGTTCTGGTGACCCTCGCACGCGCCCATCACCGCAGCACCATGGTCGCCACCGGCACCGTTCTGGGCTACGCCGCCGTCGTCATGACCGCCGTCAGCCAGTGGTACATGGGCCTGGCCACGCTCAGCGACCTCATCGGCGGCTTCCTCCTGGGTGCCGCCTTCGCGAACCTGGCCCTGTGGGTCGGCGGCATTGACGCGATCCTCACCAGCTGGGTCAACCGCCGTCTGTCACGTGCCAGCAGCGAGAAGCGCGCCGCCGTCATCTACAACCCCACCAAGTTCGACGACCTCTCGCTCCTGCGCCGCCGGGTCGCCGCCGAGGTGCGCGCCACCGGCTGGCGCCCCACCGTCTGGCTGGAGACCACCCCCGACGACCCCGGCCGCTCCATGGCCCGCCGCGCCCTGGAGGCCGGCGTCGACCTGGTCATGGTGGCCGGCGGCGATGGCACCGTGCGCGCCGTCTCCTCCCAGCTCGCGGGCACCGAGATGCCCATGGCCCTCATCCCCGCCGGCACCGGCAACCTGTTGGCGCGCAACCTGTCCATCCCGCTGGACACCGACGCCGCCATCCGCCTCGCCCTGCACGGCCGCCTGCAGCCCATCGACATGGTGACCTGCACCTTCGACGACGGTGAGGAGCGCTTCGTCGTCATGGCAGGCATGGGCCTGGACGCCCAGATCATGGAGTCCACCGACTCGGGCCTGAAGAAGGTCATCCGCTCGGGCGCCTACGCGGTGGCCGCCGTCCAGAACGCGGTCCCCGACCCCTTCACCGCCACCATCACGCTCGACGACGCACCTCCTGAGCGCCGTCAGATGGTCATGGCTCTCATGGGCAACGTCGGCACCATCACCGCGGGCATGACGCTCTTCCCTCGAGCCGTCCCCACCGATGGCATGGTGGACCTGCTCCTGGCCAACCCCGGCAAGGTCGTGGACTGGGCCCGCCTGGGAGCGCAGATCCTCACTGGTCAGGAGATGGAGGGCTTCACGCTCACCCGCGCCAGAAAGGTCCTCATCGAGGCCGACCGCCCCGTCCCCTTCGAGCTCGACGGCGACACGGCCGGCTCCACCCGCACCCTGCGCGCCGAGGTCCAGGACGGCGCCCTGCACGTCGTCGTTCCCCGGTGAGCCGGCAGACTCACCCTTCCTCCGCGTCTCTCACGTGAGCATCGTGACGCGTCCGTGACAGGCCCACTGCCCTAGACTGGCGCACAGCCGGTGCCCCTACGGGCAACACACCCCGATCGCATCTTCGGTGCGGCCCTACTTCAGTCAGCAGGAGCTCCATGCGTTCTCGACTCACAGTCGCCCTCGGCCGCACAGCGCGCCTGGCCGCCCGTATGCGCGGCGGCGGCAGCGGCGGCACCGCCTTCCCCGGCCTGGTCATGGAGCGCACCGACCCCGGTTTCCTGGAGCGCACCCTGAGCCGCCTGCCCCGCGGCGTCATCATGGTCTCGGGCACCAACGGCAAGACCACCACCACCAAGATGGTGGTCCAGCTCCTGCGCGAGCAGGGCCTCAAGGTCTTCACCAACCGGACGGGCTCGAACTTCGTGCGCGGCGTGCTCGCCGCCCTGCTCACCGAGGTCGACGCCGCCGGCAACCTGGACGCCGACATCGCGGTCCTCGAGCTCGACGAGGCCCACGCCGTGCACTTCGTGGCCCAGGTCCGCCCCCGCGCCTGCCTCCTGCTCAACGTCATGCGCGACCAGCTCGACCGCTTCGGCGAGATCGACTACACCGCCTCCCTCCTGCACTCCATCGCCAAGGCCACCAGCGACGTCGTCGTCCTCAACGGCGACGACCCGCGCCTGGCCTCCCCGGCCTTCCTCGAGGACGTCACCGCCCGCGTCGTCTCCTTCGGCGCCGGCGAGGACCTGCGCTCCCTGTTCCTGTCCGACGACGACCTGCGCACCGGCCTGGCCAGCCCCGGGACCGCGGCGAGGGCCCAGGCCCTCGCGTCACCCTGGAGGCCATCAACGGCCAGCGCGCCACCGTCCGCGTCGACGGAGCCTCCCACGAGGTCGACTTCGCCATCCCCGGTGTTCACAACCTGCTCAACGCCTGCGCCGCCCTCGGTGTGGTCCTGGAGGTGCTGGGCGAGGACGCCGACCTGCCCGGGCCTGCTCGCCACCCTGGGCACCGTGCAGGCCGCCTTCGGCCGCGGCGAGGTCCTCACCCTGGACGGTCGCCCCGTCCAGCTCTCCCTGGTCAAGAACCCGGCCGGCTTCCGCATGGGCCTGCTCTCAGCGGCCGCCCAGGCGCAGGCCGGTGAGGTCGTGGTCGTGGCCATCAACGACGAGTACGCCGACGGCCGGGACATGTCCTGGCTGTGGGACGTCGACTTCGCCGCCCTGCGCGCCAACGGGGTCGCCGTTGTCACCGGGGTGCGGGCCTGGGACATGGCGCTGCGGCTGCGCTACGAGGACGTCGAGGTCACCGACGTCGAGCCCGACCTGCGCAAAGCCGTGGCCCTCATGCGCCGAGCCGCCACTGACGCCGACCGCCCGATGCGGATCTTCACCACCTACACCGCCATGCTGGCCCTGCGCTCGATCCTGGGCGAGATGACAGACGTTGAGGAGGTCATGTCATGACCGCGCGCTACGAGCACACCACCGACGGTCCCGCCCGCGGCAGCCTGCGCCTGCTCCAGCTCTACCCGCGGGACATGAACATCTACGGAGACTGGGGCAACACGCTCGTGCTGGCGCGGCGCGCCCAGTGGCAGGGCTACGACGTCGAGCTCCTCTCCTACGACCCGGGAGACGAGCTGCCCCGCGACATCGACATCCTCGTGGGCGGCGGCGGTCAGGACTCCGGCCAGGACCGCATCAAGGAGGATCTGCTCAAGGTCGGCCCCACGCTCAAGGCGTGGGCCGGCGACGGCGTCCCGATGCTGGCGATCTGCGGGCTCTACCAGCTCTTCGGGCACGGCTTCACCACCGCCAAGGGCCAGGAGATCCCCGGCATCAGCCTCATGGACACTCATACGGTGGCCGGCGACACCCGCCTCATCGGCAACATCACCCTGGACACCAAGGACTTCGGCGCGGTGATCGGCTACGAGAACCACTCCGGCCTGACCACCCTGGGGCCGGACGCGCACCCTTTCGGCACCGTGCACATGGGAGACGGCAACAACGGCAAGGACGGCACCGAGGGTGGACGCGTTCACCACGTCATCGGCACCTACTTGCACGGCTCCCTGCTGCCCAAGAACCCGGCCGTGGCCGACTGGCTGCTGGCCCGCGCCGTTGAGCACAGCGGCGCCACCTGGGAGCCCGAGCCGCTCGATGACACCTGGGCCGAGCGTGCCCGAACCGTGGCCATGTCACGACCCCGCTGAGTCCCTGACGCCCACACAGACCACCGCAAGGGCGGTGGGACCTGCCGCCGTGACGCAGGTCCCACCGCCCATTTTGGAAAGCGACATCGATCCTAATAGCCAAGAAACGGGGGAGACTCTCGTCACCCTTATTGGACGCTGAGTATTTTCTGGGGTCAACCATATAGAATCCAGAAAAAACCGGACAACGCTTCTGCTTCTGAATTTCATCGAAATCTCGTTCCAGACCCACCCAACATGCCACCTCCCCCTTATTGGACATTGATTTTTTCAGGGCGAGACCACAACGTGACATCATGCGCTCAGACATTGCAGAATGTCTGCCATGACAGCACAGAATTCTTCAGGTTTCGATTGGCCCGCACGTTCCGCCAACAGGATCTGGCTCGGCGTCTGCGGAGGCCTGGCCGACAAGTGGAACGTCAACGCCTGGCTGGTTCGCATCACCTTCTTCCTCTTCGTCGTGCCGCTCGGCTACGTCTACTACCTGGGCGCCCAGAACATGCCCGACCCCACCGCCCGCTAACCCCTCCCCACCTCTCCAAACACTCCCGAACACCTCGATCCCTCAGGGAGCCCCGTGAGGCATGAGCCCGCTCCCGACCCCGGGGTGAAGCAACCCATCCCAACTACTTCGACACATTGACAACCGGCCACTTCGTGCTCCGACAAGAATGACATCTTGGGGGAGCACGAAGTGGCCTGAACGTATTTTATACACCTCCACCCCATTACCGGCCATCTGGTTCGGAAAGTACAGACAATCTCATGTCCGAGTTCCGGTGCGCCGCACACCCGTCCCTGCCATATCTCCAGAGGGAGGCGTCGACGCTGACGCAGAGCCATCCTGAATTCCTGCGAGATAGAGAAGCACTGCCTTACACTGCCATCGACGAAGTCCACTGTCGATCTGAGGACACCATGGCATTTGCTGTTCCACGACACCGTGCCTCCGCCGGAAACGCCTACGTTCCCGAGCCGGGTGCAGCCACCCTCGCACTGTCGGATCTCAGCCCCGGCACCAGCGGACGCATCACCCGCCTACTCGACGACGGCGTCGGCGGGGCCCTCATCAAGCGCCTGCGCAACCTGGGATTCGTCCCCGGTCGGATCGCCACGCCGCTGCGCCGCGCCCCCATGGGTGACCCGGTGGTCTACCGCGTCTCCGACTACGAGCTGTGCCTGCGCCGCAAGGAGGCCAGGCTCATTGAGGTCACCGCCATCGAGGCCGAGACCCGCATCATCCTTCAGCCCAGGCCGGCCGGCCGGCACGCGGCCACCGACACGGAGCAGACGACAGGAGAGATGCCGTGAGCACCCACAACACTTCGCAGCAGGCCACCGGCCAGCCGCCCCACAATGCGCACCCCCATGAGGGCGCTGACTGCCACTGCGGATCCTCCAGCGCCAAGACGCTGGTGGCCGGGTCCCGGCGTATCGCCCTGGCGGGTGCCCCTAACGCAGGCAAGACCTCCATCTACAACGCCCTGACCGGCCTGCACGCCAAGACCGGTAACTACCCGGGCGTCACCGTCCAGCGCTCCCTGGGAACCTGCAAGATCGGCAACACCACCCTGACGATCGAGGACCTGCCCGGCGCCTACTCCCTGGACCCGATCAGCCCCGACGAGGAGATCGTCCACGACGTGCTCACCGGGACCTCGACCACGGTGAGTGCCCCGGACGCCCTGGTCATCGTCGTCGACGCCACCACGCTGCAGCGCGGCATGAACTTCATCGCCGAGGCCCTCGCCCTGGACCTGCCCACCTGCCTCGTGGTCACCATGACCGACGAGCTCAGCCGCCGCACGGGCCGGCTCAACGTGGCGGCCCTGGGACACGCCCTGGGCATCCCGGCCGTACGGGTCATCGGACACCGAGGCATCGGCATGCCCGATCTGCGCGCCCAGCTCGCCCAGGTCGCCACCTGGCAGCGCACGCCCCTGCCGCCACCCACCGACCCCGACGAGATCACGTCCTGGGCCGACTCGGTGCTCGCCGCCGCCGACTACCTACCGCCCGAGAGCGACCAGATCACCTCGGCGATCGACAAGGTCCTGCTACGCCCCATCCCCGGCACCATCGTGTTCTTCACGATCATGTTCCTCTTCTTCCAGGCCATCTTCACCTGGGCCGAGCCCTTCAAGGGAGCCATCGAGGACGCCTTCGGGGCGCTGGGGGCGCTGGTTCACAGCTGGCTCGACGCGTCCCATCCACTCATCGCCGGGCTCCTGGGCGACGGCCTCATCGGGGGCGTGGGCTCGGTGCTCACCTTCATCCCCCAGATCATCATCATGTTCCTCATCATCGCCGTCCTGGAGGGCGTGGGGTACATGTCGCGAGCGGCCTTCCTCATGGACAAGGTCATGAGCGTCGCCGGGTTGGAGGGACGGGCCTTCGTGGCGCTGCTGTCCTCGCTGGCCTGCGCGATCCCCGGGATCATGGCCACCCGCACGCTGCCCTCCACCAAGGACCGGGTGGCCACGATGCTGGGCGCGCCGCTCATGACCTGCTCGGCGCGTCTGCCCGTCTACGTCATCATGATCTCCTTGACGGTCGACGGCGGCGCCAAGATCGGTCCCTTCGGGGCACGCGGCGTCGTCATGTTCGCGCTCTACCTGCTGGGAGCCGTCTCCGCGATGGCGGCCGCCTGGGCGGTCAAGCAGCTCACCGACCGCGGCCACATCCTGCTGCCCTTCTACATGGAGATGCCGCCCTACCGCATGCCGCGCGTGCGCACGGTCCTCATCATGGTGTGGGACGCCTGCAAGGGCTTCCTGAAGAAGGCCGGCACGATCATCACCCTGACCACCATCATCCTGTGGGTGCTGCTCAACGTCCCCATGCGCTCAGACGCCCAGTTCGAGGCGTTCTGCGCCTCCAACACCCAGTGCGCCGCCATCTCGGCCGCCGTGGAGAACCCGTCGTCGTCCACCGTCAAGAACGATGACGGCGAGGTCGTCACCGATCCCGAGGAGCTGGACAAGCTGCTGGAAGCCCAGAAGACCTCCTACACGATGGACAACTCCTGGGCCGCCAAGGGGGGCAAGGTAGTCCAGCCGGTCTTCGAGCCACTGGGCTTCGACTGGCGCATCAATGTGGCCACCCTGTCCTCGCTGGCAGCGCGTGAGACCTTCGTGGCCACACTCGGCCAGATCGCCGCCGCCGAGGACCCGGAGGAGCCCACGACCCATCTGGCCACTATGACCTACCAGCAGGACACGCTGACCAACAAGGCCGGCGACAAGCTGTTCAACCCGGCCACCGTCGTCGCGATCCTCGTGTTCTTCGTCTACGCCCTCCAGTGCATGGCCACCGCGGGAGCCATGCGCCGCGAGACCGGCAGCTGGAAGTGGCCGATCATCGCCTTCGTCTACATGTTCGTCACCGCCTGGGTCATGGCAGCGATCACCCACGCATTCGTGGCCTTCTTCATATGATCGCCGCGACACCAAGAGTGACATCCATGACCAGGCAGATGGCCGGACACTCAGGAAAGGGGAGGCAGCCGTGCCCGTCATTCCCACGCACCCGATGACGACGCCGGACCCCGACGTCCTGAGATGGGTCGTCCCCGACGGCCTGCTGCCCTTCACCGGGGAGGTGGCCCACGCCCCGGCGATGCTCCAGGCGCTCATCGACGACGGCACTCTGAAGTCCGTCCGGGTCGATGGTGGCGCGGTGCTCACCCTCCTGGGCCCCGGTCACAGCTGGCGAACGGAAGGAGCCCGGGTGCGCAGCGCCCTGGTGGACGCCCTGGGCGCCCCGGAGTCCTGGGAGGGGGACGCCTCCGCCCATGAGTTCGGACCCGACGACGCCCTGGAGGCGGCCGCCCGGCAGATCGCCGGAGGGTCGCTGGGGTCCTTCGTCAACAGCCACGGGGGCGCGCTCGTGGTGCGCTCGGTGCACGACGGCGTCGTCGAGGTGGCCATGGAGGGTGCTTGCGACGAGTGCCCAGCCGCAGAGATCACGATGCACGCGCGCTTCGAGCACCTGCTGCGACGCCGCTGCCCCTGGCTGGACGAGGTCCGCCGGGTCGACGCCTAGCCGACCTCGCCCTGCCCCACCGCCCGGTGCGAGCTCCCCTGATCTGTGTCAGGCACACTCCGAACACCTGACGATAGAGAAGCCTTACCTTAGACTGTCAATGTCGATACGCATCTCCTGCATCGAGATCGACGACAGACACAGAACTCTGAGGAATTCCGAGGACATCATGGCGACTGCAGTCTCACACCACAGCATGTCGGCCCCTGCCAGTACCCCAGGCACCCCGCCTCCAGCAGAACAATCCCTCTCCGACCTGCGCCTGGGCACCGCGGCCCGGATCGTCGGTCTTCTGGAGGACGCCGCCAACGCCCCCATCGTCAGGCGGCTGAGCAACTTGGGCTTCATCCCTGGCCGGGTCGTCACACCATTGCGCCGGGCCCCGCTGGGTGACCCGGTGGTCTACCGCGTGACCGACTACGAGCTGTGCCTGCGCCGTCACGAGGCCCGCATCATTCAGGTCGAGACCCTCACCAAGGTCGACGACGCCGTTGAGCCCGCGCGAGAGGACCAGCAGCGATGAGCGACCACTGCTCCACGCATGAGGTCCCCGGCGCCTCGGACTGCCACTGCGGTTCCTCCAGCGCCAAGACGCTGGTGGCCGGGTCCCGGCGTATCGCCCTGGCGGGTGCCCCGAACGCAGGCAAGACCTCCATCTACAACGCCCTGACCGGTCTGCACGCCAAGACCGGCAACTACCCGGGCGTCACCGTGACCCGTTCACTGGGAACCTGCAAGATCGGCGATACGACCCTGACGATCGAGGACCTGCCCGGCGCCTACTCCCTGGACCCGATCAGCCCCGATGAGCAGGTGGTGCGCGACGTGCTCACCGACGCCTCGGAGACCGTCTCCGTCCCCGACGCCCTGGTCGTCGTCATCGATGCCACCACGCTGCGGCGGGGAATGAACTTCGTCGCCGAGGCCCTCGCCCTGGACCTGCCCACCTGCCTCGTGGTCACCATGACCGACGAGCTCACGCGGCGCTCCGGACGCCTCGACGTGGCGGCCCTGGGACAGGCCCTGGGCATCCCGGCCGTACGGGTGGTCGGCAATCGCGGCATCGGCCTTCCCGAGCTGCGCGAGCGCCTCACCGAGGTCGTCGACTGGCAGCGCCCACCGTTGGCCCCGCCGACGACGCCCGGCGAAGTCGCCTCCTGGGCCGACTCGATCCTGGCCGCCGCCGACTATGAGGCACCCCAGCAGGACCGCGTGACGACCGTCGTCGACCGGGTGCTCCTCCACCCGGTCCTGGGCTCCCTGGTGTTCTTCGCCATCATGTACGCCTTCTTCCAGGCCATCTTCACCTGGGCGGCTCCTTTCCAGGACGCCGTCGAAGGAGGATTCAGCGCGCTGGGGGCGCTGGTCCACAGCTGGCTGGATGACTCCCACCCTCTGCTGGCCGGGCTCCTGGGCGACGGCATCATCGGGGGGCGTGGGCTCGGTGCTCACCTTCATCCCCCAGATCATCATCATGTTCCTCATCATCGCCTTTCTCGAAGGCGTGGGGTACATGTCGCGAGCGGCCTTCCTCATGGACAAGATCATGAGCCGGGCCGGGCTGGAGGGGCGGGCCTTCGTGGCACTCCTGTCCTCCTTCGCCTGCGCGATCCCCGGGATCATGGCCACCCGCACGCTTCCCAGCGCCAAGGACCGGGTGGCCACGATGCTGGCCGCCCCGCTCATGACCTGCTCAGCGCGCCTGCCCGTCTACGTCCTGCTCACCTCCATCATGGTTCCCGGCGACGCGAAGATCGGGCCCCTGGGAGCGCGCGGCACCGTCATGTTCGCGCTCTACCTGCTGGAGCCGTCTCCGCGATGACGGCCGCCTGGGCGGTCAAGCGCCTCACCGACCGCGGCGGGGTGCTCCTGCCCTTCTACATGGAGATGCCGCCCTACCGGCTGCCGCGGCCACGCGCCGTCGCGCTCATGGTGTGGGACGCCTGCAAGGGCTTCGTGAAGAAGGCCGGCACGATCATCACCCTGACCACCATCATCCTGTGGGTGCTGCTCAACGTCCCCATGCGCTCCGAGGAGCAGTTCAATGCCTACTGCGCCTCCAACGCCGAGTGCGCATCCGTGGCAGCAGCCGTGGAGAACCCGTCGTCGTCCACCGTCAAGGGTGACGACGGCGAGGTCATCACCGATCCCGAGGAGCTGGACAAGCTGCTGGAGGCCCAGAAGACCTCCTACACGATGGACAACTCCTGGGCCGCCAAGGGGGGCAAAGCAGTCCAGCCGGTCTTCGAGCCTCTGGGCTTCGACTGGCGCATCAACGTCGCAGTGCTCTCCTCACTGGCCGCACGCGAGACCTTCGTGGCCACACTCGGCCAGATCGCCGCCGCCGAGGACCCCGAGGAACCCAGCGCCCACCTGGCCACTATGACCTACCAGCAGGACACGCTGACCAACAAGGCCGGCGACAAGCTGTTCAACCCCACCACGATCGCGGCGATCCTCGTGTTCTTCGTCTACGCCCTCCAGTGCATGGCCACCGCGGGAGCCATGCGCCGCGAGACCGGCACCTGGAAGTGGCCGATCATCGCCTACAGCTACATGTTCGTCACCGCCTGGGTCATGGCAGCCATCACCCGGTTCATCGTCGCCATGCTCGTGTAGGTGGGCCCGGCCGGGCTGGGCGGACTGGGCCGGGCCGGGCTGCACCCACACACTTCGACAGAATCTTCATAGACGACGCGGAGCCGTGTCGTTTATGAAGATTTTGTTGTGCTGAGTGCGTGCAAGCACCCCACGCCTGCCGGGCTCCTCCGTGGCGAGTGATCGTCTAGGCTCACGGCATGGCAACTCCTGAGTTCATCGTCTCCCTGCGGCAGAAGATCGGGCACGACATGCTGTGGCTGCCGGGGGTGAGCATCGTCGTCGTCGACGAGGCCGGCCGGCTCCTGCTGGGACGGCGCGCCGACAACGGGCGGTGGGCGGTGGTCTCGGGCATCCCCGAGCCCGGCGAGCAGCCGGCGGTGGCGATCCAACGGGAATGTCTGGAGGAGACCGGTGTGGACGTGGAGGTGCTGGCGATCACGGGCGTGACCGCGGGCGAGCCCTTCGCCTTCCCCAACGGGGACAACTGCGTGTTCATGGATATCAACTTCGTGGGGCGGGCGCGTCCCGGCACCGCGGCCCGCGCCCATGCGGCCGACGACGAGTCCACGCACGTGGGCTGGTTCGAGCCGGACGCGTTGCCCGAGCCGCTGCTGTCATCGACGCCCGGGCGCATCGAGGCGGCCCTGGCCTGGCTGGCCGACCCGACGTCGGGCGCGCGATTCCACCCCGCGTCCTGACGCCGACCGCACGAGGGACGAGGCGATTGCGGTCAGGCCTCGGGAACCTCGATGCCGATGCGCCGCAGGCCGTCGGCCTGCGCGCCCTTCGGGTCCAGGGGCCTGGCAGCGGTGAGGACGACGCGTACCCCCCTCGGGGGTGCTGACCTCGACCTCGCAGGAGTTCCACGGGGTGACGCGAGGGCCGGTGACGCTACCAGGCCGGTGCTGTTCGCAGGCCTTGACGATCTCATCGATCTGGGACAGGACGCAGGAGAAACTGACACTCATCGAAGGGCCGGCAGCCGGGGTGGGCGTCTGCGGCGTCGGCACCAGGAGAACGTCCTGGAAGGCCCAACGGCGCAGGTGCACCAGCTGACCGGGAATGCTGAACAGAGTGATGAAGCCCAGTGCCTCGGTCCAGAAGTCGACTGAGGCGTCCAGGTCCGACGTCGAGACGGTAACGAACATCGGCATGCCGTAGATGCCGCGGAAGGGCTCGGGTGGCTGGGCGTCCTCGCTGGGCGCGGGGACGGGGCTCATCTCGAATGCGTTGAAGGTGCTCATGCGCGCAGCCTCATCCCTCACCCTACGTGAGGGTCAAGGCCGATCCACGTTGCTGTCAGCCCCGCAGCCGGGGACGTCCCACGCGTGCAGGAACAGGAACTCTGTCCCCGTACGCGTCGATGGCACCCGCCGGCGCCAACTGTCCCTGTCACCGTCAACAGCACTGTCAGAACGGAGCCATCGCGGAGGCGACGAGGTTGCAGCGCGGCAGCGGCTCGTCACGAGCCAGCGCCCGGCACCAGTCGTCGGTGGTGGCCACCGCCGCCCAGTTGGAGTGCAGCAGGGCCATGAGCGTGGTGTGAACCGTACGCGCATCCGCCTTGCCGGCGCGGTTGCGCAGGTTGATGGCGCCGACGGCGTCGGAGAGCACCTCCGTCGTCAGACCGATCGTCTCGCCCCAGGCCGCCGAGGCCAGGACGCAGTTGTTCACCATGAACCCGACCAGCGTCACGGTGTCGACGCCCTGCTCGTGCAGCCATGCGACGAGGTCAGTTCCCGCGTAAATCGACCCGCGGCGCTTGATGACGAGCTTCCACTGCGGGGTCCGCCGACGCTCGATGCTCGGACAGAGCGCGAAGCCCTTCCCACCGGGGGCGAAGATGGCGCCGCCGGGCGGACCGGCGTGCTGTACGCAGGCCACTGGGAGTCCGGCCTGCTCAGCGGCGTCGAGCGCTCGCTCGATCTGCCCCAGACAGTCGCGCAGACGCGGGTAGCGGATGCGCAGCGGCAGGCGGGCGTACTCATTCTGTACGTCGACGAGGACCAGTGCCCTGCGAGGGACGGTTCGGACCAGCTCATCGCGATCAGTCACGGTGCCTCCAAAAGTGTGCGCCTTGGCGCGGCGGTTGCGTGGTGACACTCAGGATGTGCGATCGGACTGACGTCCACCAGTGGCGCATATGCTACGTAACGATGGTTTCACGCCAGGCGTTGAGACACGCCGATGCGGCGCAGGGCAGGAAGCGCTCAAGGAGGTCGCATGCATATCGCCGTCTACGCCTTCGACGGCATCACCATGTTCCATCTGTCGATCCCCCAGATGGTCTTCGGAACCGTGAGCCGACTGGGGCTTGCGGACTGGAAGGTCTCACTGTTCGCCACTGCCTCCGAGTCGGCGGCGCTCTCGGAGAACGCGGCAGGTCCCGCAGAAGGCACGAGACCGGCGCCTTCCACCCCGTCATCGCGCACCGCCTCCATCCGCACCTCGGAGGGCTACATCCTCGGCGGATTGGGCGGGCCGGACCTCGCGGGCGAGGCCGATATCGTCGTGGTCCCCGCGTGGTTCGCCGACGGGCGCCCCGCTGGAGAGGACCTGTGCTCGCTACTGGAGACTGCACATGCACGGGGCGCCTGCGTCGTCGGCCTGTGCCTGGGGGCGATCCCGCTGGCCGAGGCCGGCCTCATCGGCGGGCGCCGGGCGGTGACGCACTGGCGGGCTTTCGAGCCGCTGGCGCGCGAGCACCCGGAGATCGCGCTGGACGAGTCGGTCCTGTACGTGGACCACGGCGACGTTCTGACCTCGGCGGGCGCGGCGTCGGGCCTGGATGCCTGCCTCCACCTGGTGCGCACGCATCTGGGGGCACAGGCCGCCAACGAGGTCGCGCGTCAGCTCGTCATCGCACCGCACCGCGAAGGCGGGCAGGCTCAGTACATCGAGCGGCCGGTGCCGCGGCGCGCCGACGACGACCCGATCGGCCGCACGGCGTCCTGGGCGCTGGAGCACCTGGGCGAGCCGCTGCCCGTGGAACGGCTGGCGAGGACTGCGCGGATGAGCACCCGTTCCTTCATCCGCGCCTTCCGGGAGGCGACTGGCGCCGCCCCGGCGGCATGGGTGCGCGCACAGCGGGTGCGCGAGGCCCAGCGCCTCCTGGAGAGCACGGACCTGGCGGTCGAGCAGGTGGCCTCGGTCTGCGGCTTCGGAAAGCGCTGTCACCATGCGGCAGGCCTTCGCCCGGATACTGAGCACGACGCCGTCGGCCTACCGACGCCGGTTCCGCACCGACTCTCCCGACCCCGCCAACGCCTGAGGCCGCACCGACGGGGACATCCTGCGTGTACGGGAACGGGAACTCTGCCCCCGTACACGCCGACGGCGTCGGATGTCCCCGCCAGCGCGAGGGACCGTCACTCCACGGGCGGCTCGACGACGAGCGGCGTCTCACCCGGCGCGCGGACCTCGGCGCGGGGGGCCGGCTCCAGACTGAGACTCACGTGCAGCCGCTGCCCCTCCTCGCCGACGGCGTCGTAGGACAGCCGCGGGTTGTCCAGCTCGGTGACCTCGGTGCGGGCGCGCACGAGCCAGGGGTGGCGGCGTCGCAGCCCGATGAGGTCCTGGTGGAGCCGCAGCATCCAGGCGCCCTGCGGGGCGAGCTCGGACGGCGCGTCCGGCAGGGCGGGGCGGACCTCGTCGTCGCCGCCGAGGGTCTCGGTCTTCACCCCGCGGAAGGCCTGCTCGTCCCCGTAGTAGACGCTGGGCACGCCACCCACGGTCATGAGCAGGACGGCGGCGAGCGCCGCCCCGCCGGCCCCGACCTTGCTGGCGATGCGGGTGACATCGTGATTACCGACGAAGGTGGCCGGGATGAACCGGTCCAGCAGCTCATTGTGGCGCTTCAGGCACCAGTCGAGCTCGTAGAAGTTGACGTCCGCCAGCGAGCTCCAGGTGGCTTTCCACAGCTCGTACTGGGTGACGGTGTCCACGGTGGAGGCCTCCACGAAGCCGGCATAGTCGCCGTGGATGACCTCGCCCATGAACCAGACGTCGGGGTGGTGCTCGCGCACGGCCGGCAGGACGCTCGCCCAGAAGGCGGGGTCGACGGCGTAGGCGGCGTCCAGGCGCCAGGCGCTGGCACCGCGGTCGAGCCAGTGGGTGAGCACCCGCACGGCCAGGTCGCGCACCTCGGCGGAGTCGTGGTTGAGGGCGGCCAGGGACTCGTGCCCCTCGAAGGTGGCGTAGCCGGGACCGCCAGCCGCGTCGTCGAAGCGGAAGAGGCTGCGCTCCTCTCCCCGGCGCGGGCGGCCCGGAAGAGGGGGTGCTCGGTGCCGACGTGCCCGAGGACGCCGTCGAGCATGAGTGACAGGCCGCGGGCGCGGCAGGCCTCGGCGAGGCGGTCGAAGGCGGCGTCGTCACCCAGACGGGGGTCGATGCGCAGATGGTCGGTGGTGTCGTAGCCGTGGGTGGATGAGGCGAAGATGGGGCCGAGTGACAGGCCGTTGGCGCCGAGCTCGACGGCGTAGTCGAGCCAGGGCTCCAGGCGGTCCAGGCGTGCGGGGGCGCCGGGCTCGGTCAGGGGTGTGCCCGGCTCGGGACGGACGGGGGCGCCGGTGGCGCCGAGGGGATAGACCTGCCACCAGATGGCATGGTCGATCCAGGCGGGGGTTTCAGGACGGCTTATTCCAGGTGACTCACTAGCCATGTCTCCAAGGGTGCCGCCGCACCCGTTAGCATGTCAAGGTGCCGTCCCGTACCGACAAGCGCCCCCGTCTGCGGATGGATCCCGCCGAGCGCCGCGAGCTGATCCTGTCCGCGGCGAGGCGGGCGTTCGCGAGCCGCCCGTACGAGGAGGTCTCGCTGGCCGATGTCGCCCAGGAGGCTCAGGCCTCCGAGGCGCTGGTGCACAAGTACTTCGCGGGCAAGGCCGGCCTCTACGCACAGGTCCTCCGGCACGCCGCTGACGAGCTCGCCGAGCGCACCCGGCGGGCCGACGACGCCCTGCCGGAGGGGTCGTCGGCCCGTGACCGGGTGCGGACCTCGGTGCTGACCTATTTGGACTTCATCGCCGAGCGCTCCCCCGGCTGGGTGACCTACCAGGTGCTGGCCGGGCACGACCCGGGTGATGAGGCGGCCCGGGTGAGGCGGGAGGCGCGCGAGGCGGCGGTGACGGCCCTGGCCCAGGTGGTCGGCGGCAGCCGGGGCCACCGCGACGACTTCGCCCTCTGGGGCTACCTGGGCTTCCTCGACGACGCCTGCCTGCGCTGGGTGCACGCCGGCTGTCCGGACGAGCAGCGTCACAGCCTGGTCGACGCGGCGCTGGGATGCCTGGAGGGAGCCCTGGGCGACTGGCGGAAGTGAGACCTGGGACCACCCCGGCGAATGACACCTCGGAGCCAGCAGTCCGGCCCGTAGACAAGAACGTGGGGCCCGCCTCGCCAGGAGGAGGGCCCCACGTCCTATGGAGTCAGCGCATCAGCGCGAGCCTCGGGCGCTCAGCGCACGGGCTTGCGGACCTCGGAGGAGAGGAACCAGGCCTGCTGCTCGAGCTTGCCGATGAGGTCCTCGACGATGCCGGAGGAGGTGGGGTCCTCGGCGTCGACGTCCTCGTCCACACCGCGCAGGGTGGCGACGACGGCCTCGATGGCGGAGACGATGTAGGCCACGCCCTCGCTGGTGAGGATCTCGCCCTCGGGGGCGGCCGGGACGGTGGTCGCGGCGGCGATGGTGGCCGGACGGCCGTCCGGGACGGCGTTGATGGCCCGCATGCGCTCGGCGACCTCGTCGGAGCCCTCACGGGCAATGTCGACGACGTCGTCCAGGTTGAGGTGGATGTCGCGGAAGTTCGGGCCGACGACGTTCCAGTGGATCTGCTTACCGACGAGCTCGAGCGCGATGAGGTCGGTCAGGACGCGCTGGAGGTTGTCGCTCAGGGCGGCGGAGGCGGTGAAGGAGAGGTTGATGGACGGGGTAGTCATAGTGTCTGCGTTCATGGCTATTACTTTACTACATCACCAGTCTCTGTGGGTGTTACTTATGATTCACAGGCAAGCCAAGCCTCACTTAGAACCGGGGACCACCAGTACGAATGCACGCGATCCGCTCAGCCGACCGAGCAGGAGTTCGGCTCGCCGGTCTCCTCCTCCTCGGAGGCGAGCCAGCGCCCGTTGCTGCCGGGCACCATCGTGTTCCTCGCCGGGATCCGCGCCTTGGCACTCGGCTCGGTAACGTCCTTGCCCTGCGCGTCGACGAAGGTCACCTTCGTCATGTCGACGCAGTAGGAGACGCTGGCGCTCTGGCCGTCAGCGCTCATGGCGACCTCGGAGACCGCGACCCTGACCGGGGTCTTGGCCTTCTGCCCCTTGCTGAGCATGTCGGCAGCATCATCGGAGACCTGCTGCTGAAGGTTGCCGGTGGTCACGGTGGGTACCTTGCTGGTGTCCTGGCCGCCACTGACCCACAGTCTCCATGTCACCTGGTCATAGGCCACGAAGTCCTGAAGCACCTTGACCTGAGTGACATCCAGTCCCGCGGGGATGCTGGTGACGGTGTAGCCGAGCCGGGAGTCGGAGAGGGAGGCCGCCGTGACGGGGCCGGCGCTGCCCGATGCCGAGGCCACGGCCGAGGGTGACGACGTCGAGCTGCCGGCGGAGCCCGCGCCGCCGGCGGAGGCATGTGCTCCAGGCTTGGAACTGTTCGAGGAGCAGCCGGCCACGGCGAGCGATCCGGCCAGCAGCAGGCCTCCTAGGGCGATGACCCGACGGCGGTTCCCGGCTCGGCTCACGGAGCGTTTCTCAGCACGTGCCACGGGGGCTCCTCCCAGTCGGCCGGATTCAACCCGGCGGAAACCAACCCACCGACACTACCGCGAAGGTCACGAACGTGTCTCGACGTTTGTCGCCCGCACTCCACCTTTCGACTCTCCGACGACGGCGGGCGACCCCGGTAACCCCGGGGTCGCCCGCCGTCGTCGGCCATGGGCCGCCATGCTCAGCGCACGGGCTTGCGGTCCTCAGAGGAGATGAACCAGGCCTGCTGCTCGAGCTTGCCGGTCAGGTCCTCCAGGATGCCGGCCGACGTCGGGTCCTCGCCGTCGACGGCGTCGTGCACGCCCCGAAGCGTGGACACGACGGCCTCGATGGCGGAGACGACGTAGGCCACGCCCTCGGAGACGGTGATCTCGTCCTTGGGCAGGCTCGGGACGGTGGCGTCGGCGGCAACGGTGGCCGGTCGGCCGTCGGGGACGGCGTTGATGGCCCGCATGCGCTCGGCGACCTCGTCGGAGCCCTCGCGGGCGATGTCGACGACCTCGTCGAAGTTCAGGTGAAGGTCGCGGAAGTTCTCACCCACGATGTTCCAGTGGGCCTGCTTGGTGGTCACCCCCAGGGCGATGAGGTCGACCAGGACGCGCTGGAGGCTGTCGCTCAGGGCGGCGGAGGCAGTGAAGGCGAAGGATACGGACGGTGTTGCTGCAGTCTCTGCACTCATGCGACTCACCCTACGCCATTTTTTCCGGAGCCGGCCGGTCGCTGAGAGAGAAACGCACGCACCGCGCCCGGCCGGCCGCCGGCGGGGAGTCAGGCCCAGGGCTGGCGCTCGGCCCACTCCTGAGGGCTGACGCGGCGCCCGGTGTAGAAGGGCGTGTCCACGCGCACGTGCATGCGCGCCTCCGTGTAGCGCTGGTGGTGCAGGACCCCCTCGAGCCGGTCGAGGGTGTCGGCCTCGAAACCGAGGATCCACTCGTAGTCGCTCAGGCCGAAGGTCGCCAGGGTCGATCCCTTGACGTCGGGGTACTTGGAGAAGCCATGACGCCCGTGCTGAGCCATCATGCGCGAGCGCTCCTCGGGGTCGAGGAGGTACCACTCGTAGGAGCGCACGAAGGGGTAGACCATGACCCAGTCGCGCGGCGCCACCCCGGCCAGGCAGGCCGGCACGTGGCGCGGGTTGAACTCGGCGGGCGTGTGCAGCCCCATGCAGGACCACACCGGCTCCAGGTAACGGCCCAACGCACTGCCGCGCAGGCGGTGGTAAGCGTTCTGGAGGACCTCGGGGTCGTCGTCGAGCCACCACACAAGCAGGTCGGCGTCGGCGCGCAGGCCCCCGACGTCGTACCAGCCGCGGGTCGTCACGCCGCCGGCCTCGATGAAATCGGCACTCTCACCCAGGAGCTGCTCGCGCTCGGGCTGGGAGGCGGGCAGCGGCCGGGTCAGGCGGAAAACGGCGTAGAGGGTGTAGTGGTACTGGTTGTTGATGGCCTCGAGGTCAACGTCGGTGGCGTCACGCGGATCGCGGTGGGGGCGGCGCTCCTCGTCCTCGAAGCGGTGCAGGCCGCCCTCGGCAGGACGTCCGCTGTGTCCACCGGGGTGACCACTGTGCTGGCCGTGGGTGTCGGTGCTCATCTTTTCTCCTTCATCCTTCCGCAGCTGGCGGGCTTGAGGCTTTCGGGTTCGGCAGATGCCGGCCGGCACGATCCGTCCGCCGCCGGCTGATGCCCGGCCGCGGACTCGTGGGCCGCGCCGTCGGCCCCGTGGCGACTGTGCCGACCGGGATGGTGGGTGCCGGGGCGGCAGCAGGACGGCGGGCAGACGGTGTGGAAGGGGCCGACGCCGGTGGTCGAGGCGGGGTGGACGTCCTCACCACGGGCGACGGCGGCCCGCTCAATGAGGATGTCGACGAGGGAGTCGACGAAGGCCGGGTGGGTGCCGACGGTGGCGGCGCGCGCATACGGCATCCCCAGATCACGGGCGGTCTGGGCGGCCTCGGTGTCGAGGTCGAAGACGACCTCCATGTGGTCGGAGATGAACCCGAAGGGGGCCACGACGACGCCCCCGGGGCGGTCCGCGGGGCTGCCGTCGGTGAGCTGCCCGACGGCCAGGGCCTCGAGGTGGTCATTGACATCGGGCTCGAGCCATCGGGCCTGGGGCGGGCCGGAGCGCGAGCAGTAGACGAGGTCGGACTCCACCTCCTCCAGGCCGAGGCGGCGGGCGACCTCGGGCACGAGGACGGCGGCGAGGGCCCTGTGCTGGGCGACGTAGGAGACCTCCGTGGACAGGTCCGCGGCGACGCCGGGCTCGCGCGGTCCAGCTGGCCGCCCGGCGGGCTGTCCCGCACCAGCCGACTCCGAGGCACCGTCGGATTCGGGGGTCGGGGCGGAGCCGGCCTCCATGCCCAGGGGGATGGAGTGGGTGACGAGGACGAGGCGTACGTCCGCTGCGGCCACCCCCTGCTCGGCAAGAGTGCCGTAGGCCTCGACGATCGCGTCGACGTTGGCCTCCAGCAGGCCGGGAGTGTTGTAGTAGGGACGCGTCTTGTCCACGGTGAGGTCGACGGGGGCACCGCCCTCTCCGCCGACCCGGGCGGCGGCGTCGGCCTCGAAGCCGTCACCGGTGGAGCCGTCCGCTCCGGCGGCGAGCAGGGCGGCGGCGCCGGCCAGGTCCTCGCGGTACTGGCGGCACCCGGAGTAGGAGCCGAAGGCGGCGGTGGGCAGGGCCAGGACGTGGCGGGCGCCGGTGTTGGCGAGCTCGCGCAGGGCCTGGCTGACGAAGGGGTGCCAGTTGCGGTTGCCGACGACGACCGGCAGCGTCGAGCCGCGCTCGGTCAGGCGGGCCTGGAGGGCGTCGCGCAGCTCGGCGTTGCGCGCGTTGATCGGGGAGGCGCCACCGAATCCCTGGTAGTGGCCGGAGACCTCCAGGAGGCGCGAGTCGGGCACGCCGCGACCGGCGGTGGCGTTGCGCATGAAGGGCAGGACGTCCTCGGGCCGGCGGGGCCCACCGTAGGACAGCAGGAGGACGGCGTCGTAGGGGGCCAGCGGGTCGGTGGCCGGGATACTGGCCGGGATTCCGGCGAGGTCGGGCATGGGCGCGGCGGCGTCAGTCATGGGTTTCTCCTACGGAATTCAGGCCGAGGACGAGCTCGAGGGCCTGGCGATAGGCATCCTCATGGCCGTCCTGCCCGGCACGGCGAGCCATGACGGTGGGCTGGTGGAGGAGGCGGGCGGCCAGGTGGTGGAGGGCGCGCTCGGCCTGGGCCAGGGTGATGACCGGCTCGTCCGAGATCTGGGAGGGAGCCTCGGGAGCGGCCTCTGAGGCGGTCTTGGACGCGGCCACCGAGACGGCGACCGTCCTGTCGGCACCGGAGGCGCTGTTCGCGCGGACCACGCCACCGCCGGCGACCACATGGGCCTCGGCCCGCCCGTCCACCGAGGGCACGGTCGAGGCCGGCAGCCGGGACTGCAACGGCCGCAGGCGCTCGATCTCCTCCGTGACGATCTTGCCGACGTGTGAGCGCAGGGCGGTGATGAGCGGGTCCATGCTGCGCCCGGCCAGGGTGCGCTCGAAGTCGTCGGCCTCGGCGTCGACGATGGCACGGGCGGCGTCGACCTGCCGGACCTCGGCGTCGGGGACGGCGTCGCGCACACCGGGAAGGTCGAGGTGGACGACGCCGGGCAGGGCGCGGACGGCCTCGTCGACGTCGCGGGTCAGGGCCAGGTCGAGGATGACCAGGGGGCGGCCGGCGGCCCCGGCCGAGCGGAGCCGCTCGGCGGCCACGGGGGCGACGACGTCGGCGGTGAGGACCGGTCCGCCCACGCCACGGCAGGTGACGACGAGGTCGGACCGGACGATGGCCTCGGGCAGGGAGTCCGTGGGCACGGCGCGCAGGTCGTGGCCGGCGGCGAAGGCCTCGGCCCGGTTGGAGGCGGAGAAGACGGCGATGTCGGTCAGGCCGCGGGCGCGCAGGGCGGCGACGGTGGCCCCGGCGTAGGAGCCGGTGCCCACGATGAGGGCGCTGCAGCCGGTCAGCGGCGGCAGGTGGCCGGCGGCCTGATCAATGCCGACGGCGACGACGCTGCGCCCCTGGCTGGAGAGCTCGGTGTCGTGAGCAACCCGGCGGGCGGTGGCCGAGGCTCGCTCGATGATTCGCACGAGGTCGGGGCTGAGTGTGCCCTCGGCGGCGGCGGTCTCGGCGGCGCGGCGGACCTGGCCGACGATCTGGGCCTCGCCGACCACCATGGAGCTCAGGCCCGCGGCGATGGCGAGCATCTCGCGGCGAGCGGCCGCGCCGGCCAGGTGGGACAGACGCAGGGACCCCGGAGCCAGGCCCGCGCGCTCGGTGAGGAAGGATGCCACGGCCTCACCCAGGCCGGACAGCGCGGCGTCGGCGGACGAGGCCCAGGCGGCGGAGCCGTGCGTGGCGGAAGTGCGGGAGTCCGAGCCGTGGGCGGCGGAGCCGGGCAGCGGGTGGAGGGCCGCCGGGCACCCGGTGTCGGCCCAGGAGTCAGCGTCGATCAGGAGGGCCAGACGGTTGCAGGTGGACAGGACGACGACCCCGCGCAGCGCGGGGACCGCCTCCCAGGAGGTCCGGACCCAGCCCTGGGGCGACCGCTCCCAGCCGGGCGACGACGTCGAGGCCCGGCAGTCGGTAGTCGGCGGAGAGAAGATGAGTAGTCACAGCGAGCGCTATTGAAACATCACTGCGGCGTGCGGGCACAATAGCGGCGTGGCGACACACTCCAACGTCAAGACAATGTGTCACCACCATATTTCTGACACCCTGTCATCACCTGACCGATATCCAGAACATCGCATCATCACGCGAAAGTAAACCCTCTCTGACCACTGCTTACAGGAGGCAATCGAATATGTCTCACATTCAGTTCCCCTATCGCGGGGAGAATACGCGGCGTCAGCATTCTTCATCCGGTAATAGCGATTTCGTCACCGAGGCTTCACACAATTCAATCGAGCGCGAGCAGGCGGCCCGTAAGCCGGATCCGACCGGCATCGGGGCCGGGAAGGGCCGGGAGGCAGACGGCATCGGGAACCGGGGGGAGGGCGTCGGCACCACCGCGCACCCCGCGATCCTGGAGGCGCTGGCGGGCCGGCGCCCCGCCCGCACACCCGTGTGGTTCATGCGTCAGGCGGGCCGGTCCCTGCCGGAGTACCGCGCGCTGCGGGAACGCGCCGGCGTCTCGATGCTGGAGGCCTGTCTGGACCCGGGGCTCGCGGCCGAGGCGACGCTGCAGCCGGTGCGCCGCCACGGCGTTGACGCGGCCGTTCTCTTCTCCGACATCATGGTGCCGCTGCGCCTGGCGGGCGTAGGGGTGCGGATCGAGGAGGGCGTAGGGCCGGTTCTGGACGCCCCGGTGCGCAGCGCGGGCGAGGTGAGTGAGCTGGTCGCCCACCGCCTCGGCGACGGCCCCGATGCACGGGGCACGGCGGGCGCTGAGGGCGTGGCGGCGGTCCAGGAGGCGGTGCGCCGCGTCGTCATCGAGCTCGGCAGCCCTCAGGCGCCGGGCGTACACGAGGGCCTGAGCGAACGGGCGCGCGCGGGACTGCAGCACAGCGCCGGGCCGGCCGGCTGGACGCCGGTGCTCGCCTTCGGCGGGGCGCCCTTCACGCTGGCGGCCTACCTCGTCGAGGGCCGGCCCAGTCGCGACCACCTGGCAGCGCGCACGCTCATGCGCTCCGACCCCGAGTCCTGGGACCGGCTCATGACGTGGTGCGCCTGCCTGACGGGCGAGTTCATCGCCATTCAGGTGCGCGCCGGGGCGGCCGCGGCCCAGCTCTTCGACTCCTGGGCGGGCTCGCTGTCGCCGCGCACCTACCGCGAGCGGGTGGCGCCCTACTCGGGGCTCGCGCTGGAGACGGCCCGGGGCGCGCTCTCCCCCCACCACCGGTCAGGCTCCGCCCCCTCATCCACTTCGGGACCGGAACGGCCCGGTTGCTGGGGCTCATGCGGCAGGGGGCCGACGCCGTCGGGATCGATGAGCGCATCGAGCTCGGCGAGGCGATCGAGACTCTGGCCCAGGCCGACCCGCAGGCGGGGCCCTGCCCGGTTCAGGGCAACCTCGACCCGGCTCTGCTGGCGGCGCCGTGGCCGCTGGTGGCCGAGGAGGTGGATGCGGTCCTGGCCGCCGGGCGTGCGGCGCCAGGACACGTGGTCAACCTGGGGCACGGGGTGCCGCCGGCCACCGATGCGGATGTGCTCACCCGGATCGTGGCGCGGGTGCACGGCTCGGCCGACTGGGAGGCCGTGGCGCTGGCCGGCTGGGACGCCGTCGCGGAGACGAGGGCGGGAGCTGCGGCGGGGACGACCGCGGACACCGGAGCCTGCGCCGGACCAGGCTCGGACGAGGAGGCGCGGGCGGCAGCCGGCGGGCGGAGCGTCAGCAGGCAGGACCGGCAGGATCCGGGCCGGCATGCGCCGCGGGGACCAGGTGGAAGGCCGCTGGCCCGCACGTCGCGTCGCCCCGAGCGGGGAGATCACTGAATGGCTGGGCACGCGCAGCACGCCGAGGGCCGCAAGACACCGGCCCAGCGGTGGGACGCACTCGTCGTCGGCGGCGGGATCGCGGGGCTGACAGCGGCCTGGGACCTGGTGCGCGCCGGGCTGCGGCCGCTGCTCATCGAGGCGCGCGGCTACACCGGCGGGCTGGTCGCGGCCGGGCCGATCGCCGGGGTGCGGATGGACCTGGGAGCCGAGGGCTTCGTGGTGCGCGGCCAGGCGGCCACCTCGATGCTGGCCGAGCTCGGTCTGCGCACCGCTGCCCCGCACGGTCGGCCCCGGCTCTTCCTGCCGCCGCTGGCACCGGGCGACGGCGAGGAGCCGTCCGGCTGGGCCCTGCACCGGTTTCCCGACGACGCCTACCTGGGGATCCCCGCGGACCCGCTGGCGTCCGACGTCGTCGCCATCATCGGGGAGGCCGCCGCGCGCCGGGCCGCGCAGGACGCCGACCTGCCCGGAACCGTGGGAACCGGCCCTGAGGATCCGGCCGACCTGGCCTCCTTCGTGTCCGCGCGGATGGGGACCGGCGTCCTGGACCGGCTCGTGCGCCCGATCGTCGCCGGCATCCACTCGGCGGACCCGGCGGACCTGGCCGCCGACGTCGTTGTGCCGGGCCTGCGGCGGGCCACGGCGGAGCAGGGGTCCCTGAGTGCCGCCGTGGCGGCGGTGCTGGAGCGGCGTCGGGCCCGCCGGGACGGGGCGGGTGGACGGAGCTGGACGCGGCCGTCGAGGGCGGACTGTTCCGGCTCGCCGACGCGCTGCGCGAGGCGATCGAGGCCGGTGGCGGGAGCGTACGCACCCGCACCGGCGCCCAGTGGCTGCAGCCGGCCGGCGGCGAGGACAGCGAGGGCGGGCGTCGTTCCGCCTGGCGGGTGGGGATGGCGCCGACGCGGCGGGGCCGACGCCGTCGGACGAGCCGGTGCCGGACGGGGCCGAGGAGGTCGTGGACACCGACCGCGTCATCCTGGCCTGCTCAGCACGTGCAGCGCTGCGCCTCCTGCGGGGGGTTCCCGGGCTGCCCGCGAGCGCCACGGACCTGACCGTGCCGGTGGGGGCGCCGATCGCGCGCTTCACGCTGGTGGCCCGGGCGCCGGGGCTGGGCGGGGAACCGGTGGGATCGGGCCTGCTCGTCGCGCCGGCGGAGCAGGCGGCCTCACACGAGGTGTCCTGCCCGGCCCGGGCCAAGGCGCTGTCGCACCTGAGCGCCAAGTGGCCGTGGGTCGGCGAGGAGCTGCGCGCGCTGCACGGACCGGACGTCCACGCGCTGCGGCTGTCCTACGGCCGGCCCGGCCGGCCGCGCCCGGAGGTGGACCTGTCGGTGGCGTTGGCCGACGTCGCCGCCCTGACCGGGGTGCGGATCGAGCCGGAGGCGGTGATCGACCACATGCTGGTGCGCTGGGACGGGACGCTGCCACCGGTGACCCCCGCCTACCGGGAGCGCACGACCCGTCTGGAGGAGCTGCTCACGTCGGTCGCGGGAGTGGAGGTCACCGGAGCGTGGGTGGCGGGGACCGGGATCGCGGCCGTCGTCGGGCACGCCCGCGCCGCCGCCGGACGCCTGGTGGGCTCGCCTGATGAGTGAGGCGACGCGCCAGGACGGGGGACGTTGTCGCGTTCGTATATTAGGTCGCGAGCTCGTACCCCCTCGGTACGAGGTCGAGCCCAACGGTACGAACGCGACGAATGAGAACCGCGCACGAGGAGGGGATGCATGACCACGACGGGGACGGACTCCGGACGGATTCGGCTGGGCACGCGCGGCTCGCGCCTGGCGCTGACCCAGTCCGGGCAGGTCGCCGAGGCGCTGATGGCGGCCGGCGCTCCCGGCGAGGGCTCCGGCGCGCGGCGTGATGGTCTGGACATCGACCTGGTCACCGTGCGCACGGACGGCGACGGCGACCGCACCCCCTGCGACAGTCTCGGCGGGGTCGGGGTCTCGCGGCCCGACTGCGCCACGCGCTTCTGGACGGTGAGGTGGACCTGGTGGTCCACTCCTTCAAGGACCTGCCCACGCAGCGGGTCGAGGGCCTGGAGGTCATCTGCGTGCCGCCGCGCGAGGACCCGCACGACGCCCTGTGCGCCCGCGACGGGCTGACCCTGGCCGCCCTGCCCGAGGGGGCCCGCGTGGGCACCGGCTCGCCGCGCCGGGCCGCCCAGCTGCTGGCCACCCGCCCGGACCTGGAGGTGGTGGACCTGCGCGGCAACGTGCCCACGCGCCTGGCGCGGGTACGGGGGCTGGAGGCGGTCGGCGTCGGCACCGATGAGCCGGTTGCGCCGAGCCGGGCCGATGCCACCGGCGACCTCGACGCGGTGGTGCTCGCCCTGTCGGGGCTGCGACGCCTGGGACTGGAGCACTTCGCGAGCGAGATCCTGGACCTCGAGACGATGCTGCCCGCGCCGGCTCAGGGTGCCCCTGGGCCGTGGAGGCGAGGGCGGAGAGTGCTCCACCGCGCTGGCCCGGGCGGTGGCGGTGCTCGACGATGAGCCCACGCGCCTGGCGGTGACGGCGGAACGGGCGCTCATGGCCCGACTCGGTGCGGGCTGCGCGGCGCCGGTGGGGGGCCTGGGCTCACCTCAGGGGCGGCGACCGCGAGCCGCGAGCGCTCGCGCTGCGGGCGGTGGTCACCCTCGCTCGACGGCGGACAGGAGGCCGGCTGCGAGCTGAGCACCGAGCTGCCCGAGGCCGCTGGGGAGCCTGGAAACCCGGGGACGTAGCGGTGGAGGCGGTTCGGGCGGCTGAGGCGCTGGGTGTCCGAGCGGCTGAGGTCCTGCTGGAGGACGGTGCTGCCGAGATCGTCGACCTGCACGCCAACAAGCCCCGACGGGACTGAGGCCATGGCCGAGTCCACCTCACGCAACCACCTGCAGCCGACCACCTGCCGGGACGAGCCCCGCGAGGCCGCCGACGCACCGCTGGCGGGGCGGGTCGTGCTGCTGCCGCGGGTCAAGGAACCGGATCGCATCGCCTCGGCGCTGGAGTGGGCCAGAGCGAAGGTGCTGCGCGCCGCCGTGACGCGGACCGTTCCGGGGGACGCTGCGGCTCTGGAGGAGACCGCGCGGCGGATCACGGCGGGCGAGGCGGCCTGGCTGGTGCTCACCTCGGCCCGGACCGTCGAGGCACTGGCGCCGTACCTGCACGTTCCGGTGCCCTCAACGCTGCAGGTGGCCGTCGTCGGACCGGCAACTGCACGCGCCTGGACCGAGCTCACCGGCACCTCCCCTGACCTGGTGACGCGGGGCTCGGCCGCTGCCCTCCTGGAGGAGCCCGTGCTCGCCGGCGGCCCGCAAGCCGGCCCAGACTCAGCGCAGCGCGTGCTGCTGCCGGCCTCGGCCCTGGCCGACCCGGCGCTGGCCGACGGCCTGCGTCGGGCGGGCTGGGAGGTGGAGCGAGTGGCCGCCTATACGACCGTCACGGCAGACACCTGCGACCTGCCCCCGGGCATGGGGAGCACGTGGGCCACCGGCGGTGTGGACGCGGTCGTGCTCACCGCCCCGTCCACGACACGGGCCGTCCTGGAGCTGCTCGGGCCACCTCTGTCCACCACCCGGTTGGTGGCCATTGGTGCCACCACTGCGGCGGCCGCCCGGGACCTGGGCCTACCGGTCGCCGCCACCGCCTCCTCCCCCACGCCCGAGGGGGTCCTCCAGGCCACTATCGACGTCATGACGTCGGATCCAGCACTATCCACTAATCCCCCGTTCAGGAGCACCTCATGACCGACGCCCTTCGACCGGCCGCCCACTTCCTGTCGCGCCGTTCCGTCCCCGACCCGCAGGCCCCCACGGTGCGGCCCCCGGCGCCTGCGCACCACTCCCGGCGATGCGGCGCCTGGCGCGCGAGCACGTCGTGGACCCGGCCGCACTCATCCTGCCGGTGTTCGTGCGCGAGGACATCGACACCCCCTACCCCGTGGAGGCGATGCCGGGGGTCGTCCAGCACACGCTGGACTCGCTGCGTCGCGAGGCCGCCGCCTGCGCCGAGGCCGGGCATCGGCGCCATCGACCTGTTCGGCGTGCCCGCCGACCCGCGACGAGCTCCGGGCACGGCGGCCTGGGCCGAGGACGGCATCCTCAACCGCGGGATCGCGGCAGTGCGCGCGGAGGTGGGGGACGACGTCGTCGTGTGCGCGGACACCTGCCTGGACGAGTTCACCAGCCACGGCCACTGCGGGCTGATCCGCCCCGACGGCCCGCGCGCCGGCGAGGTCGACAACGACGCCACGCTGGCCACCTACCAGGCGATGGCCGTCTCCCAGGCGGAGGCCGGGGCGCACATGGTCTCGCCCTCGGGGATGATGGACGGGCAGGTCGCCGCGATCCGCGCCGCCCTGGACGCCACCGGCCATGATGACGTCGCGATCCTGGCCTACTCGGCGAAGTACGCCTCGGCCTACTTCGGGCCGTTCCGGGAGGCCGTGGGCTCCACGCTCACCGGGGACCGGCGCGCCTACCAGCAGGACCCGGCCAACCGCCGCGAGGGCCTGCGCGAGGTGATGCTCGACGTCGAGCAGGGAGCGGACATCGTCATGGTCAAGCCGGCCGGCCCCTACCTGGACGTACTCGCCGATGTCGCCGCCGCCTCACCGGTGCCGGTAGCCGCCTACCAGGTCAGCGGCGAGTACGCGATGGTGGAGGCGGCCGCGCAGCGCGGGTGGGTCGACCGCGAGCGCGTCATCGCCGAGTCGGTGCTGGGCATCGTGCGCGCGGGGGCGGACATGGTCCTGACCTACTGGGCCAGGGAGATCGCCGAGAACCCGGCCCTGCGCTGACTTCTTTCCTCTGCCGATGGTCTCTACTGGTTCTGCCGATGATTATCGACCAAAGATTCCGGCTTATATCTCAGCACACGTGCCTGGGAGACCCTGGCAACGTCTTCCCAGCGCGCCCGGAAATACGTCCTTCCCACATGCTTTGAGGAGCTTCAGCTCCTCGGACCGGTCTCGCCGCCCGTCATAGCAAACGGTCCCCAGCGGCATCAACTCGCCATAGTGTCCACGGTGGCGACTTTTCAACTCCCACCTCATTCAGTATCTGAAAGTAACCACCCTCTGACCTGGGATACTGCATGAAGGAACCGGTTTCGACCACCTGAAAAGTCGCCACTACGGACACTTTCACCTCTCCCGCGTTCCCAACCGGTCAACACCACGTTCAACGCCCGACAGACGGCCTCAGTCCGGTAGTTTGAGAGGCAGTCCCGCCTGGTACGACTTACCGGTCCGAACCGGACCCTGACCAGTCTCTTCATCGACAGGATCACCGTGACTCAGCAGCCGCAGCCCGCAGCCTCCGCCCCCCGCCAACGCGACTCACGCGACCAACACCGCCCTGTTCGAGGCGGCTCGCGCCGTCATCCCGGGGGCGTCGACTCCCTCGTGCGCGCCTTCGGCTCGGTGGGCGGCACGCCGCGGTTCATCGCCTCGGCCGGCGGCGCCCACGTCACCGACGCCGAGGGCCACCGCTACGTGGACCTCGTGGGCTCGTGGGGCCCGGCGCTCCTGGGCACGCCCACCCGGGAGGTCGTCGCCGCGGTCCAGGCCGCCGCCGCCCGCGGCCTGTCCTTCGGCGCCCCGACCGAGTCGGAGACGCTCCCTGGCCGAGGAGGTCCGCCGTCGGGTCCCCGGCCGCGCAGAAGGTGCGCTTTCGTGTCCACCGGCACCGAGGCGACCATGACAGCCGTGCGCCTGGCCCGCGGGTGCCACGGGACCGCGACCTGGTGGTGAAGTTCGCCGGCTGCTACCACGGGCACAGCGACGGCCTGCTCGCCGCGGCCGGCTCGGGCCTGGCACACCGGCGGCTCTGCCGGGCAGCGCGGGCGTGCCCGCGGCCGTGGCCGCCCAGACGATCGTCCTGCTCTACAACGACGTCGCCGCCCTGGAGGCGTGCTTTCGCCGAGCGCGGCCCCGAGATCGCCGCGGTCATCACCGAGGGCGCCCGGCCAATATGGGGATCGTGCCGCCGGCACCCGGATTCAACGCCGCGATCCGCCGCATCACCGCCGAGCACGGCGCCCTTATGATCCTCGATGAGGTCCTCACCGGCTTCCGCGTGGGCCCGGCCGGCTGGTGGGGCCTGGAGGCCGTCGACGGCTGGACCTCGACCTGCCGGGCCTCGGCTCCGAGCCCTGTTGCCACCGGCGCAGCCCCTCCTGGCCGGACGCGGACTGGCGCGAACGCGCCGCCTGCGTGCCGGACCTGGTGACCTTCGGGAAGGTCGTGGGCGGCGGATGCCACTGGCCGCCGTCGGCGGACGCACGGAGATCATGGACCCTGCTGGCACCGGGCGGCCCCGTCTACCAGGCGGGCACGCTCGCGGGAAACCCGCTGGCCACGGCGGCCGGCCTGGCCACGCTCCAGCTGGCCGACGACGCCGTCTACGCCTCGGTGACCGAACATGCCAGGACCATCGGCGAGGTGGTCTCGGCGGACCTGACTGAGCAGGGCGTGCCCCACCGCGTGCAGCGAGCGGGCTCGCTGTTCTCCTTCATGCTCGGGCAGCGTCCGGCCGAGCGGGGCGTGAGCGACTACGAGGCCGCCCGCACCCAGGAGACCTGGCGCTACGGGCCCTTCTTCCACGCCTTCCTCGAGGCCGGGGTGAGCCTGCCGCCGTCGGTCTCGAGGCCTGGTTCGTCTCGGCCGCGCACGGCGCCGCAGAGCTGGAGGCGATCGCGAACGCGGGCCCCGGCGGCCGCAGCGCGCGCGGCCCGGGCCCAGGCGGGGTCTAGAGGACGCCTCGTCCCCTAGGGGCCGCCAGGGCGGCGGGGCGAGGGCGGCCTCGTAGGCGGCGACGTCGACGTCGGCGTTGAGGCTGATGACGATGCGCAGCCGGAGTCGGGTGGGCCGCCAGCCAGCGGCCGATCGTCTCCAGGGTCACCAGGGCGGCTTGCCGCTTGGGGTAGCCGAAGACGCCCTGTGGACAGCGAGCACAGGCCGACGCTGCCCAGCCCCGCGGCGTGCGCGACGTTGAGGACGCTCGTGTAGCACGAGGACAGCAGGCGCCGGTCGCGCAGCGTGGGCTTGCGGCCGTCCTCGATGACGGGACCCACCGAGTGGATGACGTGCTGGGCGGGCAGGTGGTAGCCGCCGGTGAAGACGGCCCGACCTGCCGGCTCTCCGCCCTGGCGGCGGGTGGGGTCGAAGGTCTCCCGCCCAGGTCATGTAGCGGGCGCACTCGGCGCGCAGGGCCGGGCCCGGCCACGGCGTGGATGATGTTGTCGATGCAGCGGTGCCCGGGGGCGAAGCAGCCGAGCATGCCGGAGTTGGCGGCATTGAGGACGGCGCCGGCGCGCAGCCGGGTGAGGTCGCCGCGCCAGAAGGCTACGTTGCGGCCCAGCAGACCGGGCACGTGGTCGGTGATGGCCAGGGGCGGGATCTCGGTGGCGTCGACTATGCCACGCTCGGTGGCCTCGGCCTCCAGGAGGGTGTCGAGGTCGGCGGCGATGTCTCGGGCAGGGGCGCCGGGGGCCGGGCGGTGAGGAGGAAGTCGAGCATGGTGCGCAGCTCGTCCGGATCGGTGGGGACCGTCGAGTCGATCCAGTCCGTGGCGCCCCTCGGGGTCTGAGCGCAGGAAGGCGTAGACCAGGTGGCGCACCAGCGCGTCGCGCCCGAGGCGCCGACGGGGACCGCCCATCGGGCTCTGACAGCGTGACTGACGTGGGACTCCAACTTCACGCGGGCCATCATAGGATATCAAAACGTAATGTTCTGCCCTTGACTGGGCGAGCTGGGTACAGACGACGACGTCGCCCGAAACGGCAGGTTTCCGAGCGACGTCGAACAGCAGGAGGAGCCGGAGGACGGCCCCGCACGCGTGACGGATCAGGCCTGAGCGCCGGAGGCGGCTTCCTCCTCGGCGATCTTGGCCTTGAGCTCGTCCATGTCGAGCTCGCGCACCTGCGTGATGAGGGAGTCCAGCGCAGGGGCGGGCAGGGCGCCGGCCTCGCGGTAGACCAGCACATTGTCACGGAAGACCATGAGCGTGGGGATCGAGGAGATGCCCAGGGCCCCGGCGAGGTCCTGCTCGGCCTCGGTGTCCACCTTGGCGAAGGTGATGTCGGGGTTGGCCTCGGAGGCCTTCTCGTAGATGGGGCCGAAGCGCATGCACGGGCCGCACCAGGAGGCCCAGAAGTCGACAAGCGTGATGCCCTCGCCGTGGACGGTGTCCTTGAACTCGGGGCCGGTGATGTTCTTGGTGGCCATGAGCATTCCTTTCAAGACTGCGGATACTGATCGGTTCCACTGCGGCCAACACCTTCAGGGCCCACCCTATTCCTGGGG
>BNJU01003351.1_pt1 | contig 53306 bp, 57 predicted proteins | sample 8539281 | NCBI WGS metagenome assembly BNJU01 (sample SAMD00202456, study PRJDB9452) | human saliva metagenome | isolation source: human saliva | place: Japan | reverse complement strand
GAATGCCTGCTTCCCCCTATTGAAGCCAGGTCAGCTTCTGAAATTAAGCGACTCCCACCCTGGTGCTCTACTTTTTTCTCAGCTGAAGGAGACTGACCTATTGTATCTTGTGCTGGTGTTTCTGACCTTGCTTCTTTTGTTAGTGGTGTAGCAAGAACGACCTGAGCTGATTCTTCTTCAGGTGTAGCAAATGACGCTTCCTTTGAATCGTACGAATCCTCCTTCACACCAATCGCTGGTTCGTCTTTTCGTTCCTCTTCTTGTTTCACCTCTTCCTGAAAAGCAGGGACTTCTACCACTTCTGGCTCTTTTGCGAGCGTATCTTCTAGCTTCTCAGGACTTCCTTTTTCTAAGGGTGTTTCTTTCGGCTGGCCTTTCGAAAACCGACTCTGGTGCTCATTTCGTAGATGCGACCAGTCTTTATTTCCCATTGTCCTCTCCTTTTATTTAAAATGCTTCGGCTGATTTTTTTACTGTGCTGTAGATGTAGAGGAAGCTGGTGTGGTCGCTACCTCTTTCGATTTGATATCCTTGATGGTTTGCTGGCTATCAAAATGGATTTGAACCGTTTGAGAATCCGATAATTGATAAGTAAAGGAAGGTGCTTCCCCGTAACCTAAAAGTCCAGACACATCTATTTCATCTGGAATCCCTACCGTATTGAGTAGGTCTAAATAAGGCATTCCGACCTTGATAGCGGCAAAATCGTCCTTCGTCAAGCTCCCGTTCTTATTCGCAAATCGGTCACTTTTTAAGTGTTTCAAACTTAAAAAAGAGATCCTGTAAAAGGCACCTGTTTTTTCAAGAAGAACCTTCCCATCTGCATCCTTTGATTGGTAATCTAAGGTCAGCAAAAAGGGACTGGAACTGCTATCACTATACGTTGCTTCCCCACTCCTTGCTTTACCTAATGCTGCAACGACATCTTGTGGGTCTACCGTCCCAAAAGAGGTCTTTTTTTCTTCCACTGCAAAATTAGGAATAAGAGACATTGCCTTTTCATAGGTTGGCTGAAATTGAAATTCATTAGCTGAGGCGATATAAGAACTATTTTCACTGGTCAGATATTCCGTTCTGATACCATCACGTGATAAACCATTGATCCCCTCACTCGAAGAAGATGAAGAAGAGCTTTTATTAACTTCGTTTTGAAGCACAAACACAAAAGCCATTAACAAGGCGAACCACCCAAAAAATCGCAAAAGCGAACCAATCCCCTCTTTTGAGGAAGAAGGGGAAGACTCCATCGTATCTGAATGGCTTCTAGTATCCTGATGATTGTCCGTCCCTATTGAAGCCAGATCGGCTTCTGAAATCAAGCGGCTCCCACCCTGGTGAGAGGAAGCTGCCTTGATGTCTGTCCGTTGATCGTCCAATGATGTCTCCTTTCTTATACCAACACTAATTTCTTGGCTTTTTTCTTGAATTCCATCACCACTTCTGGCTGCCCTGGTAGCTGGTAAGTCGCGCGATAGCCCATTCCGCCATCTGGCATTTCCCCCCAGACCAAGCGTTGAGGATTTCCTAGTTGCTTAATGAGCTGGGCGAATTCTGTACCTTTTTTCTCTTTTTCAGTAGTGATTTCTTTCTCACTGCTTGTCTTCTCTTTTGCGTCCAACAAATTCGTCGCATCCACTGTCGTCAAGCGATACCCCTGGTCTTTTTCCTGTTCAAACCACAAGGTTACACTTTTCTTGCCCTGATCGGTTTGCTTAGCTGCATAAGTCAAGACAAGAACGGTTTTTTCTCCTTGAGCTGTCTTTGTATACTTAACTTTTTGGGCTTTTCCCCATTCCGTCACAACTGTTTCCAAGCGGGTTCCTGGTTGCTGACTCTGCTTAAGACGAACTTTCAAATTCGCCACAGCTTCGATGGTCCATTTAAACTGCTTGATTTCTTGTTCCTTGCTGACCAAATTCTTGTAATCCTTTGGCTGGAAACGAGTCAGTGTTTGGTCCTCCTTGGTATCGGTTCCCTGCTCCTGCACCTGAATGCTTGCAATCGCAAGTAAAACTCCTAAAACAAAACACAAAAACGGCAGCAAGAGTTCTTTTCGATTCTTTTTCATCCACTCGATCATCTGCTTCACCCCTTCTTCGTCAAACGATACTGACCAGTCTGGTCACGTTCAAAGGTTAAAGAGACCAGTCCATCTGTCACCTGATAAGACAGGGCTAGGACTTGCTTGTCCTTTTCAGAGGTCAAACTAAGAGAATTGGGAAGACCTGATTTTTTCAAGACATCTTCTACTGCTGTCCCCTTTTCCTTTTTTCCATCTAGTGTCTGATAGCCTCTAAAATCTGCCAGTTTTAAGTTCTTTTTGCTCTGATAGTGAGCCGACTTGGGCGCAAAAGCCTTGAATCGAGCTCAAATAAAAAGGTATCATCCTGCTTTTGAAATTCTATGGTATAAGGATGAATCCCCTGCACAGGAGCCCCATAGCCTAGCTGGACTTGCGCTCCAAAAGTCGTATCTTCTTGTGTAAAACTCGCTGCTTTTCCAATTTTTTTGACGAATGCAGATAAAGTCACCCAATTTTTTTGTGTCTTTCCTTCTCCCCTTGCAAGGTCCAATGACAACAAGTCTTCTAAAGCCGGCTCTTTGGAAGAAGACGCAACAAATTGCTGGCTGTCTTCTTGCATGCGAGACAAACTCAACAAGCGATCTTTGGGCAAGGTTTTCACTGGATGAATCATAAACACCAAGCAAACACCAACCATAAAAGCCAGCAAAGCACCTGCAGCTTTTTGGAGGATCCGCTTATGATGTTCTATCCACTGTTTCATTTCTTCCATCCTTCATGCTCTTTCTATTCAAACTCTTTCTATTGTATAGAAAATTCGCGTATTTGTCTCGTCTTATCCCAAAAAAGAGGCGCTTGCCTCTTTCTTTTATTCAGTGATTTAGTAGCTGTCTTTACTACTCAAGAGGAAATCTCCATTTTCTTGACGAATAAAGGTCAAATCTACATAGTCCCCGTTTTTCTTTTGGAAGTCCATGACCAATTCTATCTCGTCTGAATCATCAGATGAACTCACCGTCAGATTGACTGCATCACCGTATTTTTCTAAAAGCTCTTTGTAAGAGGTCCCGCCAGCACCGGTCTCACTATTTCCAACTTTGAATCCATCTGCAAAGTTGTCCTCAACCGTAAGATTTTTCCCAAATTGATTAAATTCAAATTTGACAAGCTGGAATTCTTTCCCTTTCTTAGAGTAAGTCGCTTTGACCTCTTTATTATAAGAGTTATCATCCCAAAATAATTTCAATTCTCCACTTTCAAATTGAACGGAGCTAGCTTTCCCATAAGCTTCAATCATTTCCTCAGGAGTCTCCCCAGCATCACTTCCTGTTAAAAACTGAAGTTGCTCGATATCAGACTGTTTCCAGCTAAAATCAACTTCCGCGTCTTCTGCGGTCAATTGATCCAAATCGATATTGGAAGACGAACCAGACTGGTTGCCTGACCAAGAAGTCTGCTTTCTAGATGATGACGTACTAGGGTTAACATGACCAATCAAATAGCCACTGACACCACCGATAAGGAGACCCACTAAATCCCAAGGGCAAAACGAATCGCCTTCTTGTCAGCAGTATCCATCGGTCTTCCAACAGGAGAAAGAGGAGCTTGTGGAATAGGTATGCCAGGAATAGGTGCTGTTTGCGGACTAACTGGTTGAGCTGCTATGTTTTGAGGAGCTTGAGGCGCAGGCTGGAATGGAGGAGTCGGTTGGGGAGCAACAACTACATCTGGATGTTCTCCAACAGTTGCTTCATCCACCTTTGGAAGCTCCACTGCTTCTGAAATAGCTGGCTTGTCTGCCTCTTCTTTCATTGCTTCCGTCTCCGTCACTGAAAGGCCACTAGCTTCTGGAACGACCAAGTCTTCGGCTTCTTCTTTTTGGGACAAAAGGCTGGCAGCCACATCAAATTGAGGCGCACCCTCTACGGGAGTATCTTTCATAAATTGTTCTTGATCTTTCTCGGACATTTCGAATTCTCCTTTTTATTCTTCTCTTCTACTATAACATAAAACCAAGCAAGGACCAACTCCTGTCTGTTTAGACTGAAAAAGATCGGACCTTTTAGAAACTTCTATTAAAATTTCTTTCGAAGGGTGACAATCGCAATCAGATTACCATATGATCGAGAAACATAACTAGATCGTGTTTTTATAATTAATTCCAGGGGACAAAAATATGAGTTTGTTTAGCAAATAAAAAAACGATCTTTTTCAAGATCGTTTTGTCTATTGATTAAAGACGAGCGTTGAGTTCTGCTCCAAGTTCTTCAAATCCTGGTTTACCAAGAAGGGCAAACATATTTTTCTTGTAGGCTTCAACACCTGGTTGGTCAAATGGGTTGATCGCATTCAAGTAACCTGAAAGGGCGATAGCCAATTCGAAGAAGTAGATGGCATAACCAAGAGTGAAGGCATCTTGCTCAGGAAGAGTCACGTACATGTTTGGCACGTCACCGTCAGTGTGGGCAAGAAGAACACCGTCAGTTGCTTTTTTGTTTACGAAGTCAACGTCTTTTCCTTGAAGGTAACCAAGTCCATCAAGGTCTTCTTCCAATGTAGGGATGATCACGTTCTTACGTGGTTTGTCCACACGGACAACTGTTTCAAACATGATACGAGTTCCTTCTTGGATAAACTGACCCAATGAGTGCAAGTCTGTTGAGAAGTTAGCTGAAGTTGGGTAAATACCTTTTTGGTCTTTCCTTCTGACTCACCAGCCAATTGTTTCCACCATTCTGAGAAGTATTGAAGTGATGGCTCGTAGTTTACCAAGATTTCAGTTGCATATCCTTTACGGTAAAGGATGTTACGAACTGCTGCGTATTGGTAAGCTTCGTTTTCAGAAAGTTTGTCTGATGTATAATCTTTACGAGCAGCATTCGCACCTTCCATAAGGGCTTTGATATCTGCGCCTGATGCAGCGATTGGAAGCAATCCAACTGCTGTCAAGACTGAGAAACGTCCACCGATGTCATCTGGAACAACAAATGTTTCCCAACCGTTAGCATCTGCTTCAACCTTAACAGCACCTTTTTGGCGGTCAGTTGTAGCATAGATCCGTTTGTTAGCTTCTTCTTGACCATATTTCTTCACCAAGAGTTCTTTGAAGACACGGAAAGCGATGGCTGGTTCAGTTGTTGTACCTGATTTAGAAATCACGTTTACTGAGAAATCTTTATCTGCTACGTACTCTACCAAGTCAGCAAGGTAAGTTGATGAGATTGAGTTTCCAGCATAAAGGATTTGTGGTGCTTTGCGTTCTTCTTTTGTTTGCAAGTTTGCAAAGTGGTGGTTCAAGAAGTCAATCGCTGCTTTCGCACCAAGGTATGATCCACCGATACCGATAACGACCAAAACATCGCTGTCTGATTTGATTTGTTCAGCAGCTTTCAAGATGCGGTCAAATTCTTCGCGGTCGTAATTTTCAGGAAGGTCCAACCAACCTAGGAAGTCACTACCAGCACCTGTTCCTTTACGGATCAATTCATCAGCTGCAGTCACTTGTGGTTGCATGTATTCCACTTCATGTGGGGCAACAAATTTACCCAAAACTTTTGAGTAGTCAAATTTAATATGAGACATGTTATTCCTCCAAATTTTGTTCTTCTCTATGATATCGCTTTACACGGATTTAATCAAGGAAACCAATCTATAAAAACGTTTTCATTTGCTAAATTTTTTATTTTCACAAATCAAGCAATGACGCAATGGCAATCGTTTGCATATTTGCACTATTTTTGGCTAGAAAATCAAAAAAAAGAAGCTTCTCACGAAACTCTATTTTTTCTCTTTTATTCTATGAATAAGAAAGTCATTTCTACATGACTCTGGTGAGTGATAGCCCTCACGTCGCTTCGCTCCTCAGGGTCAATATCTCTAAGCTCGGTTGCGCCTTACAGGATAATTTCATTTTACGCTATAGCCCTCACGTCGCTTTGCTCCTCAGGGTCAATATCTCTAAGCTCATCTGCGACTTTCAGGATAATTTCATTTTACGCTATAGCCCTCACGTCGCTTCGCTCCTCAGGATCAATATCTCTAAGCTCGGTCGCGCCTTACAGGCTTACCTCACTAAGAGCTATAGAAAAAGAGCACACAGTTCACTTCGCTTAGGGCTGCTGGATTCCTCCCCTGACCCGCTTCACGCAGAACTGTTGCTCCGATAGGTATTATATCATAATTTGTTCGATTTGCAAAGGTCCAGTTTTTATTCTTGTGTTTCGGCCTTGGCTGCGAGCTTAGCTTGTTTTTTTCGTTCTCGGCCTTGGCGGAAGAAGGTCTGCATGATGGTTGCACATTCTGCTTCCAAGATTCCTGTTTCCACTTCTACCCGGTGATTGAGGCGCTCATCTGTCAAAATATCATAGAGGCTCCCTGCTCCGCCAAACTTTTGATTGGTCGCTCCGTAAATCACCTGGGGAATCCGGGCTAGTCCAATGGCACCGCTACACATGACGCAAGGTTCAATGGTCACAAAAAGAGTCGTATCCAGCAAACGCCAGCTCTCTTCATGCTGATTGGCTTCTTCGATCGCCATCACCTCCGCATGCATGACCGCTCGCTGCAATTCCTCTCTCGCGTTGTGGCCACGTCCAATGATTTCACCGTCTTTGACAATGACACAGCCAATGGGTATTTCCTCATGGGCCAAGGCGATCTCTGCCTCTTTTAAAGCCTCTCGCATAAAAGCTTCTTTCTCTTCTAGGGTATAGTCTCTCACTTGTACACTCACTTACTTTTTATGTTCTTGTTCTATTATATGATGAAGCCACAAAAAAAGCCACCAATGGGTGACTTCTTATAGGGAGATATTATGAAAAAAGTTAAGAGTGCTAAACAAAGTTGGGAGGTCTTTGTTTATTGTCTTAGTATATCCAAGAGGTCTTAAAGTAATCTTAAGACTCAAAAAGTTGAGAGAGACTCCCAACTTTTATTGAATTATTTACTTGACCAGACACTTTCAAGGATATTGGTTTGGTCACGATCTGGTCCGACTGAGAAGGTTGAAATGCGCACACCAACCAATTCACCGATCCGGCGGACATAGTTACGGGCATTTTCTGGAAGCTCATCCAAGTGACGCACACCTGTGATGTCTTCTGACCAACCTGGTAATTCTTCATAGATTGGTTTGCAACGTTTGAGTTGCTCCAAGCTTGCTGGGTAGTAGTCGATGCGTTCTCCATCCAAGTCGTAAGCCACACAGATTTTCACTGTATCCAAGCCTGACAAAACGTCGATCGAGTTCAAGCTAAGGTTGGTAATTCCTGAGACACGACGGCTATGGCGCATGACAACTGAGTCAAACCAACCGACACGACGAGGACGACCGGTTGTTGTTCCATACTCATGGCCGACTTCACGGATCCGATCACCCACTTCATCAAAGAGCTCCGTAGGGAATGGGCCATCTCCGACACGGCTGGTATAGGCTTTACATACACCGACAACCTTGTCGATCTTACTTGGGCCGACACCTGATCCGATGGTCACCCCACCTGCAACAGGATTTGAGGAAGTTACAAATGGATACGTTCCTTGGTCGATATCCAACATAACCCCTTGAGCTCCTTCAAAGAGCACGCGCTTGCCGTTATCCAAAGCATCGTTCAAGATGACAGAAGTATCGGTTACATATTGCTTGATTTGTTGACCATATTCATAGTATTCTTCGAAGATATCGTCAAATGAAAGAGCCTCTGCATCATAGAGTTTGGTAAATTGACGGTTCTTTTCTTCCAAGTTGATACGAAGGCGTTCTGCAAAGACGTCGCGGTCCAAAAGATCCGCAATCCGGATTCCCACACGCGCAGCCTTGTCCATGTAAGCTGGGCCAATCCCTTTAATCGTCGTTCCGATCTTGTTGTCTCCTTTAGATTCTTCTTGGAGACGGTCCAATTCGATATGGTAAGGGAGGATGACATGGGCACGGTCTGAAATGCGCAAACTGTCTGTTGTCACACCTTCTTCATGAAGATAAGCCAACTCTTTGACCAATGATTTAGGATTGATCACAACCCCATTCCCAATGACAGAAATCTTTTCAGGGAAGAAGATACCTGAAGGAATCAAGTGCAACTTGAACTTTTTGCCGTCGATCACGATGGTGTGACCGGCATTGTCCCCACCTTGGTAGCGAGCAATGACTTCTGCATTGGCTGATAGGAAGTCAGTAATCTTCCCTTTTCCTTCATCACCCCATTGGGTTCCTACTACAACTACTGATGTCATAATTCTTTTTCATATACCATAGATAGGATGCTATCTATGCCTTTCTTCAAACTAAGGGCAGGAGTCTCACCTGCAAGTTTGTCTTACACTCTATTATAAGCAATTTTTGATGTTTTTTCAAGATCCACTCAGCTATCGTTTATTTTTCTCCTTCCTTTTTAAACTAACTTCTCTATGAAACTCGTCTTTTACTTGGAAATTGCTTCTTTCTAGAAATAACGTTCGGAATTTTCTTTTCTTCTTGCCCTTCTTCTGAAACGACTGATTTTCGGAATTCTCCTTGTCCCCACTTTGCTTGATTTGTGCTAAAATAGTAGGTATGGACAAAATTATTAAAACTATCTCAGAAAGCGGCGCTTTTCGTGCCTATGTACTAGACAGTACAGAAACCGTACGAACAGCCCAAGAAAAACATCATACACAAGCTAGCTCCACGGTCGCACTTGGCCGTACCCTCATTGCCAGTCAAATCTTAGCAGCAAACGAGAAAGGAGATACTAAAATTACGGTCAAGGTCCTTGGGACTAGCTCACTCGGAGCCATCATCACCGTGGCAGATACCAAGGGAAATGTTAAGGGCTACGTGCAAAATCCTGGAGTGGATATCAAGAAGACGGCAACTGGTGAAGTCCTGGTGGGACCATTTGTCGGAAACGGAGAATTCCTGGTCATCACTGACTATGGTACGGGAAATCCTTATAACTCCATGACCCCTCTTGTCACCGGTGAAATCGGAGAAGACCTGGCCTTTTATCTGACGGAAAGCCAACAAACACCTTCTGCAGTTGGACTCAATGTCCTGTTGGATGACGAAGACAAGGTCAAGGTGGCTGGTGGTTTCTTGCTCCAGGTTTTGCCAAATGCCAAGGAAGAAGAAATCGCGCGCTTTGAAAAACGCATCCAAGAAATGCCTGCCATCTCCACACTTTTGGAATCTGAAGACCATATTGAAGCTCTTCTTGCCGCTATCTATGGGGATGAACCTTTCAAACGTCTCTCTGAAGAAGAACTTCGCTTCCAGTGCGACTGTAGCCGTGAGCGTTTCTTGAACGCTTTAGCAAGTCTGCCAGCTAGTGATCTAAAAGAGATGAAAGATGAAGATCACGGTGCAGAGATTACCTGCCAATTCTGCCAAACACACTACCACTTTGACGAAAATGACTTGGAGGAACTCATTCGTGACAAATCTTAATACGCCATTTATGATCGGGGATGTCGAAATCCCTAACCGTACCGTCCTAGCCCCAATGGCCGGAGTGACCAACTCAGCTTTCCGGACCATTGCCAAAGAACTGGGGGCAGGGCTCGTTGTGATGGAAATGGTCTCTGACAAGGGAATCCAGTACAACAATGAAAAAGACGCTTCACATGCTCCATATCGATGAAGGAGAAAAATCCTGTATCGATCCAACTCTTTGAAGTGACGAAGATAGCCTCGCACGCGCAGCTGAATTTATCCAAGAAAAAAACCAAGACCGATATCGTTGATATCAACATGGGTTGCCCTGGTGAATAAAAATCGTCAAGAACGAGGCTGGTGCGATGTGGCTCAAGGATCCAGACAAGATCTACTCCATCATCAATAAGGTTCAATCTGTCCTTGATATCCCCTCACTGTTAAAAATGCGGACGGGTTGGTCGGATCCTTCCCTAGCAGTTGAGAATGCGCTCGTCGCTGAAGCTGCAGGTGTCTCTGCCCTTGCCATGCATGGACGGACTCGGGAGCAAATGTATACGGGTCATGCGGACCTTGAGACCCTTCACAAGGTTGCACAGGCCCTGACCAAGATTCCTTTCATCGCAAATGGAGATATCCGTACGGTTCAAGACGCCAAACAACGGATCGAAGAAGTCGGTGCTGATGCGGTCATGATTGGTCGCGCTGCTATGGGGAATCCTTATCTCTTCAACCAAATCAACCACTACTTTGAAACAGGAGAAATCCTGCCTGATTTGACTTTTTGAAGACAAGATGAAGATCGCTTACGAACACTTGAAACGCTTGATCGATCTCAAAGGTGAGCACATTGCCGTTCAGTGAATTCCGTGGCCTCGCCCCTCACTACCTCCGTGGTACCTCAGGCGCAGCCAAACTCCGTGGCGCCATCTCGCAAGCTAGCACTCTGGCTGAGATTGAAGAACTCTTACAATTAAAAGCATAGAAACAAAAAAAGCAGGACCTCATGTGAGGTCCTGTACTATTTTTTAATAAGTTAAGCAATTCGGCAAAGAAATATAAATATGTTTTAATTTTTTGAGCGAATCAAAAAATTACCGAAACTTTCCGCTGTGAGAAAAGTGCCTGAAACACGATTTTTTCAGGCACTCGGGAGTTTTGAGACCTTAGGCTCAAAACTAAGTCATGGAACTTCTTCGAAGTTCGCTGACGTCCGTACTCACCTAAGGAAAGTTTCTAAGATGGCTTTGTCATTAATCTAAAACAGGACCTCACACGGGGTCCTGTTTCTATAGATTGTCTGTTTGCAGGCCGAGTTGTTTGACTCTGGCGGTGTAGTAGGTCATGATCAAAAAGAGGTTGGCTGTGATCAGCCAGATGGCCCATTGGTGAATGAAATGCATGAGGATGGCTACGCTAATAGCTCCTGCAACAAAGCTCCCAACGACAATCCCGTAATTCATGGCCTGACGCCGATACTCGTCCAAATCTCCCTTTCCTCGAGTGATTCGGTACAAGGCCGTCAGCATCTTGCGGTAATTGCCGGAAGTCATAAAGATCACATAAGGGTGATTTTCGATGAGGCTCCCTGTAAAGGTCAACATCATCATCCCTGTCCCAAAAGCAATAAAGGGAACTTCTACAGGTGGTATGACAGACACCAAGGGAATCAGGAGTGTCACCACAAACAAAGGAATTAACATCTTGGTCCGCCAAAAGGCTGTCTTGCGATACTCTTTGATATGGAGGGCAACCACAAAGCCGAGCGAGAAAAATAAAATAGATGAAAAACGCATGATGGTATTTTCGACACGGGGATCGTGCCAATCAGCGATGAGAAGCAGTAGGTTCCCCGTTTGGGTCGCGACCAAACTCCGGTAGTGCATGTGGCAAAAGACATCGAGGCCCCCTCCGATAAAACCAAGTAGAGCCCCCATCAGTCGTGTATTTTGTGGTAAAATTATTTTTTCTTCCATAGTCTTGTCTCTTTTGATCTCAATTATGTTTATTATACCACTTTGCACACAAGTGGAGCAGGAAAAATCAGAAAAAGCCCTTGGCTACTACTAGTAACTAAGGGCTGGTAGAATGAACCCCGCTCGATCTACTGTTTTAAGCGATAGGTCTTGCGTGGTTTTTCTTAGGTACCCGCTTGAGACCCACTTCTTCCACGAATTCTCCGAATTTTACGAGGAAGTTATTGCTAACGATGGGGCGTCCAGGATTGATCAGATTGACCAACTCGGTTGCTTCATAAACGGTGAAAGGCTCCTCTAACAGATAGAGGAAGGTTGGATTCCAGTCCAGACGCCCCTGAATCCGCTTGATCGACTCTTGAATAATCTGGTAGTGGTCAAAGGCAAAATCAGAAGCAGCTAAGGGTTCTCCATCTAGCAAACACTGGGACTTTTTGAAATCGACATCGAGAAAAACAACTTCCTTGGCATCGTCACCTGCATGGGCTAAGTCTACTGCTTCTGCCGGCAGATAGACCAGATGGGCGATGGTAATGACCCAGCCTCTGGGGTCCCGCCCAGGGGTGGAAACTGTCATGAGCTGCTCCACCTTATTCACTGGCAGATCGAGCCCAACTTCTTCTTTGACTTCTCGGATACAGGCATGAGTCGCATCTTCATCCTTGTTCACAAAGCCCCCCACCAAGGCGAGGCGGTGTTGATAAGGGTGGGCCTTGCGGCGAATGGCTAAGAGCTTGAGCTGTCCATCAACAAAACAGTAAGCCACCATGTCCGCTGTGACACTTGGAGTTTCATAAGTTGGCAGATCTTGCTCCTTGTACCACTTGAGAAAGTCTGCTTCACTAGCGACTGTCTCAAAATACTCTTTCTCCGTCATTCCTGCTGGAATTGAGAGACTTGCCATCTAAGCCACCTCCTTCTTGAGGGCTTTGGTCCATTGGTACCAGCCCACTAGGCTATTGAGCGTGTAGACCCAGTACATCCCTTGAATGTGAAGACTCTGATCCCACCAGAGATAGATACTAAAGACGTTGGTCGCAATCCAGAAGATCCATTGCTCCCGGTAAAGGCGGGTCATTAGGAGCTGGCCGACCCCATTGGTTGCATCGGTGATACTATCACGGAAAGGGCGAGCGCTATGGATGCTCTGATAGGCAAAGCCCATACCGATCCAAATCACAGCACACAAGGCCAAGTAGCGCATCCACTCGATTAAGTTCAATTTCTTGGCTTCAAAGTGAGATTCTTCGACCTTACCTTGATCATTGATCCGATTAGAGAGCCAGACATAGAGACCGATCGGTTGCATGATGAAGAAATAAAGGGTTGTCAGAACTTCCCCGTAGAAGTTCTTATTGAGGGCTAAAACGAGGTAGATAGCGGAATTCACTGCTCCAAAGAGGTAGTTACTCGCACGTCCTTCGGCAACCAGGATAACACAAACAATGCCTGTCCAAGAGGCAAACAGTCCCAGCCAATCATGCTGTCCTGTGCGATTGGTCCATTCTAAGAAGAAGGGAACGCTGGAAAGAAGCAGGAGATAGATCCATTGAAAGGCTGTACGTCCTACAAAAAAGGTCCTTCCACAGGAGTTTCATAATATTGACAAAGCCTTGTTTTTTCGCTTCTTGGTGAACATTTCTAAAGTCTTGGCTAAAAGTTGCGAATTTTTCAGATAGTTTTTTCATAAGCTGCTCCTTAGTCGGCTTGGTAGATAGCATCGATCACCTTCTTGGCTTCTTCGTAGTTGCCGAGGTAGTCTGATGCGAGGAAAGTGGTCGGAATGTTTCCTAGGTATTGCTGGCGCAATTGGTCCAGGTAATTTGAAAAGCTGGTGCGGATCTCTTCGTCAGCCATGGTCATGTCTCGGAAACCATCATTGACATAAGAGCCGATCGGCTGTACAAAGAGGATCAAATCCCATTTTTCTTTGGAGAGAATACTGACAAAGAGGTTGTCGAAGGTATCGGTCATGCTGGTATCCTGGCCTTCGACCTCCATGTAGTAGTCGTAATAACCCTTGGTAACCAGGGAATTGGTATCGGCGATGACAAGACCTCGATTGGCACTACTATCGATGAGCTTAGAGGTTTGATCATACTGTCCTAAGAGTAGGTAATAGTAATCTTTTGGCGTGAGCTCATCATCTCGAACATTGTTCTTGATCTGGTATTCACGGGCATACTCAAGACTAACAGGTGCATCGTAAAAGCGAGCCAAGTCCTTTGCAAGGGTCGTTTTCCCGTTGCTGGCGCTCCCCATGATCAAGACTTTTTCGTGAACTGGCGACGGAAGGGCTGGGCGATGTATTTCCAATATTTGCTTGGATTTTCCCGGATCATGGTAGCAGAGATCCCGAAGCGACGCTCTTCTAAGTGAACTTCAAACCCTCTAGCTTCCAACTCTTCCTTGTAGGCTTTCTCCCCTACATAAAAGATCAACTCTTCTGTCTCTGTTTGATACTGGATGGTGTCTAGGGCTGTTTGTAACCAAGGCTCCCAGCCCAAAGGATAACGAGGAAGTTCTGTCTCATCTAGCTTATAGACTTGGGTCAACTCATCATTAGAGAAGGCTTCGCGGATATAACGGAAGCGTTTTTGTAAAGTCAACCCGACTTCTTCGCCACGATCCCCTTCATAACCAGATACGATGACACGAACGCGATCACACTGACGCTTGGCCCGCTGGATCAGGTCAATATGCCCTTGATGAAGAGGCGCAAAGGTTCCAAAAACCAGGGCAATTCTTTCTTTTTTCATATAAACTCCTTTTTATAATTTTTTTATAAATAGATTTTCTTTATGTTTTTTTATTATAAACTATATTTTCTATCTGTCAATAGTTTTTTTATAAAAAAATATTTTTTTCTTCAAATCAACAAAAAAAGATCTGAAAAGAGAAGCTTCTCCTTTTCAGATCTTTCGCATTTTATTCACGAGTGAGGGAGTGGCTGACACCGTCTTTCAGAACCGTCACACTAGATACTGAGCCATCTTTTCCAACTACGATATCTAGAGTCGCCGCAGACCCATCGCCTGCTGAGAGATTAGCATGGTAATGACCATCATCCAAGGTATAGTTATAAGCGCTGATACCATAGGCTACGGGTTGGCCCCCAGGAAGTTGGATGGTCACTTGACCACCTTGGCCAATAGTGACTCCAGTGTCGCGTTTGTCAGACCAATTCCCAGCTGCTGCAGAGAAATCCCCTGCTGCTACAGAATAGACTCCCTTGTATTGGGCATTCTCAGTAGCAGAAGCTTGCTTCTTAGCATGGGCATGACCGTCTTCTAGACTTGGCAATTTTGCTTTCGCTGGTGTTGCTGGAGTGGCTACTTCTTTTGTTACGGGTGCTGCTGGTGTCGCTTCTTTAGCTGGAGCAGGTGTTTGACTAGCTGCAGCTTGGTTATTTTTGCTACCAACAGTATGACTTTCTTCTGATTTGCTATCAGAGGATGAAGAGGCAATTGGATCTTTACTAGTGATCACTTTTTTCTTAGAAGAAGAACTTGTTTGTTTAACCTGACTGGTCTTTGAACTGCTTGCTTCTGAAGTTTTTTCTTCTTTATTCCCGCCACAAGCTCCTAGGAAAAGACTAGCTGTAAGAGCTAGAGTCGCTAGGGAAATGATTTTTTTGTTTTTTTCATAACAGAACCTCTTTTTGTAACATTTGTAATATTTTTGTAACATTATTGTAACACTGTTATATGAGGCTGTCAATAGTTTCTCAAATATTTTTCTAATTTGAAAGAAGTTTTAAATAAGCTCCTAAACTTTAGCAAAAAAAGCCGGACAAACTAGCCGACTAGAGCACGTAGACAAACTGTTCTTTTATACAAATATAATACCTCCTATAAAGATAAAATAATTTTATTCGTTAGGGGTACTCAATGATCTACTGAAACTTTCCGCTGTGAGAAAAGTGCTAGAAACACTATTGTTTCTAGCACTCGGGAGTTTTGGAACCTTAGGTCCAAAACTAAGTCATGGAACTTCTTCGAAGTTCGCTGACGTCCGTACTCACCTAAGGAAAGTTTCTAAGATAACTTTTATCTTTTAATCTGAAGCCGGACACACTTTCCGACTTCTCATTATTTATACACTTCTTGATAGAATTCGATCTTGTCTCCTTTTTTAACGGTGGTTTCAGCAGCACCTTTTGGAGCCATCTCGCCATTGATCTTGTACATCCAGTAAAGACCTTTGGCTTCATCTTGGCTGTGACCGTCAATCGAGGTGATCATGCCATTTTTTTCTTCAATCTTGTAGTTGGCTTTGAGCACTTTCATGAGATTGCTCTCTTCTGCTACTTTCAAGGTTTTCGATTGCGCTTTTTGACCTTCTGGCGTCACGCTAATCGTAATCGAAATTTCGTTTTTCTTGGCAACTTCTGTGCTAGAAGCACTTATTTGATTGTTTGTGCTATGAGACGGAGCGCAACTCGCTAAAAGAAGAGCTGCAAGTAAGGTCATCAAGCTAGAAATGGTTTTTTTCAACATAAAATCTCCTAAAGATTTGATAGATAATGGGATAGAAAATGATCGTCGACAGAGCATGGGCAAGGTTAAAACTAAAACCATTGACCAAAGCATAGGTCCACCAAGGAATATGGTATATCAAGGCATAAACACTATCGATCAAGACCCCATAAGCAAAGGACAGTAGGCCCACAAAAAGGATCTGAAGGACAAAGGGCAACCACTTGTAACTGATGCGCCAAATGAGCATCAAACAGCCAAAGGCGACAATCTGAAAGAACACAATCAGGCTCATCCCTAGGAAAAAGGCGGAGACAAACATGGTGATCATCATCACAAGAAAAGCAAAGCTATACCCTTCAAATATCACCAAGAGAAAAAAGACAGCAGAAATAGGTTGGACATTTGGGAAAGGGGCAAAAGCCTGACGTAGAGCGACACAAAGGGCCGCCAAAGCGAAATACGGGTTAATCGCTGAAGCGTCATGACGTCCTCCTAGACAATCTCGAACTTGATCGTTCCGGCTGTCGTTCCAACCTTGATGGTTTGCCCTTCTTGAGCTTGCCCTTTCAGCAATAGCTCTGCTAGTTGATCTTCCACTTCGGTCTGCAAGACACGACGGAGTGGGCGAGCTCCCATTTCTGGATCGTAGCCTTTGGTTGCTAGCAACTTGAGCGCTGAAGGCTGGAATTTGAGGGTCATGCCTTGTTCGGCCAAGGTCGCGATGAGCGGTTTGACCATGACTTTCACTACCTGCTGCATGTCCTCACTGGAGAGACTATGGAAGACCACCTTTTCATCAATCCGGTTGATAAACTCTGGACGATAGGTCTTCTTCAACTCTTCAAACATGCGTTTTTCCATATTGGCTTGGTCAAAGCGGATATCTTTAGCACCAAAGCCAACTGTCTTATCATCCCGAAGGGCTGTTGCTCCCAGGTTTGAGGTCATGATGATAATGGTATTGGAGAAGTCGATCTTCCGGCCTTTGCTATCGGTTAAGACTCCGTCATCCAAGACTTGCAAAAGGACATTGAAAATATCTGGATGGGCTTTTTCCACCTCATCAAATAAGAGAACTGAATATGGTTTGTTGCGGACTTTCTCGGTCAACTCGCCTCCTTCTTCGTAGCCCACATAGCCTGGAGGAGCTCCGTTGAGGCGACTGGCCGCGAATTTTTCCATGTACTCACTCATATCAAAACGGATGAGGGCCGATTCATCATCAAACAGAACTTCCGCCAAAGCTTTGGCTAACTCTGTTTTTCCGACACCGGTAGGTCCTAAGAACATGAAAGAACCGATCGGACGTTTATTGCTACGGATACCTGATTGATTGCGTCGAATAGCCCGACTGATACTCGAAACGGCTTGGTCTTGACCAATCACGCGCTTGTGCAATTCTGCTTCTAAGTTTAGGTACTTCTTGGCATCGGTTTGGGTCAGTTTTTGAGTTGGAATACCAGATAATTGGCTCAAGGTCACCAAGACATCTTGGTCAGTGACTTCTTTTTTTTGTAGACAATGGGAGCGGCCTCTACTTCTAAGAGCTGGGCTGCTTTCTTCCACTTGCCGTCCATCAAGGCCCGGTCTAAGGCGGTCAACTCTTCTTTTACGTGACCGTTGGAATCGCGGTTTTGTACAGTAGCTGCCGCTTCATCCAAGAGATCAATAGCTGAATCTGGCAATTGACGGCTGGTCAAATAGCGGTGGGCATATTTGACAGCTGTTTCGATCGCTTCATCGGTAATGGTCACATGATGGTGGTCCTGGTAGGTTTCTTTCAAACCTTGGAGAATTTGGATGCTATCTGCAACACTTGGCTCTTCAATGGTGACTTTCGCAAAACGCCGAGAGAGGGCTGCATCTTTTTCGATATGCTTTGGTACTCATCTTGGGTTGTTGCTCCAACTGTACGCAAGGTTCCCCGTGCCAGGGCTGGTTTTAGAATATTGGCTGCGTCTAAGGTCGAATCAATACCGGATCCTGACCCCATAATGGTATGCAGTTCATCGATAAAGAGAATCACGTGACCGTCTTCTTCGATGTGCTGGATGATATTGTTCATCCGTTCTTCAAAGTCCCCACGGAAGCGCGTCCCTGCAACGACATTCATGAGATCCAATTCAAGAACACGCATTTGCGCGATTTCAGCTGGAACATTGCCACTAGCGACACGCTGGGCCAGGCCTAATGCAAGGGCGGTTTTTCCGACCCCTGCTTCTCCCACCAATACAGGATTGTTCTTCGTCTTGCGGCTGAGGATTTGGATCATGCGTGAAATCTCTGCATCCCGTCCGATTACAGGCTCAAGCTGGCCTGCACGCGCCATTTCTGTCAAATCACGGGTATAATCTTCAAGACCTCCACTGGTGCTTGGGGGCATGCCCATCATATTTCCCATGGTTTGGCGGTTAGGGTTTTGGGCGCGATAGAGACTCCGAATGGCTTTGATATCATTCTTGTCCCAGCCTGCCTTGTCCTCAAGATTCTTTCGAAGAGAGGCAATAGGAACTCCCTTGTCTTGCTCTGTAAAGGCAAAGCCGGCAAACTCCATGACTTGGCTCGCTAAGGTCCCACGGTCTGCTAGAAGAGAGAGGAGCACATGCTCTGTTCCCAAGGTCTTGGCATGAAGGACCTGGGCAATCTCTCTTGCGTGTTTCATAATGGCTTCCATCCGATAAGAAAATGGGAAGATTTCATACCGATTGTCGCTTTGAAAAGCTTGGCCTGTAATATGCTCCGCTGCATCCTGAAACTCATCGATCTGCATAGGATAATCGTTAAGTACAGAACCTGCTACGCTATAGGGATTATTGGCCATAGCCGTCAGGAGATGCCAAGTATCTAAGGTATGCCCCTGATAGTGGCCTGCTAGTATTTGGGCCGCTTCTATACTTTCTAACAGTGCTGTTGAATAGTTCATCTAGTCGGTATTTCCTTTTCTATCTACTTGTTGAATGATTTTTTTCAGCATCGTTGCTCGTAGGATGAGAGCATCTCGACCTAGGACCTCATCGGAGGTCGTCGCAAGCAAGAGCTGAGTCTCACGTTGTGTCAATAATTTCTTCATAGAGCATCTGGAGGATATCATTGAAGACCTGCTGGCTGATGATCTCTCCAATATTGGCTGTCAAGTCTTGGAGCATCTGATGGTGATCTGAAAACTGGACCTTGCCAATGCGGATATAGCCCCCACCACCGCGCTTGCTCTCTACAATATAGCCTCGGGTCTCGGTAAAGCGGGTCTTAATGACATAGTTAATCTGACTGGGTACGACCTGAAAGACATCGGCTAACTCACTTCTTTTGAGCTCTGCCATGCCAGCTTGAGCCAGCAAGGCCTTGATATAAGCTTCAATGCTATCAGATGTGTTCTTATTTGCCATGATGCTCCTTTCTGGCTTGTTTATTTCTAGATGGATGCTCTGTTCTTGGCTCATAAAAAATGGCCTTGGAGTGTTCCTTCTCATCATTGACCTTGTTTGACTATTATACAATTTTTACGGCTGTAAATAAAGCAAAGACTCCATGGAAATAGGAATCTCTTAAGAAGGCAAAACAAAAGAGGCTAGTGAGAACTAACCTCTTATGCGAAGAAGGAGCTACTCTTTGCGACGAGCGAATTTGGCGCCTCCGCCCAAGAATCCTAGACCAAGAAGGCCTAACCAAGCAAACAATCCACTTTCTTTTGTACCGGTTTGAGGAAGTTTTCCTTCCGATTGTAGAGAAGGACTTTTAACCACTTCTTTTTCCGGATGGTCTGAAGTCGAAACAGAAACTGCTTCTGGGGTTTTCGGTTGCAAGAGAATAGGTCTTTCTTTTTCTTTTTGTCTTCAGCTTGAGAAAGAGTCATAACTTCTGGTTGCACCTTACTTGGAGTGACAGGAGTGGTTGGAGTCGGCATATCAGCTATCAACGGACTTTCTTCCGCTTCCTTCGTTCCAACTTCTGTGATCTGGTCCTGAGCCTCCACTTCGATGAGAAGTTCTGGTTTTTCAAGAATCAAATCCCGAACACCTTCTTCTGGTCGTGTCTGCGTCAGCGGTTCATAATTGTGAGTATCTTCTAAGATAGTTTCAAGGGCTTCCACTTGATTAGCTGCAGCAACCAAATCTGGCCGCTCTTGATCCAACAACTGAGTCAAGTCCGTCAATTGTCCTTGAACAGTTGGTTTGAGATCTGCTTTCAAGCGATCGAGAGAAGTAGCCTTGATCTTTTCTACTCCTTCTCTGATGATCTGTTGCAGCTCTTCTTGACTGAGCAACTGACTATCTTTCCCTGAGAGGATAAATCGGTCTACCTGGATGGCTCGAGATGACTGAGGATCATTGAGGGCTGGATCTAAGTGCAAGCGTAGCTGGTGGTAGCCTTTTGCTAGACCTTGCAGATTGACCAAGCTCTGGTCTAGTTTGCGTTGGTCTCCATAGCCACTGAAGTAATGATCGCCTTCAATCTCATAGTCATGGCCACGCCCTTCTTCGAAGGCTATTTCTTTCCCATCTAGGGTGACGCTGTAGAGACCATGACTTGGATCGACCACTTCCTCGGACCTCCACGCCGGTGCCCTTAAAGGTAATGGTCACTTCAATGTGTTTCTTGCCTTCCTCATCGGTCACTTGGTTAAAGCTCGACCAAGATTCTGTGCCATTTGAGAAGTTTGGATTGTCTGTCTCGTGGTGCCAACCCTCACTGTAATGCAGTTTTGGATCTTGATCATCCACTTCTTTACGATTTTCTGGCAACTGGTCCTCGTTCATTACTTGGACTGTCAGTTCTGGAATAAAGCCGACCAAGCTTCCTTGATCCGGATGCAACAATTTGACCTTAAAGTCATAGACGTCGGTCGCTTTCCCTGCAAAATTAAGGGTTGGAACTTGGACTGTTTTTCTGTCTCGCCATCTGCGAACTCAAGGGTGACGTTGGTATCTTTGTAAACCTTACCATGAACCCCTGTTCCTGGTTCGGTGATTAATTTAAGACTGGCACTTCCTTTAGAGCCACCTTTTCTCTTGACAACGACTTGCGCTGGGTCGCCTTTCTTAACAGCTAGGGTTGGCTGAGCAAACTCAAAGAGCCCCTTTTCTTGATTATTGAGGGCATAAATCCCTTCCGTTGCGATCGCATCTCCCTTGCTATTGACCAAGGTCAAGGTGTGAGATCCTGCTGCCAAATCCGGTGTTTCATAGACCTTTTGGCTCCGTTTGCGGCTTGGGCTTTGGGTATTGACGGTCGCTAGCTTTTGTCCATCGACATAGACATCCATTTCCCCATGACCAGGGTCGACAGTTGCGACCACATAGGCTTTGGTGCCTTCAAATTGATAGGTCACCGAAGCTCCCTTTTCCTTGGTCCACATAGAGGTACCTCGAACGCCTTCTCCCTCTTCATTCCACTGACCATTGGCCCGCTCAGCAGTCCGGTCAGAATGATAAGTCAAACCAAGCGGATAGCCATCGGTTTCTTCAATGCTGGCTGGCGTCTTATAGACAGAGACTCCGTTCAAGATTGGAGTAGCTTGGGCATCGGTGATGGACACCCGGATATAGCGACTATCAACTGGTTGCCCTTTGATCAATCGGCGGTATCCTACAGTTGAGCCAGCCCCATAAGGAACCCATTGGCCATTCACAGCCACATCAATGGTGAAGCCAGAAATCCGTTGGCCTTTCTCGATGGTTTCTTTGAGCTCTACCACATCAAAATGCTGTTCTTTTCCAAGATCCAGGACAAAAGATCCGGTCTTGGCATCATCTGCAGGGGCCCAACTGGTCTTTTCATCGCCATCTGTCAAATGGCTGGCCTTGTAGAGAGGATTGCGCCGTGTCGAGTCAGCTTCTACCGAAGCTCCTGCCGCATAGTTCACACTGTAGAGTTGGTCCAAGGTCTTACGGAATTCTTTCAAACGGGCCACATCGGCATCCGCAAATTTTCCGTCTTGGTTGGGTGGAATATTAAGCAAGAGTGGAGTTCCACGGCCGACCGATTTGAAGTAAATGTCCATCAATTCGCGCAAGGACTTAGGCTCTTGATTGTCATGGTAGAACCAGCCGGAGCGAATAGAGACATCGGCTTCTCCCACTGAGTATTGCTTCCCTTCCGGATCCCCGTGATTGAGGTAGCTGTTGGATGGATTGTTGCGGATCTTATCTGGATTGACCTTTTGCCAAACCGGATCTCCGGCAATCCCCTTTTCATTTCCAATCCAACGAACATTGGTCGGCTCAGCTGAGAAGATAGCAATATCCCCTTGGGCCTTACGAATGGCTTCAAACCACTTGTCGAAAGTATAGGTGACCTTTTGAGCCCCATCGCCACGCGCTCCATCCATCCAGACTTCTACGAACTTGCCCTTGTTCCCATATTTTGGATCTTCAAGGATTTCCTGTAAGTGGTTGAGATAGTATTCATTATATTGGTCCTCTGTATCCACATGGTAGAGCGGGCTGTGGGCATCCCAAGGCGAGAGGTAGACCCCCATATCCATGTCATACTTGCTGGCAGAAGCAGAAACCTCGGCTAGGATATCGCCTTTTCCTTCCTTCCAACCACTTTTGGCAATGGTATGGTCGGTGTATTTGGAAGGGTACAAGAGGAAGCCATCGTGGTGCTTGACGACCATGATCGTCCGTTTAAAGCCTGCATCCTTCAGGGTTTTGATCCACTGATCGGTATCCAGATGCTCTGGATAGAAATAATAAGGATCTTCTTGCCCATCTCCCCACTCACGATCGTAGTAGGTATTCATCCCAAAGTGGATGAAAGCTGCTAGCTCTTCGCGGTGGTATTGCATCTGAGCCTTGCTTGGAAGTGGTCCGTAATCCGCAATCTCAGTCTCCTCATCTAGAGAAGTGGCTGGTTGGGTGGCTTCTGTCCCTTGGCTAACTGTGCGGTTTTCTTTCTCACTAGTAGCTGTTGAGGCATGCTCTGATTCTTCTTGGTGCTCGTTCACTGTTTTCTCCTCCTTTCCTTGATCTCCTGCATTGCTTGTTTCAACCCGTTCTTCACGCGGTTCATTATTCTCAGCTTGTTCCTCTGCGTAACTGGTAGTAGTTCCTAAAAAACAAGTCGCTACGACTACCGAGCAGACACCTACTGAGAGTTTACGAATGCCAAATCGATTTCTCTGATCAACTAATCTTTTTCCCATATTCTATTCCTTTATGTCACCAGGTAAAGAGGGTGGGCTTCCCCATCCTCCTTCTTTTACCTGTGAACTTTTTACCGTTTTTTGCTAGTTTCTCTAGCTGTTTTACTTGGCCTTATTGGCTCTTTTTTTCTGATCGTCCAGCACAGCACTGGCAAGGCCTGCCGCTAAGATTCCAGCAACGAGGCTTGCGACGCTTTCGTCTGATCCTGTATTTGGTAATCTTCCTTCGGAAACTGGAGCAGCTGAAACTGCTGGCGTTTTAGCTGTTTTCTCGACTTCCTTCACTACTGCATCTGTCCCTTCCTGACGTGTCGCTTTGACCTCAAGAGATTCTTGAGGAGTTGCGGTAGCTACTGGTCCTTCTGAGACATGAGGACGTTCTGGGTTCGGAAGCGGTTGTGGCTCTGGCCGTGGTTGCGGCTCTGGCTGTGGCTCTGGTTGTGGTTCTGGTTGTGGCTGTGGTTCTGGTTGTGGAGTGTCTGGAAGTACTTCTTTCGTGCCCACCTCTGTGATTTCTGCCACTGGATCTAGCTCTACAAAGGCATCCAGTTCCTTCCGGCTTTCCACACCATTTTCTTGAGAAACTTCCACCAAGCGCAATTTGCGGCCTTTTTGCCCTTCTTGAACCACACGCTTCTCACCTTTCGACAAGCTATCATTTAGACGTTCTTCACGCGCAAAATCAAGTTCCTCTGCCTCAATGATGAGTTCTGGCTTGGTATGGACCAAATTCTTCACACCTTCTTCAGGAATAGCTGAGCCTGTTGGTGCTTTTGCTAGGAGTGAGATTTGATATATTTTCTCTATCTTACCATCTTCTGATACAACCTTGACAAGGACAGGTGCATTAGAATCTTTAGCATCAACAACTGTAACGGCTGCTCCGTTCTTACCTTGTGCTGAAACTATTGGACGTTCTCCCTCGTACTCTAGATGATAATCCGTCACATCCGGATTGAACCCTTCCAACTCTTTGCCATTTACTTGGATAGAGACATCCGTCGTTGCATTAGGTTCTTCAGTTGGAGCATAGGCACTCAATTCAACGATTCCAATTCCTTTTAGATGTTCATCACGGACCATTCTTAAACGGATGGCTTTGGTTCTGGTTTCATTGAAGCTGAGGTTAGAGATATAACCAGGCTCAAAGGCATAATCCAAGCTATAAGGAATCTCTTCCCAGTTAGAGGCTTGGTTAAATGGATGTTCTGGAAGGTTTTTCAGATTGCCATAATCATCTGGAACATCAAAGTCTGGGCCAATATATCGTTCAAGAACCGTCTTGGTTGGCAGGCCTGTTTCCTGATCTGCAAAGAAGTCGACCGCTACTTTATTGACTAAACGCTCTGTTACTTGACCATTTCTTGAAGATGAGACCGGCAAACACTTCTGTTTGATCTGGTTCTCTCTTCCAGTTGGTCCAACGATAATACTCGTTGTAGCCACCATCATTGATGTAATCGATATAGTCGATTTGGTTTGGATCGAGATCATTGGTTTCACTGGCAAAGGCTCTGGTATCCTCTGCATTGTAGTCACGGTTCACAGAGAGGATTTCTCCCGTCTTTTCTGACACCCGGACGGTCAGATGAGCTGTCAGATCATAGCCAAGGACTTTTCCTTCTAGCGTGAAGCTGCCTTCATGAGAAAGGGCATCAGCTGGTACAGATTGCCAGTCTACCGTCAGTTCTTTGCGATCATAGCCTGTATCCCCTTTGAAGTAGACGCCTACTGTAGATGGTAAAACTAGATTTTGACCGACTTTGACAAAACGGCGACCCGCTTCCACTGCTACTGGAGCAGATTGTTTCAGTTTTTCTGCATCGCTTGTGAGATGGAGGCGGTATTCTTGTAAGATGGTACCATCTTCCGCTTTGTGGATGACACGGATTGGCTCACCTTCATGGACGCTTGGCACAACCGTTGCAAGGCCGTGATGGCTAGCTGTGGCTTCCACTTGTGGATAAGCCCGATCACGCGCATCGATGTAGTAATCTGTCACACTTGGGTTGACCCCCTGGCAAAACCTCACCATTGACACGAATGGTCACTTGGCTCTTTTCTTCTGCCGCAACCTTATTGGCAAATACCTGAATCTCTGAAATAGAGCTTCCACGTTTGCCTTCTGGTGTCTTCATGCGGATCCGAACCGCATAAGTGTCGACTTTATCAAAACTAAAATGATTCATCTTGCCAGCTGCTACCGGTTCTTCAACGGTTAGGTTGCTGACTTCTTTCCAGTTAGCTGGATTGTTAAATGGATGGTCTGTTTCGTCTTTAACACGATTTGGATTGCTTGGAACTGTTGGGATTTGTTCCCCTGTATAGTACTCAATCACATATTCACTTGGAGCTCCAACGCCGTGGTCTTCGTGGAAACCAACATGGAGATTGTCCACTGCTCGCTTGGTCAAGATACCAGAATCCCCAAATAAGATACCAACCGAATCTTCCGCATTGTTACGACCCCAGTTGGTCCAACGGTTAGCCGGAGCATCGGTAAAGGAGATGACCTTGTCATTGACCTTAGCAACTGGATCTGCATCGTTAGAGTCACTTGCAAAGCGAGTGGCAAGACAGATCCTGTCCATTGCTCTGCAACGTTGGCACCCTTAACCGTGTTTGCGGAAACACGAATATGAAGACGTGTTGGAAGAGCCGTTCCTTCTACACGACCGGCTAGGACAACTTCTCCTTCTTTAGCCAAGAGTTGCGGATCAACCGCATCCCAGGCCACCTTAGCAGTATAGGTCTTACCATTAGAGTGATAGGCCCGCACGCTTTCTGGAAGAGCTGGTTTTTCTCCGACTGGAGTGGTAGTGCTGACTTCTTCTACAGCGATAATACCTTCAACCGTCACTTGAGCTTGGGCTTCTTTTTCCACACCCTCTACATGACCTGTGACTGTAAAGCTATGGTAATCCTTGACTTGATCTGCGGTTACAGCATCCCAGGTCACGCGTTTTTCTTTCGGGAATCCCTTATCATACTCGACCAAGACGGTCTCTGGAAGAGCTGGCAAAATGTTTCGATCGGTGCTGATCCGTACAGGACGCACCTTCACAACTGTCTTTTCTTCTGGATTTGGCGTGATAGTAAAGCTGACTTCTCCCGTTTGTCCTTGGAAGTTGGCTTCTAAATGAACCAAGCCTGCTTCCCGCAATTCCAAACCTTTATTGGTTGCGACTGCTTTTCCTTGGCTACCAGCTTTGTCTTCACATCGATTTGATCTGCTTGGAGACTTGCCTGGCTACCATCTTGGTAATGGGCAATGACTTCAAGTGGTACCGTTTGGTCTTCCTTGAGTTCCTGTCCTTCTGGCAGACGCAATTCTAGGCGCTCAATCTGTGGACTTTCTTCTTGGAATTGGACCACATAGGTCTGTACAGCTCCCGTATCCTGAGCAGTTACAAAAATTTGAGCTTTCAAACCATTTTCACGGTTAGCTTGGAGGACCGTCACTTGAGCATTTTCTGCACTTGCTGTGACTTGACCTGGCTCTTGACCATAAGCGAGGGAACGGAAAATGGTATGGTTGCCACTACCAAATTTTGGAAGAGCTACTCCATCTAGCTGAACCGTTGGTTTCTTAGCCTTGGCTACATCTCCTCCTGCAACCACTAGTGTCGCTTGGACGGCTTCCCCATTGCCTAGGAGTCCTGTCGCTTTCAAGCGAGCACCTGGTGTGGACAATTGATCTTCTTGACCAGCTTCCAAGGTCCATTGATCGACCTCATAGTGAGCAGTGGTCCCATCGGTAAAGACTAATTGCACAGCCTTATCCACTGTCGTTAGATCTGCTCCCTGTGGGATTTGTTTGATGACTGGAAGGACTTGTTCCACGCCGATCACATCGACCAGAGCTTCGACCGTGCGTCCTTGAACATGACCTGTCACACGGACTTGGCCAACACGACTATAGTCTGCCGCATCCCATTCAACGGCTTCTTCTTGGGCCTTGCCATCGCTATAGACCACATTGACCTTACTTGGTAAGGTTGGTTTTTCTCCTAGATAAGCACTTTGTCGAACAGGTTCCACACCTAATACAGTGCGTTCTGCTTGGTCCTTCTTACCTGTAAAGAGGCTGACTTGGTCTGATTGCAAGCGATCTGAGTCTGCATACAGGGTAAAGGCACCCGCCTGCTCAGTTGATTTGACAATGACCACCCCTTTGCCGTTGAAGGCTTTGCGTTGCCATGAGCCATCTTCCTGCGCTTTGTAGCGTTCACGGCTGGCTTGTTCTCCATTATCGACACCGACAATTTGGCCTTGTCCATGCAAATGGAAATGCACCAAATTATTGGCAGTTGGCACGACACGACCTTCTTCATCGACGATTTCGTAGGTAATATAGGTCAAATCCTTGCCGTCCGCTGCAATCGCGTGTTCTTCTTTTAACAAACGAACACCCGCAGCCTTGCCGGCTGTTTCGACTTGATCTTTCGCGATCACTTCTCCTGCTTCGTTGCGCGCAATAGCTTCCACTTTACCTGGTACATAAGGGACCAACCACTCTAGATAGAGCTCATCCGGATTTGCCCCCTTCTTGGTAGGTCCGGCCATCTGCTGTGGTCTTCTTGGTAAAGGTCTTGACTCCTTGTGATTCCCCATTGACAATCAATTCCACACTGTGAGCATTGGAGAAGGTCCGAACAGGAATCCGTCCTTCTTCATCCATGACACGATTGGCTAATTCTGGATTGTCCCAGTTCCAATGTGGCAAGAGATGGACCATTGGATGTTTCTCAGCTGACACCCATTGACTTTGGTAGAGATAAAAATCATTCTTTGGAAGGCCGGCAGTATCGACAATACCGAAATAAGAACTTTTTACAGGTGTGTCATTTTGGTTGTGCCATGGTGTTGGCTCGCCGATATAGTCCGTACCGGTCCAGATAAATTGTCCTGCATAGCCGGCATGATCACGGTCAAAGGTCCAAGAGGCGGTCGCTGTCCGACCCCAACCAACCCGGTCATTTCCGTAGTCTGATTGTTCATAATGGCGGTCTTCTTGGTTGCTGCCGACCCATTCTCTTTCAGGATGATAGTATGAACCCCGTGTCCGCGTTGCAGAAGAGGTTTCAGAACCATAAATGAGCCAATTTGGATGTTTCGCCCGTAAGCTTTCATAGTTGGCTTCTGAATAGTTAAATCCAACCGCATCGAGCTCTGCTGCTACTTTTTCATGGCCTCCTGAGCCATCGCCAAAGCGGAATTTATCAGCTCCCATGGTGACATAGCGGGTTGCATCCACGTCCTTGATGGTCTTGACCAAGCGACGAACGGTTGCGACAGATTTGTCTGAACCATCTGCTTCACCGACTTCGTTACCGATTGACCACATGACAATGGCTGGATTGTTCTTGTCCCGCTCTACCATGGTCCGTAGATCGTAATCTGACCAAGTATCCCCCTTACGAGCTTCTGGGTGAGTGGCCTCCTTTTCAAAGAAACGACCGTAATCGTATTGTTTCTTGCCACCATACCAGGTATCAAAGGCTTCTTCTTGAACCATCAAGCCCAACTCAGCCGCAATCTTTAAGGTTTGTTCACTCGCTGGGTTGTGGGTCGTCCGAATCGCATTGACTCCCATGTCCTTCATCTGTTTGAGACGACGGTATTCAGCCTTGTAATTTTCCTCAGCTCCAAGAGCCCCGTGGTCATGGTGAAGAGATACCCCGTGGAATTTCGTCGCCACCCCATTGAGGAAGAAGCCACCTTCTGGCGTCCAATTCAGATAGCGATAACCAAAGCGTTCCTTTTGCACATCCACTAACTGCGAATCCCGATAAACCCGCGTATACAAGGTATAGAGAGCTGGATGATCCGTTTTCACATCCCAGAGGGTTGGTTTTTCAACATGGAGGGTTTGAGATAGGTTGATCTCTTGACCTGCTAGAACAGCTTGTGCTTCACTGCGCGTTTTTTCGCTCACCACTTGGCCATTTTGATCGACAATTTCATATTCCGCATAAATACTATGGGCTTGATCATCCTGGTTGACAATGCGGCTCTTCACCACCGTATCCACTGCCCCATTTTGCTGTTTTTCCAACTGAGGGGTCGTAATCGTAGTCCCATACTGCGCTAAATGAACCTTGTCCGTTACACTCAGCTTAACATCCCGGTAAATCCCACTACCAGAATACCAACGGCTACTTGGTTGTTGATTGACCACATGAACGGCGATGGTGTTCTCGCTTCCATCCGCATTCAAATAAGGAGTAATATCATAAGAAAAGGCATTGTAGCCATTTGGATAATGACCAACGAATTGTCCGTTTACATAGACTTTAGAATCCATATAAACCCCGCCAAATTCCAAGCGGACCTTCTTATCTAGATCTTTGTCGTCCAAACGGAAGGTCTTACGATACCAAGCATCCCCTCCGTTTAATTGCCCCCCTTCATTTTGAGCAGGAGAGTTGTGATCGAAATCAAAGAAAATAGACCAGTCATGAGGAAGATCTAATTTTTTCCAATCCTTGACATCCACTTGACGCCCTTCTGCACCAGGAGTCGCATTTAATTTAAAAATACCAATCTTTATTAAAAATCACGTTCTCGATCTTGCACAATATCCTCCGCTACACGATTTTGGTCTGGAGCAGACTGTTTCTTCCGTTCCTGTAGCACGCTCAGATGAAGTAGAAACAGGGCTGGCCTTCGCCTTGATGCGCTGGCTTTTCCTCAACTCTGGTAGGGGTGATGACAGCTGGAGCTTCTGAAACCCTTGCACCAGCTTCAGGAACTTCCACTTCTGAATTTTCCGTCACAATACTTGGTGTCTCCATCGAAGTCAGTTCACTTTCGAGGGCTGGCTTTTCTTCCGCATGGACCCTTGAAAGACCCAAGGCAGAAATCCCAATCACAACAGAACAAGCTCCAACTGAGAGCTTACGAATACTAAAAACAGGACGCTTTTCAAAAAAAGACTTTCCCATAAAAACCTCCTCTTAGGATTAACAATTAAATTTGTAAGCGCTTTTCTATACCTGCAGAACGCTTACAGAAAAATCACATATTAACTATACCAAAAAAATAGGAGCGATAGGCCTCGATTTGGCTCCAACTATAGTTAGATTAAGAATTCCTTTAATTAGTGGAAATCTCCTATAAACTAAAAAATAGAAGCCCACGGCTTCTATTTTTTTATGATCTTATAATCCTGGTTCTTGACCAAGTTCAGCAGCCACCATCCAAATGTTCTTTTCAAGTTCTGCTTTAGCCCCAACAAAGATATCGTTGGTTACATCGTCACCTTCAGCGTCGGTAACATCCAAAGCTTTTTGGTAAAGGCCATCAAGGTAATGGAAGATTTCAAGAACACGTGTCAAACTTTCTTCTACATTTTTCGTAAATGTTCCACGGCGTTCTTCAATATTGCTGTGTTCCAAAAATTCAGTCATGCTAGAATAAGGAGCTCCACCAAGAGTGATCAAGCGTTCGCTCACTTCATCCAAGGTTGCATCCAAGCTGTCCATGTATTCGTCCATTTTTGGATGCCAAACCATAAAGCCACGTCCACGCATATACCAGTGTACTTGGTGAAGGGCAATGTGAGCCACGTAGAGATCTGCTACGACTTGGTTCAAGAGAGCTTTTGTTTCTGGAAGAGTTTCTTTATTTGAAGGTGCAAAAGTTGCTACATCAGTAGCTGCTTCATGTTTCATAGTTGTCATATCATTTCTCCTTTTTTATAATGATTCTAATTAACTATGTCTTTATTATATGCTTCCTCCACCAGAAAGTCAAGATAAAAGATTAAAAAAGATCATAGTTGTCAATTGAGAAAAGATACGATAGAATGAAGAAGACTAATCGAAAGGCTTGACTAATGAAATATATCTTTACCTTCCTGATCTCCATGGTGCCCCTTGTTGAATTGCGCGGGGCCATCCCTTTTGCCATTGCAAATGGTATTCCATTATGGACAGCGCTCCTGATAGGAGTGATCGGAAATCTTCTCCCTGTCCCTCTGATCTTCTTTTTCGCCCGCCATATTCTTACTTGGGGGGCAAAAAAACCAATTATCGGAGGCTTTTAGCTGGTGTCTCAATAAGGGCCATAGAGGCGGACAGAAATTAGAAAAAGCTGCAGGAGACAAGGGAATCTTCTGGGCCTTATTGCTCTTTGTGGGAATTCCTCTTCCGGGAACTGGTGCCTGGACCGGAGCCCTTGCAGCTTCTATCCTTGACTGGGACTTCAAACGCAGTAGCCTCGCAGTCATGCTCGGAGTGATCCTAGCTGGCCTCATCATGGGAACCCTGTCCCTGCTTCTAGGAATCGATACCTTCGCACATTAAGCAAAAGACTGAAGCAACGGCTTCAGTTTTTGCATGCAAAAAAGATGCTTCCGTTCCTCTAAGAGTATAGACAAACTATTTTTTTAAAATCTAATAAATTCTATAAAACAAAAAAATTTATTTATTAGAATTACTCAGTCATCTACTAAAAACTTTCCGTTGTGAGAAAAGTGCTAGAAACAATCATGTTTCTAGCACTCGAGTTTTTGGAACCTTAGGTCCAAAAACTAAGTCATGGAACTTCTTTGAAGTTCGCTGACGTCCGTACTCACCTAAGGAAAGTTATTTAGATGAATTTATCTTTCAAAAAAGAGGTTTCCTTCGAAACCTCTTATTTTTTTATTCTTAGTTGTTAAGAGCTGCTGCCATTGTAGCTGCAACTTCTGCTTCAAAGTCATTTGAAGCTTTTTCAATACCTTCACCAACTTCAAAACGAACGAATTCGATAACTGAAGCATTTACTGATTCAAGGTAAGCTTCAACTGTCTTGCTGTCATCCATGATGTAGACTTGTGCAAGAAGAGTGTAGGCTTGGTCAACTTTTGTGTTGTCCAAGAAGAAGCGATCCATTTTACCTGGGATGATTTTATCCCAGATTTTTTCTGGTTTACCTTCAGCTGCCAATTCAGCTTTGATATCTTCTTCAGCTTGAGCAACCACTTCGTCAGTCAATTGAGCTTTAGAACCGAATTTCAAGTGTGGAAGAGCTGGTTTGCCAACCATTGCACGGCTTTCGTTATCTTGGTCGATGACGTGGTTCAATTGTGCCAATTCATCTTTCACAAATTGTTCATCCAATTCTTTGTATGAAAGAACAGTTGGTTTCATTGCAGCGATGTGCATTGAGATTTGTTTAGCAAGTGCTTCGTCTCCACCTTCGATCACAGAGATAACACCGATACGTCCACCGTTGTGTTGGTAAGCACCGAAGTGTTGTGCATCTGTTTTTTCAAGCAAGGCAAAACGACGGAATGAAATTTTTTCACCGATTGTAGCTGTTGCAGATACGTATGCAGCTTCAAGAGTTTCACCTGAAGGCATTGTCAAAGCAAGAGCTTCTTCGTTGTTAGCTGGTTTACCTTCAGCGATCACTTTCGCTGTTGCGTTTACCAATTCAACGAATTGAGCGTTTTTCGCAACGAAGTCAGTTTCAGCATTCACTTCAACAACTGCTGCAACATTACCGTTGACATAAACACCAGTCAAACCTTCAGCGGCAACACGGTCAGCTTTCTTAGCTGCTTTAGCCATACCTTTTTCGCGAAGCAATTCGATCGCTTTTTCGATATCACCTTCAACTTCAACCAATGCCTTTTTAGCGTCCATGACACCGGCACCAGATTTTTCACGCAATTCTTTTACAAGCTTAGCTGTAATTTCTGCCATTTTTGTTCTCCTATATTTTTTAATAAAATAAGAGGGTCGGGCTGAGCCCTGCCCTCTTAGGTTCGTTACTTATTGAATGAAATTAAGCGTTGTCGCCTTCTACAACTTCAACGATTTCTTCGATTGAATCAGCTTGACCTTCAGTAGCTGCCAATTCAGCTTCTACTGTAGCAACACTGTCTTCACCTTGACGTCCTTCGATAACAGCGTCAGCCATTTTCGCAGTGATCAATTTAACAGCGCGGATAGCGTCATCGTTCGCTGGGATGATAACATCGATATCATCTGGGTCAGTGTTTGTGTCGACCATCGCTACAACTGGGATACCCAATTTCTTAGCTTCTTTAACAGCGATTTGTTCTTTATGTGGATCCACAACGTACATTACGTCTGGGATACGAGGCATGTCTTCGATACCGCCCAAGAATTTTTCAAGACGAGCGCGTTGTTTGTTCAACAATGCAACTTCTTTCTTAGGAAGAACTTCAAAAGTTCCATCTTCTTCCATGCGTTTGATTTCTTTCAAACGAGCGATACGTTTTTGGATTGTTCCCCAGTTAGTAAGAGTTCCACCCAACCAACGGTGGTTGATGAAATATTGACCTGAACGAACAGCTTCTTCAGCAACAGCATCAGCAGCTTGTTTCTTAGTACCTACGAACAAGATCACTGCATCGTTTGCAGCTGCATCACGCATGAAGTCGTATGCTTGGTCAGCGTATTTTACAGTTTGTTGCAAGTCGATAACGTGGATTCCGTTACGCTCAGTGAAGATGTACTTAGCCATCTTAGGGTTCCAGCGACGAGTTTGGTGACCAAAGTGTACACCAGCCTCAAGAAGTTGTTTCATTGAAATTACTGCCATGAGTAGTTTCTCCTTTTTTGTTTTTTTCTCCTCTCTCAGACGTCAACTTGCAGCACGACCACAAGGGCAACGGTGCCACAATGGATCCGAGATGAGTATTTGCTGTCTTAGACAACTCTATAAGTATAGCAGAAATCCCTAGAATTCGCAAGCTATTTGAGAGATTTTTTCAGCATTCTTCATCTGTAATGATTTGAAGGAAAAAGTTTTTCTTGACCTATCTTGTTTTTTAGGTTACAATATTATATGTTACGGCGGTATAGCCAAGTGGTAAGGCACGGCTCTGCAAAAGCTTGATCGTCGGTTCAAATCCGTCTACCGCCTTGATAATAAAATTTTTTATCATCTTTTATCTTTTAAAAATTCCCCTAGCAATAGGGGATTTTTTGTTTCCATTTGCTCCATTCCTTGATTGTTGATATAATAAAACCTCGCCTGATTGGCGAAGCACATTAGAAAAGGGTATTTATGAAAAACATTCGTTTCTTTTGCGATCGGCCTTCTTTCACTAGTGACACTAGCCGCTTGCTCACCTGCCAATTCTGCGCAACCAGCAAAAACAGCTTCTAGCTCTAGAAAACCGATCAAACAATCTTCTACCAAAGCATCATCTAGTAAATCGTCGAGCACTTCTTCAGACAGCAGTAGCTCAGATGATTTTTCAGGTCGCTTCAGCTTGGATCCAGATGATGGCGCATCTCTCCAATATGTGCCAGGAGCTGCATCCATTCCTGAGATCGAAAAGCTCAAGAACCTCCACCCTACCACCGGTTTTGTATTAAGAACCGAAGATGGACAAGAGGTTGGTGGGCCAAAAGAAAGAAGCAGTTACGATGACGTAGTTGCAGCCTTTGGTCAACCCGTAAGTAGCACAGACAGTGCGAATCCTGGTGATGGAGTCAATGTTTGGGCAACAGACAATGGCGATATCATGGCTTTCTTCCGCAATAATGTGTTAACAGATATCACCTTCCGACTAAGAGGGGGCGATGCCAACCACCAGTCTACTGGCAGCATTTCCAAATCCGATACACCAAAAACGGCCCTCGAACGTCTCGGAAAACCCTATGCCATTATGCGTTCAGAAAATGGGACCAGCTATGTCTATAAAGATAGCAACGGAGATGAATCTAGCTTCTCTACACAAGGAAATAAGATCTTCAATGTTACGTCTACTGCAGAAACCAAGCAGTTAAAAAAGATCACTGGCCTGGATAAAAATCAATAACAAGCAATCAAAAGAGGCTGGGACAAAAGTCCTAGCCTCTCAATTATTTGGATTGTCGAGCAAGACGCAGTTGTTGAGTGCTCAAAGCACTGCTTTGAGGTGGCGGATAGAACTTGCGAAGCAAGTATCCTAAGTCTTTGTTCGCTTTTTAAGCTTCAAAGATGCCCTATGTTGACGGAAACTATGTTTCCTTTATCTGCAACCTTCAACAGTCTCCCAGACTGTTGAAGCTGTCCCACTCTCTCTTTCTTACAATTCAGCAATTTGGTTCAAATTCACTTCTGCAACCGTATCGTTACCGAACATAGAAATGACCATTTTCACCTTGTTGTTATCAATTTCAGTGATCTTACCAGTATAGTCTGTGAAGGCACCGTCGATGATACGAACTGTATCGCCCACCTTGACATCCAAGTCAAACTCTTGAACGGTTTGACCCATAGAGAGCAAGATGCTGCGGATTTCTTCTTCCAACAATGGAGTTGGTTTTGAACGGTTCCCGTGTGATCCGACAAAACCAGTAACGTTCGGTGTATTCCGAACGACAAACCAAGCTTCATCTGTCATGACCATTTCTACCAAGACATAACCTGGGAAGCGGTTTTCTTCGATTTCTTTTGTTTTACCATTTTTCTCAACTTGTACGGTTTGAGTTGGAATCTCTACGCGCAAGATGTTTTCTAACATATTGTAAGTTTGCGCACGTTGCAAAAGATTCTCTTTTACCTTGTTTTCATATCCTGAGTAGGTTTGTAGTACAAACCAGCCTTTATCAAAACTGTCCATTTGGGCATCCTTTCTTTCTGTTTAGCCTGCTCGAGCTTTTGTGAACATACTAAAAAAAGCCTCTTGGCTTTCCTTTTCCTAGCTTCATTATACCACATTTTGCAGGAATGCAAAGAGGTTTGCTGATTTATTTTTAAGAAAAGACCATAAAAAGCAGGACCCTTGGGATCCCGCATGGCTTCTTTTCTTAAAAGAAATTGATCATGTGCAATAGGCCACGTGCAATGACTTTGTCAAACAAATAAATCAATGCCACAAAGAAAGCGGTGTACTCAATCACTGAGATAAAGTTTTTCCATCTTTCCTTGCGATTTGGCCAAGTTGTATCTTTTAGTAAGACGAAAATATCTTTAATGAATTTCACAACTCTCTCCTATCGTGTTTCTTTATGGATGGTATACTTGCTGCAATGCTTGCAGAATTTATTGACTTCTAGACGTGTTGGTTTTGGCGTCCCACTCAACTTAATGGAGTAATTGCGTGACCCACAAACCGTACACGCTAGACTTGCTTTTTTTAATGCCATAACGCCTCCGTTCACCCCATTATAGCAAGTTTTCCACGTTTTGACAAGAACAGAAAATCTCCTGTCAAGAAAAAAGCAAATCTAAAGCGTTATCACTCTGGTTTTTGCCTCATTTTTGGTAAAATAAAACAAAAGGAGACGAATATGAAAAGTGATAACCTAAAAGAAAGTAGAAATATCGAAGACCGCAGAGGGCAAAGCTACTCCCAGTCTTCAGGCAATAGTAATCTTGGCGGAGGCATTTTACAGATCTTACTATCGCCGGGGAGCTTCAAAAGCAAGATCGTCCTCATCCTTCTTCTGGTTCTTCTAGGAGGTGGTGGCGCTAGTCTTGGGGGTCTCTTTGGAAATGGGACTTCTTCTCAACCTTACCAATCCACCCAAGTCACGCGCACCAACAAGACCCATGTCGACGATGCAGATGCCGAGTTCGTCAGCAAGGTCCTTGGAACAACAGAAGATCATTGGCACAAGGTCTTTCAAGCTGAAGGACGGACCTACCATGAGCCCAAACTAGTCTTCTATACCGGACGGACACAGACAGGCTGTGGGGTTGGACAAGCATCGGCTGGTCCTTTCTACTGTCCAACCGACAAAAAGATTTATTTGGATATGAGCTTCTACAAGGAATTGACAACCAAATACAAGGCAAGCGGTGACTTTGCTATGGCTTACGTGATTGCCCACGAAGTCGGCCACCACGTACAAAACGAGCTGGGAATCCTTGGCAAATACCATCGGATGCAACAAGGTCTTTCTGAAAAGGAACGAAATGCCATCAGTGTCCGCATTGAGCTACAAGCCGATTATCTAGCCGGTGTCTGGGCCCGCTCCATTCAAGATCGAAATCTTCTGGATATTGGCGATATCGAAGAAGCCATGAATGCAGCCCATGCAGTCGGTGATGATACTCTCCAGGAGCAAGCCTACGGCTACTCGGTACCAGATAGCTTTACCCACGGAACCTCCGAGCAACGCATGCGCTGGTTCAAACGGGGCTACCAGTACGGAGATCTCCAACACGGCGATACCTTTAGCTTGTCAGATAGTGAACTTTAAACAAAAATCTATTCAGAAATCCTTCTGAATAGACCTTTTAGAATATAGATAAATTGCATTTTACATAAAACAACCTAAGTGACGTTGAAAAATTAAAATAATAAATACTATTAGGATCATTTCAACAGAAACTTTCCGCCGTGAGAAAAGTGCTAGAAACACTATTGTTTCTAGCACTCGGGAGTTTTGGAACCCTAGGTCCAAAACTAAGTCATGGAACTTCTTCGAAGTTCGCTGACGTCCGTAATCACCTAAGGAAAGTTTCTAAGAAGACTTTGACTTCAATCTGCAAAAAACGATTCAGAAAAATTTCTGAATCGTTTTTTTGATTAGAAGCCAAGCCAGCCTTTGAAGGTATCCCAAGCGTTTTTCGCTTTGCCTGGGATATCGGCCTCGTCGATTGCTTTTTTTCGCATCATCGACCATATTCGACGCTTTTTCTTTGACATCCTCAAAGAAACCTTTGTCTTCTTTGCTATCTGTTTCTGTATTTTCTTCCCCGACTGGCGCAATGCCGTTTTCAGCATAAGAGTTCTTCACCGAGTCAAACTGGGTACCGTCTGTATAAGGCAGAACACTGTTGGCAACATTGCGGAAGATCTCTGACGCCGTTCCAGCACTACTGTCCGTCAGGTAATGATTTTCATCGGTTGTTGGGAAGCCAAGCCACTGACTGATGACCACATCTGGCGTGTAGCCGATCACCCATTGGTCTCCTGAGAGGTCCTTATTAAAGCTGGTCTCTGTCGTACCGGTTTTCCCTGCCATGGTATAGCCATAAGGCGCAGCGTTCACCCCTGTACCATTACTGAAGGTACCAAGCATCATATTGGTCATCTTATCTGTCGTTGAACCACTAAGCACTCGGGTTGATTTCTGGCTGTGGCTCTTGACCACTTGGCCACTTGCATTTTCGATCTTGGTAATGAGGTGAGCATCATTCATGACCCCGCCGTTAGCAAAGGTGCCATAGGCCTGGGCCATCTGCATCGGATTGGTTGTCACACCAGCTCCCAAGGCAACGGCAAGCGACTTGTCCACCTTGTCCATGTTGAGCCCGAATTTTTTCCCGTATTCAAAGACCGTATCGAGACCCAAATCATTAGCGGTCGCTACGGCTGGAAGGTTAAGGGACTCTGCCAAGGCCTGGTACATCGGTACCGTTGGGCTAGACTGGATTCCCGCATAGTTATTGACCTCATAGCTTCCATATTGGGTGGTACTATTGTCCAACTCCTTATTGGTCGACCAACCTTCAGCAACAGCTGGACTATAGACAACCAAAGGTTTGATGGTTGATCCTGGACTACGGGCAGCCTGGGTGGCGTAGTTGTAGGTACGGAAACCTGGATTTTGATCGCTTCCGACACGCCCTACGAGAGCCCGAACTCCTCCGGTCTTAGGATCCAGCGCCACACTACCAGATTCCGCGCGCGTGCCGTCTTCTGCTACTGGGAAGAGGGCCGTATTGTCATAGATCACTGCATGCTTGCTTGGTAATTTTGATCCAGCTCAGTGTAGATCCGGTAGCCATTTTTGACAATATCTTCTTCGGTCAGGCCGTATTCATTGACCGCCTCATTGATCACCGCATCAAAATAGGATGGGTAGCGGTAATCCTCCGACTTGCCTTCATAGGCATCGACCAGCTGGCCATGGATATCCACAGCAGCCGACTGATCAGCTGTTTTCTGGTCAATATAACCAGCCGCCACCATATTTTGGAGGACCGTATTGCGGCGATTGGTCGCATTTTCTACTGAATAGAGCGGGTTATAGATTTCCGGTCCCTTGAGCATACCTGCGAGAACCGCAGACTGATCCAGGCTTAATTGACTGGCTGAAACCCCAAAATACTTCTTGGAAGCATCCTCAATTCCCCAAACCCCATTTCCAAAATAGGCATTGTTGAGGTACATGGTAAGGATTTCTTTTTTACTGTATTTCTTATTAATTTCAAGCGCCAGGAAGAATTCCTTGGCCTTGCGCTCCACCGTCTGGTCCTGAGACAGGTAAGCATTCTTGGCTAGCTGCTGGGTGATGGTCGACCCACCACCTGAGCGACCCAGGGTCAAAATCGCTAAGAAGAAGCGACCATAGTTGATCCCGCTATTCTTGTAAAAGCTCCGGTCCTCTGTTGCGACCACGGCATTTTGCAGATTCTCACTAATGGCATCGAGTTCGACATAGGTTCCTTTTTGCCCGGTCAAACTTCCCGCCTGGTCCCCATTCTTATCATAGATAATGGTCGTCGCCTTCAGTGCATTCTGCAAATCTTTGACGTTGGTCGTCTTAGCAAGGTAGAAGAGATAGCCTCCTGTCAAGAGGCTAAAACCTAGCCCAATGATCAGGAGAATCTTGGTCAAATGGAATCTGCGCCAAAAACGACGGAAAGGGTGCTGAGAGAGAAGGTTTGCTTCTGTGCTTGCCTGAGCGACTATAGGTCGGCTCTACTGTCTCTTCCGGTAGTTCCGTGTCTGGCACTTCTTCTGCCACCGCTTTGGGCGGATGATCCTTTCTAAAAAAAGTGATCAGGTTTTCAAATAATTCTTTTATTCTATTCATACCTGTTATTGTAACACCTTCTCCTTGTCCTAGCAAGAAAAGATCACTCCTCGCTCTTTCTCATTTAGTTTTCTTTAAGCTTAGATTTTGCTACAATAGGGTCATGAATTATCAATTTACCATTCCACAATCCTTTCCCCAGATGACTGTGAAAGAGTTGCTTGAGGACTACTTCCTCATTCCCCGTAAGATCCGGCATTTTTTACGAACCAAGAAGCACGTCTTGGTCAATGGCGAGACCATCAACTGGCAGAGCCCCGTTCAAAAAGGAGACCAGATCCAGCTAATCTTTGATGCCGACGATTACCCTGAAAAGGAGCTCCCATCCGGAGACCCGAGTCTGGTCGAAGAACTCTATCAGGATGAGCATGTCATCATCGTCAATAAGCCTGAAGGTATGAAAACCCATGCCAATGAGCCGACAGAAATTGCTCTTCTCAACCATGTTTCCAGCTATGTTGGATCCACCTGCTACGTTGTGCACCGCTTAGATAAGGAAACCAGTGGGGCCATTTTATTTGCTAAAAATCCTTTTATCCTGCCCATTCTCAACCGCATTTTAGAAGATAAAAAGATCCAACGGGAGTACTGGGCCTTGATCCAAGGTAGCTTAGCACAAAAAAACCATCGTCTACAAGGATAAAATCGGACGCGATCGCCACGATCGGCGCAAGCGCCTGGTCGATCCACGAAAAGGTCAGTATGCAGAAACTCAGGTGACGCAACTGAAAAAAATCGGGCGCAACAGCCTGGTTAAATGCCAGCTCAAGACGGGGCGTACTCATCAGATCCGGGTGCATCTCTCCCATCATGGGCACCCGATTGTCGGGGATCCTCTCTATAACCCTGCACGCGGAGAGCGACTCATGCTCCATGCTCACCGCTTGACCTTCACCAATCCATTAACCCTTGAAACCATACAAGTCGAAGCACCTTCTAAGAGTTTCGAAGAAGGGTTGAAAAAATAAGAAAAGAACCGAAATAGTATTCTTAGAGACTTTCCTTAAGTGAGTACGGACGTCAGCGAACTTCAAAGAAGTTCCATGACTTAGTTTTGAGCCCAAGGTCTCAAAACTCCCGAGTGCTTGAAATTCTAATATTTCAAGCACTTTTCTCACTGCGTAAAGTCTCCAGTCATTATCGAATAACTCAAAAGATAAAAATCATTTAAAACAATTGACAGAATCTCTCATTTTATTTTAAAAACTTATCTGCATTCAAAAAAGAAGCCTGCGGCTTCTTTTTTTTATTGATAGCGAGGAGTTGCAAATCCACGGATATTGCCATGTCCGATTCGGTAGGTATTGCGACGGACTTGGTTGTTGGAGTTTCCTTCAATGGTATGAATGATTCCGTTTGAGACGCTCTCAACAATTCCGATGTGATCCGCAAAGCCATTATTTTGTTGGGTATTTTGATCCCAGTTAAAGGTGATGATGTCCCCTGCTTTTGGTGTAGTGGTACCATCTTCATTCCAGATGCCCAAGCGTTTGAAGATCTGGATGTGACGTTCGACTCCACATTCACGGCCAATCAAACCACTCAAACCTTCCCGCTGGAAGACTGTTGTGACAAAGATATCACACCAGTCATCGGTCGTCTTCACTGCATAACCAACCGGAAGTGGTTTGACACTGTTATAATCATTGACCAATTGATGGTGAGCTGCAGTTCCGCCACGAACACCGACTAGACTAGCTGCTGCCCGTAAGACACGGTCCCGTTGTCCATTCGTTACACGAGGACTAAAAGCTGTTTGATCTACTGTCGCACGGGGATGAAGGGCTGTTTGACCAAGGTTAAAGCCTTCAACGCCACCATCGACATAATCCACATAGACGTGAGTGGTATAGTTACCTGATTGGTACTGGTGATTTGCTACAGAGACCTGCACTTCTGTATGCATTCCAGAAGGTGCTGTTGAATACCAGAAAAGATTTTCTTGGTGTGCTTGAGACCAGGCTGCGACACGGATGTTCTTAATCCGACGACCTTGAGGCGCTTGATCCACCGTTACTGTATAGGTTCCAGCACCAGAATTGACATTCTTGATCCCTGTTTGTGTCTTCGTCTGAGCATTTCGGAATTCAACTTCTGTAGTCGTTGAACCAACACCCACACGAGAACCATCATTTTGAATATAGTAAAGGTGAATATGGTACTTACCAGTAGAGTTCTTATGATCGCTCGCTTTGACCGATACCTTGTAGTCTCCATTTGATTGGCGAGTCGCTTCATACCAGCGAATATCGTCTTGGCCGTCCTTATCAGACCAAGTTGGGACTTGCACAGTCCGCACCCCTTTAGGACTATAAACATCCTTGATGATGACGTCAAAGGTACCCGCATCCTTGTTGTTGTTTTGGATTAAGAGACTAGCAGTTGGACGTGATTGATTTTTGTAATCAATAAAGGCTTTCTTGACAAACTTGTTTTGGCCTTTGGCATCTACATAAAAGACTTGCGCTTCATACTGGCCATCAGCGTTTTCGTGGTCACTAGCTTTGGCTGTTACAGTATATGAACCGTCTGCTTGACGTGTCGGAGTATACCAGATGATATCTTTCATCCCATTGGCATGAGACCAGAATGGAATCTTCACTTCTGTATAACCATCGAAACCTTGAAGGTTCTTAGCTGTAATAGTGAAAGTCCCGTCTGACTCTGATTTTGTAATGGTCAGATCAGCAGATGGTTTAGGAGCTGTGTAATCGATAAAGGCTTTCTTGACAAACTTGTTTTGTCCGTTAGCATCCACATAGAAAACTTGCGCTTCGTATTTGCCATCAGCGTTTTCGTGATCACTGGCTTTAGCTGTTACGGTATAAGAACCATCTGCCTGGCGAGTTGGAGTGTACCAGACGATGTCTTTCATCCCATTGGCATGAGACCAAAATGGAATCTTCACTTCCTTGTAGCTGTCGAAGCCTTGAAGGTTCTTAGCTGTAATGGTGAAAGTACCGTCTGACTCTGATTTCGTAATGGTTAGATCAGCAGATGGTTTAGGAGCTGTGTAGTCAATAAAGGCTTTCTTAACAAACTTGTTTTGGCCTTTGGCATCCACATAAAAGACTTGCGCTTCGTACTTGCCATCAGCGTTTTCGTGGTCACTGGCTTTGGCTGTTACAATATAAGAACCATCTGCTTGACGACTTGGAGTGTACCAGATGATGTCTTTCATCCCATTGGCATGAGACCAGAATGGAATCTTCACTTCTTCATAACCATCCAAGCCTTGAAGATTCTTAGCCGTAATGGTGAAGATGCCGTCTGACTCTGATTTTTCAATAGTCAAATCTGCAGAAACTGGAGATTCCTGTTGAGGGACACTCTCATTTCTTGCTACTACCACTCGTGCGCGTGCGCCATATGGTGCACGACTAGCTACCACAGCTGGTGCTGGTTGCTCTGATACAACCTTGTCGCTAGTGCCCTTGTCAGAAGACTGGTTATTGCTAAGAGTCGGTGTGACAGGTGCTGCCTCTGTTGCAACGGTATTTTCTGTCTGAATACCTTTCTCAACTCCCACTTCTTCGCTCGCGGTATTCTGTGCTTCTGATGAAGTTGTTGTTGCAACGATAGCTGATGTATTTTCTGGTGTTTGATCAGACGCATGTTGCTCATCGGCTTTGACTTGTTGTGTCGAAAAAGCCAACAAAACGGCTGTCCCAGCATAAAAAATAAGATCTTTCTTTTTCATGTATCTTCCTTACAATTTTTTATACGGTTGTACCCACATAGTAGTATTATAGCACAAACCGCCGGATCAAGAAACAATATCATGAGAAGAATCCTATTTTTAAAGAAAACAGAAGGCCAGATTGGCCTTCTGATTAGCTTATGCAAAAATTGAGAAGAAAGGTGCTCCAAGCTTGTTATCCATCGGGTCCTTACTCTTAATAGAGTGAAGATAATTGATGGAGTACCAGCCGTTGTTGCCGCTATTATATGGATCGCGAACATAGGTTCTTCCATTGTCATAACCATGCAAGACCAATTCATGAGTATAAGGATCACTAGTAAATTGGCTATTACCTACTGCGCAAGTACATGCTTGCCAGCCATGAGGGCTTCTGCAATGCCTCCAGCTCCATTAATCAATTGGCTCTTCAAGCCCCAGTTACGAGTGGCAGCTACAATCCCATCAGAATCTGTTCCTGCTTCACCTTTGTTGAATGAATCAGTATTGTTGTAGAGATAATCAGCTACTGTTGTTGGCAAAATAGTTCTACCTAGGATATCTGTAAAGGTCATAGCAAGGGAGGTTGGCACACAACCTGACTGATCGACATTGCTCACACCGTAATATTTCCCAGCCCAACGAGGATCCCGTTGAGAATAATAGGTTGTTTGTGGATTCACCTTTTGATTTCGTGGAGACAAGGCTGTCTGACCGAGGTTAAAACCTTCAACTCCCCCATCTTTGTAGTCTACATAGACGTGAGTAGTATAGTTGCCCGCTTCATTACCGTGATTATTGGCAGAGACAGTGATCTCTGTATGCATACCTGTCGGTGTTGCGGAATACCAGTATAGATTTTCTTGGTGCGCTTTAGACCAAGCTGCGACACGAATATTCTTAATCTGACGTCCCTGAGGTGCCTGATCTACAGCTACTGTATAAGTCCCGTTCGTTGCATTGACATTCTTGATAGCAGCTTGCGTCTTGGTCATGGCATTTCTAACTTCTACGTCTGTAGTCGTGGTACCAATACCGATCCGAGAACCATCGTTTTGGATGTAGTAAAGATGAATATGGTACTTACCTGTAGAGTTCTTGTGATCGCTCGCTTTGACCGATACCTTGTAGTCTCCGTTCGCTTGGCGAGTCGCTTCATACCAGCGAATATCGTCTTGGCCATCCTTATCAGACCAAGTAGGAACTTGCACAGTCCGCACCCCTTTAGGGCTGTAGACATCCTTGATGATAACATCAAATGTTCCTGTATCCTTATTGTTGTTTTGGATCAAGAGAGTGCCGGTTGGACGTGATTGATTTTTGTAATCAATAAAGGCTTTCTTGACAAACTTGTTTTGGCCTTGAGCGTCCACATAGAAGACCTGCGCTTCGTATTTGCCATCAGCGTTTTCGTGGTCACTAGCTTTAGGCCGTTACAGTATATGAACCGTCTGCCTGGCGAGTTGGAGTATACCAGATGATATCCTTCATCCCATTGGCATGAGACCAGAATGGAATCTTCACTTCCTTGTAGCCATCGAAGCCTTGAAGATTCTTAGCCGTGATGGTGAAGGTACCATCTTTTTCTGATTTTGTAATGGTCAGATCAGCAGATGGTTTAGAAGCTGTGTAATCAATAAAGGCTTTCTTGACAAACTTGTTTTGGCCTTTGGCATCCACATAGAAGACCTGCGCTTCGTATTTGCCATCAGCGTTTTCGTGGTCACTAGCTTTGGCCGTTACAGTATAAGAACCATCTGCTTGACGAGTTGGAGTATACCAGATGATATCCTTCATCCCATTGGCATGAGACCAGAATGGAATCTTCACTTCTTTATAACCATCGAAACCTTGAAGATTCTTAGCCGTAATGGTGAAAGTGCCATCTTTTTCTGATTTTGTAATGGTCAGATCAGCTGCGACAGCATTGGCCGGTTTTGTCGCCGTATAATCGATAAAGGCCTTTTTCACAAATTTGTTTTGACCTTGGGCGTCTACATAGAAGACCTGCGCTTCGTATTTGCCATCAGCATTTTCGTGGTCACTAGCCTTAGCCGTTACAGTATATGAACCGTCTGCCTGGCGAGTCGGAGTATACCAGATGATGTCTTTCATGCCATTCGCATGAGACCAGAATGGAATCTTCACTTCCTTGTAGCCATCGAAGCCTTGAAGGTTCTTAGCTGTAATGGTGAAGGTACCGTCTTTTTCTGATTTTGCAATAGTCAAATCAGCTGATACTGGTGTCTGATTTTTCTTTCCAACGGCTACTGTCGTCGTTGTTCCGCCCACACCCGTCATTTGTCCATTGTTCTGAACATAATAAAGATGGACATTGTAAAGACCGGTTGAGTTTTTATGGTTCTCTGCTTTTACATTGACGGTATATGTCCCATTTGCTTGACGATTGGCTGTATACCAAACAAGGTCATCTTGACCGCCTGTTTCTGACCAGATTGGTACAGAAACGGTTCGAACTCCATTTGGTGCTTTGACATTTGAGATGACAACGTCAAAGCGTCCCGCCATGGTATCGTTATTGACAATGTCAATCTTCCCACTTAAGCTGCCTTCTGTTGGATCCGCTGCAGGTTTTGCGTTCGCTGTGAAGCGACCGGTATAGTCCACACTGTGGTCAAAGAGGTGTTTTCCTGGAAGCAATTCCGCTTGAGAAGTGAACTGCCAGGCGCCGGCTTTCCCATTGTAACGCAAGCTTTTCGCATCGTTTACAGACAGTTTTGGAGAAGGGTATTGGGCAACCCAGAAATTCTGAAGACCAAATTGAGCGGTGTTGACAGGACCTTTCTTGCGAAGGTTGTTTTCATCCAACCAGCTAGCACTGGTGTAGAACATTGTTGGTGTAGCCATTTTTACGCATTTCGTCCGCCCAGGCTTGGGTGTTGCGGTTAATATTTGGCTGCATCTTGGCATCCCTCAAAGTCATTGACCATGAGGGTGTTCTTTGGAAGACTCAAGCGTTGCGCCTCTGCAATGTAGAATCGCGCTTCTGCACGCGCCGCTTCCTCGGAAGTATAGCGTGAGAAGTGGTAGGTCGATACTTGCAGACCCTGCAGCCTGTGCATTACGAATTTGGTTCTCCGCATTCGGGTTCTTGTACCAAGTGTCTTCTGTCAATTTGACAACGACACCGCCTACGCCTTTATTAGCTAGGGTACGGTAGTCGCCAATACTAATGTCTCCGTTGTGGCTACTCACATCAACGAATGATTTTGGCTGAACCGCTACATCTGTTGAGCGACCAGCAGGAGCGTGAGCGCCTGTGTTAAAGAAGGTCGTGCTTCCTGTATTAGACGGAAGAGGAGTTTCTTCTTTCTCAGTCGTCGATGCTTCTGTAGCTTTCTCTACAGATGGGGTTCCACTTTCTGAAGCCGCGACCTTGCTCGCAGGTGCCACAGGCTGTTCGGTCACATTTGCTGGTGCTGCATAGTTACTTGCGATAGGTGCTACCGACTTTTCAGCAACGGCCACTTCTGGCACTTTTTCAGCTTGGACTTGCTTGCCTTCAGTAGTAGCGGCCTCGTTTGAAACCAGCTCATCTGCACTGACTCCCTGAGCAGATACAGCCATCAAGACTGCCGCTCCGGCATAAAAAAATAAGATCTTTCTTTTTTTCATATAAACTTCCCTTTTATACAAATTTTATACGTTAATCATTTTACCACACGGTTTCAGCGATGAAAAGTTTTTATAAGGCAAATTTTTTTAAAATTAGTGATATTTTTGAAAAATTCAAAAAAAGAAGTCTGTCTGACTTCTTTTGATCTTATGATAAATGCTTTAAGGCTGTCTTTAAATAGTGACCATCTCGGATTTCCTGACCAACACGCTTGGCATTGTCTACCAAATCTTGGTAATCGGCATCTGAAAGATTGTCGATTGTCTCCTTCAAGTCATGAAGAGACTCCACTGCAATCCCACAGCCCTTCTCAAGCACAAAGTGAGACAAGGCTGACTGTTTCCACACCACCAGCGGGAGGCCCGATGCTAGATAAAGCGACGCCTTGTGAGAGTTGTTGTAGCGAAGGTACTCGCCAAAAACACCACTACAGGTTTCCGCACTATCCCCATCCCAGACAAGTCCAAAACCACCCTCAAGGGCTGCAGGAAGCTCATCCGGTAGGAAGGATCCAAAGTAAGTTTCATTCTCTAAAGCTCTACTTTCATCAAAACCAACACCATAGAGGTTATAGGCAGGTTCTGCAGGAAGACCATAGAGATAACCAGCTTTTTCCTGGGCCAAATTACCTGCCACAATCATCGGCTGGTCTTTTGTTTGGCCACTCTTCTCTTGGAAATTTGGAATCAAATAGTCGAAAATGCCCAGGCTAACAATCTTATCTTCCGCAATCCCTTTATCCACCAAAACTGACTTCATAATAGGATTGTGGGCAATAATGCCATCAGCTTCAGCAAGCAAACCTGATTCCTGAATCTTCATTCGAATTCTATGTTTCAAAGGAACAGCTTGACCATTCATGAAACGAAGTGCATCTAAATCGTGGATAATAAAGTTGATTTTTATACCTCTTTTTCTTGCTTTTTTTACAAGAAATGTGGTGAAAAAACTATGGTGAAGCATTGGAAACTGGATCAGCAACTCATCTCCTTGCTTTAGTTGATCCAAGGCTTGACCAAAAGCCTTTGCCTTATGGCGTTGAGCCGCAAGGGTACTCATCTGATACCAATTATCGACAGAAAGGACTAAAGGATGATAGCCTTCTTCTTTCACAATACTTTCTACGTCATTGCGTGCTTTATTTCCTGCGTTCTTTACGTTGACATCATGCAGGAATTCTTCTTTTAAGTAGTATTTCATAAATTATGGTTTCTTTCAATCAAACTCATTTGCTACGACTTCTAGAGCACGCTCAATGACCACGTGCATGTCGTAGTATTTATAGTCTGCCAAACGTCCACAGAAGATGACCTTATCATTTTTAGCTGCTTCTTCTTGGTACTTGGCAAACATGGCGTTGTTCTTTTCATCATTGATTGGGTAGTAGGGTTCATCCCCACGTTTCCAGTCAGCTGGGTACTCACGGGTGATAACTGTCTTGGGTTGTGTACCATACTCAAAGTGCTTATGCTCAATGATACGAGTATAAGGAATCTCACGCTCTGTATAGTTGACGACCGCATTCCCTTGATGGTTTTCCTCATCCAAGACTTCGTGTTCAAAACGAAGACTACGGTACTCCAACTCACCGTGTTTGTAGTCAAAGTACTGGTCAATCATTCCTGTAAAGACAACTTTATCCGCTGAAGCTTCAAGTTCTTCACGATTGGCAAAGAAGTCAACTCCAAGTTCTACTTCTACATCGCCCAACATATTTTCAATGATGACGTTGTAACCACCGATTGGAATTCCTTGGTAACGGTCATTAAAGTAGTTGTTATCAAAGGTCAAACGAACTGGTAGACGTTTGATGATAAAGGGTGGAAGGTCTGTGGCAGAACGTCCCCATTGTTTTTCAGTGTAGCCCTTAATCAACTTTTCATAGATATCTGGACCAATCAACTTGATAGCTTGTTCTTCCAAGTTCTTCGGTTCAACATCTTTCATGTCAGCTGTCTGTTCGGCAATCTTGTCCTTGACTTCTTGAGGAGTCTTGGTTCCCCACATAGCATAAAAAGTATTCATGTTGAAGGGAAGATTGTAAAGACTGCCCTTGTAGTTAGCTACTGGTGAGTTGATATAGTTGTTAAACTCAGCGAACTGGTTGACATAGTCCCACACTTTTTTGTTGGACGTATGGAAAATGTGGGCACCGTACTTATGGACGTTGATGCCTTCAACCTCCTCGCAGTAGATATTTCCACCGATGTGATCTCGCTTGTCAATCACTTTTACTTTTTTACCACGTTTAGTAGCTTCATGTGCGAAAATGGCTCCAGACAAACCAGCACCAACAATCAGATAATCGTACATAGTAGACTCCATTAACTTTCTATTTTAAAATATATCTAAGTTCTCAGTCGTATCTTAGACTCATAGCTATAGATTAGATCTTCAAATCCCCCCAATTTCCTCACTATAAGAGAGGGAATTGGCCGGCTTTTTCTTGACAACTTCTGTCGCAAAGAGTGTGAACATAAAGATGTTATAAGTCGGTACAAACCAAAATGCTTCAATCATACAGTTAATTGCAATGAGGGACAAGATCGCAACAAATAAATAACGCCCCTTCTTGAATTCATATTTTGAAACAATGACATAAATGCCGACTAATAAAGCAACCGGTACGATACCATAGGTAAATAACATCTGGACATAAGACGAATCGACATAATTATAATTGAGGACAGACTCTGTGCTTCCTCCGGATCCAATAAACTGAACCTCTCTTGTTCCAAACCAATTCAAAGGATATAAATTAAAAGCATTTTTACCCAAGGCTAACCGACCTGTAATGAATTGATTAATTTGAACATAAAGTGGAGATGACCAGGAGAAATGATAGGTCAAGTAGATCATTCCGCTTGAAAAATAGGATGATCGAATAGGGCAACAAGTGGTACAACTTCAACTTTTTCTCTTTTGTGAAAATAAAAAGAAGAGAAAAGAGCAAGACAGCGACCAAAAAGCGAGATCGCATTCATACGAGCGTCACAGAACTTGATAATAAAGAGAGCTAGAAGAACGCCACTCAGAGATCGTAAGCCAATATACCGATCTTTTAGCAAATAGGAGATCGCAACATAAAGGTAGAAACAATGGGCTGCGAAATCTGTTGGATAGATAAACCCAAATGAATTACGGATAACAGCACCCCGACTATATTGTAAGTTTGGAACTACCTTTAACAGTGACAATAGAAATACTGCAAGGACAATCGTACCTGCAACACCTACATAAGTTTTTAAAATGACTTTCCTATCCGCATTGACCAGTAAAACCATTAAGAGAGAATAAACTAAGAAATTTAACTTATCTGTCTTAAAATAAACCATAACAGCTACCATCAATAACATGGCAGACAAGATTAGATAATGATAGGGAATCGAGATTTTATTAAAAAAACGAAGCAATAAGAGAGCTACAACCACTAAGAGGGAGCTCGCACCAACATGCAAAAAGCCCTTATTTAACATCGTAGTGGATATTGTATTAAAGAAGATCACAATCGAGACGACAAAACCAACCAGTAGATCGTCAAATTTCATTTTTATCATTAAATTACTTTGATAAAAGAATTTTTAAAGAAAAGCTCATTCTGTCTAGATTAGAATACCCGCTTAGGGGAACACCCTGCTATAGCATTCTTTTCTAAAGATTTTGTTTACTTAAAAAAATTCATATCCTTCCTTTCTACTCTCTACTGTTTATTTAAAAATTGTTGTTTTAATTCTTTCACATCTACCACTCTCAGAGATAGGATAGCGATCAGATAAATGATCCCACCCAAGCACTGCATACACGAGTACATATTCAGGGTAGGGGTGAAATGTAGGAATGGTTTTACAAGTAGCAAGAGGCCATACATCACAGCAGATGCAAAACATAATTTTTTTGTCATAGACCCGATAATTGGAACTTCCTTGAGGTAATGACGGGTATAGTACAGTTGAATCAGCCATACCAAGGATTCTGTTAAGACGGATACAATGGCTCGCACTGATAAAAACCAAAATGAGGTAAGAAGAGCACATTCAACCCGACACTGACGATAGCAGGAATCGTGGTTGACAGCATAAATTTCTTTTTGTTCTTATCATGCGGGATGAGAATTTGAATCCCCATGATATTGGTCCATCCGATGAAGAACATACGGAAGATCATGATAGCGATGGCATAGCGAGCATCTTGGAAAGTCCTTCCCTAAGAAGAATCGAACAAAGTCATCGTTGACGATCAGCATACCCGCGATGATTGGGAAGATGACCAAATTATAGATCAAAAAGGACATTTGTGCATCTTATTAACAGCCTTGTGGTCTCCTGAAGCCAAGAGACTTTGCTACGCGCGGAAGCATGACACTTCCTAAAGACGTCACAAGGGTTAGCAAAATATTAACCAATTTCAAGGCCTGGTCATAAATTCCCTACATCCTTTGTAGAGGCGAGAGCCCCAGCATAGTCCGATCCAAGGTGACATAGAGGGAAATAGCAATCTGCGGTAAAAAGAGCAGAATGACCGGTTTCAAATGCACCCGTGCATAGGCCATATCAAAATGGGCTTTCCCAATGAATTCACGAGCGGGTAGCCACATGCTGAGCTGACCTAAGAGCTCAAAGATAGTGAGCAAGAATACATAGAGATACAGATCATTAGCAGATTTGACAAACAAGAAGATGGAGATGACTCCAACCAGTTTGACCGTGATATTTCGAACGGTAATCTTACGAAAATCTTCCAATCCCTGAAAGAGCCAGGAAATGTCGAGTCCCTTTGAAACCAAACTGAGCCCCAAGATATAGGCCACAGGATTTTGCATAGAAGGAAGCGCCAAGCACAGCAAGACATAGAGCAGGATGGAAACAAAGGTCGCTCCCAACTGGAGGGTATAAATCCCCCAGAAATTCTTTTGGATGTCTTTGCGGTGTCCTGAGATCTCCTTGGTTCCGTAGTTAGCTACTCCCAAGGTTGCCAAAAGGATAAAATAGGTGACGATGGAGTTGAAATAACCATAGGTTCCTAAGTCATTCGAGCTAAAGACCCGTGTCACATAAGGAGTAGTAATAATCGGTAAGATGATCACCAGCAACTGGTAGGAGAGATTATAGGCGTAATTTTTTAACACTTTCATGACTGTCTACAATCCCCACTTGAAGACCGTTTTAAACGGTGTGATCAAATCCGTCGCAAAAGCTCGATGAATATCTGGAATGGTTTGAACTTCTCCATCAACGTGGATAATGTTTTTCAAACGACTTTGAACCCGACGATTAGCCAGCATCTCTACAGCCCGCTCAAAATCCTCACGACCTGAGCGAGAAGACCCCACAAAGGTCAAGCCCTTTTCAAGTACATCTCTTGTATTAACTGCGACCCGGTTATCACTAACCCCCATCAACATCACGGTTCCTTGAGGATTGATATGATCGATAATGTCATTGATGGCCGGTTCACTTCCTTGGCCACCAGTACACTCAAAGGCGTGATCAAACCGTTGATCGTCTGCCAACTCGCTGGTTAAAATGGCCTGATGGATAAAATTAAACAATTGCAATTTGTCGCTATTACGCCCAACAACTGTAATCTTCAACTCTGGATAAAGATAGTGCAAAGAAGTCGCAACCACATATGAAAGACTCCCATCTCCTAAAATCAAAACGGACTCTCTTCGTTGGTGGGCAATGAGGTCAAAGCGATGAATGGCATGCATGGCAACACTACTAAATTCCGCTAAGGCTGTCACAGGACCCCGAACTTCCTCTGGATAAGCCACTACACGATCCAGTGGCAAGGCAACAACTTCCTGCATAAAGCCATTAAAGCCACTAGACAAGAAGTGCGTCCCCTCCAAATAATTTTCAAAGAAGACACCCTCTGTTTGATGAGGAGGTTGATTGGGAACCATAGCCACAATCTGTCCTGGTTGATAGGTCCCTGTAGGATCCGCTACCACGATACCAGACGATTCGTGGATAAGGGCCATGGGCAACTTCTTTTTGAGCACCTTAGGATCCCGCTTCCCTTGGTAGTAACGTTGATCCGCGTGACAAATAGCCATGTAATAGGGGCGAATTAACACCTTGTCTCCACGGCTCATGTCTTCTTCTTGGTATTTGATGGTGATATTTTTCGGCTGGGTCAGCTGAAAGATTTGGTTCAACATATTAATTGTCCTCAATCATACCGCGTGCAATTTTCAAATCTGTAATCGTCGTAATTTTAATATTGAAT
>BNJU01005389.1_pt1 | contig 53320 bp, 53 predicted proteins | sample 8539281 | NCBI WGS metagenome assembly BNJU01 (sample SAMD00202456, study PRJDB9452) | human saliva metagenome | isolation source: human saliva | place: Japan | reverse complement strand
CACGTCACGGCTGTTTGTTCACCTTACGGGTACCTGGGACGGCATGATACTGATCGCTCACCAGCCTCGGCGTCACGATAGCCCGCAGCCTGGTAGCGCTTGATGAGGTTCTGCAAGTCCTCCTTGTAGTCTGCGTCGACGAACCTCTTTGCTTGAAGATCTTCAGCAGCGAAGACAGACCACGGCCACGCGAGAGTGCGAAGCCTTCAGTTCGTCTTCCCATCGCCAGTACGCGGCTGGTGGTCCGTGAGGGGTGATTCCCTCGAAGTAAATGTCACGCACCTTTTAGGTCTTACCTGCTACGGTCGATGTCGAGGGTGAGGTTCACATAGCCAGGCTGGCCAGGGCCTCGGTCTCACGTATCGTCATCTTCGTGTCACGGAAGCCCTTCTCATCGTAGTACTTCTTGACGAGCTGGCGCGACGGTCGGGGGTGTTGGGAGAGATGAGGCCCCTTCTTCAGGCCCGTAGCGCTTCTCGAGCTCCTCACGATCCCCCTTAGAGACGCCCGTGAAGGTAGCCTCAGAGAGACGTGGACGCTCGGTCAGGGCGATCTCCAGGAAGACCTATCCCACCTCGTACTTTATTGATGAGGACACGGACATTGGAGAAGTAACCCGACTGGAGGAAGCGGTTCACCGCAGAGGTCAGTGCGGCCTCTGGGATCTGGATCTCGTCCCCCACGTTGAGGGCCAGAGAGGCTGCTCAGGACGAGGGTCATCATAGCTCGTCGAGCCCGTGATCTTGACCTCAGCGATGGTCTCTCGTCACGCGCTCTCGTAGCTGATGGAGGGCGCGATGACAATCGACGAAGTGGTCTTCGTCGTGTCAGCGGCTTCAGACTGAGGGCGGTGCGGTTTCGCACTGCACCTGCCGACAGGAGTGCGGGCAAGAGTGGAGTGCGGATTCTCTGCGCTAGGATCTTATTATCGTCGTGCTGGGTGGCCTTAGCGAGGCTAATCCTCCAGTTGTGCTTGTTCGCTTTGTCTCTGCCAAAGCGGCGCTTCACGTGCCGTGTAGCCTCAGGAGCTTTCACGCAGACCTCACGGCCGAAGTCGGGCCAGTAGACCGAGGAGAAGAAGAGCTCGGCACAGTGGCCTGCCAAAAGCAGGTAGTTGCTGATACGCTCTCGCCGCCCGTACGGATCAGGAGGTCGGGATCAGGGAAGGCAGCCGTGTCGAGGTGAGCGGAGATGGTCTCCTCGGTAGGCTGTCCCTGCCGAGAGGCGACTCGGCGACCTCACGGGCTATCTGGGTGGTGGTACTGCAGGATCTCGTCGCGCGAGGAATAGCTGAGGCCACGATGAGCGTGATGCGCTCACAGGCAGCCGTCGCCTGGATACTCTCGCGAGGCCTGCTGAGCGGCCTCCGTAGACGACTACAGATTGCCAATGGCCTCAGACGCACCCTTCCTCGATGAGACTTGGGGGTCTCAGAGTGAATCGCCGAGACGAGCATGAGGCTCATCAGGCATCGACCTCCTGAGGGAGCGGGACCAGTTCTCCGTACCGAAGGCGTAGACCGTCCAGATGGCGGATACACGAACTCCGCTGCAGCGCGTGGGGTCGCTCTCAGAGCGTCCTGACCACGGATGTCCCTGTCGGTGCAGGGCAGTCCACGCTGCTTGGCCCAGCGGCCGTTCCCATCGCGGCGATAGCCACGTGCTCTGGGATACGGGCTCCGTGGTGGCGCGGATGACTGGGGACATTGTCGTTGACACGTTATTCTTGATCGTCTTATTGGGCCAGAGACTAGCGCCCCTAACCTGATAAAATATAGCTATATCTTTTAGTCAGCTGTGCCGCCGCTGTGGCGAGAGGCTGTAGTGCACCCAACGGACCCGGTAGCCGTAGCTATCGCGGCCCTTGAGGCTACGACTCCATCGAGTCCAAGGGTCAGCCATCCAGCTACCGAAGGCTCCAGCCCTCCAGTCGGTCGGAGAACGTGCGGCGCAGCGGACCAGCTTGCCGTGAGCTCCCCAGCGTGCTGAGGCGGAGCTTCAGGCGAGACGGGCATACACACCCGGCAAGAGCTGTAGACGATCACTCATCCCACCTAGCTGAGCCCCAGACCTGCCCCGAGGAAGGGCGTCCAGAGAGCGGTGCCGAGTGGCGCTCGCGTGCGCTGTGGGGAAGAAGTTGAACTCTCCTCCGAGAGCCAACTCAGCAGGGTGCGATGAACACTCACGGCCTCCTACGGCCGATGAGGGAAGGCATCAGCGGCATGGTCCGCCTTACCACGTAGCCCTCTTAGGGGCAAGCCCCATAAGCGCCCAGCGCAGCGACACAGGGAGCGTCCAAGCTCTACGCTTATCCCCGGCGGCTGTGAGCAATGAGTCTGACGTCCGATATCCCCGAGATAGTAGCTTTCGAGGAGACGCTCCTCCGAGGTTCGTAGCGATAGTCCTGCGCCGTGAGGCGAGCCGAGAGCCTACCAAGAGGAGCTGAGCCAAGCCAGGCGGAGCAGACGGCCGAGGGGCGGGGTGGACTGTTCGGTGACAGTCTTCAGACCACCGAACTTCCTGACGAAGAGCTTCTGCAGACTCTCCTGCGGTCCCTAGCTCCCACGCAGGAGGTAGACCGTCTCGCCATCCGATGAAGGGGAGGCGACGAGGGATAACCAGCGAAGTCCGTGCGGGTCAGCCCCGTGAAGGCTACCGTACGAGCCTCCCTGCCACGTAGCACCGCGGTCATCCGAGATGTGAGAGCTCCAGCGTCGATGCTGTCAGACGAAGCGATAGATACGCTCTGCGACTCGACGTAAGCCTGACTCTGTGAGGACTGCGCTGACACCAGCCTGAGCCTTACCACCGACGATGAGCCAAGCGGTACCGTTGTCGTCGCCCAGAGGTTGAGCTTGCCTTGCCGTCAGCCGCGCGGCCACCCGACACATGCAGAGGGCAGCGCCGTCATAGCTGCTACCGGTGAGCTCATAGCTCAGCGTACTTCCAGCCGTGGGGAAGGAGGAGCTGGGCGTCTCTCGATCGTGAGATCGTACCCAGCAGATATGTTGCAGTAGCGCGAGAGGTCGTCGCACCTGCCGCAGTCTTCCCACGAGCGAGGGTGGACTTACCATCGACAGAGAGCCCGCCGAGAGCGTCTGAGGCGTAGCCGTCGTGGGGAAGGTCTTTGCTGTGAATGCCGTACCGAGTGCCAGGCCCTCATAGAGGCGCGAGCTGCTCGTCGTAGCATAGAGCTTGCTCACAGGGAGAGGAGCGAGCTGAGACGCTCACCTGAGGCAGGCCCGTGAGGCTGGAGGTCGTCCCGGCCCCCGTAGGAGTGGTGAAGCTGCTACCGCATTCGTCCCGTCAGCCTTGACGTAGTAGGTGCACCGCTACTGACGAGCTCGACCTGTGAGGAAGGTGGGAGCTGAAGGCGGAAGTCCCGCCACGGAGGCCTCTGACCAAGCGAGCGGCATGGGATCCTGCTGATAGCGCTTGAAGGTCTCTATAGGTATAGGTGTTCGTCGAGGTGCCACTACCAGCCGTTGTGATACGCAGCTGGATACCTTCGAGGTCGCTGCTCTTGAAGGTCTGCGTAGCATCCCTTCCACGCTACGGTCGTGCCGTCAGCGAGGATGACCTCTACGGTCGCATTGCTGGCAGCCTTCGCCGAGGCGCAGGTGCACATTGTAGTCGGCACTGCTATAGGGGAGCGCCTGGTATTGTGAGATCGCCCCAGTAGCCGTATTGCGGATGACGAAGGGATAGCGAGACAGCACTTCCTTCGGCGTAGCCTCATCGGTCGAGAGGGCGAGAGGCCGTGATCTCGTTGTCGGATCTGGAAGTCCTCCAGCTCTACCTAGCTTGGTCTACAGCTTGTCGTACCGAGCGTGAGTGCCAGAAGGCCCAGAGCTGCGGGGACAAGGAGTATGATACGTCCTCATTGCTTCTATATATATGGAGCGAAAGATACTTGCTCGGATCATCGGAGCTATGCGAGCGTCTTACTCTAAAAGCCTACTCTGCACCATAACTCTAAGTCGCAAAGGGTAGAAGAATAACGAAGTCTCGTGCGCGCAGGTATCCAGCGCACGGACTTGCAGTCTAGTCACTGACCCAGCAGCTAAAAAGCCATTGGGCGAAGCACATACTATGCGCTCCGATGATGGGGATTCAGTAGATGATCCTATAAGGCACGGAGTAGTATCCTACTCTTTTTCTCCATCGTTCCTCCTCAATCGGAGTCTACTGCATAGCGCCCATTCTTTTGCTCGTACGATAGGAAAGCCACCCAGATGTGGGCCCTCAACTTCTTCAAGCGACTGACTCTGCTCCAGCGCCTCCTCACTCACGGCCGAGGGCACATCCTCCGTACAAGGAGATATAGCCACGGGCATTCAAGAGCGACGGGTGCAGGGCCCTCAGCTGATGGCATCACGAGGAGCCGTATAGTAGAGACAAAGACATTTAACTGACAGTAGCGTGTGTGGAACACTCGATGAGACCTGAATGCCCTCGCTCGTCACCCGCACGATATAGATCTGCTTGGGTGAGACACCTGAGGTCATAGGTGGAATCACTCACCAGCTTTTGTCGAGGAGCTTCATCGAGGTAAAGCTTCACCCGCGAAGCCACTCTTGCGAACGCTCCATCGGCTCCTCCTTCACATAGAAGGCAAGGAGACGCGGATTAGCACCCGAATAAGTTCGTCATCAAAATGAAGCATAGTAGTAGCGGAAAGCTGCATGAGCAGCAGAGTCCTGTCCCCACGCCGCCGAGCGAGGAACTCCCCACCAGCGTTAATCATCTCCTTCGGACCACGCTTGCGATGCCTCCTCAAGGAGATCGCCCAAAGATTTGCGACTCCACTGGCGACTCTTTGCGTAGTGGTCAGGAGATAGATCGTATCGGGGAGAGGTAATGCCCTTTGGCTTACGATTCGCAGCAAACTCTTCATCAGAGGGAGGAGCAGAGACGTATGCAGGATCGCACTTTTATCCTCGGTATGATATCCCCCATCTTCATAGCATATATAGTAGCTAAGCCAGGGCACAGTAAGATTATGCGCCCTCAAGCGACGGCACTGGCGAAGGTTTCTTCACACGCCGCCACCGAGGAGGTCCCTCCTCCACCTGGGGCCGCTGTCTATCCCAGAAGCCCACGACCTGCAAGGATTCAGGATTAATTGAGCACCACCTATACTCAGTACTATAGTAGTCCGAGCCACCACCTCGACTACATCCCGTGTGGAATACCGAATACAGCCGAACAGAGTCACCCGTCACCCGCACAATATAGATTTGCTTAGGCAAGCGACTGACATCGCTCTTCTCGTAGTCCACCAGCCGATCAAGGCGATTCATCGGGGTAAACTTCACCCGCGAAGCATCTCTTTCGAGCGATCCACAGGCTCCTCCTTCACATAGAGAGGCAGGAGACGCTGGTATGGCATGAACAAAGTTCGTCGCATGAAACGAGGCATACAGATGATGGCGGAAGGCGGGATGGCTCGCTGAGTCCTGCACCCCGCGCCAAGCTGGAGCAAGGAACTCCCACCCAGCGTTAATCATCTCCTTAGCCTTACGCTTAGCCTTAATAGCACGCTTGATCTTATCAAGATCGCGCATCCAGTGTCGGCTCTCTGATAGTGGTCCAGCAGATAGACAGCCGTATCCGGGGAGAGCTGGAAGAGGGAGGAGGCCGACATACGCTGTGCCGTAAGAGGTAGCGCCGTAAGAAGGATCAGAAGGGCACATGGTAATGCTCCCTTTTGCTTGAGAACATGTACCAGCGGTTATAGTTTTTATGGGACTTAGCTTTACTAAGGCGGGGAGATAGCCCACTGGTCTCCTCCTTTCTCTGTCGGTGTCTTGAAATCGGTGCCTGTCAGATGCCGCCCACCGTCTTTGCGCGTGCGGTAGGTAATCCACGGCAAATCCAGGCCCAACCTCTTCAAGCGACGACTTTGCTCAAAGGCCTCCTCACCCACAGAGTCAGGCACAGGTACACTCTCCGACAAGGGATATGAGTCGCGGAGATTCAAGAGCACGGGATGAAGGGCCTCTGGGTTGATGGCATCACGAATAGCACTGTAGTAAGTACCCCAGTCATTTGAATCACTATAGCGTGTGGAACACAGGATGAACTGAATGCCCTCGCTCGTCACCCGCACGATATAGATCTGCTTAGGGAGACACCTCAAGGTCATAGGCGTGAGTCGTGCATCCAGCCTATCGAGGGTGACTCATTGAGGTAAACTGCACTTCACGAAGCCACTCTCGCGAGACGCTCTACGGGCTCCTCCTTCACATAGAAGGCTAGGGAGACGTGAAATCAGCAGACGAGCGAAGCGAGGCATAGTAGTAGCGAAAAGCGGGATGAGCTGCAGAGTCCTGCACCGCGCCAAGCGGGAGCAAGGAACTCCCATCCAGCGTTAGCCATCCTCTTCGCACGACAGCTTGCCAGCCTGATCACGGAGCTCGCCCAGAGGACATGCGGCGCCACTGCTGGCTACTCTCTGGTAGTGGTCAAGGAGATGAGATCGTATCGGGGAGGGAGGTAATGCCCTACGCTTACGATTGGCAGCGAATTTTTCATCGGAGGGAGGAGATGGGACGTACGCAGGATCGCACTTATCCTCCGTATGATACCCCGTCTTCTGCATGACATAGCATAGTAGGTGTAAGCCAGTCCACAGTAGCTGGCGAGCCTTCAAACGACGGCTCGGCAAAAAGCCTCTTCACACGCCGCCACTGATGGGCCATTCTCGCACCTGGGGCAATAAATGCCGTAGAGAAGTCCACGGGATGCAACATGCTAGGGGTTGATCTGAGTAGATAGATACACGTAGAAGCACCCCTCAATCGATTCAAGGACTTTCTACGTTGAGCCTCGTGTCGAAGACCGAATACAGATGAATGGACTCACCCGTGACCCGCACAATGTAGATTTAGCTTCGGCAGAACGACTGAGATCTCCTCCTTATAGTTCACCAGCTTATCGAGGCGATTCATCGGGTAAGCTTCACCCCGCGCAGCCATTCTTGCGAGCGCTCCACAGGCTCCTCCTTCACATAGAAGGCAAGAAGGCGGGACTTGCTGGCAGGCGACCGTAATTCATCGTCCATCGAAGCATAGTAGTAGCGGAAGGCGGGATAGCTCGTGAGTCTGCACCCCACGCCAAGCGGGAGCGAGGAACTCCACCAGCGTTAATCATCTCCTTATAATTATGCTTAGCTCTTAGCGCGGCTGATCTTATCTGGATCGCGCATCCAGTGTCGGCTCTCTTGATAGTGGTCCAGCAGATAGACCGTATCAGGAGAGGCAGGAAGAGGGCGGTGGCCCTGACGCTTACGCTGCGCGGTGAGGTAGCGCCGTAGGGGATCAGAAGGGCACATGAGTAATGCTCCCTTTGATTGAGAATATGTACCATAGTTATAGTAGTTCTTTCCTGAGATGGAGGATAGCTCCTGCCCTCACTCGTCCTCTGTAGTTACCCCGAACTCGGAGAGGTCTGTTAGATAGCGTCCACCGTCTTTTGCGCGTCGTGCAGTAACTAGCCACCCAGATCCAGGCCCAACTTCTTCGAGCGGCGACCCTAGCTTCAGAGCCTCCTATCACAGCCGAAGGCACCTCCTCCCGTACAAGGGATATAGCCTCGGCATTCAAGAGTACGGGATGCAGAGCCTCGGGGTTGATGGCGTCAGCAGGAGCCGTATAATAAAGACCAAAGAAATCTGACAAACAGTAGCGCGTGTGGAACACAGGATAGACCCGAATGCCCTCGCTCGTCACCCGCACGATATAGATCTGCTTAGGCAGGCACCTGAGATCATAGGTGTAGTCATTCACCAGCTTATCGAGGCGATTCATCGAGGTAAACTTCGCCACGAAGCTCACCCCTGCGAACGCTCCACGGCCCTCCTTCACATAGAAGGCAAGGAGGCGCGGCTTATTGACTTTTGAGCGAAACTCATCATCCACCGAAGCATAGTAGTAGCGGAAAGCGGGATAGCTCGCGGAGTCCTGCACCCCACGCCAGGCGGGAGCAAGGAACTCCCACCCTGCGTTAATCATCTCCTTCGGACCACGCTTGCGTTCTCTCCCGAGGAGCTCATCCAGAGGCATGCGACGCACTGCAGACTCTGCTGGTAGTGGTCGAGGAGATAGATCTGTCAGGAGAGATGTTATGCCATTTTCGCCTACGATTCTGCAGCAAAGTTACCTCTTCCGTGGGAGGAGACGGCTATGCAGGATCACACTTGTCCAGCTTCTGATACGCCTCATCTTCATAGCATCATATAGTAGCTAAGCCAGGGCACAGTAGATTATGCGCCCTCAAGCGGCGGCTCGGCAGAAAAGCTTCTTCACAAGCAGCCACCGAAGGACCACGCCGGACCCTGGGAGCTCGTACGAATAGAAGGTTGCGGAGTGCAACCCTTCGCTAATCCGAGTAGTCTCAACCCCAACGATTGGGTACGCATTTAGCCGACTTGTCCAGCTACACCCCGTGTGGAGACACCGAGTACATCTGGACAGAACCACCCGTGACCCGCACAAGTAGATTTGCTTTAGGTAGACGACTGAGATCACTCTCCTCGTAGTCCACCAGCTTATCGAGCGATTCATCGGGGTAAACTTACCGCCTCAAGCCATTCCTGCGAGCGCGCGCCGGCTCCTCCTTCACATAGAAGGCTAGGGAGGCGCGGCTTATTGGTACTCGACCGTAATTCATCGTCCATCGGAAGCATAGTAGTAGCGGAAGGCGGACAGCTCGCAGAGTCCTGCACCCCGCGCCAAGCGGGAGCGAGCGAACCCCACCAGCGTTAATCATCTCCTTATAATTATCGCTTAGCCTTAGCGCGGCTGGATCTTATCAGGATCTCTCATCCAGTGCCGGCTCTTGATAGTGATCCAGCAGAGTAGACCGTATCAGGAGGCTGGAAGAGGGCGGCCCGACGCCACGCTGCGCCGCGAGTAGGTAGCGGTAAGGAGTGTAAGGAGGAAAGGAGCGGCAAGCGATACCGACGAGGTATGACAGGTCATCATACAGAACGGTGTTGCGAGTTAGCGTAGTCTGTGCTGTGTGGTGTGAAAGCCTTGAGTTTGGAAGAGGCAACGACCTCATCCTCAAAGATGTGATTTTCCACCAAACAATACGCCTGCCAAGCCCCTCAAGACAATAGTGCCCAGCTACCTTTACCCTCATTCATCCGAAGGCATACAAAGCATACTTATCGAGGAGCGGAGTGGAGCAATAGTCGGACGGTGTCAGACCAATAGTGGTATCGGGCACAAACGAGTCAGTGGTATGCCACTACGAAACGAATAGTGGTTTTTCTCTATCTATGCACGTAGTCTTAAAGACCAGGTACGTCAATCTAAATATCCACGTACGTGAGATATTGGAGCCACGTACGTAGCCCAAAACTTATCTGCCACTCGTCCGCAACCTTTATCCATACACGGAGCAACAACCCAATATGGTCACTTCACAAAGCTATAGGAATCTATAAAGCTATATAGAATCAGTCCAAAGCTATATAGCTTTCTTTGCTATCCTATATAGATCTAACTACGCACCCATATACCTAATATGGGACCATTGCGCAAAGGCACTAAGAATGAAGACACAAAGAGGGCCCGCAGACCTAATCATCTACGGGGCCCTCTCTGCAATAAGAGCCTATTGGGAAGCAGTCAAGTGGCCGACTGCGATCGTATCACCAGCCCCCAGCGAAGGGCGTACGGCGGTGAGAGTGCGAGTGCTATGCGGCGGAGCGTCGTTCTCGGGGCCAGAGGCGCTCATAGCGCCACCAGAGACTATCCCCGACTTCGATGACCCGCTTGCCACGGTGGACTGTCGTCACTCGGCCAAGATCTCCTCCTGCGTACTGCTCACGCTGGTAGGGATTGCCGTCGCCACGTAGGGTGAAGACGCCTCCATCGATACGCGCGATGCGGTGCACCAGATAGCCACGGGCGATGCGCGCCAGGACGACGCGCCCCACCTGATAGGGAGTCTTCGGTGAGAGGTGAGAGGACGATCAGATCCTTTCCCCGCGGATGAAGGGGCGCATACTCGAGCCACGAGGCGGGAGACGAGGGCGCTTGCCCTCAGCGATACGGCTAGGGATCTCGGCGAAGAAGGCTCGTGTGTCAGCAGCTCGCGACGCATAGATGGCGGCTGGGGAGGTGCCCCATACTAAGAGGCGGATTGAGCGAGGTGCTTCGGTCAGGCGCACCGCAGCTTCGTCAGGGACGGCAGTCGAGGCGGTAAACGGGTGCACGCTCCAGCACGTCGGCCACAGTGTCGAAGGTAGCCAGATGGCGGACCCTTATCCGAGTGGAGGAAGGCCGAGGAGGAGTAGATCGAGTCAGAGCTATCACGCCCACGGGCTTGGTGAGCTTGTTCTCGGGGCTCTGATAGAGATGGACGAAGGCAACGACTCGCGCCGAAGCATTGCGATAACAAGGTGCTTCCGCTCCAGGGAGCGGCCGTGAGACGCGCCACTTCGCCGTCATCCGTGATACGCACGATGGGCTCATCGTCATTGGGGAGACGCGCACCAGGGACGAACTGACGCCACAGACGGCTATGCGTACTCTACCCGTGCCGCTGACGCCGAGGAAGATCAAGGCACGACCATTCAGCTCGGTGACCGAAGCGTGGACCTTGAGCATATGCTTAGGGTGCGATAGCCACACCGTGAGGCGATCAGCTGATCAGGCGGTTGATGAAGAAAAGAATGCCGAGGGTCATCGAGCAAGACATCTGAGCGCACCTCCTTCCAGTCACGATCGACCTCGATAGCGTGGGAGCCTTTGGCGCGTAGCGATCTCGAGACGGCGCTGCGCCATCGATGAGCACTTGTACACACGAACGTACGCCCTCCGGAGAGCTATCTTCGAGGAGGGTCTTGCGGCTGGTCTGACGAGAGGCTCGCGCCCACGGAAGGTAAAAGAGTGGTTCACAGCCATCAGGAAGCTCGGGCACCAGGGAAGGCTCGTAGTTAGGGAGGAGTTCACGGGTAGCCTCGGCCGATGGGGTATGAAAGCAGGATATACTCTTCAGCGATACGATAGATGAGTTGTTCGTCCATAGTGATGTAGAATTTATTAGCTATGAGCAGGAGTATAGCGCTTCATAGCGAGGAAGAGTCTAGGAACGGTGAGGAAGAGCGTACGACGGAAGCGCTCTCCAAGGGTGCCGTAGGGGTAACGAAGGCCCCGAAGGCGGCGGGTGGAGGGGCGAAGGGACTGCGAGCCAGGAGCCTCACTTCTCGTGGCGCATAGCCCAGCGAGAAGATCAGAAGGCGACGGTGAGCGTCTCATGCAGGAGCGGCAGGGCCTCGGGGAGGTTGCCCCAATGGGAGCCTCGAGGTCCAGGAGATTCTCGAAAGAGGTAGACAAGGCGCTTGTCATAGACCTCGGTGATGCTCCCCACTCGGGCCACGCGGTAGCAGTAGCCGAACCATGAGAGGTAGCGGTAGCGTGTAGCACGCGTAAGTGCCTCGAAGATAAAGGGAGTGTCTTCGTAGGGGCGCCCCACAGGGAAGCGCAGTGCCCCCATCGTAGCAGTGCGGAAGATCTTCAAGCCATCCCGTGACACCGGAGAGGCAGCGAGGCTTTGGAGGGCTTCCTGTGAAGAGAGTTCCTCCCAGCAGCCAGCACCAGGGCGCTCAGCGCCCGTGCGGCAGTTGATCTCGGTATAGCCAAAAGCTCGAGGATATCAATGAGCGGGTTCGCCGACAGGACGTTCATCGGCCGCTCCAGGGCATCCTCGGGCAACCAGTCGTCAGGAGTCCACGCAGACGAAGAAGTCCCACGCATCACGTCCGCGGCGCGTGCGCGCTGCGGAGAGCCCCGCATTCGCCTGATGGATGACGTGACACGAGCATCACGCTCGGCATAGGTATCATGCAGTCGCCCCACTACTGTCGGTAGAACCGTCATCGACGACGATCACCTCCAGCGCCGAGTGGGACTGGCTGAGGATCGGGTCGAGGCACTGCTCGAGTGAGGGCGCTACGTTGCAGACGGGGACTATGACCGAGAGAAGCGGCGTGGTGAGACTCATTGAATAAAGATAGGTGAGGAGAGCCTGTAAAGGCTCACCTTCGGCTACTCGAAATGCGTAGCAAGGAGTATGAGAGCCCACCCCGTCCTCTTGGATGGGGTGGCTCTTATGGAGATTAGCGGAGGCCTAAGCGGCGCAGAAGACCCTCTCTCTCTTCTTGTTGCCGTAGCCGTAGCCATAACCGTAACCATAGCCGTAACCATAGCCGTAGCCATAGCCGCGACCACTCTCAGTAGCACCGTTGAGGACGATCGACATATTCGTCCAGGATGTTCTCATCATAGAGGTGCTGCAGCTCGAGCGAGAGCACGACGGTCAGAGCAGCCTCGCTCGCAGGACGAAAGATCGTCAGGTCGGCGATACGGTTCGCAATAGCTGCGTCAGCTACGCTACCGAGGCGCACGTTGTCGAAGGGACGAGTCAAACTGCTCAGACGAGCTGCTGCCAGCTCATCGAGCGCTCTCCGAGGAGAAGCTCAGCGGGGTTAGGGAGGTACCGCACCGAGGTGACAATCTGAAACTTCAGCGCATTGGGATCCTGTGGAGGATCTGATCAAAGGCGTACGTCGGGGTTGAGAGATACTCGGTGCCCCCATCACCAGCCAGACCGATACGACGCGAGCGCTACCACGGAGGTCCAAGGTCGACGAGGACGACGCTGTGACCAGGAGGTGAGCGTCTGAGCGAGGTTGTATGAGACGTAGGACTTACCAGCCGACTCCCCGAAGGAGGTGAAGATAACCTTCTTTGCTTTCTTACCTCCGGTGCCGATCGTAAAGCGCATGTTCTCACGCAGGACACGGAAGGCCTCGGAGGTTTCGTCACCACCGCTGCTCGCGTACACCGCGAGGCTGAGCCTTCTTGCCACCACGCTTCTCTTCTCCTGGGGATATCACCAAGGAAGGAAATCGGACGCGGTCCATAATATCCTTACGCGAGCGCACCTTATTGTCAGCCAGCAGACGGATGATGAGGTAGACCGAGGGAAGGACAAGACCTATGAGGATCGCAATGAGGGCGACACAGCGTGTTGAGCTGATGGGCTTTGAGGGAGCATCATCCATATCCAAGCACGTAGGCACTATCCTGCGTCATAGCCTGACGAAGAGCGTACTCTACGCTTTGTTCAGCAGCTCCGTATAGAGGCGCTGACGGATCTCCAGACGACGATCGATATCAGCCCTGCGACCCTGGTTAGATACCTCGGGGAGCTTGAGAGGAGGCTTGACTGCTGACCCTGGATATCCTTGAGGCGCATACGCAGTACAGCAGCCCTGCTGGTTGAGGCTTCGATAGCATCTACGCAGCTGAGAGGTGCGTTGTCGTACTCGATGATGACAGGATTCTCCGTGACCACCAGCACCTTCGACGAGCTTATCGCGCTGCGACTTGAGCTGGTTGTACTGGAGCGATATAACCATCCAGCGCCTGATCGGGTACCCCGACGTTCAGCGGGAGGTAGCTGTTCTTGCGGTGCGAGTTGGAGAACTCAGAAAGCATATAGGAGATGAGCTTCAGCTGGGTCTCAATCTGGCAGGCCTCTGCTTCCGCTCCGAGTGAGCGTGAATTATGAGACACCGACCTTACCTTCAAAGTCAGGGTACGGTTGTTCATAAGGAAGCGCTCCATATCCCCTTCGACAAGAGCCAAGCTCCTTGCCGAGAGCAGCAAGACGCTCATTGACGAAGTCTGCGGTGTTCTTAGACACCTGGTTGCGCATATCCATCTCCTCCCTGGTTGTAGGCTGAGACCTGAGCGAGGAGGATATCAAGAGCACGCTTCTTCGTACGGTCTTGCAGGCGGAGAGTTAACGTAGATGCACGGTTCTCTGGTTCAGCAACAAGAATCGCGTGCTGGTAATAACGCACCGTCACGAGTGAATGGCATGCGATTAACTTCAATGTGCTTATACTCCCAAGGGGTATTGAAGTTCTGATGAGGCTCAATAATGAAGCGCTCATCGCCCAGCTGCACGAGGGACGTTAAGTGGCACCACCTGGCTCTTACCCGTGTGTGCAGGAGTGACACGCACATGACCTGCATCTTGGAAGGCTACCTCGTAGGCGCTCTTGCGCTCTGTCGTATCAAGAAACTTCATCGAGAATGGAGCATCGGAGTAGAGCTCAAGGGTGCGTAAAGCCACTCTTCACATTATAGAAGACGTTGGCATTGGCCATCTTGACCGTACGCTCAAGGACGCGACGAGATACCAGCTGTCATCGCTCATTGTCCATATTGGAGACGAGCAGCACGGGCATAGCGTAACATTTCTGTATCCATCATCGCACGCTGGGAAGCATCGCTTAATAAAGATCTTCACCGAAGACTCATAGACGTAGGGCTGCTTGGCATTTTCGATAGAGAGCCACCGCAAGTACCACACCGATACTCAGGAGGTAGAGCCACCAGAATCGAAGGAGGTGAAGAAAATATCAAGCAGATTGACCTCCGCTGCCTTTTTCACCAGCCTGATTCGACCGATTCGTTTGTGTGAGACATAGGACATGGACTAACGCTCGAAGAGAGCAATAGAGCGGCAGCAGAAAAGAGCTGTCGAGAGCGTCGTCACATACCCGAGGGTCGTGAGGACCTTCTGCTCGGTATCACGCTTACGATAGCGGTACTCAGCATGATAATATCATTCTGCTGGAGGTAGAAGGCGGGCGACCTCGAAGATATTCTCTCGACTGCATGTCGAGTCGGTGATGACACATACTCATTACCCACACGGCGAATGACATTGAGCTTGCCGAAGTCAGCCTGCTCAGAGAGCCCTCCGACAGTAGCGATAAGCTCAAGGATATTCGTCTGAGCATTATCTGGGTGGAAGGAACCACGATCCGTAATAGTCGCGCTTGCAGCACTCTGATTCAATCCTCGAAAAGCACCAAGGAGATAAACGCGGAGGTTAGCAAACTTCGTGATGACAGCTGAGCATCCGTCAGGGTAGCGACCTGCCGTGAGACTGGTACGAATCACTTGCTTACTCTGCTCTAAAGCTAAGCCCTCAAGACGGGAACATTCCCGATGATAGGAAACTGAATATTCCCCTGCGCATCGACCAAGTAAGAGGCTGGTATCAGCGAGCTGAGCATTCGTCGTGTTCAGGGGAAATACCACCAACAACGGTGGTAGACGTAGGCTGAGCGCGACGGGTGATTGAAGGGGACCGTCAGCTCAGGGGTTGCGCATGCTCGTCACGAGGATACGGAGCTTATCGCCCTTCTGCACAACGATGCCAGTGTCATGCTTGACACCATAGGCATGGCGATCTCATATCTGCAGGTAATTCGTCTTCTGGCCGAATCACAAGAGGAGAGCGCACTAGGCGAGAGGACACCGAGGGCATGGTGTCCAGGCGTGAGAGAGTCTCTTGATCATTATCATAGGGTATATTACTCAGAATTTCTTACCAAATATAATAGAAAAGGCTGTGGGAAGATAATCCTAACGTCCGTGAAAGAGCGAATAGTTATCCAGATACTCGAGGTCGAGACGCAGGCGCTCAGCATCTTCTCAATGGTATCAGTATACCCATTATAAAGAGTAGCATAGGAGAAGAGCCCTGGACGGACCGCATGAGGCGAACGTGAGTCAGGGTTGCGCTCATAATCTGGTCAATGAAGAGCTGGCGCTCGGGACGAGGTCCGACAAACGACATCTCCCCTTAGATTACATTCCAGAGCTGGGGGAAATTCATCGAGATGGTGAGCGCAATGAACGCACCAACCTTCGTCGAGACGACTATCCCCATCGGTGAAGAGCTGAGGACGATTCCCTGCCTCTGCATCCATACGCATAGAGCGGAACTTGATATAGCGTGAAGGGCTTGCCCTGCTGGGCCATACGTTCCTGGCGATATATGACATCCCCTGGAGTCTTCCCACTTGATAAGCAGGGCGATCAGAGCGATCCAGGGGAGAAGAGATCAGCGAAACCAAGGCTAAGGTAAAGTCAAAGGCTCGCTTGATGATGCGTTCGAGTATTCATTACTCGATCTATTTTGAAGGATTTGAGGAGTTCGGGTATAGATATTGATCAGACTATTGATCATCTCATCTTTAGTAAAGACGTCATAAAACGACGACGAGCGCCCTTGCTATAGGGTCTTCCAAAAGCTCTGGATCATCACATATCTTATGGATAGCCTCTGCCAGGCTGGTGCATCCTCGACTGGGACATTGATCCCAGAGACCCCGTCTTCATTGACCCAAGAAACCCCTGATTCGGGAATCTTTGTCGCCACGACTGGGGACGGAGAGAGATTGCTTCGACCAAAAGCAATGGCATAAGCCTCCGTTTTGATCGTGAGCTGAGGCAGAGACATCACAAGCAGCAAAAGTAGGCTGGCGAGCTTATCTGAGATAAAGCCGAGGAACTTCACTCGCTCTGCAAGCCAAGCTTCTCGGTCTAGAGCACAAAAGCTCTGCACGCAAGGGACCATCCCCTCAATAAGCAGAGACATAGTCATCGCTAAGATGCGTCATAGCCTCAATCAGATGGTGGTATCCCTTATAAGGAACAAGGCGTCCCATATTGAAGATAATCTTCTTACCTGGATATTGCGCACGTATTGCCTCAATCTCATCCGAGAGCCAAGGATGAGGATCTACGCCGATTGGGAGAAAGGACGTTTTCTCCTGTACCTTACGGAGGAAGGGTGACTCCTCCCACAGACTGGCGTTGTACCCAAGATCAGATCAGCACGACGAATCAGCCAGCTCTGGAAAGGCGAGAAGAAGCGTAGCAGGAACTTCTGCTTTAGGATATCACTGTGCCAGTGTAAGACCACCTTCCCTCGGTATCCAGAAAAGAAGAGGGCCAATGTAGCCATAGGATCGGGATGGTGTACATGGATGATATCTATTCCGAACAGATACGCCGAAGGCGGAAAGATCATCTCGGAGAGATCATCGTGCAGCCAGCTTTTGTCAGGTCTTTGTACGAGATTCGTGACTCCTCGGAGAAGACGATATCGGTCGTCTCCCCCATTATGTGAGGCACAAAGAGCATATCTGAGGCAACGCCGCTCAGCAAAACCCTCAGTGAAGATCTCATAACCTTCTCCACTCCGCACCTTTGATGGGGTAGAACTTGCAAAGTTGATAGAACTTTCATCTTACAATATCTTGTGCCCTAAGGAGTAGCTGGGTAAAAGCTATTATGGTTGGGTAGCATCGTTCGACAGGAGGCTCAAAAGAGCTCTGCCCATGATCGTGCACTAAGGGCCTGCAAGGGACGCTGTGGGACAGGCTGTAGCTGAGTATGATCTCCTCGAAGAACTCGCCCCATAGCATCAGCCAAGGCTACGGCAGAGCTCGGATCAAAGAATCACAGCACTGGCACCAGCTGCTGTCTCGTGAGCAAAGTGGGAGGTCCGACAAGAGCATTGACGCGATCATGGGAAGGAATTCCGAGATTGGGAAAGTCCCTAGTTTCAATCCTTGAAGGGAAGACCAGGCGGTCTGTACTGGCATAAGTATCCTGGAGCTTATCGCGGGACATAAATCACAAAATCAAGACTACTCACATTGCCCACGTAGAGTGAAGCCACTGTGCATACTTATTTTCTGTCCCATCAATGTAGAGGACCACGCAGGTTCCCACTACACGCTGCTCCAGAATACGGGTAGACCTGGTACAACTCAAAAGTTCTTATGCGCATCAACTGTCGCAGCAAAAGAGGAATATTGAACCGATGACTGTCTGACAGGAATCGCAGACTCTTGGGTGGCGCTGCTCTCCGCTGAGTGGCGCTACGATGAAGCGATCTTCCGAAAGGCCAAACATCTTGCTAAAGCCCTCTCAACCACTGTTGCTGGACGATCAGGTAGCGATTGCGACGTATTCCAATTTGGTGGCGAAGCGGGTAAACATCGCAAAAGGTGGAATCTTCTATCGAAAGCGAGTCTCGCAATCTCCAGCGCAGGAATGGGGAAAGAGGTCTGGCAGTAGACAGCCTGACGATGAGCTTGAACCCGTGAGGGTCGTATCGTGCGAGGGAAAGCCATGGGATCTATTGATCCCAGCTCTCGAGAGATCTTCCTCATAGTCACGTACTCACACAGAGACGCTCACCATCAATTGCCCAAGGCAACTCAATATACTGGATATTGGGATGATCTGCCAGCTCTGCTTGTGACCAAAGGCCGTAACTCGATAGCCGTGTCAGGGAGCCCATTCTGAGGGAGAAAGCCAGGCACGACGAAGGATCGTCAATGTCCTCTGCGGAGATTGACTGCGGAGATAACGATTTTGCTACCGCACAGAGGAGTTTGGTGGGGACGAAGTGACGATGAAAGAGGTCCATACGCGTCACGGCATCCACGTCACGCAGCGAGCAGAAGCCTTTGACAGTACGCTCCCCATTCGGACGCATCGGTCTCCAGATCCATCAGCTGGCGGAGGCTGTGAGGAAGCCTTGTCATCGCCGAGATGAGGTAGCATCACCTCCTGGATGAATCACATCCTTGGGGCCACGGGACGACAAACAGCTCAGTCGGAAGCCCATGCTGCGCTTCAGCAGGACCATGAGGACCCCTCATGGCAGAGAGTCGTCGCATGAGATTGACCTGCTGGTGTGGTCACCTTCATACGCTGATGGGTTGGCTTTAGCCAGCATATCACAGACGAGGAAAAGGCCAGACGATTCTGCGTACTGTTTCAAGCTCTGGTCATCAGGCTCCATCATGAGACTCCAAGCGACCAGTCAGGATATGCCACAGGTGCAATACCGCCACATATCCAGAGCTTAACAGCAGGATGCTTCCTGGAAATCACGCGGCGTCAACAGCAATAACCTATTGGCGAGGTACAGTGAAGTCTCTTCGAGACTTACAAAAGAGGCAGAGGATTCGGAATTACTCGAATATTGGGCGGCGCTCGGTAGCCAGCATCTTCCTCCAGTCAATACTACCGCACAAAGCTTATCATAGGTCTCCTGACACGCTCGTCAAGCGTGCGAAGGATGTCCAACGAGACCGCCATAGACCAGTGCGACCATATTGAGCGCTTTGGCTTTGAGAAAGTGGTATTCGAACGACTTGCGACTACCATCCTTCATCTGAAGAGAGAGGTGTCAGCATCACTCCCAGACTTATCAGAGACAACGATATCCGCACAGAACTGCTTCAAGAGTTCGCTCAAACGTTGACGATGAAGACGCTTCTTCTTGGGACCGCCGGAAAGCCAGCCAAGATCCCTTGACCATTGTTCTCGTCATAATTAATGCCGAGGTGCATATTGTGACTGAACGCTTCAAACGAGGCAAACAGCACCCACTTTTGGTCTGTGGTAATGACCAATGAGCTCGTGGCCCTGCCGCAGATAATTTACCTTGCGCGTCAGAACACGTCTCCATCCCCCTGGGTTGGAGGTCGCTGGTGTACAATAGACTATTCACGCATAACTCGCTGTTGGCTGCAGAATATCGCCATTAATATGATCACTCCTCTTCGACCGTGCGACCAGAAGAAGAGCATAAATCGTCAGATACGTCCGTGAGGCACCTTTGATCCATGCGGAAAGTCATTGCTGAAAGCTCGCAAGGAGCCAGACACAACGAGGATGTTTGCAGAGCAAAGGAAATAGTGAGCATGATATGTACAAAGCTCAAGGCAAATACCGTCACAAAGCCGATAAAGCCCAGAGTGAGGATCAAGCGACTGTCGATAACCAATGATCAGAACTAATGACAAGCACTGTACCATCCCGACCCAATGATCCAGTCTTATCGTCTTCTGGCCAGCAGACACATTGCCTGAAGAGCTATCATGTAGAGCTCGTCGTGAGCTCCCCCTTATTGAAGAAGTTATCGCTGCAAGGCAAACATCAGCTGTGCCCTGGAGAGTACTCTGCTGGTATTATAGAGGGGATAATCCCTGCACCTGAAAGACCGGCAAGCAACGAGCAGCTAAACAAAGATAGCCATTGTTGGACCATACTCCTTTACGTGTTCGCTGACAGCCCAATCGCATTGCTCTCCCGAGAAAAGCAGGGCAAACATAGCATGCATCCTGTGAGGTCGTACGAGCCACCATATTTCCGATCATGCAGAGATGAGGATGTAAGGCAGGAGGAACAAAAATACGATCCTCCGACTCTGCAGCGCCTCTGTGTCGGTGCGCTACGACTGCTGAGATAAGAATCAAGACGGAGAAAGCAGACCCTGCTGGGTCAAGAGCCGCACTAAAAGCGCCAACAGCTTGTGCGGTCGATGCTCTCGCATCACCGCCAAGCACGATGGAATCAGCGAAAATTCTGCGCTGCAAGGAAGGTTGTCGTTCAGCAATCCCGTGACACGCGACGGACAATTACGGTCACGACCAAGTAATATGCTATACGATCGTGATGACCTCTCCATGGACAAGCACGTATGCACCGTAGCTCGCGGGAGTGAATAGACCGAAATGCCACACCAAGAAGGTGGTTGCCATGGTTTAGCGCCCAGCTAGAGTCATCCGTATTATTTGCCTACTGCAGCTACTAGGTTGACTAGCCGAATATGAGAATTGAAAAGATAGCTCCACCAGAGATGCAGCGCGCGGGACAAAGTGTCGCCTTTACCACCACGCCACGAAATCATAGAGAGAACCACAGCAATCCGAAAGAGTTGCCAGGATCATCATCGTCGTTGGGTCCAAGCCCAGAACGCAAGTTGAATGAATAGTAGAGCAGTTAACAAGAACACGGCTATGGTCGGGATTTGAATAAGCCTCCCACATATGCGCTACTGTCCTTAGCGATAAAGAGCTTTTGATAAAGCCACTGCATAACTGACGCTGATCGTAGAGCCGAACGAGACCGAGCGCTGGCCTCGCGAGGCCATCCGCTACTAACAGCTTCGTTGCCGAAGCGGAAAGATGCTGATTCTTCATAGTCTGCTCGTTGCTCTCTGGATACATACTACGCAGCGCTGCGGTCTTGGGCAGTTGTGCGAGCTGAAACGAGGAGCGAGATTAAGCTTCAGGTGGTGGAACCTAAGCTCCAAAAGACTCCACATGCTTGCTGTGCAAAGATAACGCTCGAAAGCTCACGAACGTTTGCCTGGACTTGCTGCCAGTGCTCTGGTCGATGGGTATTGGTGATCATATGCCAGGTGCGAACGTGGGTATAGAAAGGCTGGTGGACGATAACCACGCCCAGCTCGCTGGAGTAGCTTTCCCGTGAGCATCAGATCCTCACCCATAATCTACAGGGAGAAACGCAGCGCAGGAAGCTAGCTTTCTATCGGCTGCGACGAAGGAGGAAAAGCAAAAGATTCCATTTCATTCGCCCTGCGCCTCTCGAACCGTGCCTCTTTCCCTAGCGACAACGACGTCGGGGCTTGTGTAATGAGCCGCTGACTCGTTCGCTAACCTGGCGTGCACACATCCAACGATATCCTGCTTGGCTCTCTTCGGCTACTTGCACTGAGGTTCCAATAGCTGTTGACTTGGCAGAAGATCATCAGCATCAACACAGATAGATATATTCACCTTGCGCCGCATGGGGTCCCGTATGTTTACGAGCAACGACGACTGGACAACCTACGTGGTGTGGGATCAGTCACCTCGATACCCATAGCCTCTAAGCCGGGCGCTCACGCTCAAGGTATGCGAGACCATCGTCGGGACCTGCAATCGTCAGCCAAAGACGAGGCTGGGTGGCTGGCCGATGGGGTCGAGCGCTTCGGCTGAAGCAAAGACATGCTGGGGAGTGTCAGCAGCACGATATACAGGGGATAATAATGGAGACTGGCGGACTCATCAGCCTGGATTTCAAGGGTGAGATGGGGCTAAAACCTCTGTGAAGAAAGCCCCTATCGCGAGATGGAATTTTCGACAAAGGTATACTCACAGTCTGCTGGAGCGCGGGGAAGATCTTTGTGAAAATCAATAGCTGATCCCATCATCCGCCAGCCGATATGTGCCAGCCCATTGCCCCTCGACTTTTCATCAGTCACGTCAAGCGCTCTATGGAGGGAGTACCCGAGATGAGGGGTGGGAATGAAGTATTCGTCACGCAAAAGTGTGTGAGCAAAGATAGTGCGCACGCTCCTGCTTGCTCCAAGAGATAGTCGATCCTACAAGCTCACGGGTGAATACTGACCCTGCTTATGCATACATGGAATCTCACTGAACGTTACGTCAGTTCCCCAGAACCTGACTCCGGACGGCCAGAAGCGAAATATGCGCTTGACCTCATAGATAGCCACTCCCTCGGACCGAACGAGCGAAAGGGATGCCAATAATGCAGCGCCCGATCAGCACGACTATTCGTCGAGGGCGTTGATGTAGCTATAAACTCCTTTCCCTGGTGCTGAGCAAAGAAGCTGTGGATATGGTCTTGATTCTTCGAAGTCCACTGAGGATCAGATGGTGGTGGCTGTACTGACAGCCAGGTCACGACCGCGTGGAAGAGCTTATGTACTGCCTCAAGCGTAGCCCGATCGGCCAGCGAGACATCTACCTATCCTTGCGAGAATGTAGAGGCCCGGCGTGCCGGGTCTGTAACGTCAGGTGAGACTGTGTAGCTTACGGTCAAAATGGATATGAATGTCATGTGCGCGCATCATCGGTCTCGATGAGGAAGCGAGGAAGCTCGAGCTACAGTATGAGTGCAGTATGAATAAGCGTGTCATACTGAAATGACTGCAAAAGAGCAATAGTGTGGTGTGGCTAAGAGCGAGGGCCTCCCCCTGGTAGTAGAGACATGAATAGCTCGGGCACGGGAGGCCCTTGAAAGGCTGACCTGGAGAGCAACCTGTGGCTGCCCTGCTAGGGGTCGAGTAGGGGAGTAGGAGGATTGCTCAGCGACAGCTAGGCAGAACTGAGCATTTGACTGCAGCGAGTCGTTGTGGTGCGATATTAGCTTAACACCGCGTGCGAATCCTTCTTCCAGCTGAGACTCAGAGACACCGAACTTCGTTAACGAGCCGGTTGTAGCTGGCTTCAGCACAACGCTGTGCAACGAGGAAGATGTTACGCTTTTGCGCCACCCGGCCACCCTTGTCAGCGCCAACCAGGACAGAGTAGACGAGCTTGGGGTTGGCAGGAAACTGGCAAGCGAAAACCAGAGGTTTTACCCACGGTCCCTTGTTGCTGACGTCCAGCGGTTGATGAAGGTAACCAGAAGAGGCATACCAGCAGCAACGTTCTCCTGTAACTTCGCGGTTGAGAGCGCTTCACTCGAAAGCTGACGACGGAGGTCGCTGTTCACTGACCTTCGAGGTCGCTCAGACGACCACGCCGGTCGTTGAGACATTGCATTTTCGTTAACGCGGATCGTGGTGCGACCGATGCTACCGATCCATACGCGCCAGAAGTTGTGCTAACACCACAGTTGCGGTCACAAGACCTTCACCCCAGCGACCAGCCGTGTTGACAGCCCTGACCGAAAGAGCGTAGAGGCGGCGTCCTCCCTGATCGAGAAGTGGTCACCTGCGTGCTTTGCCACGGATATCAGGTTGATATCCCAGCGCGGTTGATGCGGAAGCGGTTGAGGATACCAACGCTTGCGGTCACTTCATTGGGTGACGCCCCGTCCGTGGAGAAGCACGCGTCAGTAGTCGAAGCAAGACCAGCGTAAAGGGATCGTCCAGCGGTAAAACGCGATCTTCGTTTGGCAACCGCAGACCATCTGCGTAAGGTTGAAAAGCACGTCAGCGTGAGCGTGGATGTACTGCTGTTCCGGTTTCGCCATGAGAGGGATAGCCACGTTGGCGTGCTGGTAAACCTTACCGGTGTGCGTAGCTTGAGTTCCAATCCGTGATCGAAGCCACCAGCAGATTTACCGCGGTTGAGGGTTAGCAACAGCGAGGTTGTTGACCCGTCCAACCAGATAGCACCCTTGATCTTATAACCAGTAGCACCAAGACGGATACCAATGCCAGGGTGAACCACTTGCAGTAGCTTCGAGGATTAGTGATACCGTTCGACAAAACGCATCTGACGATTCGTGGTCGCAAAAGCCATACTGTGCCAACTTCCAATGCCAACCGAACAGGTTAGCGCCGAAGCGATTCGTTTCTACCGCGATGCCCGTCAGCGTCGCCACCTCTACCGTATGGCACGGGTCGATCGCTGCGCTGAGCGCAGAGCGAGAGAGACCGTGAGGAGCATGCAGCTGCGGCAATTAAACTCTTTTCTTAACATCGTATTCATGTTGGTATTGAGTATGCGTTCTCACACTCACAGATGGACTACGGCCAGACCGCGTGAGGCGCACGCAAGTCCTTCAGAGGTCGGCCTTGAGCTGTTTTACAAGGATCTCTTGTTCACCTATGAGAGGCGGAGTAAGCCTAAAAGCAGCATAGCCCGTAGCAGGGACGCTCCTGTGGCACCATCATGAAACCACATCACGGCAGAGATAACGTTTTATACGCAAGCGCAGTGAATCATTATTGACCTTCATAATGTCAGCGGGTGCACCAGCTATCCTGAGGGCAAAGCAGTACGCTTCGATCGAACGTGGGTCAATCAGCCCACTGCTCTCCCTGGGGATGCTCAGCTCTTCTGCTACCCGAAGGGTCAGCCTGACAGAAGGCCAAAAGCGCACTGATGCGCAGCGTCTGGTGAGCAACCTGCACGGTATCGGGCCACTCCCTACACACCGACCTTGCGCTCATCGACGTGAGACCCCACAGACGAAGAGCACCACTGCGCTTCGGCTCCTGGAAGCGCTCACGGAGGTCGAGTGACCAGGTGGTGCTTCTGCGATCCACTCTAAGAGCACCGGCGACTTATGGTTCGATGAGTCTGCTCTCGTGAGCTTTACCTCACAAAGCTCCCATGAGGGGCACCATACGGCACAGTCGGACGAACTTGCTTCTCGGCGCACGAGGCATGGCCCTGATCAGGAAGATTGCGATGAGCGCCTCCAGCATGACCAGTACCGCCTGCAATCGGTACTACCCTGAGCGTTGCCTGTGACGGATCTGAAGCGAGGCGATCAGGAGCCCGTGCGCGGGCGACGGCGTTGTTGACCTTACGCCCGACGATGGCGCCGACGGCTTACTCATCTCTCGCTAACAGTGTGGGTGACTGCTGGTAGAGAGTAATGACTCATTGCCAGTGGCCGGCACCACGAGTCACGAACTCGAGCGCTCATTGATGAGAGCTTGAAGCCCTCCTGTCCGGCTCTTACTCGCGAGCTGTGACAGGAAAGCCAGAGAATCGCCCAGAGCTCAGGGGTCGCGTGGCTCGAAGCCGAGGGAAGCTCGACGGTAGGAAGAGGAAGCTCGCTTGGGCTTACGCACAAGAAACCTCATGGGGTCCCGTCTCACATGATACGATATAATCATGGAGCTATATAGCGGGAGTCTTGACCAGCCTGCAGTGGCTGGTGCAGCCGTATTACTTCTCGTACTTCTTGAAGATGACACTCGCGTTGACGCCCACCGAAACGAAGGTTCGACGAGCGGCACGGACGTGACAGCTCGAGCCTGGTTGTGAAGGTGAAAGTTCAGCATGTAGTCGATCTCGGGATCTTCTCGTCGTCGGCAGCGTGATTGATCGTGCTAATGTCCTCCTCGACTGTGAGCGCGAACGGCAGCCTCGAAAGTAACGCACCAGCGGCGCCAGGAGGTGACCCGTCGCAGACTTTCGTCAGAGCTGATATTCAGCTGCCATGGCAGCGTCACCGAACTTTCCTTAACCTAACGGACTCGGAGATATCCCCGACGGGCGTAGGGGTCCCGTGTGTACGTTGATGTGGTCAGCATCTTCGAGGGAGAAAGCCTGCATCCTCAGCGCATTGAGTCATCACCAGCTTAGCACCCAGCCCATCAGTGGTAGCGCGGTGGTAGCATCATGCCGAGGCCGTGCTGACGCAGCATCCAGCGTGAATGTGCACCACGAGCGATGGCGTTACTCGAGCTCCTCGACGACCGTGGCAACAGCACCTTCGGCCGTGACAGAAATACGCATCACGCCAGCGCCAGAAGCGGCAGCAAGCACCCTGAGGATCGTCATTGCGGTGGAGGGGCATTCATCTTGTGAGATCCACCGACACCAGCAGCGCGAGATGGAGGCTTCGGCGCCACCGGTGACGGTGACGTCGTGCCTGCGAGGCGGATGATTGTGCAGGCATCGATCGAGTGCGTTCGTAGACGGCACTTTAAGCCGAAGCCGATGGAGGTAGACGGGCCCGTGGAAACCATGCTCATCGAGCACCTGACCTGCGGAGATATCCGAGATCATCTTGGGGACGAAGAAGAAGAGTTGAAGCGAGGACCTGCTTCGGCGTCATAACCGCGCACTTCCTCTTCGGGGTCCCGAGCCACCGCAGGCGCAGGCGATGATGACGACACGGTTCTTGTTACTGTCTCTACGTCAGTCTCTGGAATCGACGATACGCTCGCTTCGGCTGCCACCGTGGCAAAACTGAGCGCCAACGATCTAAGCGGCGAGCACTCCTTCTTCATCGATATACTGCGCACGACGTCCAAATTCATGACTTTACTGCCGAGCAAAGCGATGATCTTGAACTTTGAGGCATCGAGAAAAGGCGTGATAGGCCTGCCCACTCTTCCCACGCGACGACAGCCTCCCACGTCTCGCGGGCCGTAGCGGAGGTGAATAGCACTATTCCGGTGATGACGACTCTCGCCCGAGTTTCCATCAGCAAATTCCTTTATCTCGAACGAAGTAGCTGCTAAGCGTCTTGCTCGATGTAGTTGATGGCGTCGCCGTACGATGCTTGATCGTCTGAGCGTCACTGATCGGGGATCTGGATGTCGAAACGCGCACGCGATTCCGTGATATGAGCTCTACAGTGTGAAGCGGGGAGTCGTTTCGACCGAGTCGCTGGAGAAGTTTAGCTTCAGATTACTTCGCCCAGCTTCACGTTGAGCTTTTCGACTGATGATTTCGACTTCTGCTTTTCGATTGAGTCTGTGCGTGATTCAAATTCTCTTTACTTTGCCAGTTATGTATTCTTCTCTTTACGCATTTGATCTACCTTTGTACCCAGTATAATGGGCGGCGCACTCAGGGGTAGCTCGGAAGGAGATGCCCGCGCGACGCTTATCACTACACGAATACAACTCATTTGACCCACAAAAATACATTTTATGAAACAAATAACGACACTTCTGGCGTGGCTCAACACCAAGCTATCGACCATTCGCGCACAGGCAGGCGGAGGTGGCTACGATCATCACAGCGAACAAGCTCAGGCAGGGGTCATCCAGCAGGCTGACTGGAGTTATTGCCTTGTCGTGTTGCAAACGCAGGCTCCGTGATGCGCGTGGCTCTGATGAAGGGGCTTACACGCCGTCGAGCTCATCATCTTGGCGAGAGGCTATCGCTGCTCATCACTCCTATATATATAATGGGTACTGAGCGCATCATCAACATGCCTGCGCTCGCTCACCTCTTCGGCGGGTCAAAGGTGCGTGCGACCGTGCGCCTGCTGCCGTCATCTGCCTCGGGGGCGAGAGGAGAGTGGTATCACCATCACCTCGTCGAGCGAAGACTATGACCACGGGCGTCACCTCCTGCCAGCGACCTGTCCCCGCACGCCAAGATGGCACCATCGATGCGCTCGCCACGCGCATCCACGAGCTGGAGCACCGCTTCTTCCTACGACCGTCAGCCATGCCTACGCTACACTACAGGAGGCTCCTCCCATACATCACTAACCGCACGCAGGTCACATCGGTGACCTGCTGACCAGGCGCCTCTCCTCGCGTGGCGGCGCGCACACCGCGCCCTGCACGCAATGTATGGCGGGCGCTTCAAAAATTGAGAAAGCACACCGCAGAGCAGGAACGCTCGTTTTTCGCGGTGCGGGCTGAAGTAAGTAACTTTTGACATGCCTATATATAATAGGTCCCTGTAGGCGACTGCATCGCCCACCGGGCGCACCTCAGACAGTCATCACGTCTCTCACTCACTGAAGCCCTCCCTTCTGACTGATGGCTCGACCACGTCTCCTCCTGCGTACGCTGATCTGCCAGCGCCTACTACGCTGCTTCATCTAAGCCCGCGCTTCAGACCGCCAAGGGGTGCAATACCGGTGCTTGTCTTCGGCACCGTCCTCATGCTGGAGGACCTCCCTCTCGAAGGAGAATCCGAGGAGATCGTAAACGTCACATACCGTGGCTTTGCCACGCACGCGGTGCTCACTTGCAAGGCGCAGCGCGAAGAACGCCCGAGGGTCCCGCATCGCCGTGCCGCTCATCCGTGACTCCTCGCCGCCCTACCGCATCCCCGCTGACTCGGGGTCCCCGACTTTCGGGCGGTTGCGTCATCGGTGCAGCTGACGACTGGCTGCTCGTGCGGGTGCAATTGCGGTGCTGATGGTCTCACGCCTGACAGACTGCACGGAGCGGCGTCGCTGAGCAACGTCGTATCTACCGCCACGATGCGGGCAGGGGCTGCGAATCTGAGGGCAAGCCGAGATACAGGAGGGTGCCGGCCTCGACTCGCGCAGAGTCGCACGACTACCTCGCGCTCGCGACGATGGACAGGACCTTGTCCCCGGCTGTAGGGTATCGGTGAAGGCGCACAGAAGCTCCTCGAATGGCGACGGCACGGTGGAGAACCTCCTCGCACTGCCTCGAGGATCAAAGAGCTGCGGGCAGAAAGCTCATCGAGGCGCAGACGTGCTCGCCTCTCCACTCATCTGGCGACGATCACCGTGACATTGCTGCCATCAGCTATACCGCTGGCGACTACGCGCCCGCAGGGGGAGAGAAGGACAGCGAAGGGCGGTGCGCGGAGGCTTCTTCGAGGCTGGGTTCTGCACTTCTCTCCGGAGGTCCTCGGCACGGCTCCCGCACCTACAAGAAGGTCGCTCTCACGCGATGACCTCTTCGCGGGACTCCCAGGAGACAGAGGAAGCCGAGACGCCTGCACGCAGATGGCCGCCACAGATGCGTAATCGAGGGCCCTTTGCACCGAGGGACCCTCCCGCCTTCGTCGGGCGCGCGCGGCAGGCTCGAGGTCGTCACCTTCTGACACCGAGACCACCGGGCGCCGATGCGCTGACGCTGGTAACAGGCTGGTGGCCATCACCTTCGCGCCCTCGACGGAGGGCGACCTGACCCACCTCGACGTGCCCGCGAGCAGTGACGCGCATACGGCACTCCTCGACCAGCTCCGCATCTTCGATAGCACGACCTCTCGCTGAAGGTCGGGCAAGAACCGCAATACGACCTCCACATCCTCCTCTCCTACGGCAACGAGACGACGGCTGGCGAGCACTACGACACGATGATACTGCACCTGCTCTGCGATATGCGCCACCGGGCTGGACGAGCTGGCGGAAGTTCCTCAGCTGTAGATGATGCCCGCTTCGAGATGATCGCCCCTCACGAGACGTGCAAACTTGGTTTGACCTGCGTCGGGTCGAGCTTGACGCCTGCAGGTTTCTACGCTGCGGACGACGCATCACCCACCTCTCGCGGGTGCTTCGCGAGGCAGCCTCGAAAGGCGGGGCTCACCATATGCCGCACCATCGATGCCGCTGATGGTGCTCACTCGGCATGGGCTGGCGGTACGCCTTGACAGGCACTGCCTCGCACGCCAGGCGGGCGAGCTACAGGGGTAGGCTGCAGCGCGCGAGACGCGGAGAATCGCTTGCACGCTCGTCATTGCCATCCCATCAACGTCAATGGCAGCACGGCGGGTGGCGGCGAAGCCTCGCTGACGAGCTCCCGGAGATCATGGAGAAGGCTTGAAAGAAGACCAAGAACGAGGGGTACACCACGAGCGAGAGGTTTTACAGCTCCGTGACAAGCACGTCGTGGGCAGATCCTCGACTACCGCGAGTGTGAAAAAGCTCCTCGGTACCTACATCGAGCGCTGCGACCTCATCTACCCGATGGGAAGATCCACGCGTCCTTCAACCAGACCATGCGCCGCCACGGGTCGCCTCTCCAGCAACGCCCAACATCCGAATATCCCATCCGCGCACGCGGGTCGTGCCATCCGCGGGCGCTTCCTATGCCGATGCGGGCTGCACCTTCCTCAGCGCCTACTCACCAGATCGAGCTGCGTCTGATGGCACACTTCGGCGAAGATCCGCCCTCATCGAGGCCTTCCGCTCGGGGCAAGACGTCCATCAGGCTACCGCGCGAGATCTACGGCCTCTCACCCGAGGTCACACCGCCGCGTCGCCAGCGGGCCGCGACTTCAGTATCATCTACGGCATCTCCGCCTTCGGCCTTAGCGAGCGTCTCCATCCCCGCAAGAGCCGAGGGAGCTCATCGACTACTTCGCCGTACCCTGGGGTGGCAAACTATGTAATAAAGCGCGTCGTCGAGGAAGCCAAGCATCGTGGCTATGTGACGACCCTCTCGAGTCATCGCCGTCAAACTCCCGATATCAATAAGCGCGAACGCTGTCGTACGTGGCTACGCCGACGCAATGCGATCAATGCTCCCTCAGAGGCTCAGCTGCCGACCTCATCAAGATCGCGATGATCACCTCGATGCCGCTATCCGTGAAACGGGGTCTCAAAAGCCGTATGATCACAGGTGCATGACGAACTGAACTTCAACGTCCCCACCGACTGAGCTCGCCAGATGACCGAGCTGGTCCGCGGCACGATGAGTCCGTCTACCCCGATCTTAGCGTGCCCCTCGAGGTGGCATCGGCCCATGGCCCCAGTGGCTCGATGCGCACTAAAGCCTCTCGCCCCGAGTTATATTCACAAAGACTGAATAATGAAACTATGCGCGGTTTGACGGCACGCTTGTCACCGGGCAGCGTCCTCACCGAGGGCGTCCGCTCGCTCTGCTCCGTGCCCAGAGAGACTACGACACCCGCATCATCCTCGCTTCAGGGCCCCACAGCCTCGGGCCCTGGCCGAAACTCTGCAGATAGCGGACTACGGTGGCTACCTCATGCCCTTCAACGGCGGGAAGATCCTCGAGGCGGGCTCAAGCGCCTCCCTCAGCGCCCAGCTCCTCGACGCCGACCTCATCCCCAGCTCTGCCGCCTCGTGCAGGAGCATGGGGTGATATCCTCACCTACCGCAGGAGCATATCCTCACCAGCGCGAAGATGAGCGTATGCAGAGAAGGAAGTCGTCATCACGGGCATGCCTCTCAAGCGTGTACCCAAGCTACGTCAGGCTGCTACAGGAAAGCCTCCCGAAGTGCCTCGCTGTCGGCCCTCTGGAGAGCTCATCCCGCTCGAGGCCGCTGTCAAGGAGCAGCTCGGCACGCGTGTCGGCGCCTTCCGCTCCAGCGACTACTTCCTCGAGCTCGTCCCCCTTGGCGTGAATAAAGGGCGGTGCGCTCGCTCGCCTCCTCGACGTCCTCGGCATGACCCCACAGGACCTCATCGCCATCGGTGACCTACAACGACCTCAGAGATGATCAGGCTGGCCGGCACAGGCGTCGCCATGGGCAATGCGCCGAGGATATCAGCGCCGTGCGGACTTCGTCACCCGCTCCAATGCCGGGACGGTGTGGCCTATGCCCTCGAGCAGTTCCTCTTCGTCTAAGCCTCCACCCTTCACCGCACGGGCTGCAGTACACCTTGAGTGCTGCGCCCGTACCTCTAGGGACTTGCACCGCAAATCACTATAGGAAAAAGCCTGATCCTCCGCGAGAAAAAGCTCCGAGTCGTATTCCTCTCGCTCGATCTACGTACGTAGACGATAGGGACAGAGCACGTGGTTTTAGGGCGCGTCGTGCGTGGACGGATGATCCCGTACGTGGACCAGGCTTTTCCCATAGATGAGCCAAAGAATCTCCCTCAAGGGACCCGAAGTATGGAGTAGTGCTCTGCGATGGTTCTGCGCTGAATGAAGGTATCTATCCGTATAGATATAAACGACTTACCTAACGTGTAGAGCAGAAAACAAGCAGGGGTAGTAGAGCCTAAGCAATAGTGCGACTCGGGGCGTACTCACAGGAAAGATAGAAGCCCTCACGATCGCGCGAGATGGGTACACTGCGGGAAAAATCGTTATTTTTGTGGCTTAGTAGCTTAGCACGGATAGCCTCGAGCGGAGGTGAGGTGCTGATCGCCGTATTTACATCACACTGACAGCAGTAACTCATGGAGAGGTCATGCGTCGAGCACTTGTCTCGGTATACCACAAGGAAGGATTAGCAGAAATCTTAGCTCCTGCACGAGCGGGGCGTAGAGTTCAGTCTCCACGGGGGCACCAGCACCTTCATCGAAGGGCTCCGGATACCCTTGTGTTTGCCGTCGAAAGATCTGACCTAAAGTATCCCTCGATGCTCAGGGGCGCGTCAAGACCCTTCACCCCGCTATCCAGGGCGGTATCCTCGCCCGCCGCGGACAGGACCGACCAAAAGGAGGGTCCTCGAATGCAGCCTATCCTCATCGACCTGGTGATCGTAGACCTCTATCCCCTTCAAGCTACGGTAGCCTCGGGCGCCAGCGAAAGATATCATCGAGAAAGATCGATATCGGCGGTATCAGCCTCATCCGTGGGGCAGCGAAGAACTTCGAGGACGTCGTCATCATCCCTTCGCAGGCAGACTACGCTACACTGCGAGATCCTCCGTGAGCGTGGTGCTCGCACGACCCTCGGAGCGTCGCGCTTCGCTCGCCGCGCCCTTCGCTGTGAGCTCGCACTACGACTCAGCTATCTTCCGCTACTTCGATGGCGAGGCGCTCTGAGCTCCGCCTCACGGCGAACGAAGCTAAGCCCTGCGCTGCGGCGAGACCCCCACCAGAAGGGCGTCTTCTACGGCGACCTCGACATACTAGCGATCAGCTCCACGACGAGGAGCTCTCACAACAACCTCCAGGATGTCGAGCAGCGTCTCGCTCATCAGGACTCACTGAGCCCGCGCTCGCCCTCCTCAGGCTGCAACGCGCTGGCTGCGCCTCCGCCCACCCTCCTCGAGGCTTGGACGGATGCGCTGGCAGGTGACCCGTCTCCGCCTTCGGTGGCGTGCTCGTAACCAACCGCCCCATCGACGTGGCGACGGCGCGCGAGATCGACAAGCTCTTCCTCGGGTGCTCATCGCACCCGACTTCGATACCGAGGCGCTCACTCATCCTCGAGGCACGAAGAACCGCATCCTCCTGCGTCAGAAGGAAGCCGCCGATGCCGCTGGTCTTACCGCTCGATGCTCGGTGGTGTACTGAGCTCAGGAGACCGACACGCGCAGTAGAGACTGCGGCTGAGATGAGCCCGTTACTAAGGTAGCACCCACGGCTGAGAGCTTACGGATCTGGTCTTGCACCAGCTCGTCAAAGCTACAGCAAACAACGCGCTATCGTCACTCAGCAGGGCGGTCGGCTCATCGCCTCGGGTGTCGGACAGACCTCGTGTCGATGCGCTCAAGCAAACCATCGAAGGCACGTCACTTCGGCTTCGACCTCAAGGGAGCTGTGCTGGCGAGCGATGCTTCTTCCTTCGACGACTGCGTCACCCTCGCTGCCAGCTGGTATCACCGCTATCGCTCAGCCTGGTGGCTCGGTACGTGACGCTGACAGCATCGCCGCTGCTGACCGCCTGGGCGTAGCCATGGTGATGACGGGGTGCGTCACTTCAAGCACTAGAATGCAGATCGACTAATAGATAAGCGGGACTATTTTCCTTTAGGCAGGAGCTGGCGATGGACCTGGGTACTGCAATACCAGTGTCATCAGGACGACAAGATCGTGCTCGGTGAGCCCTCGAGTGGTAACCTTCGACAACCGTACGGGCGAGATGATCGCCGTCGGGACCAGGCCCGTGAGATGCTACGAGAAGACGCGCCAGCATCCGCACGATCACCCCTGCGCGGAGTCATCGCAGACTTCGACGCCGCTGAGCACATGATCCGCGGGATGATCCGCATGATCAGCCGCCGCCGTGGGTGGTTCACCCCCTCACTGCGCATGGTCGTCTGTATCCCTCAGGGGCACGAGGTGAGATCCGTGCCATGCGCGACTCCAGCGAGCGCTCGGCGGCCGTGACGATATGACATGAGACCCATGGCAATGCAGCTATCGGCGTCGGCATCGACGTCCTCGCCCCGAGGCCACATGATCGTGGACATCGGTGGGGGTACGACGGAGATCACGGTCATCTCGCTCGGTGGTATCGTCGAGGACCAGTCCATCGACACCGCTGGTGACGAGCTGACGCAGGGACATCATGGACCACATGCGCGAGAAGCACCAAGGTCAGAGCGTACCGCTGAGCAGATCAAGATCCAGGTAGGTGCCGTCTGCGTGACCTCGATGACGCTCCGCAGACATCACCGTCTGGGGTGCGAAGCATGATGGATACCATGCCTCGCAAGGTGAGGGTCAACTATCGTGAGATCGCCGAGTGCCTCGACAACTCCATCGGCAAGATCGAGGCGCTATCCTCCGCACGCTCGAGGCTACGCCTCGAGCTCTGACGCCGACATCGTCGCCAATGGTGTCGTCCTCACCGGTGGTGGTGCCCTCCTGCGTGGTCTCGACAAGCGCCTCTCAAGCGCTTCTGGTCTTGACTTCAAAGATCGCTGAGAACCCTCTGCACTCTGCAGCTCTCGGTACGGGCATTGCGCTGAAGAACATCCACAACTTCAACTTCCTCTTTCCGCTCAAGCCCCGTAGCCTACTCCGCCCGTGGATAAGCTCTTAGAGTTCCTCCATAGTATAGACACTGGTTCGTCTTCCTCATCTTGAGACGATCGCTCTCGTCACGTACCTAAGTGGCTCCCTCTACTCGAGGAGCCTCGGCTGGTGCGCGACGAGTCTGCCGTCTTTGGGCGGGTCAATGAGCTGATGACCGAGGGCTGGAGCTGATGTAGGCCTGCGCCCTCGCAATGAAGAGCTCTGAGGGAGAATGCGCGTCTACGTACGGCCTATACCCTCTGGCTCGTCAGATGCAGGATGCCGAAGCCCACGGCCTGCTGCCTCGTCTCCACGCTACCGACAGCCTCCCCATCGATCCTCGGCGGTCATCATCGCCCGAGTGGTCAATCGTGTGACGCACACAGTGAGTCTACTACACCATCAACAAGGGGCGCCGTGACGGCATCACGAGACCGACATGGGCGTGATGAGCGCCTCGGGCGTCGTCGGCGCCGTGATGGCGGTCTCCGACCACTACGCGCTGGTCATCCCCGTCCTCAACCCGAAGATTCGCCTGGCATGTACCCTCCTCGGGCAGGAGGTCAGCGGCACCCTCACAGCTCCCTCGAGCCCGAATGCCAATGAGGCGATCCTCAGCAACGTCCCCCACACGCTCACCCCCAGATCGGTGACACCATCACCACGAGTGGCTACTCCTACCTCTTCCCCGAGGGGATGATGGTCGGGACGATCGCCGACTCCGTCCCCGCTCGCGTCAAGGGTAGCGCTGGGACCTTCGCCAACTATCCTGTGCACCTCTCCACGGACTTCCAGGGTCTACGCTACGTCTACGTGATCCGTGAGAAGCCCACCCACGAGGTACGCGCCCTCGAAGACTCGATCAGACCCAATGAATAGCTCCACCTATCTGCGCTTCATCCTCTTCGCCCTCCTTATGGTGGCCCTGCAGGTATGGGTACTGAGTCCCATCGCCCTCTTCCGTGTGGCGACCCCTTACCTCTATCCCTTCGTGCTGCTGCTCCTGCCGGTAGACACGAACCGCACCGTACTCTCGATCTCGGGCTTCGCCGTAGGGATGCTCATCGATATCTTCAGCCTCACGCCTGGCCTGCACGCCTCGGCCTTCACGCTGGCAGCCTTCATGCGCCAGCCCATCCTCTCTCTGCTCACGGACAAGAACACGATACCGCACGCCCTGCCCCTCTTCCCCACGCTGCGTGGAGGCTCGGTGATGCTCATCACGCTGCTCCTGCTCGTGCACCACGTCACGCTCTATATCCTCCAGGCCGCAGGGATGCGCATGGAGGGCTCTACATATCATCATCAGCTTCGCCTCGGGCTATGCCTTCTCGTGGGTGCTGGCGGTGATACCTCTTCTTCTTCGGCACGGGGAAGGGGCTCGCTCAGTGATGCTCTCCTATGGTCAACGACGAGCTCTTCCGTAGACGGTGGCTGATCATCGGCCTCACCTTCGCCATCGTCATCATCTTCATCATCCGCCTCTTTACCCTGCGGGTAGCCAGCAATGACTACAAGCGCCGGGCGGAGAATAATGCCCTACTTCATCCTCTCGACCATCCCTCGCGTGGCGTCATCTACGACCGCAGGGACAGCTCCTCGTGGCCAATCGCCCCATCTACGACCTGATGATCGTGAACCACGAGGGCGAAGGGAAAGCTCGACCACCCTACCCTGCGCAGTACGCTGGCCTACCTCGCGAGGAGATCGTACAGAAGCTCACCGCCGTGCGTGACCGCAGTATCAACCGTGGCTACAATCCCTACACCCTCACAGGTCTTCCTCTCAGCTCGAGCCCGAGGGTAGGACGCTTCGAGGAGCAGCTGTATAGTTCAGGCTTCTCGGTGCGCTCCCGTACCGTCCGACAGTACAATCTACCACAATGCCGCCCACCTCTTGGCTACCTCTCCGAAGCCAGCCTCACCGACCTCGAGCGTGACAGCACTGATCATGCGCGGGGACTTCGTCGGACGAAGCGGGGTAGAGCGCACCTACGAAGAGGTACTGCGTGGCGTCAAGGGCGATGAGATCTTCTACCGCGATGCCCGTGGCCGTATCCAAGGACGTCTGGATGGCGGTTCGCACGACCGTGCTCCCGTCTCAGGGCGTGACCTCACGCTCTCCATCGATGCTGGCCTGCAAGAGCTGGGCGAGCGCATGATGCGCGGTAAGCGTGGCGCCATCGTCGCCATCGAGGCCCGGAGACGGGTGAGATCCTTGCCCTCGTCACCGCGCCGAACTACGACCCTGAGCTCCTCGCTGGCAAGAGCAAGGGTACCAACCACCGCATGCTCGAGGAGACCTTCGGTAAGCCGCTCCTCAACCGCGCGATCCAAGGGAACTACCCTCCAGGCTCGACCTTCAAGCCCTCACAGGGAGCTATCTTCCTCGAGGAAGGGTCCTCACACCCTCCACAGCGCTTGCCTGTCATCACGGTTACCCACCACTGGGCAACCGACCCAAATGCCACAGCCACAGCTCGCCCACCTCACTCATCCCGCACTCTCCACCTCGTGTAATGCGTACTTCAGCTGGGGCCTGCACTTCATGCTCGACGACCGCCGCTATTACCCCTCGGCAGCCGTCGCTCTGGAGCACTGGAAGCAGCGTATGGTCTCCCTCGGCTTCGGCTACCGCCTCGGTATCGACCTGCCGGGTGAGAAGCGCGGATATATCCCCAATAGCGGCGTCTACGATAAGTTCTACAAGGGCGCGTGGAACGGCCACACCATCATCTCCATCGCCATCGGGCAGGGGGAAGTGCTCGCCACGCCCTTACAGATAGCGAATCTCGCCGCCCTCATAGCCAACCGCGGCTACTACATCCGCCCGCACGTCGTGCACTCCATCGGCGGTATGCCTCTGGACTCGATGTACCGCAACCACCAGCCCTCAGGGATCTCCCGCGAGAACTGGGAGTATATCGTCGCAGGGATGGCTGGTGCTGTCACGGGCGGTACGTGTCGTGCTGCGAACTTCGCTCCTGGTGAGATCGAGGTATGTGGTAAGACCGGTACGGCAGAGAATCCCCACGGTAAGGACCACTCGGCCTTCATCGGCTTGCGCCTCGCTCAAGCCACGCATCGCTGTCTCGGTCTATGTCGAGAACGGGGCTTCGGGGCGCAGTTCGGTGTGCCTATCGGCCGTGTGATGATGGAGTACTACCTCCGTGACGGCAAGCTCTCGGGCAGTGGCGAGGCCATCGCCTCCTCGATGGAGCACCGCAGTATCTCCTACCTCAACGATATATAGCGCCCGCCATGCGACAGTCTTCCTCACAGCCTTTCTATAAGTCTATCGACTGGGTGACGATCTTGATGTACCTCATCATGGTCTTCTTCGGCTGGCTCTCTATCTGTGGTGCTTCGTACAACTTCGAGACGGAGGCCCTGCTGAGCCCTGGTGGTCGCCCGATGATGCAGCTGCTGTGGATCGGCCTCGGGCTGGTCTTAGGCTTCGCTGTCATCTCGCTCGACACGGACATCTATGAGGTGGAGCCCCGCTCTTCTATGGGGCGATGATGCTCCTCTTGATGGTGACGATCGTCATCGCACCGGATATCAAGGGCTCACGCTCGTGGCTCGTCTTAGGGCCGGTACGCCTGCAGCCGGCCGAGTTCGCGAAGGTCGCCACCGCCCTCACGCTGGCGTGGCTATGCAATCAGTATGACTTCAAGATCGAGTCGATACGCAGCTATCTGAAGATCTTCGCTATCATCTTCTTCCCCATCGGGCTCATCCTCCTGCAGCAGGAGACGGGCTCGGCGCTCGTCTTCCTCGCCCTCTTCCTTGCGCTCTTCCGCGAAGGCTTCTCGGGGGCTCTTCATGGGGCCTCAGTGCCTCGGCAGCGGTGTACTTCATCGGGGCGCTGGTCTTGGAGGACACGCTGTGGTGGAGTGCTACGGATGCGGACCTCTTCTTCGTCTCGAACGCTATCCTCTTCTTCACCGCCACCCTCTACGCCGTCTACACCCAGGACTGGCGCAACCGCTGGCGCTACCTCCTCTACGCCGTAGGGTGCTGTCCTCGGCGTGTATCTCATCAGCAGGAGTGGTGAACTTCTTCGTCGCCTTCAACCTCGCCTATGTGGCTGTAGCCCTCGTCGTCATCGCCGTAGGCACGCTCTTCTACCTCGCCCTGCGCGAATACCTCCTGCGCTACCTCTTGATGGCCATCTTCGCCATCGGCTCGCTCAGCTTCTTCTACTCGGTGAACTACGTCTTCAACGACATCCTCCAGCCCCACCAGCAGGTACGTATCAAGATCGCCCTCGGCATCGAGAGCGACCTCAAGGGAAGGGCTACAATGTCGACCAGTCGAAGATCGCTATCGGCTCGGGTGGGCTCACCGGTGAGGGCTTCCTCAAGGGCACACAGACGAAGCTGAACTACGTGCCTGAGCAGGAGACGGACTTCATCTTCTGCTACCGTCGGAGAGAGTCGGGCTTCGTAGGCTCGACGGCGCTACTCATCATGTACGCCGTCTTCATCCTGCGTATCGTGGCGCTTGCCGAGCGGCAGGTGACACGCTTCGGGCGGGTCTATGGCTACTGTGTGGCCTCGATCTTCCTCTTCCACCTCTTCATCAATGTGGGGATGGTGCTGGGGCTCGTCCCCGTCATCGGTATCCCTCTACCCTTCTTCAGCTACGGGGGCTCCTCGCTGTGGGGCTTCACGTTCCTGCTCTTCATCTTCCTCGGCATCGACTCCCGTCGCAAGCAGCACACCGCCCGCTAAGGCGAGCGTGTGCCGCTCTGGATGCCGTAGACGCACAGTATCCCCGCCACCATCTCGTGGCACCAACACATAGACATACGATGAAAAAAGACTTGACCTATAAGGAAGCTGCAAGCCGTCTCGACGAGATCGTCCGCCGCATCGAGAGCGAGAGCTCCCGATGTAGACGAGCTCACGGGCCTCGTGAAGGAGGCTGTCGAGCTCTCGAAGCACTGTCGTGAGAAGCTCACTCAGGCTGACAAGCAGCTCACGAGCCTCATGGCACAGCTCAGCGAAGACCCTCAAGCCGAAGGCTAATGGCACATCGCTACGCTATCATCGTCGCTGGCGGGCGTGGCCTGCGTATGGGTGCCGACCTGCCGAGCAGTTCCTCCCCTGCGTGGTGAGCCGGGTCCTGATGCACACTACGGCAGTTCGCCCCGAGGTCGAGGAACTCATCCTCGTGCTCCCTGCCGAGCAGCAAGACCTCTGGCAAGAGCTTTGTGCTGAGCATCACTTAACCCTCCAGCACCACATCACCACGGGTGGCGCCACGCGCTTCGACTCCGTACGCTCGGGGCTGAGCAAGCTCCCCGCAGAGGGCCTTGTCGCCGTACACGACGGGGTGCGCCCGCTCGTGTCACGCACGCTGATTCGCCGCACCTTCGAGGTAGCCGAAGAGACGGGTGCCGCTCTACCAGCCTGCCCCGTCACCGACAGCCTGCGCCTCCTCGGGGAGGACGACGGCAGTGAGGCGGTCGATAGAGCCCGCTACCGTGCCGTGCAGACCCCGCAGACCTTCGACCTGAGCGCCTACACGCGCCTATGAGCAGCCCTTCAGCCCGCAGTTCACCGACGACGCTTCGGTCTACGAAGCTGCTGGCCTCGGCGCTATCACGCTGGTCGAAGGCGAAGAGACGAATATCAAGCTCACTACACCGAGAGACCTCCTCTTGGCTGATCTCCTCCTGGACTAACCCCGCCCGAGAAGGGCAGGCGCTACGATGGCTAAGGACTTCCTCCTCACCCCTCTGACCTACCTCCCAGGTGTCGGACCGCGGAGAGCGAAAGCGCTCGCCGAGGAGCTGGACCTGTATACCTACCTCGACCTCCTGCATTACTTCCCCACGAAGTACGTCGACCGCTCGCGCATCTACCAGATCCGTGAGCTCCGAGGTGAATGCCCACGTGGAGCTGAAGGGCTATATCCGTGACTTCAAGGAGGTGGGTGAGGGGCGTAAGAAGCGTCTCGTCGCGTACTTCACCGATGGCACGGGCACGATCGAGCTGGTATGGTTCCGCTCTATGCCCTACATCCGTCAGCGCTATATCCCGGGGCAGTGGTACCTCGTCTTCGGCAAGCCCGTCTTCTTCAACGGCGCCTACAGCATCAGCCACCCCGAGATCGATGAGGAGTCGAAGGCCGCACAGGGTCAGCGGTGGCCTCATGCCCGTCTATCCCCTCACCGAGAAACTCACCCGCGCTGGGCTGAATAGCCGCCAGATGCGCCAGCTCCTCTACGTGCTGAAGGAGGCCTGCGTACCCCACATCACCGAGACGCTCACCCCCGAGATCATCGAGCGGGCGCGCCTCATGTCCTACGCCGAGGCGATCGAGCAGATCCACTTCCCCGTGACGAAAGGAGGGACTGGAAGCAGCACGCAGACGCTTGAAGTTCGACGAACTCTTCTTCATCCAGCTCCGTCTCCTCGGCATGAAGCGTGACCGCAAGGCCGCTTCTCCTGGGCTTCTCCTGCCACGTGTCGGCGATGCCATACGTGGGCTCTATGAGTCTGCCCTTTGACCTGACGGGTGCGCAGAAGCGTGTCATCCGCGAGATCCAAGCCGATGTCATCAGCGGCCGTCAGATGAATCGCCTCATCCAAGGGGATGTAGGGAGCGGTAAGACCCTCGTAGCGCTCTTCTCCATGCTGCTGAGCGTGGACAACGGCTATCAGGCGTGTATGATGGCGCCCACCGAGATCCTCGCCCGTCAGCACTACGCTTCTCTCTGCGAGATACCTCGCACCGCTGGGTATCGAGGTAGGCCTACTGATCGGGAGCACGAAGAAGGAGCGCACACGCCTCCTCGCAGACCTCAGCACAGGCGCGCTGAAGATCATCGTCGGCACGCATGCCCTCTTAGAGCCCGTGGTGCAGTTCGCCCATCTCGGGCTGGCAGTCATCGACGAGCAGCACCGCTTCGGAGTCGTGCAGCGCTCGGGGCTGTGGCAGAAGGGCGAGCAGATCCACCCGCACATCCTCATCATGAGCGCTACGCCCATCCCGCGTACGCTCGCCATGACCCTCTACGGCGATCTGGATATCTCCGTAATCGACGAGCTCCCACCCGGGCGCAAGCCTATCGAGACCTACCACCAGAGTGAGAGCGAGATGTATCGGGTATATCAGTTCCTCGAGCGCCAGCTGGAGGAGGGCCGTCAGGCCTATGTCGTCTTCCCCATGATCGAGGAGAGCGAAGAGGAGTCGATGCGCACGCTCGACGAAGGCTTCCGCCGCTACAGCGAGCACTTCGCCCACCGCAAGATCGTGCGTGTACATGGTAAGATGAAGCCCGATGAGAAGGACGAAGCCATGCGTAGCTTCGTCTCGGGCGAAGCACAGATACTCCTGGCGACCACCGTCATCGAGGTCGGTGTGAACGTGCCCAACGCCTCGGTCATGGTCATCGAGGGTGCCAACCGCTTCGGGCTCTCCCAGCTCCATCAGCTCCGTGGGCGTGTCGGCCGTGGCGCCAGCCAGAGCTATTGCATCCTCGTCACGGGCAAGGACCTCGGCGAAGATGCCAAGCGCCGCATCGCTATCATGGTAGAGACGAATGATGGCTTCGTCATCGCCGAGGAGATATGCGCCTGCGTGGCTTCGGGGAGATCGACGGCACACGCCAGAGTGGTCAGCAGCTGAGCCTGCGTATCGCCAACCCCGCCCTCGATGGCGCTATGGTGCAGTACACCCGTACCCTCGCCGAGGAGATCCTCAGCGAAGACCCGACCTACAGCTCCCGAAGAACGGATCCCTGCGCCATCGCCTCACGAGATCTACTGCAGCGCCCCTCCTGGAGCCAGATCTCCAAGCCGCTCTTTCCTACAAGCTTTCTATCCTTCATACCTCCTCTATGAGTGTTTCTTGCTCATAGGGGAAAAGTAAGCAGTACTGGTCGGTGATCCGAGCAGTACTGGTCGACGCAGTAGTAGTGGTCACTATCGTTACCAGTACTGGTCCGATCGCTGACCAGTACTGGTTCGCATCAGCCCTCCGAGGCCCTGCTAAGGATAGGCGCTACGAACGCCTCTCCTGGAGTCAGATCTCCTAGCCTTACTACCGCTCTTCGCCTTACGCTTCTTCCCCCACTTACGCTGGTAGAAGATATAGTAGCCCGTCAGCGGGAGCGATGCACCGAAGAGCGCCGCTAAGACGTAGCAGATACGCGTGAAGAGACCGCCCCAAGCCCCCGTGTGAATCGAGTAGATCCAGCCGCGGAGCTTCTTGTCTCGCTTGGCCTCACGATAAGCCTTGTACTCGGTCACCTGCCCCGTCTTTTTGTCGAAGCGAAAGCTATCCGTAGCACGGATATTGCCCGAGCCCAGCAAGGGTACTTCGACCTCCCCATCCTTGACCGTGATCTCTGTATAGTCTGCTTCGGAGACCTCTCATGACATAGCTCGACCTCTTCCCAATAGATATAGGAGGCTGGGAGCTTTGGCTGCTCAGAGCCCTCCTCACGGGGGGCATCCTTACGCTTATCCTTCTTGGGAGCCCTTATCACCCTTGCCCCCCTCGGCCATCTCTGCACCAAAGACCTTATAGAAGCCCGTGCGATACCACTCGAAGGACCACGTAAGCCCCGTCATAGCCATCGCTAAGAGGTACGAAGACGTACAACCCACCGACAGCATGGAGGTCTGTGAAGAGCGCTGACGCCCCGTGACCAAGCGAGATCTTTCAGGCGCTTCCCATGCCCTTGAGCTTCTTCGGCCGCAGAGGAAGAGCCCCGTGAGGAGGATGAAGACGAAGAGGAGGTACTTGTCCCCACGATGACGCGCCCCAGAAGATACCCTCAGCCTCCGGGCTTCATGCTATCGAGCAGCCAGCGATGTAGCTCGCGTACCGTAGTGAAGAAGGGGGCGTCGCTCTGCCGACGATCTTTCCCCGTGTAAGGGATCGATGAGCACCCCTGCACGACGGGGCTTAGAGAGCCCTACGGTATAGGCGGACGGATGAGGAGGGGTATGGTGATGCTCGTGATCTGCACGCTATCGGGCGTCTCTCTGGCGACGCGCTCCAGGAGGACTGAGGAGAGGCTCGCGTCTTGCGCTCGGGTATCAGTATACGCTATCGTGGCTGGACCAACTCGGTGATTTCCTTCTCGAAGACGAGCAGAGCCCCGTGAGGCAGGGTCGTCATGATGATGAGCCCAAAGGGCAGGGAGAGCCACAGATGGAGCTTCCTGAAAGAGTTTGCGTACAGTCATAACTCGGTTATCTAATAAAGGCTCCTCCTCGAGGGAGCTGAGAACCTGATCGAATGCGCCTCGCTTATGCGCCTCACGGTGCATATCGAGGAGAGAGAAGCTATAGGCATAGCCTCTCCTTGAGGGTCAAAGATATATATTCTACCCATTCCACCCCTAGTAGAGCCGAGCTGGAGGCTGACTGGAGGTAAATCATCCTATATGGGTCGCTGAGTCAACCTATATGGGTCCGTGAAGCGATCTATATGAGGTCGGCGTGATGACCATATAGGGTTGACTCAGCGACCAATATGAGTTCCATCACCCTCCCGAAGTCTCAGCTTGCAGCAGATGTAGCGCTACGAGTAGCAGTAGTGTAAGCACCCTGTTCCACCTCAACTCGTCGTTCGATCAAACGAGTAGTTCATCATGATACATGATTAGGTATTCCTTTTATCCGCACCCTCGGCGGTCGAGCTACGGGTGCGGGGCAGGCACTTGGGGCGCTTTTTGCGTACTTTTGTGCCACCCACATCAGGGATATTTCCCCTAAGAGCGTAAGATGAATATACGACCCCAAAGAGATCCAGATAGCCGACTACGACTACCTCTGCCCGACGAACGCATCGCCAAGTACCCCCTTGCCGACCGTAGCAGCTCCAAGCTCCTCCGCTACCAAGCTGGCGAGATCGAGGATTTACCTTCCGTGACCTGCCCGTCTCCTGCCCGAGGGTGCCGTACTCGTGCGCAACAACTCCAAGGTCATCCGTGCCCGCCTCCTCTTCCACAAGGACTCAGGTGCACGCATCGAGATCTTCTGCCTCGACCCCGCCTCCCCCACCTCCTACGAGCTCTCCCTCGGGGGGCGCCACCGCTGCTCCTGGCACTGCCTCATCGGCAATGCAAAGCGCTTCAAGGAGGGCACGCAGCTCACCCGCCTCCTCCACCGCGAGGGACAGGGCGAAAGTGACGCTGACGGCAGAGCGTAGCGAGGAGGGGTCATCCACTTCTCTTGGGACAATGATGCCCTATACCTTCGGCGAACTCTTAGAGCTGATGGGTATCCTTCCCATCCCGCCCTACCTCGGGCGTGAGACGGAGGAGCAGGATCTGACGACCTATCAGACGGTCTATGCCGAGACCGAAGGCTCGGTAGCAGCCCCCACAGCGGGCCTGCACTTCACCCCCGCAGTCTTCGAAGAGCTACGCGCTCAGGGGACAGAGGTGCTGGATGTCACGCTCCACGTAGGCGCTGGCACCTTCCGCCCCGTCAAGGCTGACCACATCGGCGATCACGAGATGCACGCGGAGCTGATCAGCGTCAGCCGCTCGACGCTCCTCGCCCTTCGTGAGCATATCGGGCAGATCATCGCCGTGGGTACGACGAGCGTCCGCACGCTGGAGAGCCTCTATCATCTGGCCATCGCCCTACGCCGTCAGCCCGACACGCCCCCGACCGCCCTACACGTAGAGCAGTGGCTCCCCTATGAAGAAGGTGCGGACGAAGAGCTGACGACAGAGGAAGCCCTCGACACGCTCCTCAGCTATCTCGATGCGCAGGGAGAGGACACCCTCGTCTTCCCCACGAGTATCATCATCGCCCCCAGCTACCGCTACCGTGTCATCCGCGGTATGGTGACGAACTTCCACCAGCCCCACAGCACGCTCCTCTGCTCATCGCCGCCCTCATCGGTGACGACTGGCACCGCGTCTACGACTGGGCACTCACCCACGACTTCCGCTTCTCAGCTACGGCGACAGCTCGCTGCTCCTGCCTTAGCGAAGCCGATACCTATAGCAGGCGCCTCCCGCCTGAGTCCTCGGACTCGTAGGCGGAGGCGCTACTTATAGGTGAGGGGTGGAGGAAGCGAGGTTTACAGCTTCTTCTTGGCCCAGTAGATTGGGCGTGAAGACCTTATCCTCGCCACCGAGCGCCTTGATAGCAGACTCATAGCCGGGCTTATTGCCGTTGACGATGCTGCTGGGCAGGGGCAGACGCTGAGGATAGTAGTCGACCGACACCGTGGAGTAAGTAGAGGCGGTGAGCTGGGGCATATTGTCCAGCGCCTTCTCTACCGCAGGCGTTTCGAAGAAGGGAAGACCCAGACGACGGTGGTCACTCCACGTCTCGAGAGGCAGCCAAGGCGTGTTGGCGATGAACTTCTGCGTGATGATCTTCGTCAGGTGGTCGTTCATAGCTGCCTTATAGAGGCGGCTCTTCATCTCAGGATAGCGGTAGGTGTAGTTCTCCGTCTGACCCGTGTAGCCGTTCGTGCACTTCATCGTCACGGTAGCTGCGGGCTCCGTGGTGTGATCCCAAGCGACGGACGTCCCTACGCGGTTGTAGGTCTGCGAGGTGAGGTAGCTATCGACGGAGCCAGCACCCTGATAGGCGAAGCTCGCGCGGATACCCTTCTCATAGGCGTCCTTACCCGTCAGAGGCACCGTCCAGCCACGTACAGCAGCCTCAGCGATGAGGAAGTAAGTCTCCCATTCGCCGAAGAAGACACGCTTATTCGTGCTGTTGCGGTACTTCAGACCAAGGCGGGGCATCGTACCGACCTGCACGAGGTCGTTGATGGCATTGAGGTCACCCCACGAGCCACCTACCCACGCATTCCACGTGTACTTAGCATTGATCGTCTTGAAGTCCTTCTCCTTGTCGGTAGCATCCTTCAGCTTGTACTCGGTCGTCGTAGCGGCCTTGCTCCACGAGGGATAGAAGCAGAAGTCGGGGTTCTCCGTGTCGCCAGCGATGATGAAGGTCTTATAGGCACGAGGGTCGATGATGCCTGGTAGGCCATCCATATAGAAGCCTGCCGAGGGGTCAGTCGTCGTCAGAGGGAAGTGCTTATCGTAGCGCACGCCGAGGTAGTCAGCAGGCTTGATATGGCTCGAGTAGCGGCTGTCGGTGAGCTGCGTAGCAGAGCTGACACCACCCAGACCGAGGACGAGGTTGCTGTACGTAGGAGAGAGGATCTGGTGATTCCACTGACGGCTCATGACGCCCGTCAGGTCGTCCCAGCCGTCCTTCTCCTGGACCTCGAAGCGGTCGCTTGCCGAGGTGATACCCCCTGCGGCAGCAGCTTCCTCGAAGTGCGTCTTAGCCGTCGTAGCGTCGACCTCAGAGAGGCGCATCGCGAGACGCATACGCATCGAGTTGGCATACGCACGCCACTTAGCGGTGTTGTAGCCATAGGCACGGTCGAGCTTGTTCGTCTCGCCGTTGTCCGAGCCGGGAGCGGTAGCGAGGATATCAGCAGCCTCCTTCAGCTCGGTGAGCATATAGGCATAAGCCTCCTTAGCACCTACGTAGGTGGGGTTGCCACCCTGATAGCCGTCGATGGAGACGACACCGAAGTTGTCACAGAGCTCGGAGAGCATATAGACGCGCCAGATACGAGCTACCTGCTGGAGGCTCTTGTCATAGGTGCGTGCTGTGCCGTCCTTGATACGCTTCTCGCACATAGCGATAGCATCGGTGAGGGGCTTGAGGCATTCCTCAGTCATACGGCTGTAGTAGTCGGAGCTCCAGCCGTCACTGAAGCCACCTACGGCAAGACCGCCACCACGGTGCTGGTGGCCGCCCGTCTTCCAGTAGAGGACGAAGGCACGCTCCGCCACGTGGGGATTCTGCTGGGCAGCTATGATCGCGCGGTTGATGAGGTACTCGGGGAGCACCTGATCCTGCGAAGCGGCAGTGGGGTTGGTATTGACTTCGTCGAAGTCGCGGCACGAGGCGATACCCATCGTGGCGCACAGGCACAGACCCCAGAGGAGAATATTCTTCTTGTTCATGATATACATGGCTAGCGACTGAAAGCCGAGGGTGATATTGAAGAGGAAGGAGCGGGTCGTGGGAGAAGAGGCGAACTCATGTCCCCGTAGCGTTGGAGCCCGTAGCGAAGACCGACTCAGGGTCGATGCCGTTCATATAGCTCTTGATCATCCACACATTGTTGCAGGAGATACCGAGCTTAGCCTTCGTGATAGGCGTGTTCTTCAGCAGGCTCTTGGGGAGCGTATAGCTGAGGGCGATGTTACGCAGACGTACGCTCGTAGCGTCGTAGATATTCGCCTCGTTGATACCGAGGTTCCCGCTACGACCGACGATAGCACCCCAGTAGTCCTGAGGCGTGACTTCGACGGTGTTCTTCGTGCAGACCGTCTTACCAGCGACTTCGCTCGACGGCGCCGTCGACGACGAACTTATCACGAGCACCGTTGACGACGGTAGCAGCGGCACCAGCCAGCCTGCAGGGCGTGGTTCGTACCAGAGAACATCTTACCGCCGAAGCGAGCATCGATGAGAGCTCAGGTCAAAGCCAGCGAAGGAGAAGCTGTTCGTCAGACCAGCCAGGAGGTCAGGCTGCTGGTCACCGAGCTTCTTCTCATCGCCTGCGATAGGCAGACCGTTCTCGTCGGTGATGATCTTACCATAGAGGTCGCTCGTCTTGTCTTCGACGCGCTTGTAGCTTGAGCCCCAGATCTCACCATACTTACCGCCTTCGCGAGCGAGGATCTTCAGGTTGTCGTACGTACCGAGGTTGTACTCCGTCACAGGGGACTCGATACCACCGCCATCGTAGAGCTTGATGATACGGTTCTCGTTATGCGAGAGGTTCAGCTGAGCATTCCACTTCAGCGTTTCGCTGCGGATGATGTCAGCGGTGACCATGAACTCAATACCTTCGTTCTGGATATTACCTGCGTTGATCATCTTAGCATCGTAGCCGCTGGCAGGGTCCATACCGAGGCGGATGAGCTGGTTGGTAGCATTGGTGCGATACCAAGCGAAGTCTACACCAAAGCGGCTATCGAAGAAGCGCATCTCCAGACCCAGCTCGTAGGACTTGATGAGCTCACTGCGGACCTTATCGTTGTAGAGGACGTTGTCGATGTTGGCCATCGTACCGCCGAGGGGATCCTTCTCGATGCGGTAAGCGCTGTAGAGCTGGTAAGGCTCGAGGTCATTACCCACCTGAGCAGCCGAGGCACGTACCTTAGCGAAAGAGAGCCATGAGGGAGCGTTCACATCCATCTTACGGAGCATGTCGGTGATGACCAGCGACGTGCTGATAGAGGATAGAGGAAGGAGCGGTTAGCCTTCGCCAGCGAAGACGACCAGTCATTACGCAGCGTACCATCGAGGAAGAAGTACCCGTCCCAGTTCAGCTGTGCCGTACCGTAGAGTGAGTTGATCTTCTTGTGGCTGTATGACTCGGAGTTGTCGGGCTTGTCGGTACCGTTGGTCAGCGAGAAGAGGTTGGGCACGATGAGCTGGCTGACGCTGGCACGAAGGCCGTTGTGCTTGCGCTCCATGAGGTTACCCCCGACAGAGCCCGAGAGGCCAAGCTTACCGAAGACGTTGTCACGCTGTGCCGAGACGAGGAAGCTGTAGTTGTTCTCATAGAACTTGATCTGCTCCGTCTCATACTTCCCCCCACCACCTGCGATAGGCGAGCCAGCGTAGGTCTTACGCTCGATGCGCGTAGAGTACTGGTCAGAGCCCACACGCAGCTCAGCATTGAGCCAGTCGGTGATCTTGTACTTCAGCGCTGCACTGATGAGGAAGCGGTCACGCGTATCGTTGTTGAGGTTGTACTTGCTTGCCCAGTAGGGGTTCGTCTGATTACCTACACCATACCAGCGCATAGCACCCTGAGGCGTACGGGCTTCCTCGAAGTCGCGGATGTCCATACTGCGGGGCAGTGAGTACATGGTATAGAAGGCATTGGAGGCATTAGCACCATTGAGCGGACGGTTCTGCACGAAGGAGCGGATGTACTGGACCTTCGTATCGGTGCTCCAGCGGTCGCTGGGGCCGAACTTCGTCGTGGCGCGCAGCGTCATATTCGTACGGCCGAGCGAAGCGCCAGGGATGTGGCTCTTATTGTCGGTACGTGTCAGAGAGGAGTAGATGGACGTGCGGTCGTACATCTGGGAGAAGGCGATGTTCTCCGTCAGGTCGATCCCAGGAGACTTGAAGTAGCTGGCTACGTTGTCATAGGCCTGCATGTTGGTCTTCGTGCCGTCCCACTTCGTGTACTCCTGCCCTTCGATGCGAGGACCCCAGCTGGAGGAGACGTCGTTCTTATAGGCGCCGTCAGTACCTTGACCGAACTGGCTCTGCAGTCTGGGCACCATGAAGAGGCGCTCTACACCTACTGAGGAAGAGATCGTGACACCGAGGCCGTTGTTCTTACGACCGCTCTTGGTGATGATCTGAATGACCCCGTTACCAGCGCGCGAGCCGTAGAGGGCAGCTGCCGAAGCACCCTTCAGCACGGTCATGCTCTCGATATCTTCGGCATTGATATCGGAGAGACCGTTACCCATGTCGGCTGCGGGATTCCAGAAGTCATTGTTAGTAGCACCTGTCGTGTTGTCCATAGGCACACCGTCGACGACGATGAGGGGCTGGTTGCTGCCCGAGAGCGAGCTATTACCACGCAGTACGATCTTCGAGGAGGAGCCGGGGCTGCTGGAGCCCTTGATGATCTGGATACCAGATACCTTACCCGAGAGTGCGTTGGTGATGTTGGGCTCGCGTACAGCCATGAGCTGGTCACCCTTGACCTCCTGCATGGCGTAGCCGAGGGCTTTCTTTTCACGGCGGATACCGAGTGCAGTGACGACGACACCACTGAGCTGGGTCATCTCATCCTCGAGCGTGATGGAGAGGGCGTACCCGTCCAGCGGACGGTCTGGGTCTTATAGCCCACACAGGAGATGACGAGTTCGGACCCTACCTTGAGTCCGCTTAGGGACAAAGTGTCCCTTGGGGTCGGTCAGTGTCCCCTTGCCCTTAGCCTGGCCTTTGACCAGGATAGTAGCACCGATGATTGCCTCGCCCTTGGAGTCCTGTACGGTCCCTGTGAAGGCGACCTTACGATCCTGAGTCTGTGTCATGGCGGTCTCTACCGGCGTGGCATAGAGCATTTTCTAAGGCGAGTCCTGGCAGCGAAAGACCCACGAGGAGCACGCTGCAGACTGTCTTCATTCGTTTCATAGGCTTATATCGTGTTAGTGATAAAAGGTCTATAAAGATAGATATTCTTTTAGCAAAGCAATGGTGTAATTACCTATAACTAAAAACTTTACAAATGAATACACTTATCTAATCTCTGAGGAAAGATATCCAACTCCTTATAGCTCGGTGGCTTACACCTTCGATAGAGCGACCGCTACCCTACCCAAAGCGCGCGATGAAGGTGGTACGCTCGCCCACTTCTCCCCCGAAGCTATGTCTGTAGTACCAGCTACGCTACCACTCCACGGAGATGAAAAAGCGACCAGTAGTGGTCGCTGACGGAAGCAGTACTGGTCACCGTGCGAAGCAGTACTGGTTGATAATAGTGACCAGTACTGGTCGGACGACGAAGTAGTACTGGTCGCTTTACCCCCATATAAAGAGCTCCCCCTGAGGTGGTGCGCGGTATGCACCTACCTCGGGGAGAATATAGTAGCGTGTGGGGCTACTCGTTCGGCAGGGGGCCTAGTGCAGTCCCTTCGCACGGAAGAGGCGGATATCCTCCTCGGGCAAAGCTCGAGTGCCTCGATGGGCACGCATTCGTAGCGGTCATTGAGGTAGAAGCACACCGCCCATGAAGCGAGCTGACGACCGAGAGGTCATCACGGCGATAGCGATGTGCGGATGCCTGCCAGCTCGAGGAGCGTGTGGAAGACGGAGTTCGACGAGACGGCCTCACGACTATTGGAGCGCCCATGAGCGAAGAGCTGTGGATGGGCATCTCTCCAGCGCTTGTCGCCCCAGATGAGGAGCGGTACGTGGAGCTGGTAGTAGAGACGTCGGGCGAGGATGGAGGAAGCGCTCACGGTCGTCATCATAGACGTCCTCCCGTGGTCGGAGATATAGACCATCGAAGCGGCACGATCGCCTACCCTCGAGGACACGGACGACGGGTCGACGAACTTATCCGTCTGGCGTACGGCATTGTCACAGGCATTGCGCGGGACGAGGCTGTCGGCCTCCGAGCCCGAGTAGTGCCCTTCACGGGGAAGAAGGTATCTTCCTTCGGATAGCGGTCACGGTAGCTGAAGTGGCTGCCGTAGGTGTGCAGCACGACGAAGAGCTTCGGTGCTCGCTCGCCATGAGGCGCTGCAGATAGGGGATCATATCGCTATCGTGAGACGGCGCTTCTCACGGCGAGCTCCTGCGTGATGGGGTGATGCTCGTCCCCTGCTAGCGAAGAAGTCCACATAGCTGTGGTTCCCTGGCTGATTGGAGATGAAGGCGGTATGAAAGCCCGCTTCACGGAAGGCCGAGGATCACCCTGCACATGGGGCAGATTCTCCGCCGAAGATGCATCAGCAGGGCGAGAGGATGATGAGGATACTCTTATACGTCGTATTCGACTGAGTCAGTACGTCAGCGAAGGCGATAAGCCCACCATCACGGTGGAGCGAATCGATATGCGGCGTCGTCTCACGGGGATAGCGTAGAGGCTCCAGCTATGTGCACGTGACGTCTCACCGAGGATGAGGACGTAGATCTCACGCTCGTCCTTGGCACGCTCGGAGGTAGCCTTGTGGCAGAAGTCCTGGCTGGTGCGGTCGTGATGCAGCACCTCATAGAGCTTCGTCGTCGCCAGATACATATTATGGAAGAGCTCATCGGATGAGACCTCCGCACGCAGATGCACGTGGGGAAGCGCTGCTTCGCCCTATATATATAGGGTAGGGCGACGAGAAGGATGAGCGCAGAGACGAGGGCCATACGGCGACGGAGAGCGTGGCGAGAGCTCTCACGGCTACGAGCCGAGAGCGTCGCTACGACGAAGGTCAGGGCAGAAGCCCCCGCTGCGAGGATGGGCCAGAGGATGTTGAGAGGAGTTCGCCCGCTTCATCAGGCTCCGAGGTGAAGATATTCAGGAGCATATCCACCGCTACGACGGAGCCACTGAATATCGTGAGGAGCACGAGCTGGAAGGCATGGAGCAAGACCAGCACGAAGAGTCCCCATAGACACGCCCAGGACGCCTTCGCCGAGGCAGGAGAAGCATGTACACCGGTAGCATCAGCAGGATGTTTAGCACACGCCCTACGGCGGGCTGCTGCATGACGACGGAGAGCACGACATTGGGCAGGAGAAGCGCCAGCGTCAGTATCCAGTAGTCATCGCTGGTCAGCACGGCTTGCAAGCCTGAAGCCGATCCCATATACGCATATAGAGAAATAAAATCTTGGTGATATGTGAGAGATAAGACATAGGCACTACCCTACTCGTGGTGATAAGGCTCGCCTCTCAAGATCGTCTGCGCACGATAGAGCTGCTCCACAGCGAAGAGGCGTACCATCTGATGAGAGAAGGTCATTTGACTCAGCGACACGCGGTCATCTGCCCGCTTATAGACCTCCTCCGAGAAGCCGTAGGGGCCTCCGATGACGAAGACCAGACGGCGCGCACCCGATACCATCACCCGCTCGATATACGAGGCGAAGGCGGTACTCGAGAACTCTCGTCCGCGCTCATCGAAGAGCACTACCCTATCCGACGTACTGGTCTGACGCGGATCTCCGCTCCTCCATCTGCTTCTGCAGCTCGGGGGTGAGCTTGCTGGAGCGGCGGATATCGGGGATGATCTGCA
>BNJU01001040.1_pt1 | contig 53346 bp, 72 predicted proteins | sample 8539281 | NCBI WGS metagenome assembly BNJU01 (sample SAMD00202456, study PRJDB9452) | human saliva metagenome | isolation source: human saliva | place: Japan | reverse complement strand
TAATGCTTAGATTAAATGAATGTATGAAGGCACTTGGTGGTCTTATCGTTTATTATCTTACTACCAGATGATAAATCTCCTATACTCCACACACATCCGATAATATCCGTATGTTGATATTATAATCGTGCCAAAGTGAAATAAAGGCCACACAAACTCCCCCAAACCTATCCTTACCACACTTATATCCGAGTATCAAGGAGTACTGCTCATTTCCCAGTCATGGCAATCTGAACCCTGGTACTTAACAAAGGAGCAGCGGGAGTTTCAGGTTTAGTACCGCTAGGTCGAAGGAACTTTAAAGGAGACTGTACCTTGGGATCAGGAGATACTTTCTAATGCTCTTGAAGATTTAAGTCATTTAGATTAAAAAGAACCTGAGGGGTTCTTTTATAAACACAAATTACTCTGTGTAGTACCCACCATTGTGGAATATGGCCAGCCCGAAGATCATTATTTGAACTGTGCTTGTATCCAGAATAAGAACCTTCCGTTCTATCAGTGAATAGTAAGTACCGCTGTTATCCTCAAGTTAACCTTACTAGTCTGAACAGTTCCTGCTGTATTAATTCATTACAATTGTTGTTAGTAAAAGGAACATCGCATCAAAGTAAATTACCACCATTATTGTCACTCTAACTTCTTACATTTGCACCATCAACCACTACGCCATAGTTTGGAATCATCGTGCTAGCCTTAAGAACCATACTGTTCTTAGCATACTGCTTAATCTTAGCTACATAATCATTTGCAGCCTCACCGCTGTTGTTGAAGTACATCTCGTATGTATCATCATCGAAATCCACCTTCTGGTATCCGGTCTTTCTGGAACCGTCCTTCTCACCATCGCCGGAGAAGTAGATATCTTACCGGGAATAGTAAGACTCTGCGTATGTTACACAGTCAAAGATCCTGATAATCATTGTCGCCCTACACCGGATGCAGCATCAAATCCATTACGTCCGTTAGAAGAGCTTACTAAGCCGGAAACCATACGTCCATACTCATCGAAGGCATATACCTTACCCTTAATCTTCTTAACCTTATCCTTAACAATCTTACCGCTGTTATCTGCATACCACCAAGAAGCGGAATCGTTCTCATAATCCTTCTGAATATAGGACTCAGCCGGAACAGCCCAACCACTGATTCTTTCTAGCACCGCCATCACCGTTTACATAAACAACGCTATCAGATGTCATTGACTTTAGCGCTGAAATAGCCGGAAGCCTCGTTGCTGTGACCAATCCTCGATCATACGACCTTCATCGATCAGTAGTAGGTCTGTCCGTTGATGGTCTTCTTCTTGTCACGAGAAATCTCACCGTTGTCATCGAAAGTAGAAACCAAGCAGTGCTGTCCTCACCATTGTCGTTTACAGTTAACTGTACCCAACCGTGCTGAGCGGAACCGTCATCAAATCCACCGTAGTAATAGCTTAGCAGTTGTCCAAGCGTCATCTCCACTTACAAGAGCTGTCTCATCGCTAACCAACCGTAAAGCATCTTACCTTCCCTGATCGAAGAGATACTTCTCGACCGTTGATGGTCTTGATATCAGAAATAGTGAGCTTATCGTTCTTGTCTCTGTAGCCCTTACCGTCTGAACCGAAATACCTCCATCTCTTATCGTTTCCAGTCCCTCGTGGACTCTGTCGAAGGATACCCACTGGTTAGTAACCATAGCACCGTCGCCGTTTACGAAATATGCAATCGTTGTCGTTCTGAACAACTTCCGTTCTTAGCTATGTTTCCATCGGATCCACGTAGAACCAGTAGTTCTCGGACTTTCTCCAAGCATCAGCAACAGCATTTGCCTCATTGTCAAAGCTACGCCACTCACCTGTGGAATTGTTCCAGCCTGCAGCAAAAAGTTACTGCAGAAGCTCCAATAGCAAGTAAAGCTGTTGCAGATAGCTGCAACCAATTTTGTTTTAGCTTTCTCATACTAATGCACTCCTTTTCATTCATGGACTAATAATCCAGTTGCGTGACGATTATAACCCTTAATTCTCTTCCATTCAGGGAGTTTCTAAAAGAAATTCTAATTTTTCTTTATTTTTGAGGGCTCGCTCCCGTTACCTGTCCCACTATAAACTATGTTTTTCCTCCTTGTCTATTACAAAGGGAAAAACAAATGCTTACGAAGTTCTTAAGCTAATTCTTAATACATTCCTAATCAATTCTTTTTGTTTTGAGGTTTTTCAAAGCACTTTAAAACCAGCTTTTATCGGATAAATTTATCTAGGAATATCAAAACCTCATCCTAATGACTTACTCTCCCAGCTTAACCAGTCTCTTCAGCAGGACTTCTTCATGGCATAGCAGATTTCTGTTGCCCAGGTTTCCCATCACTATACGGAAAGCTTCTGGCTTTTCTTTTCGATAATACACTGAACTAAATTCCGCATTTCTAAAAGGGTATGCCTACATCGAATCTTTCCGGGAAGCTTTCACGCACTCTTGGCGGGCTCCGTAACTGGTCATAGAGGATAGTGCAGATTCTTCTCGGCACAGGACTGATTCTGATGCTGCCTTCTGTTCCCACATCTCTGTTTCTATATGATAGCCGTGGGCTGCGGTTCTTCCCACATGAAGTCTGCACCCTCCATTTTCCAGCTGGAACAATGCTGCACCGGTTTCTGTATCGTTGCAGGATAAAATTCAGGATGCTTGAAGTTTTGCTCCCAAGGCATAAACCTCCTCACTTCACTTCCCAAAACACAACGAATCAAATCCACATCATGGCTTGCCATATCGATACAACGTCCTGCTGGGGCAAAACTGATGGCACTTTCTACAGCCGCCCGGATCGATTCCTGTTGCCTTTTACCATATAGGGAGTTCCGATTGCACCCTTTCAATCTTTTTCTTCAGCGTAACTGTGAGAGGATCAAAACGGCGCATAAAGCTCAAGAAGAATCACCTGGTCAGGATGGGCTCACTGCCTTTCTGCCTCTTACATTCTTCCACATCTACCTCAAGAGGTTTTTCTCGTAAAGACATGGGAGGCCTTTTGAGCTAGAGCCTTTTTCAATCTCGATCACAGTGACAGGGCTGGAGCTACGATAGCTACTGCATCTAAATCTGCCTTGTCCAGCATCTCTTCATAAAGAAGTAAGTTTCTGAAACCTTCAGTTCTTCCTTTCGCGTACTGTAGTTCCGCTTCCATAATGGAGCAGGCAGCCACCAGCTTTGCTCCGGGGAATTTTAGGCAATGTTTCTTGCGTGTACCTTTCCTAAGCGTCCCAGTCCTACGATGCCCACTTTTAATCTCGCTCATATTTTCTCCTGATTGTTGTATGTTTTTCTATTTTGTATTGTTTCCATAAAATCACGGATTTGTTCACCAACAGTGGAGTTATTCTTGCCCACATTTTTAGGAACAAATCCGCTTTAGATTCATTTTTCAGCTATTCAATTTTCGATGGAATAGACCTGATAGAAATTTGTCTTATTTCTTTTTCTTCTGCATTCTCTCTCTTGTTACGTCAAGAAGTACGGCGCCAATGATTGCTCAAACCAAGCACCAGGTTCTGCAAGCGGATGGGCACGGAAAGCAGGGTGAAATCCATTTCTGAGAACCGCAATGATTAATGCGCCCAGCATGGTTCCCACCATGGTTCCCTTTTCCTCCCCATGAAGGATGCTCCGCCGATAATGCAGGCTGCGATAGCATCGGTATCGTAAGGCTGGATAGCATTTGCACCGTTAGAGATTCCGGAACGACTGATGGATACGATTCCTGCAAAGCCTGCCATAAAGCCGGAAAGCTACATAGCAGAAGGTTAATACATTGTCCGCATTGATTCCGGAAAGGCGGTAGCCTCCATATTTCCTCCGGCACAGTAGATGGAACGACCTAAGCGGTTTTTGTCAGAAGGATATGCATAAGAATGTAAATCAAAAATTACCACTACGAAGCTGATAAGGAATCCCCCTAAGATGGTGGCACTTCCCAGTACCATGATGCCTTCTGCTCCGGTGTTGGAGCCGATCATCTGAGAGGAAGTGATAATTAAGCTGCTCCCCAAAGCACGTTCTTCATACCAGAGTGGATACTGAAGGGGTGAGGGAAGGTGGAGACGGGTACAGAAGACCGTTAATCAGTCCCACAACACCGCCTACTACTAACACAGCCAAGAACAAGAATACCGGATTGGTCACTCCCCATTCTTACCATAGCTCTCCTGCTACGCAGGCTCCGAAGGTTGCCGTAGCTGCCTACAGAAAGGTCGATTCCTGCGGTAATCAGGGTAAGCAACATTCCGGTGGAAAGCAGAGCGTTAAAAAGGAGGTCTGCTTTAAGATGGACATTAGATTGCCTTATCCAAGAAGTTGGGAGACCAATGCCACATGATACACAGAATGATCGTGCCGCAAATGTTCCAATATAATTACTTAAATTTCCTAATTTTGATTTTTGCATCTTATACCTCCCAAGCTGCTTTCATCACGGATTCCTGATTGAAAGCATCTGTACTCTTGACATTTCTCCGGTTATTCTTCCTTCGCGCATTTACCAGCACCCTGTCACTCATTCCCAGGATTTCGGCATTTCGGAAGACACCATGATGACACTTTTCCCTCTTTTACCAAACGGTTAATCACCTGATACACCTCAACCTTGGCTATCGTCGATTCCTCTGGTAGGTTCATCCAATATAGATATCTGCATTGGTATTTAACCACCTTTCCGATAACCACCTTCTGCTGGTTTCCGCCGGAAAAGCTGTCTCTCTTTCTCCTGGCTCCGGGCACTTAGTGCTTAGCTCTTGAATTCTGCCCTCACCCATACTATCCATATCCTTCTGACTTCAAGAACAAGCCCCTTCTGATAACCCTTTAAATTCGCTAAAAATCAGATTGTTCTGGATGGACTCATTTTAAAATCAGTCCCTGTCCCTTCGGTCACTCAGTCAGGAAAAGCAATTTTAGCCCGGATAGCATCTTTTGATTCTTAATATCCACCTTTTTCCCCACGGATATAGATTTCTCCTCCGTCACTGGGGTCTGCTCCAAAGATGGCTCTCATGGTTTTCTGTTCTTCCCGCACCTACCAGTCCGGAAAAATCCTAAAACCTCTCCGCCATAAGCTCTTAAAGGATACATTGTGAAGCACGCCCTTACGGTGAATATTCTTTACTTCCAATAAGGGCTTTTTCGGAACGTGCGCCTGGTTCCTTCGGGGAATTGGTTATCCAGAGAACGGTCACCATGGCTCTTTAATCAGGCTGTCATTGTCCCAATCCGCCACGTCCTTGGTATCAATGTATTCTCCGTCACGGATAACGGTAATCCGGTCACAGAGTTGAAACAACTCTTCCAGCTTATGGGATACGAAGATGATTCCGATACCCTGCGCCCGTAAATCTCTACAGATTTTCAAAAAGCTCTTCTACCTCTTTTTCCGATAAGGAAGGTGGCTCATCATGATGATACACCCTTTGGCAGTGGCCAGAGCGCCTTGGAGATTTCAATCATCTGCTGAACTCCCATGCCGTAGTGTCCTGCTGGCTTCCGCACATCCACATCCAATCCCAACTTCTTCATCATGTCCTGAGCTATCTGGTGCATTTTTCCATAGTCCAGTAATGGCCCTTTGTGAATCCACTTGTTGATAAACATATTGTCGGTTACCGAAAGCAGCTTCTCAATATTCAGTTCTTGATACACGCAGGATATTCCCGCAGAAATGAGCCTGCTGTGGAGTTTTCTAAGTGTCTTTCCTGTCCTTCTAGCGATGATCTGCCCTCATCCGGATGGTATACCCAGTTAATACTTTAATCAGCGTGAGACTTTCCTGCTCCATTCTCTCCGATCAATCCTAAAATCTCGCCTTTACGTACATCTAACTGCATCTTGCTTAGCGCAACCACACCAGGAAGGTCTTGCTGCATCCTTCAGTTGTACAATACTCCTTCATGCTTTCCCTTTATTTTTACTCTTTGTGTATAGTGCCTGTTATGATTTTCACTAAAATGTATTTGATTTCTTTTTATCTTCTTTTCAAGAAAAGGGGATGTCTTTTCTTATGAGGAGAAACATCCTTTGTTGTCTTAGATTCACTTCATTTTGCTCGGAAAGCATCCGCTATCTTCCGGCTGATTTGATTTTCAAAGCTATGATTACTTTCACTGAGCAGAAGTTCAGGTCATCCAGTCTCTTCTGCGCGTTGTCCTTTCGTGATTACGGATACGCCGGAGTTGATGAACTCTGGAGCTCTGTTCCATTTAACTTTGCAACAGTTGCAGCTACAGACTTGTATCCCATATCAGCTTTCCTGTGACAACAGACATAGACTCTGTTCCGTCGAGGATAGCTTCACATGCGGACTTGATGCCGTCGAAGCCCATGAAAATGGTGTTCTTGTATGCTTCATTACCCTTAGTCTGCTCTTGCTGCTGCGATAGCCATATCATCATTGTTACAAGCGATGATAGCGATTCCTTCCGGGTGGTTCTGCATAATAGCTTCCCATAGAAGTTACAGCCTTTATCTGCTACTGCGTCGGCATACTGATTTCTTCTCCAAGAACTCTCCGCCTGCTTTCGTTGATACCTTCCTGATATCCTTCAGTCTTGCTGTTGCTGTTCCGTCTCCTGTACTCCGGAAATGGAGATGGCCTTAATCTCTGTCCAGCCTCTCTTCTTTGCTTCCTCAACAGCAGCCTTTCTCTGCCTCCTTTCCGCAGTGTCATTTGCGAGTTCCTACGAAGGATAAAACTTCCTTAGCATCGATATTGGTATCTACTGCCACGATTGGCTTGGTCTGTCCTGCGATAAGAGTCTTTACCAGATCAGCCTGTAATGGAGCAATAACATATCCGTCATAGCTCCGGAGTTTAAGTCTGTCTCGATCATGTTCTGCTGCTCGTCATAGCAGTCTCGGAGCTTGCTCATAACCTCAACCTTAACGTTTGGGTGATTCCTCAAATGCCTTTGCTCCTGCTACCACATAGCTCCAGTACTCGGAGGAGGTGGTCTTTAAGATTACGTCAATCTTGTAATCTCCCTTCGAAGCTTGCTCCGGCTAATGGATCCTCGGAAGAATCGGACTTAGCCTCAGCCTTCTCCTCGGTCTTACTCTCATCAGCTTCCTCAGACTTAGCCTCCCGGACTTACCTCTTCGGACTTTTGCCTCGGTTCCACATTTTCTGTCTTGGTCTCAGTCTTGTCACATCCTGTAAGAGCGAAGGAAAAGAGCAGATGCTGCTATTAAAACTACAAGTGCTTTTTCTTAAACATTTTGATTACCTCTCTTATAAAATGGATTTTTGTTCCTCTTGGAACAGGTTAATTTATTGATCGAGAACTTTTCTCTTCTCATATAGAAGAATTCCGCTCTTAGATTTCACTAAGCTGTACAGGGCGCTTCTCTAACAGAGACTTTCTTGCATGCCAGCCACGTGCAGGATTCAACCCGTCCCCCACTGCCTCACAGGGACTTCCTTGCCCTCCAATACGCATCTACAGAAGTCCTCCATTTCCTGCAATAAAGGCATCGTTATATCTCTCTAAGAAGAACCAGGTTGCTTTTGCTCCTCAACACCGGATGCAGTGCTGATATAGCTTCATTTTCCAGATTGTTGTTATCCTGTACACAGCCCTTTGCTGCAATGTACTTCCACTCTCTGGTCATAGCCGTAAGGAGCCTGACGACAGTTGTCGATTACGCCGATGGCACCGTTAGCAAACTTCAAGGTTACGATAGCGGTATCCACATCGTCATGCTGCAAAAGTCAGGATTTACCAGACAAGCGCCCACTGTATTTACCTCGGTAATGTCGGAGCCTACGGTAACGAACCATGTCGAAAGTCGTGAATCATCATATCCATGAAAGATTCCGCCGGATACTACGCCACATAGGACATGGGTGGTGCTTCAGGGTCTCTGAGCAAACCTTACCACATAAGGGCTTTTTCCTAACTGTCCGGATGCTACCACATCTCTTACCTTCTTGTGAGAACGAGTCGAAGCGAGCGAACGAATCAAGCTGCGCTTCACTCCCGGCCCTTCTCAACCTCAGTCAAAGCTCTTTAATCTTATCCAAGTCGGTGTGGATTGGCCTCACAGAAAAATCTGCTTTCCTGCTCTGCAGACCGGATAATGAAATCTGCGTGGGTGTCAGTGGAAGAACAAATCAAAACTGCCTTCACCTCTTTGTTCTCAAAAACATCCCTAGGGATCCTTGCTGCAGTTGTCGATACTGATGCCCTTAGCCCAGGCTTCCATCTCTTCGTTTAAGAAGGGTCTACCGCCACAATGATTTCCCGCATTGGGGAGACTGTTTTGGATGTTCATGGCATGAAGCTTTCCGATTCTGCCCATTCCCAAAGAGTCCCATTTTACTGTTTTCCCATAATTCCTCCTTTTTATTTTACTCCGCTATCCTTCTTCGAGCTCTTTACTGTTCTATTCTTGCTCTTCCTATAGCTACGTTCGCTAGTTCATCCATGCCATGTTCTATAGCTTTTTGTCTGCAAGACGATTCTAAGTGATGAACTATCTTGTTCCCGACTTATAGTCCGGTCTTCTCGTGAATGTACTTTTCTAGCCTTGATAGCGTACTCTAACGGATTTGCCTTTGCAGGATCCTGCTCCAGCCTCTACCAGTACCCAACCTTCATAGCCGGATTCTTCGATAATCTTGAACAATGGAGCAAAGTCACATCTCCGTCACCGGGAACGGTAAAGCATCCTTCTCTTACGCTCTTTAAGAAGCTCCAATGATTCTTTCTGGACCTCTCTACCACAGCCTTTCTCAAATCTTTAAGTGGATGTGGCGAACTCTGGAATATACTTCTTTAAAACCTTCTCAGGGTCAATTCCTGCAAAGGAGCAGTGTCCGCTGTCGAAAAGCGAGAATACATACTCGATCCACTTCCGCCATAAAGACGGTCAATTTCTTCCTCGGTCTGTGCTACGGTTCCCATGTGTGGTGGAAGGTAAGAATCATGACCCTCTTCCTTGGCAATCTTGCCCAGCTTGTTTAAGCCCTTGTAGCTTTCTTCCACCCCCTCATCATTCATCATACTTTTGCCTTCCAGACATAGGCTCGATCCAGCTTTCCTGGGTGCTGTAGCTTTGCTCCGGGAAACACCGATTCTCTTTGGCACCCAACAGCCTTTAAGAATGCCAGCTCCTTACGGAGAAAGCCTCTTCTGTCTCCTCGTGGGGCTTGGAAATCAGGAAGGAGGAGAACCAACAGTTACAGATGGTTAAAGCCTCTTAAAGTCCAGCCTTCTTCAGCTCTACAGGATCTGTGGATAGTCGCTTCACCTCTGTTCCGGAAAAATCCTGCCGGCCATTTCGGAAACGGTCTGCTGAAAGGTATTTTCCTTTCCCAAATCAGGCATATCATCATGGTCAGCCGATGAGGTGCAATGCTCAGAGAAATTTTTCCTTGTTTAACATAGTTTGCTCCTTTTCTCAACTCTCACGCAGCAATGCTGCTTTTATTTCCTACAAGAGGATAAGCGCTCTGCTTCCTTCCTCTGCTTAAAACTTTGCATCATGTAACCAGGTGTAGCGTTCATCCTCGCAACGGTCTGTCTGGTTCCAGGGTTTTCCGGGAAATGCCGAATCATCCAGCAGGTGTACATCTGAAATCCCGGTGCCACCGCCTGAGGATGTAAGCATCCTCCGGGGATTGCGGAAAAGCTTCCGTCAACGGATTTGAAAACCTCGTCTCCTCACAAAGCTGGCATGCCAAAAGCCCTCCGGTCTGTCAAACTTGAGTAATAGCACTCCGGCTGATCGTGTCTATGGGGCAGGTAGCCGGATCAGTTTCCTCTGTCATTTAGGACCTCTCCCAAAACCATATTGGAAAGAGCAATTTCGTGATCGAAAATGGTATTTACCTTGACGGTTGGCTACATTTCCAAACTTTCCTTTAGCGCCGGAATAAATCCAGGGTGCATCCTTCGGCTCATAAAACTCTGTGGGGAAGTCCTTCTCATTTTCCGTACACTGTACAAGAATTTCGCTGTCCTCTAGAGCCTTAATCAAAACTTCCTTACCCTTGGAAAGGTGTACCGCATAAAGGGACTCTTCTGTAAAGCACATCCTTTCTGACTTCCTTCTTTCTGTTCCTTCATAGGCAAAACAGATTCTTCCGGAAAGCAGTACAACGAAACTCTTCCTTTCCTTGGAAAAAAGTGTCTCCTCTCCCTTTTTCATCCGATATACCGGATGTCCATCAGCATATCCCGGTATTCATTTTCATAGGTGCAAAGAATCTGTTCGCCTTCTGCACTGAACTCCCGGATATCCAAATACTTTCTCTCCATATTCCCTGACTTTTTCTTTAGTACTTTCTAGCCTCTTCTCTGTGACGAATCACTTCTTCGTAAAGCTTCCTTCACGGATTCCTTCTTGAAACTGCTGCCATTCCCACATCCCACCAGGCTTCATAGCCGTTGGTCATGGTCTTTGGAATGACCTTCAAGTCAAAGAGACAAGTTCTATCCTGCTTCTCGCATCCTCTAGGGCTCTCTTCAATTCCTGAACAGTCTTACACAGTACTAGGTCTTTAAGCCGTAGCCCTCTCCCACCTTGAGCATAATCTACAAGAATCACGCTCTCCTCAGGCTTCTGTCCTATGGTATAACGGAACTCTGTGGCGATACGCCTACGCCATGAGTCATCTCCAGGTTGTTGATACAACCGAAGCCGCAGTTGTCGAAGACAAGGATGTTTACCTTCTTCTTTTCCTGCACGATGGTCATAATCTCGAGTGAAGCATCTGGAAGGAACCGTCTCCCACCACTGCATAGCTTCCTTCTCCGGCTCTGCCATCTTTACCCCAAGGGTTGCTACTACTTCGTAGCCCATGCAGGAGTAGCCGTACTCTGCGTGATAAGCGTGCCAGAGAATCTGTTGTCCACAGTCTCTGCATGACAGCTGGGAAGGGATCCTCCGGCAGTGATTACGATACCGTCTGCAGGCATCTTTCTCCGAAGGCGGCGATTGCTGCGGTCTGGGTAAGGTAGCCCTAGTGTCTTTTCCCACAAACTCCGGAATGGTTCTTGGGTCCTTTCCTCGATCAAAGGCTCGAAGCCCTCTTCCTTATAGGCATATTCTGCCAAACGCTTATATTCCTTATCCCATTCCGCCTTACAGCTTTCGATTTCTCCCTGTATAGCGGAACGATAATTCTTTTCTCTTAATGCCTTTGCCAGCTCTTCTAAAGTAGCCTTGCATCTCCCACCGCCTTGATAGCATCCATCTTATAGGCATGGTAGCTGTTGTTGTTAATGGTAAGAACATGTACCCCTCTTCTCTGAAGAGCCACTTGAGCGGTGGTAAGTCGGATAGGCGAGAACCGATAGCCAGCACCGTATCCGCTTTTCTTTAGTAATACGGTTTGCCGCCAGGTTCCGGTAACACCGATTCCTCCTAAGCAGTGAGATCAGAGGACTTACAAGCACTCTTTCGGCTATGTGTCTCCGAAAGGAATATTGAATTCACTTACAGAAGGCTCACAGCCTCCCCGGCTTCACTGTATTTTTACTCCTCCACCCACAACGATTAAGAGGTTCTTGCCTTAGAAAGCGCATCTGCCAAATCCTGCCTCTTCCTTTGCCGCAGATACTCTGCTGATTCTGTGTACTCTCTTTGGAAGAAATACTCCGGATAATCGTAGACTCTCCTTCCACATCCTGGCAAAGTCCGATAGCCACTGCTCCGCACTCGGAACGATCGGTAAGGACTCTCATGGCCTGAATCAAAGGCGGACATAATCATTTTCCGGTCTGGTAATTCTGTCCCAGTACTTTTGCAAAGTGGCTAAAACGCATCATTGGTGGTTACTGCAAGACTGTTAAGATTCTCCAGCTGCTGTAAAACCGGATCCGGCTGTCTGGAAGCGAAGGTATCCGCCGGGAAAAAGTAACAATGGAATATTGTTCACTGTTGCTGCTAGCTGCTGCCACCAGCATATTTGCAGAACCGGGGATCTACTGGAAGGAAGCACAGGGAATAATTTTTCTCCGATTATGCTGCTTAGTAAAGGCGATAGCCGCATGGCACATTCCCTGCCTCATTTCTTCCCTGCATTGACATGGAGCTTCCGGGATTCTCGTCCAAAGCCTGACCGATTCCTAAAGGCAATTCCATGACTGAAGATGGTGAAAAGCCCTCTACAAACTTGTCTCTTTTTCCGTCAAACACACATACTGCTGATCCAAAACTTTACAATGGCTTGAGCCACAGTTAAACGAATTGTCTTCTCATTTTCCACTCCTATACTCTGGCAATCATCTCTCCGTACTGTTCTTTTTCTTCCTTAATGAAGGCCTGAAGCTCTTCTGTTGTGAGGAAGATCCACGGAACAGTTGTTGGAGCGAACCATCATTGCCGCCTCTGCAGAACCATTTTCCAAACAAACAATCATCTCTTCTCCTTTAAATAAAGAAGATAAAAATGCTGCATTGTAGCCATCTCCACCGCCGAAGCCCTTTCTAGGCCTCTACCGGGAATGAAAAGCTTAATGCTGTAAAGTCTTCCGTCCTTGGTATAGGCTGTGGAGCCCTTCATACCATGCTTGATAACCAAAATCGTGGCGTTTTTAGAGAACCAGTACTTTGCGCTCTCCTCATCGCTCATACCCTTTTGGATGAACTGCTCTGTTAAATCAAATTCCTCTCTGGAGCCGATAATCAAATCCGCTTCCTTCGCCACCTGTGCGTAGTAGATGCCGATTTCATCCTGATTCTTCCAGTTGTAGGCACGGTAGTCGATATCGAAAATGAGCTTTACGCCATTTTTCTTTGCCAGCATCACAGCCTTTAAGGCTGCCTCTCTGGAGGGACTCTCCGCCAGTGCAGTTCCGGAAATCAAAATCGCCTTTGCTTTCTTGATATATTCCTCATCGATATGCTCTACAGAAAGGGATAAATCCGCCGCCTGATTTCTATACATCAGTATGGAGCTCCGACTTGGAACGCATCTCCGTGAAGGTGAGTCCAAGCTTCTCTCCCTGCCGCCCTGAGCAATGTGACTGGTATCCACCCTTTTTCAGAAAGGAAGTTAATCACAAAAGTCTCCAAACTGGTCATCGGATACGCAGGAGAAAATCCGCCTTTAGGCTATGCTTCTGTACACGCAACGCGGAGTTTGCAGGACTGCCTCCAACAAACATTTCAAAGAAAATGCACCTTCTCCAAGGGCTTAAACTCTTCCTTTCACTTCTGGAATAAGCCGGATTGAAATCAATGGCTACTCTTCCTAAAAAGATAATATCCAGTTCCTTACTCTCGATCTAATGAAAAAGAGTTCCATTTTTCTCCTCCGCAAATCCTATTCTTTTCCTGCAAACACCAGAATATGATGTTTTTGCCGTCTTTTTCTACTTCTTCAACCGCTCTTTTACTCATCTTATAGAAGTCTCCCTTGGGATTCTCCTCACAATACTCTTTATAGCCCTTACCACTGCCGCAGCCAGTGCTGTTGCAGTATGTTGATTTTCTGAATGCCCAGGTGACTGGCTCTTTTGAAGTCTTCATCGGAAATCCCTGAACCTCCGTGAAGTACCAAAATTGTTCCAGTAAAGTACTGATGAATTTCTTCCAAAATATCGAATCGAAGCTTGGTTCTCCGTCATAATTGCCGTGCTTTGTTTCCAATGGCAATGGCTAAAGCTGTAACGCCCGTCTCTTGACAAAAGCGAAGGGCATCTTCCTTCTTGGTATAGGCCTACACCGTGATCCACACCGCCGCCTTCTCCCTTTCCCCTACCAGTCCAAGCTCCGCTTCCACATCCGCGTCATAGCTTTTTCGCCATTTCGATTACTTTCTTTGTGTTGGCGGATATTTTCCTCAATCGGAAGGAGAACCGTCATACATGACGGAGGTAAATCCCATCTGAAGAGCCTTCTCAATGGTTTCAAAGGTCAAACCATGATCCAAATGTACCGCAACATCTATAGAAGAATTCTTCGCCGCCGAAAGCATCATGGATCCCATCAGTTCCAGGGAGCTGTTCCGAATCTCGCCTCCGCCAGCTGCAAAATCACCGGAATCTTCAGTTCCTCAACAGCCGCCATCACGCCCATCAGACTTTCCATGCTATAAACGCTCAGGAGGCCAGGGCTCTGCCCTTCTCTTTTCTTGCATTTTTCCAGCAACTTACTCATCTTTACCAGTGGCATTTTACTTTCTTCCCCTTAACTACCCAAGACTTCCTCACTAATTATGAAAAATATTATCAATTCATTGCTTTTTGTGTCACTACAATTTGCAAAATTATAGTTAATTTCACCCTATTTATGGGTAAGTTTTTGTAAAATTCAACAGATAAGCTTTGGGGATTTCATAAAATTTATAAGTTAACATAAAAGGAACTTACTCATCCTGTTTTTAAGTAAAAGCAGAATGAAAAGTCCCCTTTGGATAACGTCTACTATTAATAAAAGAAGCTTTCACATGAGTCCCCAGCATCTCCACATAAAGTCCTCCGGTGGACAGGTATCTGTAATCAGACAGTCAAAAGTCCTGAAAATCTCCAAAGGTATAAAGAGCTGTTTTCCCGAACTTTCGAATGATCCACCATCAGATTCTTGATTCTGGAGCGTTCCAAAACTTCTAATGTTGTATTCATATGCGGAGGCGTTTGTCATACCCTTCTGCAAAGATACTCGGTAGCAGCCATAAAAGGCACTGGATCGATATTGTAAATCGCAGCTGTTCCACCGTTTCCAATCCCCACAAAGGACATGGTCTCCCGTCTAAGCTTCCCTGGCAGCATCAGGAGCTGTAGCTTAGGGATAATCCTTCGCCATATAGGCTGCTCTCAAGCTGTTGGTGATAATCATGCAGGAAACATGACCAATGTACTTACCAGATTCACACAGGGAGCTTCCGGTATCGATAAAGATGGTATCTCCCTCCTTCACCAGTTCCCCGGTACCGATTTACAAATCTTTTCTTTCTCTTCCTTATGGCTATATTTCTTTCGGAAAAATGCGGACAGCTCCACCTGTTTTCCCAGCATTTTCCTTAGCCTTTACTCCGCCATAAACCTTTTTATATTTCCTCTTAATAATCTCTTCAATGTCTCTTCGTACTGTATTTTTGGAAATCTGGTATTTTTCGCAAAGTTCGTCTAAGCTGCTGTCCTTCTGCGACAAAATATATTCTTCCATATCATCCAAACGTTTATCCCTCATGCTTTTTCCTCCATCTCGACCTTTCTCTCCTTCATTTTCTTTTAATTATACATCCTATTTACTTTTTCATGCATTTTGGTAAATTTCAAGTTACTCCTTGACATATACCATAGATATGCTAACATTATACTCAACATTTACCCATTTTTCAAGAATGTTTACAAAGGAGGAGTAACATGGGAGTAAAAAGAATGAACTATTGCATCAACGGTGAGTGGGTTCCCTCTAAGACGGATAAATATATGCCTATTACGGATTCCAGCACCGGAGAAGTAATTGCTGAGGTACCAAGCTGTACTAAGGAAGAGGTTTTGGCTGCGATTGCGTCTGCCCAGGAAGCTTTTCCTGCTTGGAGCGCAATGTCTATTTCCAAGAGAACCCAGTATATGTTTACCTGGAGAGATATTCTGATTAAGCATAAGGAAGAGCTGTCTCAGCTTTGTGCTAAGGAGCTTGGAAAGACCATCGGTGAGGCAAGAGGAGATGTACAGAAGGCTATCGAGCCTACAGAGCTGGCTTGCGCTATCCCTGACCTTCTGCAGGGTGAAACCTCTATGAATGTAACCACCGGTTACGACACCGCTACTTATAAAGCACCTCTTGGCGTAGTTGCCGGCATTGTTCCCTATGAACTTCCCTGCTATGATTCCTTGGGGTTGGATGGTTCCTGTGGTTATCGCTACCGGAAACACCGTTGTATTGAATACAACAGCCAGACTCCTCTTACTTCCATGAGAATTTTGAGCTTTTCTATGAAGAGCACATTTCCCAAAGGGTGTTGTAAACTTAGTAACCTGCGGAAGACAAGAAGCGGATATCCTTTTAAAGGATGAGCGCATTAAGGCAGTTACTTTCGTAGGAACCACCAAGGTTGGTAAAGAATATTCCGTTGCAGCCGCTCACGGAAAAGCGTGTTCAGTCTCAGACAGAAGCGAAGAACCATGCTCTTCTCTTAGAGGATGCTGATTTGGAGAGTGCAACCAATGCCATTATCAACTCTACCTACGGATGCGCAGGAATGCGTTGTATGGCTCTTCCCGTAATCGTTGTTCAGGACAGCATTGCCGATAAGTTTGTTGCTCTCTTAAAGGAGAAGGCACAGGCTATGAAGATCGGTGCCGCTTATGATGAGGATACCAAGTTAGGACCTGTTGTTTCCGCAAAGCATAAGGAAAGCGTATTAAACTGGATTCAGAAGGGTATTGATGAAGGTGCTGAGCTTGTATTAGACGGTAGAGATGTTAAGGTTCCGGGCTTAGAGAACGGATTCTTCGTAGGCCCAACTATCTTCGACCATGTTACTAAGGATATGAGCATCGGTGACTGCGAAATCTTTGGACCGGGTTACTTGTATCAAGAGAGTAAAGAACTATGAAGAGGGTATCGCTATCATGAATGCAAACCCCTTCGCTAACGGTTCTGCAATCTTCACCCAGAGCGGCTACTATGCAAGACGTTTCGCTATGGAGACTGATGGAGGAATGGTAGGAATCAATGTAGGAATTCCTGTTCCAACAGCTTACTTCCCATTCTCCGGAAACAAGGATTCCTTCTTTGGAGACCTTCACGTTCTTGGAAGAGACGGCGTTCGCTTCTTCACCAGAGCAAAGACCGTTACCACACACTGGTTTGATGAGAGTCCGCTCACAGAAAAGTAGGAACATGGGAAGGAAGTACTGATGTTTAATCCGGATTCGGAATTGAACAGCCTTATTCGCCTATATGATTATAAACAGCAAAGGAGCGGTGGATATTCCACTGCTCCTTTTTCTATTAAATATTTGGCTGAAGTGAGATACATGGGTTTTCTACGCAGTACAGGTCTGAAAATGGGAGAAAAAGTTTTCTACGCAGTATAGGGTCTGGAATGGGGCACGCTCTCGCTAGCCTCGCCACTAAGGGATACTAAGCGAAAAACTTTCCCTACAGTCGTTTTTCGCAAGTACCCACGGGCTCAGACTACACCCCTTTTCAGACCTATACTGCCAGAAAACCATCCCATATCTTCATGTTATGCAAGCTTTTTGTGTGACACAAAAGAGTTTGTATACTAATTAAGCTTTTGTATGCATAATAATAGGTCTCAAAACTCGGGGCAATCTGAGCCTGCCCCGGTTTTAGACCCTATAATGTAGAAAAACTATTTTTTGATTTTTACAGCACCTCCAGAATCCGCTCCACCATGGATTCTCTGTCCATGTGACGTTCTTTTCATTAGGGCTTTCCAGATCGTATTCATCATAAAATTCTTTTTCCAATCCTAAGCTTAGTACCTTCATTGGCTTTAGGCTATAGAAGGAAGCAATTTTCTCTGCAAAAGCCTCCGGACAAAAATTCCGTCCTCCAAGACCACCACAAGCTCATGGTCTTTTTCCAGATTTTCAAGATATGCTTTATCCAAATGAGATGAGAATGCAGGGGTTAATTAAAAGTTGGCTTGACGCCGGTCTTTTTCTCGAGGTTTTTCGCCCTTCTCTTCCTTCTTCATACAAGGAGCCTGTGGCAAAATGGCGACCTTCTGCCTCTTTGGATTTCTGATAGGAAACAGGAAGAAGCTCTTCTTTACCGGCGCTTCGTCCTCCAGCACATTTTCCTTCCGGCGCAAAAATCAGTACCGGATGCTCCTGCTGTTCTAAAGCCCAATCCAGTAAAGAGAAATATTCTCCTTTAAAGAGTCACCAAGATCAAAAGGTTCGGGATGGAATTGGGTCATGGCTAAAAGATACAGTCCAAAAGGTGGGTTTTTATCCCGCATGCCTAAAATAGAGGCGCTGTTTACCACCATGGTGATGGGAAGGGAATTGATGGTCTGCATCGTGGGAGATCTGATCATAGGCTCTTGCAGGTATGCAGCGGATGTGAAAAATACAGCTTTGCTCCATTTTTGCGGCACCGCATGCAGGAGTTACTCCTGTCTGCTCCGAATCCCCACATCCACAAACTGCTTTCCCGCCTCTTTTCTTTGCTTTTCTGCATGAAATCCCATGCCACCGGGCACTCCTGCGGTAATGTCAAAACCGCTGGATCCTCTTCATTTTCGCCAGCAAAAATTCTGCTGTAAGTTCTCCGATATCCTCCCGGAAAATCGTATTCTTCTGGTTTTTCCCGTTTCCAAATGGAAGGGCAGATGCCGGTGCCAGCTTTCCTTATCCTGCTCCGCAAACTTAAGTCCCTTTACCCTTTGCGGTATGAATGTGAAGCACCACCGGCTTTTTCAGTAGCTTTTTCGCCTTTTTCCAAGGCTTTTACCAGAGACTCCACTCATTTCCCTGCTCCTCATAGAGATATTCCAGCCTCTAGCCGGAACAGATTGTCCTCAGCCTGACCATTGCTTTCCCTAAGGCGCTTCAAACCCTTTATACATGCCTCCGTGATTTTCCCGCAATGGACATTTCGTTATCATTTAAAATGATGAGAGCTGGCTCTCCTGCTCCCCCGCAATGCTCAATCCTTCCAACGCCATTCCGCCGGAAAGGGAACCGTCTCCAATCACCGCCACCACCTTTTCCGTTCCGGAAAGTAAGTCTCTGGCTTTGCAAGCCCCTATAGCCAAGTCAATGGAAGTGGAGGTGTGTCCGATGGAAAACAAATCATAGGGGGCTTTCCTTGACGGATCGGTACAGGGAATTTCCACCTCATCATAGGAAGACTCCTCCATATATGCCTTTTTCTGCCTGTCAGCATCTGTGGGGATAGGTCTGATGAGAAACGTCAAAGACTATCTTATCCTTCGGAGTATTAAAAACTCTGTGCAGTGCAATAGTCGCCTCCACAAAACCCTAAGTCCGGTCCCACATGTCCCATGTGTTTACTGGCTCTTTCAATCAGAAAATTCCGCATTTCCCCTGCCAGGGTATTCAAGTCTCCCATGGAGCAATGCTTTAAATCCTCCGGGCTGATTCTTTCTAAAACCATAACGCCACCTCTCCCTTTCTACTTTCTACTCTCTCCCTACTTTTTACTATCTCCCACTCTCTCCTGCACAATTCCGCGAAACGTCTCATCAAAGGAGGCAGGAAATATACAGTTTAAAGAACTACTTCTTGCAATATAGAAGCGGTATTTTTCCTGTTATATTTCCTACTTCCTTTTATCCTGTAGGCTTCGTCGGCGAAAAGCGAGGAAGAAAGGTAACGGTCTCCGGAATCCGGAAGAATGATAACAATGTTCTTTCCTTTTTGCCTCAGGGCGCTTGCAATCTGGATAGCCGCGTGTACAGCTGCTCCGGAGGAAATTCCGGTCAGGACGCCTTCTTCTCTTCCGATACGTCTTCCTGTCGCAAAAAGCATCCGCATTGGAAACAGTAATGATTTCATCGCAGATCTTCGTGTCTAAGGTGTCAGGGAACAAAAACCTGCTCGATTCCTGAATCTTATGGGGTCCGGAGCCTTTCCGGAAAGCACTGCAGAATCCTCAGGCTCTACCGCGATTACCTTTGCAGCGGGGTTCTTTTTCCTTCAAATATCTGCCGATTCCGGTAATGGTTCCTCCGGTTCCGATTCCGGAAACCAGATAATCCACCTTGCCGTCAGTATCCTCCCAGATTTCCGAATATGTGGTTTTCTCATGAGTCTTAGGATTCGCCTGGTTTTCAAACTGAGCGGGAATAAAGCTGTTAGAATTTCTTTCACAAGCTCCTCTGCCTTGGCAATGGCGCCCTTCATTCCTTTTGCTCCCTCAGTCAGCACCAGCTCTGCGCCATAAGCCTTCATCAGGGTTCTTCTCTCCACACTCATGGTATCGGGCATTACAATGATGATTCTATAGCCTCGGCTTGCCGCCACTGAGGATAAACCGATTCCTGTATTTCCTGAGTGGGCTCAATAATTACAGAGCCGGGCTTTAAAAGACCTCTTTCCTCTGCATCCAAAATCATCCCTTGGCAATTCTATCCTTTACAGAGCCTGCCGGGTTAAAAATACTCCAGCTTTGCCAAAAGCGTTGCTTCCAAGTCATCCTTTTTCTCGATATGGCTAAGCTCCAAAATCGGAGTACGTCCAATCAGTTCTTCCGCTGCATTATAAATCTTTCCCATACCATTCTCCTTTTCTGCTCTGTACATTCTCTATTCTGTACATTTTATGCTCTGAAAATCTTCTTCTCCAGCACTTACTCATACAAGGAATAAAAACTAAAAGTTTTCTTCGTGGAAAAAGTATAATCCATATAAACATACTAGTCAAGTATGTTTATATGGATATTATTCATAATATAGGATTACAATACATATGTTACATCACAACTAAATAATAAAACAGAAGCACCTGTCTTGTGTTAAAGTTAGATCACCACAAAATAACAAACATAAGGAGGGCTTCCGCTGTGGCTACTATAACACAAGATATGCGTTTTTAGACTATCGCTCATTCATTATTCTGAAAAAATATGGGGTATCAAAGGCTGCCATGAAGTATCGTGTTAATCGACAGTATATCTATCGCTGGCGTAACCGATATAACGGCTCTATTGATTCATTACGAAATCAATCCCGCCGCCCGCATCATCATCCTAACCAGCACACTTTAGAAGAGCTAAAGTTAATTGCTGATATGCGCCGAAGAAATCCCTATACAGGACTTGTTGTCTTCTGGGTAAAAGCTCATGCAAAAGAGGCTATAAACGCTCTATGGCAGGGCTTTATCGTATTCTTCGAAGGCAAGGAATTATGGCTGATAAACTTCCTAATCCCAAGTATGTTCCAAAGCCCTACGAGCAAATGCATTACCCCGGAGAGCGTATCCAAATCGATGTAAAATTTGTTCCTGCTGTATGCTTAGTGAATGAAGCAAAAGGGCAGAAATTCTATCAATACACTGCTATTGATGAGTTCTCTCGATGGCGATATGTAGAAGCTTTTGACGAGCACAGCACCTATTCTTCTGCTGTGTTTCTTGAGCATCTCATTAAAGCATTCCCTATGCCTATAGAGTGTGTACAAACAGATAATGGAGCAGAGTTCACTAAACGATTCACTTCCACTAAAGAAGAGAATCTAACGCTATTCCAAAAACGTCTAAAAGAACATGGAATTCGTCATAAGCAAATACGCCCATTTACTCCAAGACATAACGGTAAAGTGGAACGCAGTCACCGTAAAGACAATGAAAGATTCTATGCTTCACACACCTTCTATTCCTTTGAAGACTTTTCAAAACAATTACAGCTATACAATAGAAGGGATTACAATCTGTTTCTATGAGACCTTTAGGATGGAAATCTAGTACCATCCTAAAGGAATTTATTCAGTGGGGTGTAACATATGTTTGACAAACCTACAGTTTATATGGATTATTTGATTCATAATGGTATTGCCGGTAAAATGTGCGATGTCTCGTTTTTACAGAATATTTTCTAATTTTTGTAAAAGAGCTACAAAAACAGATGCGTTACTTTTTAAAAACTGTATGGGTGAAACAGAGGCAATCTGAGCCCGCCGGTACTTGCGAAAGTGAGCAAAGCGATACTTGAAGCTTAGTACCACTGCGTCGGCGAGGTTAGCGAGCGTGCCTCTGTTCAATACTATACGAGAGAGAACTCTGTTTGTAGTAGCTATTTAAATGACAAAGTCATTACCGACCAAATCCGGGGTAGCCAACTCCAGAAGTGTTTTTTCCCGGAAATACTCCTGAATCATCCGATCCAGTTCCTTCCATACCGGATAGGTTTTTACAAGCCCCAAGACTTCCTCTTCTTTTTCCAGATCGGAAACAGGGAGAAAAGAGATCCCTTCAAGGCGGTCAGGATTTCCAAAAGAGAATATTCCGCTACAGGCCTCTTCAGCTTATAGCCTCCTCCTTTTTCCCCATAAAAGGCAAAGCAAAAGCTCCCTTTTTACCAAAACCTTAACGATACTTTCTAAATATTTTTCGGAGATATCCTGCCTTGCCGCAATTTCCTTCAAGGGAATATAGCCCTGCCCGTTATGTTCTGCCAGGTCAACCATAAGCTGTAGGGCATACTGCCCCTTCGTGGAAATCAACATTTTTCTTAAACCTTTCTGTCTACATCTTCTTCAAATTCTCTTGCATAAGCAATTTTTCAAATTCGCTTCTCTAAGTAATTGTTTTTTCTAATACAAAGTACTTTCTTTTCTAAACCTCTTCCATAAGAAGCAGGAAGCTGTCGTACTCTCCTTTTCCTTCCGGAAGGGGAAGACCAACCTCCATCAAGGAAAATCCGCTATAGCTTCTCTCCAGGAGTCTTTCCACAAAGGCTTCATCTTGGAAGGAACCTCCCTGTAAGAGTAAGCGCAGGCGATATTTTCCTTCTCTCTTTAAGCCTTTGCAATAAAGGATTTCATTGGCTCCGTTAAAGTTCTTATCCCGCCATACCACGGAAAGGCTGGCCTTCTTTTTGTCCTGTGAAACAAAGGACCAGGCGGTAAAGCGTTTTCCGGATACTCTGTCTTCGGACTGCGGGGTATAGCCTCCTGTCTCTCCATAACCGCTGAGACGGTAATAGCTTCCCTCCTTCATCAAGGGTTCCAGCTCCTCCACAATGGCAATCTGCTTATGAATTTCCGCCCTGTCTTCTTCCCTGCAATCCTTGGGATCCAGTTCATAGCCGAAGCTTCCGCTCATAGCCACGATAGCTCTGGTATTCATAGGTACCACACGTCCGGTCTGGTGATTCGGCACCTGCGAAACATGGGCACCCATACATTGGATGGGATAAAGGAAGGAGGAACCGTATTGAATTTCCAATCTCTCAATAGCATCCGTATTGTCAGAAAGCCAAATCTGAGGGCGTGTAATAGAGCGCTCCCAGGTCGAAACGGCCGCCTCCACCGGAGCATCCCTCAATTAATACGTTGGGGAATGCCTCCTTTAAAGCCGGAAAGAAAAACGGTATAGTCCCCAGACAATAGCGGTGCAAAATCTTTCCTCTTCCTGAAATTCACCCCATGGGAATATACGTCCATAATGCTTCGGTTCATATCCATTTTAATGTAGGAAAGGGGCACGGAACGGAAGCAGGAAATCAGGCTTTCAATACTGCATCCACTACTTCCTTTCTGGAAAAATCCAGCACCAGCTGAGAACAGGAACGAATGGGAGACTCTCCGGGAATCTGCAAGGCATAGTCCGGATGGGCACGATAAAGGCACTGTCTTCATTGACCATTTCCGGCTCAATCCAAATGCCGAAATGCATGTCCTCTTCTTCCAGTCTGTGTCCAAGGCTTTCCAGACTCATCCCCAGCTTTTTCTTCATTGGTCACCCAGTCTCCCAGACTGGAGAAATCCGTATCTCTCTTTTCCGAACCAGCCGTCATCCATCACCAGCAGATTCATGCCCAGGGCTTTTCCTTCTCTTGCCAGTTCAATGATTTTTTTCTCCGGTAAAGTTAAAGTAGCAGGCCTCCCAGGAATTCAGCAAAAATCGGGAAAATAGGACAGGGAGATTTTCGCCGCAATATACTTCTTTACCATACTTTGCAACTGGTTGCTTAAAGCGCTAAGTCCATCTCCGAAGCTCAGAATCGCCTCCGGACTTTGCAGTTCTTCCCCTGCCTCCAACAAGTAGTGCATATTGTCATTTTGCATTCCCAGGGAAACTCTGGTTCCCCGATAGGAATCCCGCTCCACATCCAGATGGAAGGAGCTGCTGTACAAAAGAGCAAAGCCATAGCAATCTCCGCTATGCTCCGTGGTGTTTCTTCCCGCTAAAAATGCCGAAGGATTTTTCCTGATGGTGCTGCTTCCTCTCATGGACGCAATATGCTTTACGCCCTGCTGTAAGGGTTCTCTACAGTAGAGACGCTCCATCCCGTACCTTCCGGAAAAAAATGAATCAGATCATAATCTCCATAGGAAAAAGTCCAGGAGAGGGAATCCAGACGCTCCACAAAAAGAGCCTCCTCGAAATATTTTTGATTCTGGCATTTCTGGCAATCACATCCTCATCCGGGATAGAGAATGTAATCCAGTTCCAGCTCCACTCTCTTTCTTTCTTCTTTTAGAAAAATGCGAAGGGTTTCATTCCTCTACCGCCTTGGCATGGGGAAGTCCCTCAGATGGGATCTACCCGGAAAAATCTCTACCCGGTCAACGCGCAGATCCAAAATCCCTTCCCCGTCAGATCCGGAAATACTACACGCCGGAATACGATAATCTCCATTTCCAAAGGAAGAATACTCCTGGGCCAAGGTATCCATGGAGTAGGTTCTGTCTGCATTGGCATCATAGGGATTACCGGAAAATCCTCTGTCCTTATACTGGAAGAGGTAGGAAAAATCCCCTTCTCCCTTTTTGCCGTAATAATAATGCAAAAAGATGCCCATAGGGACCAATGCCCATCTGGTAGCTGGTGTTTCTACTATGTAAACTAATGAGCCCCTTTTTCCTTGTCGTAAACGATTGCCATACTGCACTCCCCTTTCTTTTAGAAAAAATCCTTTTCTCTTCTCCGTCTCTTTACTTCTTTTCGAAGAAAGGCAAAAGCATTCCTTCTCTCCTTTATCCTTTAAAAGCAACAGCAATTCTTCCAGTTCTTTTTGTCCGTTCATGAATCAAGGAGAATCCTTCATGAGGCTTATAGTAAATGTAAGCACTGTCATCCCTGTATTTTTCCCCTTGATAATTCTTCGATGCGGCCACTCTGTCACAAAACATCTCCGCCACATAACGATAAGGCATAGGACAGCCTATCATACGATTAGGGTCTTGTAAATCATAGTCACACCAATATTCAAAATGATGCTTGTTTCTTCCCTTATGATGCAACCAAGCCGTGGAGGTTCCCGTTTCAATCCGCTCTACGCCGTTGGGACTTTTATAGCCCTTATAAAAACGAATACCCACCCTGAATTCCGTCCAACTGTACTTGGACAGGGTCATGGAGCAAGCCCTGCTTATACAGCCCAATGGAAAAGCAGTAGCGCATCACCAAAATCTTATGCTTTGTAATGGTTTTAAAATGTCCGATGGCATTTTTCCAAAAATGAAATCCTTCCATCTGTAACTCCTCTTCTATACTATCCTTCTTCCTGCATAAGGCAAGGATATTTTTTCTCCAGATATTTCCATAAACGAAAACTGGGGTAGCCGTACACAAAGCCGTAGGCAATAAAAAGATAAAAAGGATTGCTCCTCCCACATCTAAAAATAGAGTGTTGCTTTAGCACCAGTGTTGCCATACAAATCAAAAAGACACAAAAGAAAAAGAGCCCCAAACCACCGATTTTTCCATAGTGCAGCCTCCGGATATCCTTACTTTTCATAATCGCCACATGCATACAGATGGAATTGTAGGCATGAATACTGGGAAAAAACATTGGTGGGGGTGTCCACACGATACAAAGCCGGCTACCATGTCTTGGAAAAATATTCTTATCGCTGATATAAGGCGGACGTAAAATCCGTTCCGTTGGGATAGATTTCACAAATCAAGAGGCTAAAAATCATCCCGATAAAAAGATACAAACAAACCTTATAAAAAGTCCTCTTTATTGGTAAAAAGAAAATATAGAATTCCCAGAAAAATATAGAAACCACATAAAATAGGGCACGATGAAATACTCGCAAAGGGAATCATTTCATCGATCTTCGTATGCATTATGTGATATCCGGTAGCCACCGTCACTCTGGACTCGATGGACTTAAACCAAAGGGGATAGATAATGCCGATCCAAAGGACATTAGCATAGCTGTATTTATGATAAAATCGAAGAAATTTCTGCCAAAGATCTTTCATGCTCTTCCTTTCTCCGGAATAAGGCAATTTCCTTGTTAAGAACAAAAAAATCGAAACGTCCCTTTTACGGAAATCGTTTCGATTTATCGTAGCGAGAGGGGGACTTGAACCCTCGACACCACGGGTATGAACCGTGTGCTCTAGCCAGCTGAGCTATCTCGCCTTAGAAAAAAATGTCCGACCCAGGCTGCGCATAATACGCAGACCGGACCGAATACTGGGGCCTACAGGGCTCGAACCTGTGACCCTCTGCTTGTAAGGCAGATGCTCTCCCAGCTGAGCTAAGACCCCATGTCGCGTTTTTTGCGACCTGTTCATATTACTAAATACAAAGCCCTTTGTCAATAATAAAATCTTTCTAAAGGAAAAAAATTTTTTTCTATGCAAATGACCCTGAAAATTTTGCGAAAAATTCACGAAAGAGTTTTGCAAATAGTTCGCTGATATTTTTGCAAAAGCTCTCCTTTAGGATGCCAGCGTTTTCAAATACTCCTCCACAAAAGCCTTATACTTAGGAACCTGGGCTCCCACAATAGGCTTTCCTACAATCTTACCTTCCTTATTAATAAAGAAAGTGGTGGGAACACCAACTACACCGGAGAGTAATTCCGCAAAATCATTGTTGGGGATAATATTGGTAAAGTGCGCATTGGTCTTATCCAAGATGGTATTTGCAAGCTCAATATGATCCGCATCCTCTTTTCCGGCCACATCAGCCACCAGGCCGATAATCTGTACATTATCCGGAAGACTTCTCTGCCACTCTCCAAGCTCCGGCATCTCTTGAATACAAGGTCCGCAGAAGGTTCCCCATACATTCAGAACGGTTAAATCCTTCTCCCCGAAGATAGAGCTGTCCACAGACTCCAAAGCTAAATTCTCCGTGGTAAATTCCAAACTCTTATCGGATACGGAAAAATTGCTTGCCTTCTGCTCTACCGCCGCTTCACTTGCTTTCTCGGATGCTTTCTCCGCAGCCTTTTCTGTAGCCTTCTCTGTTGTTACTTCTGTCTCTACAGAAGCCTTGGTTTCTGTCTTTCCGCTATTGCCGCAAGCCGCAAGAGCCAAACTGCTTAAAATCGCCAAAGCAAGAACTAAATTTTTCCGTTTCATAATCTCTCCTTTTGTTGAAAAATGATAATTCCTTGCAAGAATAGCATATTTCCTTTATAAATCCCAGTATTTCTCTAGAAGATTAAAATCTTTTATTTTCTTTCTTCTTCCTTTAGATTTCCTTCGTTTTTTTGACAGAATTCAGGAAAAGTAAAAACAGCCCTTCTTCTCTTAAAAGCTTCAGTACTTCCTCCTGACACTGCTCCACAGTCTTCCCTTCACAGAAAGCACCGCATCGGCACAGAGCCTGATAACGACTTTCCCGCTCTTCCATAATCTTTTCTATAGAATGAAGATCCAGCTTGTTTTTGTAATACCGGTCGATTCTCCGCTTCCTTTTCCAGTCTTTCCAGTACCGCCTTGGGAGAAAAGCTGCAGATAAACAGTAAAAGCAATGCTCCTGTAAAAAGCTTACGATTTTTCCTCCTGAGTACAATTCCACCTCCCGGAGATAGAATCATTTCCGCCTGTCCCTCATAGAGATTTTCTCTTCCTCTCTTATCGGAGAAACTGCAGGAAAAATCCTCCTGCAAGTCTTGTGACAGCTTATTTTTCCTCCATCAGCACTTCCCTGTAAAAGTCTTGTTTCTCTCTCCGAAAACGTTCTTCCCATACTGTTTAAAAATACTGGGAAATCCGCATGGAAAAAGCTTTCTTCCAGTCTTCTGTCCAGCTCCACCAAAGGAAGGAAAGTTTTGGAAAAGCATCTCCCCTAAGGTTGTTTTTCCGCTTCCCATAAAAACCGATCAGAGCAATGTTTTTTTCTTCCCTCCATTTTTCGCTAAAAGCTTCATATATTCTTCTATAGCGAACTGGCCCGGGGAGCGAGGCGGAAAAAGCCTGCACAAAAGCTGTGTTTGGAGCCGGAAAGACTTCCCAACACCCAGGGAGCTCTTTCCCATTTCCCCCATAGACATACAGATTAAGTTTCTTTCCGGATGCTTATCCTTCCATTCCCGGGAGGCCAGCATAAGATTCAAAACATCCGCTTCCTGTCTTGGCATACAGGCCAGTTTCACCGTGTCCGTTCCATAGGAGGCCAGAGCGCTGAGAATCTCTCTACATTCTCCCCGGCCGGGTGTCTTTTGAAAATCATGGTAGGAGGCAATGCATTTTCCTCCCAGCTGCAAAATCATGGCGTGGCAGTCTAAAAAAGCCTGCCGTCCTTTGCCGTCCAGCTCCACCTCTAAATCGATATAATCCGGATAGCCGCTTTCCATGGCCATCATATTCAGTTGAAAATAAGATTTATCATAGGGAAAGAAACCACCCTGACGCTCTGTACGAATGGTGAAAAATCAGCTTCTTGTCTCCTAAAATTCTCCAAGCTCTCCCAGAAAGTTTCCTAACTTCTCCTCACGCTTTTTCAGACAGTCATAGCGAATTTCCACCCCGCAAAGAAACGGATACAGGGGATGCAGGGCTAATGCCTTGGCATCCCTTAGAAAATCCTTTTCAGAATCCCCTGTTAAAGGTACAATCATTCCCATTTTCCCTCTTCTCCTTTTCCGCTGTGAACGTCCCATATCTGTATTTTTCTGTGTCTATGCTTCTTTGTATGTACGCTTTTTTGTATGGAAACTTTTCCCCTTCAGCTATACTACTGCAGTAATTTCTTCTTGAAAAAGAGCATGATTTCTCTGATAAGCTAAAAGAAAGGGTTTTTCCAAAATTCTTTTAAGAAGAATATGAAAATACTTTTTCCTTCCCCATAGGCTTTTACCAGTACAGTAGGTACTTCCGCACGATTTCCTCCCAAGATATCCGTAAACAGCTGATCGCCGAAAAAGAGAGCCTGCCCCTTTTCTATCCCAAACTGCTCCACTGCCTGTAAATACGCCTTTGCTTTAGGCTTTCCCGCATTAGGGAATAACCAAATCCACATGAACCCTGTCTTGAAATGCCCCCACTCTTTCTACTCCATTGTTGGAAAGCACCGCGGTTTTTTTAAAACCAGCAGCCTGCATCCGATGAAACAGGGCGACCGTTTCTTCTCTGGCAGGCTCATCATGCAGCACCAAAAGTATTATCAATGTCAAAAAGCAATGCTCGATAGCCCTTTTGATACAGCTTTTTCAAAGTCTAAGGTGTAGATGGAAGAAATGGAAAAAAACAGGGAAATAGTGCAAATGTCTTATTTTTCAAGTTCTTTTCCCTCCGTCTTTAAGCCTCCTCAGAAGCTTTCCGATTTCCTCCATAAAAGGTGTTGATATCTTTTAAATTCTCTGTAGACAGAGAGCAAAAACGCACATAGGCCACCTGATCCAGGTTTTTCAGCCTTTCCATCACCATTTCCCCGATGGTATCGGTGCTGACCTCCTTACTCTCCTGATGAAAAAAATTACACTTTCAATCTCATCCACCAAGGCGGAGATTTGCTTAGGGAGAAATGGGGCGCTTATGGCAGGAACGAAGAATTCCCCCTTCCAGCTTGGAACGGTCATAGGGCACACGACTTTCGTCCTTTTTCACCACCATAAAGGGAAGGGTTTCCGTCTTCTCAAAAGGTGGTAAAACGCTTTCCGCAAACCTCACATTGTCTTCTTCTGCGGATGGCCGTATTATCATCAGCCGGACGGGAGTCAATGACTCAGGGTATCCTCCGCGTTACAAAAGGGCACTTCATACTTCCTCCTTATTCCTCATAGTCGGTATACTGTCTTCTGGCTTCTTCAAAACTCATTTTATGATTGGGATCCTGCTTGCTTTCCCCATCGGCTTCAGCTTGCTTTCCCCATCGCTTTCAGGCTTATTTTCCTCATCGCTTTCAGGCTTATTTTTCCTCATCGCTTTCAGGCTTATTTTCGATGGCAGTCTCCTGCTTCACCTCTGTGGCTTCCGTTCCTGCGGCGCAGTATCTTGCTCCACCCGCCGGCTTCCATTCCTTCCCCGGCAGTCTCAACGCTCAATCAAGTTTCGCTCTTCCTGGTCCTCGAAATTACCACAGAAAAAGCCTCCTTCGTTTTTCATTAGGCTGTTTTTGTAAGCTCCTTCGACTATTGCGGAATGTTCTGTAGAAGCTCCTTCGACTATTGCGGGCTGTTTTGTAGAAGCTCCTTCGACTATTGCGGACTGTTCTGTAGAAGCTCCTTCGACTGTTGCGGACTGTTCTGTAGGAGCTCCTTCGGCTGTTGCGGACTGTTCTGTGGAGCTGCTTCAACCGTTGAGGACTGCTGTTCGGAAACCGCAGGTTCTTCATTTCTCTGATAGATGTCTCTGTTCGTAGCGCTTATCGTTGAAAAAGTCCCCGCACCCTTACGATAAACCAAAGCCTGCACAAAGCCCAAGTAAGGAATCAGATAAATGGATAAATACAAAAACAACACAAAAAAATGGGGTAAAGCCGGAGATTTTTAGAATAAAGGACCACATTACCGCAATAAATCCGGCAACGGAAGTTACCAAAGAAAAATACAGAATTTGACGGAAATAAGAGAACTTCTGGCCCTTCATTACCGCAACACTTTTTCATATTCTGCCAAAAGGCTATTTCCCTCTCCATCCCAGACGGTAAAGAAGGTCATATCGAAAGAAAAGGGAGAAGAAGATTAAAACCACTAAAGCTTACTCCGTAATAAGACCAGTAAATGAGTCCTTCTCCCAGAAGTAATCTATCACTTCCTGCCCTAAGGAAATCACCGTAGAAAAGAAAAAAGCCAAGATACTAAAAGCCCAGCATTCTTCCCAAGAGGGGAAGGAATTGGGATGAAAAGCCGTAAAAAAATCATAGCAGCATTCACCTTCTTTTTCTCCCTGGACATCTCCAGCAACATTTTTCGAAAAGAGAATCCCAATACAATAAAGTAAAAAAATACACAAAAACATATAAAAGCAAAAAGGATTCCCGTAAAGGCTTAGACCGATTCCTCTCCTTAGCTCTCCCAAAGAAAAAAATCTCCGGTAAAGAGGATGAAAAGGGTTAAGGAGAAGAAAAAGAGCATGGTCAAAAGAACGAAGCCCAATAATCCTGCTATATAGGAAAGAAAAATCGTAAACCAATTTTCCCTCCAAAATTTTCTTGCCACCCTTCTCATGTCTTTATTTTTCATATACAAAAATCCCTTCTGGTAATCAAAATGGGACTATGAAAAAGGGAAGTCGGGATTCCCCTTTCCGCTTTTCACAGTCCCATGTTCACTGTTTTTTTATTGAATAGGTACTACTCCGCCATCATACTTCTTGTTGATAAAGTCCTGAATTTCCTTGGACTGTAATACTTCCACAAGAGTCTTTGCCCACTCTGCATCCTTATTCTTCTCTGCTACGGCAACGATGTTTGCGTAAGTCTGAGCGACCTCGGAATCAGCCTTCTCCACAACTAAAAGCATCAGATGGCTTAAGGTTTGCCTGAAGTGCAAAGTTTCCCGTTCATACAAGCAAAGTCTACGGAATCCAAAGAACGAGGAATCTGTGCAGCCTCTACCTCATATAACTCGATGTTGTGAGGATTCTCTACCACATCCTGCTTGGTTGCGGTAAGGCCTGCTCCCATCCTTTAATTTGATGATACCGTTGTCCTGAAGCAGTAACAATGCTCTTGCCTCATTTGTAGTATCGTTGGGAACTGCAATCTTAGCGCAGTCCTTAAGCTCCTTTAAATCCTTGGACTGTCCTGCATAGATTCCGAATGGCTCATAGTGAACCTTTCCTACGGAAACAACCTTGGTATTCTTTTCCTTATTAAACTCCTCTAAGTAAGGAAGATGCTGGAAATAGTTGGCATCGATTTCTCCCTGATCTGTAGCCAGGTTTGGTTGTACATAGTCATTGTAGGTAACGATTTCGATTTCCACGCCCTTCTTCTTTAAAGCATCCTTTGCACCTCTAAAAATCTCTGCATGGGGGCTGGGTGTACTCCGATCTTTAATCTTTACGGTCTCTCCCGCTTCAGCCTTCTCTGTAGCTTTCTCTGTTTCTCCGGCCTTCTCGGAAGCCTTTTCAGAAGCTGCCTCGGTCTGCTTCTCACTCTCCCCTGTAGTTTCTGCCTTCTGTCCTCCACATGCTACAAGCCCAAAGGCCAAAGCAAGGGATGCCACAAGCACTCAATTTTCTTTTTTTCATAAAACTCCTCTTTCTCTCCCATTAGGGAGAATCCTTTCCTTCCCATCGGGAAAATGTTCTTCTACTCTATTCCTTGGGTGTGCTCCCTGTTGAAAAGTCCTTTTCAACTCCCCTATGGTATAAGAAAAAAATAGAAAAAGCAAGAACTCTGAATTTAATTCAATTTTATAAAAATTTTCCTAAAGCCTCTATCCCGGCTTTTATCAAAGACTGCTAAATGGTCTAAATTTCTTAATTCAACTTTCCTCTTTTATCGCTGTACTTCGCCAGTCTCATCCAGAATTCCTGTACCAGCTGAACAATAACCACCAGCACCACCACTGCAATCAGCATCATATCCGTCTGGTAACGATAGTAACCATAGTTTAAAGGGCAATGGCTCCCAAACCGCCACCCCTACAAAAGCCCGCCATGGCGGAATAAGAAAGGATAGAGGTCATACAGATTGCCGCCCCCACATAGAGACTGGGTCTGGCCTCCGGAAGCAAAACCTTAAAAAAATAATCTGAAAGCTGTCGGATCCCATGGATTTTCGCCGCTTCAATCACTCCGCTGTCCACTTCTTTCAAGGAAGATTCCACCATTCTGGCTATATAGGGTGCGGAAGCAATTACCAGAGGCGGAATAATCGCCTTAGGTCCAGCGTCGTATGCACCAAAGCCTTAGTGATGGGAAGCACCATAACCAAAAGAATCAGGAAGGGGATGGTTCGGAAAAATATTGGTGAAAAAAATCCGAGAATCCCATGAATAATCTTATTCGGTGCAATACTGCCCTCCTCCGTTACCACCAAAATCACCCCCAAAGGGATACCGATGGCATAGGAAATCAAAGTGGAAATACTTACCATATATAAGGTTGCCAATGTCTCCTTGGAAAAAAGTGCCAGAAGCTCCTTTAAACTCATGCTCATGAATGCACCTCCTCATACAGAATTCCTCTTTCCTTTAGGAAGCTGAGAATCTGGAATTCATCCTCCGGATTCTCCGGCAGCTCTATAATCATCTGCCCCATGGCAATATTATCCACATCTTTGGTATTGGCAAAGAGAATATTCACCGGTGCTTTGGCGGAAAGAATCATTTCCGAAATTACAGGCTCATGGGCGGAACGTCCGTCAAAAACCAAACGAATGCGCTTTCCGGTACCGAATCGAGTTTCCTTCTCTCCCTCTCCCAAAATCAGCTTTCTTCCGATTTCCGACTTAGGGGAACGGAAAACCTCCTTCACCGGGCCTGCTTCCGCAATCCGACTGTGATCGATAATGGCCACCTCATCACAAATGGCTTCAATCACAGACATCTGGTGGGTAATCAAAATAATGGTCACCCCCATCTCCCGATTGATCTTCTTCAGCAATTCCAGAATCTGCTCTGTAGTTTTAGGGATCCAGGGCAGAGGTCGCCTCATCACAGAGCAACACCTCCGGTTTTTGTCGCCAAGGCTCTGGCGATAGCTACTCTTTGCTTCTGTCCTCCGGAAAGCTGGGAAGGGTGACTGTACTCCCTTCCTCTAAACCCACCATCGCCAAAAAGCTCCTTCGCCCTCTCCAGTCTTGCCTTCCTTTTTCTTAACGTAGGAAATAGGGACCGCCTTTATGGGAAATTTCCAGGGGGTAGCTGACATTTTTCAACAAATTTCTCTGCTCAAGAAGATTAAACTGCTGGAAAATCATGCCCATGTTCTGCCGCATGGCAGAATTTCCCTTTGCTTCATGGAGCCCAGGCTCTGCCCCTGAAAATAAATCTGTCCACTACTGGGCTTTTTCCAGATAGTTGATACAACGAACCAAGGTGGATTTTTCCGGCACCGGAAAGACCGATAATCCCCTGAATGCTTCCTCTTCGGATGGACAAATCAATCTGATCAATGCCACAAAGTCCTCACCGTCGGTTTTAAAGGTCTTTGCCAAGTCCCCTTGATTTCTATAATATTTTTCATTCTTCAACTCTTCCCCGGAACCCTCTGCTGTATAGTTCTCTTTCGGAAGAGCCTCGTTTCTTCATAATCGCTTCTGTCATTTTATCTTCCATAAATATCCCGGTGCTTCGCCGGATTATTGTCAAAGCGCCAAAATTGCCTCTCCGTAAATTTCTGCCGCTAAAAGTAGATCCTTTACCTTAATCCACTCATCAGCCCCGTGCATTCTGGTATCCACATCCGGAAGAACCGCGCCGAAGGCTACGCCATTTTCCACATCATGCACTAGGTACCGCCACCGATTGCCAGGCACTCTCCCTTTAATCCGGTCACCTTCTCGTAAACAGAGAAGATTCTGTACAAAGGGGGAATCGGAGGGTACATAGTGGGGAGGAATCATTCCCTTGGTTTCAAATTGGAAGCCCTTGGCTTCTACATTTTTTCTTGCAGTATTCACGCAATTCTCTTCTGTCGCACAGATAGGTACACGAGAATCATAGGTAAAACGAAGCTCTTCTCCGTCAATGGCATAGATATCCAAGGTACAGGTTAAATCCTTACTTTCCTTATCCTCCATCTTAATGCCCAAGCCGGAGCCGTCGGTCTTTCCATAAGGGAAAAGTTCCAAAAGATGCTCTAAATCCTGCTTCAGCTCTGCCCCGATAGAGGAAGCTTTGTGGCAAAAATCACCGTCGCAAGACCTGCATTTTTTTCCAAGGTGAGGAGTTGCCGCATGGGCGGAGGTTCCGATTACCGTAACCTCATTGCCGTTTTTACCGATCTTTTACCTGACACTGCTCTTCCACCGCCTGCTTGGCGCCTTGGAACTCATCCTCTCCCAATGCAGAGAAAACAAGTACAGCCTTCTGCGGTACCGCATTTACCGCAATTCCCGCCTTTAAGGAAAGAAGACTGCTCTCCTCCTTCCCTCTTTTCTTGAAAATTGTTCCTCTGAACTGTCCCTTTTCCACGTTAATAATGGGGAACTCCGCATCCGGAGTAAAGCTCATCTCTCCCGCCTTCTCCCGGGCATAGTAATACTCCAAATCCTTGGAACCGGTCTCTTCATTGGTTCCCATAATCATACGAATTCCCTTCTTCAGGGGGTAGCCCAGCTCCTTTACCGCACGCATGGCATAAAGTCCCGCAAGCATCGGTCCCTTATCGTCACTGACGCCACGTCCGTAGACAATTCCATCCTTTTCCAGCATTTTAAAGGGCTCGGTAATCTCCCAACCTTCTCCTGCAGGAACCACATCCAAGTGTGCCAAGATATCCAGACTTCTGGGAAGCTTTGCATCCAAATCCGCTGTTCCCACATAGTTTTCCATATTGTTTACGGAGAAACCATAGCCTTCGCAAAGGGACAATGCCTCCTCTAAAGCCTTCTTGGGGCCTTCTCCGAAGGGGGCTCCCGGCTTTGTCTCTCCCTGCACGGAATCGATGGCAATCAGTCTGCCTAAGTCCTTAACGAATTCCTCCTCATGCTCTGCCAACCAAGTTTTGATACTCTTTTTCCATAAGGTCCTTCCTTTCTTCTTGCTTAAACCATGTATGCCGTTACTTATACCTTTATGCCCTTAGACTTTAATGGCCTATAGTATCCATTTATGCCCTTAGGTTTATTTTGCTATATTATGCCTCATGTCTTAAGGCTTGTTCACTGATTATTGTTTTTCTTCCATTTTTTAGTTTCTGGAGAACTCGCTGAGCTTTAGATTTTCATTTCTATCCAAAACCATACCAATGGACCAGGGATGGGCGAAAAGAAGTAGGGGTCTATCCTTTAAGTCCTTTACCAGCTTCATATCAGAGGTTCCGGAAATGGCGGAAACATCTATTTCCGTATAATTTTCAATCCAGCGAATATGTTCGTAGGGAAGCATTTCCAATCGCACCTCTACATTATACTCGTTTTTCAGACGGTAGGTTAATACTTCAAATTGCAGGGATCCTACCACGCCTACAATAATCTCCTCCATACCGCTGTTATACTCCTGAAAAATCTGAATTGCACCTTCCTGCGCAATCTGAGAAACCCCCTTTAAGAACTGCTTTCTCTTCATGGTATCAATCTGTCGTACTCTGGCAAAATGCTCCGGAGCGAAGGTGGGAATTCCCTCGTAGACAAACTTTTTGTTGGAAAGCTCCAGGGTATCTCCGATGGAAAAGATTCCCGGATCAAAAACACCGATAATGTCTCCTCCATAGGCCTTATCCACGATTTTTCGCTCGTCTGCCATCATCTGGGTAGGCTGGGAAAGCTTCACCTTTCTACCTCCCTGAATATGGTTTACTTCCATTCCCGCATCAAATTCTCCGGAGCAGATCCGCATAAAAGCCACTCTGTCACGGTGCTTTGGGTCCATATTGGCCTGAATTTTAAAGACAAAGGCGGAAAATGCCTCTTCCACCGGATCAATCATGCCCTGGTCGGACTTTCTGGGAAGGGGAGACTTGGTCATCGCCAAGAAATGCTGCAAAAAGGTCTCCACACCAAAGTTAGTTAAGGCGGAGCCGAAGAATACCGGAGTAAGTTCTCCCGCATCCACTCTCTTTTCATCAAAGGCGTCCGCAGCGCCATCCAAAAGCTCCAAATCCTCCTGTAGCTTTTCAAAGTACTCCTGAGAAATATGATTGGGAAGCTCCGGATCGCTATACTCAAAAACTTCCTTTTCTACTGCCTTCTTTCCTCCAGCATTACTGTGGAAAAGGCTGACCTGCTCGGTTTCCCTGTCATACACGCCCTTAAAGTTATGTCCGCAGCCGATGGGCCAGTTAATAGGGCAGGTTCTGATTCCCAATACCTCCTCAATTTCATCCAAAAGGGCATAAGGGTCTCTGGCCTCTCTATCAAACTTATTGATGAAGGTAAAAATAGGAATATGTCGCATAACACAGACTTTAAAGAGCTTAATGGTCTGGGGCTCCACACCCTTTGCTCCGTCAATGACCATCACCGCACTGTCTGCCGCCATCAAGGTTCTATAGGTATCCTCCGAGAAGTCCTGGTGTCCCGGAGTGTCCAGAATGTTAATGCACTTTCCGTCATAGTTAAACTGAAGCACGGAAGAGGTTACGGAAATTCCTCTTTCCTTCTCAATCTCCATCCAGTCGGAAACCGCATGCTTTGCGGACTTTCTTCCCTTTACCGTTCCTGCCAAGTTGATGGCACCTCCATAGAGAAGAAACTTCTCTGTAAGGGTGGTCTTTCCTGCGTCCGGGTGGGAAATAATCGCAAAGGTTCTTCTTTTTTCAATTTCTTCTCTTAAATTCGCCATGGTTCTCCTATTGATATTTATAAACTCTTGCTTTAAGCCTAATTAACCTGTCTTTTTGTCTTTTTTCTCCCTAAATCCAAGAAATTCTTAGATTCCTCCTATTACGATAAAAAAGGCTATGCCCTGGGGACATAGCCTGCTTTCCGTTTATCTTCTCCGAAGGAAATCCGGAAGATCGATGTTGTTTTCTCTTCCTGTTCTAACTCTGCTGCTTGGGCTTTCTGTATTCTCTACAGGTCTGGAAAGATTGACTTGCGGAGTCGGTGTATATCCTCCAAGATTAGTCTGCGTGTTCTCTACAGGTACTTCCGGTCTTTGAGAAAGTCCGGGAGCAACAGGTCTTTGATTGCTAAGGAAAGAAGGAAGTCCGGGAGTAGCATTGCTTCCTGCTCCGGTATTGTTGGCAACGGAAGGAGTAATCTGTGGAGCCTGTGTATTTACCGTTCTGACAGTTTCTACAGTCTTGGTTCTCTCCTTAATACCGGTAGCAATAACGGTAATGGATACCTCATCCTGACTATCCTCATCATACATAGCACCAAAGATAATGTTGGCATTCTCGCCTACCAGCTCTTCTACATAGGAAGCCGCATCATTTGCCTCGATGAGACTGATGTCTCCGGAAATGTTGATGATAACATCGGTAGCGCCCTCGATGGTGCTCTCCAATAGCGGAGAAGAAATCGCAATCTTTACCGCCTCGATAGCCTTGTCATCTCCCTTGGCCTTACCGATACCTACATGGGCAATTCCCTTATCCTTCATAACAGCAGAAACGTCTGCAAAGTCCAAGTTAATCAGTCCCGGTACATTAATCAAGTCGGTAATTCCCTGTACGGACTGCTGTAATACTTCGTCAGCCTTCTTCAAAGCATCCGGAAGAGAGGTCTTCTTCTCTACAATCTCCAACAAACGATCGTTGGGAATTACAATCAAGGTATCTACTGCATTCTTTAAGGCATCAATACCTTCCATGGCATTCTTCATACGCTGCTTAGCTTCAAAGCGGAAGGGCTTAGTTACAACACCAACGGTAAGAATCCCCATATCCTTCGCAATTCTGGCAATAATAGGAGCTGCACCGGTTCCGGTTCCGCCACCCATTCCGCAGGTAACGAAAACCATGTCTGCGCCCTGTAATGCAGCGGTAATGTCCTCTGCACTTTCCTCAGCGGCCTTGGTACCGATTTCAGGCTTTCCTCCACATCCCAGTCCCTTAGTTAATTTCTCACCAATGGTCATAGCTGTAGAAGCCTTACTGGACTGTAAAGCCTGCTTATCTGTATTCACCCCTATAAATTCTACTCCGGCAATGCCCTCGTCCACCATGCGATTCACCGCATTATTTCCGGCACCACCAACTCCCACAACAATTATTTTTGCGACCGCTTCGGACTCGGGAAGCTTAATTTCCAGCATATCTTCCTCCTTCAATCTATGACTTTTTCCTTTTAGGAACGGACTCTTCTCACATTAATCCTAACTATATCATTATAAGAATTTTTCGGCATTTTGTAAAGACTTTCCTTAAGGATGATACACAGATTTCAAAAGAAAGTGCAAGTTCAATTCTTCCTACAAGTTTATTTATTTTTCTCGAAAGATATAGGCTTCCTTTTCTTTTCTGCCTTTAAACTCACTTAAATCCAGGGTTCCTTTCCTTCCTGAAAGAGCCGGCAGAATGTCCTTTAAACTCATGACCTTCTGCTCCATGTCCTCATTTCCACCAAGGAGAACCCGAATCCCCCCACATGAATAATGGCCTGAGTTCCGCTATATTCAATATAATCACAGCTGATTTTTTTCCTGTTGCAGGAAGCACTGAGATTCAAAATATCCTGAAACACTCCCTTATTTTTCCACCGGAAGAGCCTTGTAAAGACTCACAGAGGAAAATTTCAAGCCCTTTACCTCCGGAATCCCGGGGGCTTTTTTCCTTGGTGGATTCCACCACTACCCCGTCTCCGTCAAAATAAAAGTTGCTGGACATGTATTGCACATAGCCCACCATATTTTTTTCATAGATGATAACTTCCACGCTCCAGGGATTCTTCCAGCGCATTTCATATCGTTCAATAAAAGGAAGGCTCTTATGGGGACGAAACTTTTCTTTAAAAAAAGGCATAGGCGGATTTCTCATCCCATTCATCCTGAAAGAGCATTGCCTTAATTTCTTTTTCGCTGTACTGTTTATTCCCCAAAATCTTCACTTCCGAAATACGAAGACTGACTATCAGCAAAAGTAGCAAAAGAAAAAAAAGAATCAGTCCGTAATGTATTAATTGTTTCTGTTCTTTTCTTCTGTTCATCTTCTGTTCATCTTCCCTTATCACTCCCAAAGCTTCCTTACTTCTACAGTATACATCGGCAATCGCCTATTATTTCTTAAGTTTCCGAAAAAACACATTTTTCTTCTATTCTTATTTTTCGGAAGGAATCGGCTCATCCAAAGTAGTCTGATAGGAAACATTCAGGCAAATTCCGATTTCCGCCAGCAAAAATCACAAGGAGGTTCCTCCGTAGCTGATAAAGGGAGGGTAATTCCGGTGTTGGGAATGGAGTTTGTCGCTACCGCAATATTTAAAATCGCCTGCAAAGCAATGTGGGACATTACGCCGATAACCAACAAAAGAACCGAAAAAGGTCTCTGGCATTTTTCGCAATCTCATAGAGACGAAAAAGAATAAGAGCGTAGACCAGCATCACTCCCAGACCGCCCACAAAGCCCAGCTCTTCGCAAATGATGGTAAAAATCATATCATTTTGGGACTCGGGCATAATAAACTTCTGAATACTCTCTCCCAGTCCTCTTCCGAAAAATGCCTCCGGAACCGATGGCATAAAGCCCCTGCAAGGTTTGAAAGGTTTCATCTTCATAGGATGAAGGATCCTTCAGGCTAAAATTCTGGTAATCTGATAGCCATGGAGCACCTTCATTTTTGCAACAACAAAGAAAGGGGATAAGCGCCAAGATACGCCGCAATCCCTCCTCCCAAGAGCATCAAATGATACTTATAACTTTTTACCGCCACAAAGAGCATAAATGCCGCAATTCCCGCCACAATCATAGCAGTGGAAAGGTTGGTATAAGCAATGATTGCTGCCGGAACCAGCGCCCAGGCTGCCGCTTTTAACATGGGAACGAAACCGTCCAGCTTCCTTCCCTTATGGGTTAAAAGCGTGGCAAAGAGAATGATAATGGCCGGTTTCATCAGCTCCGAAGGCTGGAAACGCACACCGAAAATAATAATCCAGCGGTTGGATCCGTGGGATGCCACACCAATCAGGCTGGTGACGATTACCGCCACAGCGGCAATGGCATAAATCACCAGATTTAACTTGGCAAAAATATGGTAGTCAATAAATCGGGAGGTAAAAAGCATGATAAGAAAGCCAAATCCGGCAAAGAAAGCCTGTCGTTTCAGGTAAAACATCTCTCCCAAATTATCTCTTTCCGCCGTATAGGAAGAGGCGGAATACAGCATCAGCAGCCCAAAAAGGGTAATGGAAAAGACCATTACCACCAGGGAAATATCATAAAAATCGTTTTAGCCTTCTTTTTCCAGCCACTGATTTTCTCCTCTTACAGATTCTTCATGCAGTCTTTACAGCTTCTTCACGCAGTCCTTAAAGGTTCTTCACGCAGTCCTTAAAGATTCTGCCTCTTTCCTCATAGTCCTTAAACATGCCCCAGGAGGCACAGGCCGGACTCAAAAGCACGTAATCTCCGGGATCTGCATAGGCCGCGCAATCCTTCACCGCCTCATCCATATCCTCGGCAAACATCACATTCTGGAAGCCGTTTTTCTTCGCGGTTTCCGCAATCTGATTTCTGGTTTCTCCAATCAAAACCAGGTACTTTACTCTTCCTTTAAACTCCTTCACCCAGGGGTCAAAGTCCACATGCTTATCATATCCGCCCCCGATTAAAACCACCGGTCCCGGCATTGCTCTAAGGGCTTGGATTGCCGCGTCCACATTGGTGCCCTTGGAATCGTTGTAATATTTTACACCGGAACGCTCCCGAACAAATTCAATTCTGTGCTCCACAGGCTTAAACTTCTTGCAAACCTTGATAATCTTGTCCATGGGCACGCCCATTTTCAGACCAACCCCTACGGCACAGAGGATGTTTTCATAATTATGCTTTCCCAGCAAATGCACATCCTTGGTGGTGAAAAGCTTCTCTTCCTTATCCGCCTTCTTATAATAGAAGGTATCTCCTCTCAGGAAAAGAGACTCCTTTTCCTTGGTATCCTTCGGCTCTTCCTCGGAAGAAAACCATAGCACCTTCGGCTTTAGACTTCTTTTCTTTCCGAACTTTCGAAGCTCCGGATCCATATAGTTTAAAACGATACTGTCTTCCTCTTCCTGATTCTCCGCAATGGATTCCTTCACCGCGATATAGTTTTTCATGGTCTTGTGTCGGTCCAGATGATCCGGGGTAATGTTGGTGATGGCGGAAACATCCGGGCGAAAATCCACAATGGTTTCCAGCTGAAAGGAGCTGACCTCGCAAACGGTGGCAGACTGCTCTTCTGTTTCTAAAGCCTCTGCCGTAAAGGGATTTCCGATGTTTCCCACCACATGGGTATCACTGTATTCGCTTTTCAAAATCTCCCCGATAAGACTTACCGTAGTGGTCTTTCCATTGGTTCCCGTTACCGCACAAAGCTTTCCCTTGCTGGATTGGTAGGCCAGTTCGATTTCTCCGATAATAGGGATTTGGGCGGTGGAAAGCATTTTCACATAAGGCTCATCTAAGGGGATTCCGGGACTGATGACAGAGGCGTTAATATGCAACAAATCAGAGGCCAAGAGCTTACCCTTAATCAGGCTTACCTTGTCCTTCTTTTTAAACTGGCTCAGCAAGGCTCTATCCTCAACCTTGGGGTTTCTTTATCGAAGAAAAATCACTTCGCCCCCATAGCAAGAATCTGCTTTGCCGCCACAACACCGCTCCGTCCTGTTCCCCAAAACCAAAATTTTTCTGCTTGTCCATCTTCGTCCCTTTTAACCTCTTTGAAATCCCTTTTCCCTGTGCTTGTAAGTTCTGCAAAGCCCTATCTTCTCCCCCTTTAGGCCTGCAAATTTATTTCCCTAAATTTTTTTCTTGCGCTTTTTTTCCGCTCTTTTCTTTTTTTACTCTTTCTTTTTTATAAAATCATAAAAGCAGAAAAAAACAGAGCAAAAATCGTAACAATGGTAAAAATTGTCACCACCTTGGTCTCGGACCAGCCCAAGAGTTCAAAATGATGATGTATGGGCGCCATTTTGAAAATTCTCTTTCCATGGCTCCATTTGAAGTAGCTGACCTGAATAATCACGGAAAGCACTTCCACGAAATAAATGAAGGCAAAAAAATCGGAATAAATAAGGCGATTTCCTGCTGAATGGCCATAGCCACCACGAAAGCCCTCCCAAAGCCAAGAGCCGGTATCTCCCATAAATACCTTGGCAGGATAGGCATTGAAGCATAAAAAAAGCCCAGAAGTCCGCCCAAAACCGCCCCCATAAGGGGTGCCATATCCCCTGTTCCCAGATGATTTTTTTCAAAAAGTAAGAAAAAAACACAATCACCGCAGTCACAGAGGAACATAGACCCGTCAATGCCATCCGTAAAAGTTTGCCCCGGTATCCGTTGCAGTAATAATAAAGAGGATATCGGAAAGAACAGAACCAGTCCCACTGTAAGCTTCCTTTCCGAAGAAAGGAATGCGAAAAACTCCGCTATATTCCTTGGAATAAAAAATATAGGAGATATACAGGATGGAGATAATCGTCTGGCACAGCATCTTCTGCCTTGGATTAAAGCCCTCGGACTGATGCTTTACCACCTTCAGGTAGTCATCAATAAAACCTACTACGCCAAAAGCCCATACCCAAAAGATAAGCCGGTAAAATATGGGGGTAGGTTCCCGCAAAGGGCAGGCAGGCAACACTGATGGCAATCAGAAACAAGATGCCTCCCATAGTAGGAGTGCCCTGCTTTTTCAAATGGCTATTGGGGCCATCCTCTCTAACCTCCTGTCCAAACTTTCAATTGGTGCAGAAGCTTGATTCCCTTTGGTGAAATCAGAAGCATCACCAAAAAGGAAATCCCTAAGCTTATTCCCTCCATAAACATTTTCCTTCCCCCTCATCTCTTTATCTTCCGGATGTACTTTCCGCACTTTCCGCTGTACTGGGCAGTTCGTCCGGAACTTCTCCCTCGTCTTCCGCCTTCTCGTCTGTATCCACACTTCGCTTTACTACTTTACCCTCTTGTGCATCGGAAGCACTGCTTTCTTTCTCAGCAGAAGAATTGTTTCTCGACTTTTCGGAAGCTCCTTCTTTTTTACCGCTTTCTGCATTTTCATCCTCTTCCTTGCTCTGATTCTCTCCCAAAATACCTTCTTCCGACTGTAAGTCCTTGTTCAAAAGAGGCATTGGGATCCGTTTCTCCCTGCGGCTGAATATTTAAGAACTGTAAAGCATCGTTCATAATCTTTTGCTCAATCTTGGTGGCAAAGGAAGCGCTGGCCTGAGCCTCTCCTTCCAGATTGGGTGTATCCACCACCACATAGACCAAAAGCTGCGGATCCTCCACGGGAGCAAAGCCGCAGAAGGAAACCAGATAGTTTTTCGCAGATCTTGGCAATTTTTGGGCTGTTCTGTCTTTCCTCCCACATGGTAGCCTTGAATCTGTGCCGGCTTTCCTGTTCCTCCCTCTACGGTCTGGAACAAAGCCTCGCAAAAAAGGCACTGGTATCTTCGGAAACGGTAACCCGCATCAGCTCCGGTTGCACATCCTTAATTACCGTACCGTTGGCATTTAAAATCTGCTTTACCACATGGGGTCTGTAATAGGAGCCCCCATTGATGACACTGCAAAAGGCGGAGGCCATCTGGATCATGGTAACGTTAAAGTTTTGACCGAAGGAATTGGTGGCCAGAGTGGTCTTTCCCAAGGTATCCGCCGTATAGACCAAAGAGGAGGTATCCGCCTCTCCCGGAAGGTCCACGGTGGTTTTATCTCCAAAGCCGAATACATGCTGGTACTTTACAAAAGTTTCCGCCCCCTCTGCAAAGGCAGTATTCATCATATAAACGTTACAGGATTGCATCAAAGCCTGCTCCGCATCCAGAGTTCCATGACCGTCTCTCTTATGACAACGGATGTTCCAGGTATGAACACCGTCACTAAGGTCACCTTTTCCGTCACAGGTAAAGGTGGTTTTTCGACAATAACGGATTCCTCCAGCTCCCGCTATGGTGAAAGGGCTTCACCGTAGAACCGGGCTCATAGGTGTCGGAAATTACAGGGTTTCGCCAGACCTCATTCCAGGCCGCCTGCCTTCCATAGGAAAGAAGCTCCTCCTGGGTAAAATACTGCCCCACCTCATCTGTAGATATACTTTTATTTTCATGCTCTCTTTTATATACGATTTGGGCTTCTTTTTTTCCAAGCTCCAAAAGAAGACTCTCCGGATATTCCGCATCATCCAGCTTTCTCGGCTCATTTAAGTCGTACTGCTTAGTGCTGGCCATAGCCAGGATTTCTCCGGTTTTCGGATCCATGACAATGGCGGAAGCCACCTTGGAACCCACATCCTCGGTTTGCCATTCCTGCAAATATTTTTCCACCGTCCTCTGAATGTTGTAGTTGATGGTGGTGACCAAACTGTTTCCGTCGGTGGCTTCCCGAATCACGGATTGCAACTTGGTATCGGAGTCCAGATATCCATAGGTTCTTCCATTGGTACCGATCAGGCTTTTATTATAAAAATTGCTCCACCCCGGCCTGTCCGCTTTCCCGATCATCCGTGGTAAAGCCGATGATGTTACAAGCCAAATTTTTATAAGGATAATATCTTCTATACTCTTCTTCAAAAATCCAGACCCTTAATCCGGTCTTTCTTTCCATCTTTTTGTACTGCTTATTTTTGCTCGTCTATATAATCCAAAAATGCCGTCCGCTCTTCATAGGACAGTCTTTTTTTATACTTATAGTAGGCACTCTTTTTCCCGTCCGGCAAAGCATCCTGCTTGGCAATATAGTCCCTAAGCTCTCCCGCATCCTCTTTGAAAAACTCCTCCACCGCCTTTAAGCTGGCTTCCTCATAACGCTTGTCCTGATAAGAAGTCATGGTTCTGGCATCCACAATCAGATTGTAAACCTTCTGGCTGGTGGCCAAAATGGTTCCGTTTCTATCCATGATATCTCCTCTTTTGGCAGGAAGTACCTTGGAACCATATTGGGTTTGCCTTTGTCTTAATACCTTTCTGTTAAAAGCCTCGTTGTTGTTTCGTACAATCTGAAACAGGGCAAAGGTCAATAAGAGAAAGAGAATCAGAAAAAAGCAAAAACCGATAATCAGTTTTTCTTGCATATAAAACGGCAGAATTTTCGTCTGCCGTCTTCTTCTCTGTTCAGCTTCAGGATTTGGGGATGTTTTCATACTGCCTTACGTACTCACTTTCCGACTTTTTATACTCTATTACCTGATTTTCCCCCGGATATACCATCCCCAGTTCCTTGGTGGCAATTTCATAGACCTCTTCCGGATTCACGCTGGTATTGATAGCATTCTGCAAAGCATCATTTTTCTGCCGCAGCTTATCCAAGCGGGTTTTCTCTACCTCGATTTTTCGAATTCTGGTATTCACCTCCGTCTGCAACTGAATGTAATGAAAGCATAAACCGCCCATCACAAACATCATCGCCGTAACGCAAAATACCAGGAACAGATTGGCAGAGGTTTTTTCCTTCAGTCTTTCCTGCTGCAAAAGTGATTCTTCTCTTTCCCGAAGAATCTTGGCTCTTTCCTGCAAGACCCGTCTTTCCATGCCGGAAGCAGCTCTTTTCTTTCTCTGCTCCTGCTTTTTCTCTATTTTTTTCTTTTCTACTCCTTCTTTGGGAGATACTGCTCTTTCACGGCCAAGCTTCCTTGCACATATTGCGACTGTCTCCTCTCCCCTTTTCTTCATATACTCCCTTTATTCCCCGAAAAATATCTTCATGCCCTCTGCTCAGCTTTTCCAATGTCATGAACAGCCGGACAATTTCTGACTCCTTTATGTTCTTTCAAAAATCCTAAGCTTCGCACTTTTTGCTCTGGGATTTTTCTTCCATTTCCTCTTCACTTGGACAAATGGCTTTTCTGCTGATGACCTTGCCCAAACTTTTTTCTCCCGCAGGTACACACCGGAAAGTCCGGCGGGCAAATGCAAGGATTCTCCGCCTCCTTGAAGCTTCGCTTTACAATCCTGTCCTCCAGAGAATGGAAAGCTGATAATACAGATTCTTCCTCCCGGATTCAAGGCTTCAATCATGCTCTTCAAGGAATTCTCCAAAACCTCCAGCTCCCGATTTAAAGGCAATCCGGATGGCTTGGAACGTTCTTTTTGCAGGGTGACCACCCTGCAGACGAAACTTTCATGGGAATGGCATGGGAAATGATTTCTGCCAATTCCTTGGTTGTTTCAATGGGTTTTTCCTGTCTTGCCAAAACAATGTGCTTTGCAATATTTTTTGCAAACTTGTCTTCCCCATAGTCCCTTATGATGTGAAACAAGGAGGATTCGCTGTAGCTGTTCACCAAATCCTTTGCACTAAAGTCCTGTCTTTGATCCATCCGCATATCCAAGGGTGCATCAAATCGATAGGAAAAGCCTCTTTCTTCTTCATCAAACTGATGGCTGGAAACGCCTAAGTCTAAAAGAATCCCGTCCACCTTTTTCTATAGAAAGGGAAGATAGGATTTCCGGAAAAATGCTCATAATTGTCCCTAATGATGTGAAGCTGCTTGGCAAAAGGGCTTTAATCTTTCTGTTGCCGCCAGTATCGCATCCTCATCCTGGTCAATACCGATCAGCTGTCCCTTTTCCCCAAGTCTTTCCAAAATATGGAAGGAATGTCCTCCACCACCCAGAGTGCCATCCACGTAGATGCCATCCTTCTTGATGTTCAGACCCTCCATACATTCTTCAACCATAATACTTTTATGAGAAAATTCCATTATATGCCCATGCCTTCCATGTCTTTAGCTAACTCTTCCGTATCGGAAAAATCATTCTTCTCTTCATAGCTCTCGGAAGACCAGATTTCCGCATAGTCTCCCCACACCCAGAAGCATCACATCTTTTTCCAATTCCGCCTTGTCCCGTAAGACCTGTGGAATGAGGATACGTCCCTGTTTATCACACTCCACCGACACTGCACTACCCAGAATATAACGCTTTAACTTTCTCGCCTTTTCACTGGTCATGGGCAAAGCCTGTAGCTTTTCCTCCAACTTCTTCCATTCCGGAATCGCGTAGAGGGAAAGACAGCCATCTAATGAACGGGTTAGGAAAAAAATTCGCTATAACCATCCTCACGGAACTTGGCAGGAATCATCATCCTGCCCTTAGTATCTAAATTTAAATGATACTCTCCCGTAAACATACTACTACTTTCTCCCACTTTTTCCCACTTCTCCATTATAATACCGAGTTTTTCAGGGAAATGGCAAGACAAGATACTAGAATTTTTCCCACTTCCTTCCCTGTTTTTCGAAAAGAACAAGAAAGAAAAAATCTCTAAATAGTAAAATGCAGAAAATCCCGAAGAAAAGCGCTAAATACAAAGCTTTCTCCACTCTATGCTCCCGGAAAATCCAATAAAGAAAGCAGCAGTCATGTCAAAAAAGCATAAAAAAAGAAGATGAGCAAAAAGTCATCTTCTTAAAATTTATGTTTTCTATGGATATTCATTTAGACATTGAAGCGGAACAGCACCACATCTCCGTCCTGCATCACGTATTCTTTTTCCTTCCATACGAACAAGTCCCTTTTCCCTTGCCGCAGAAAGAGAACCGTTATCCAGCAAATCCTTGTAATTTACCACTTCCGCCTTGATAAAGCCTCTTTCAAAGTCGGTATGAATCTTTCCAGCCGCCTGAGGCGCCTTGGTCCCCTTCTTAATGGTCCAAGCTCTGGTTTCCTTCTCCCCTGCTGTAAGGTAAGACATCAGCCCAAGAAGAGAATAAGAAGCACGAACGATTTTATCCAAACCGGACTCGCTTAATCCAAGGGACTCCAGATACTCTCCCTTTTCTTCCTCGGAAAGCTCGGAAATCTCCTGCTCAATCTGGGCGGAAATCACGAAGCTTTCGGAGTGGTTTTTCTTTGCATATTCCCGAACCTTTGCCACATGGGGATTGCTTTCTCCGTCATCCGCAAGACTTTCCTCCGCCACATTGCAGGCATAAATCACAGGCTTTCTGGTAAGAAGTCCTATGCTGTCCAGTAAAGCTCCCTCTTCCTCGTCTGCTTCAAAGTTAATGGCCAGTTTCCCCTCTTCCAGATGAGCATGAAGCTTTTCCAAAAGGGCATATTCCTTCTTGGCATCCTTATCATTATTGGCAAGCTTCTTGGTCTTTTGCATTCTTCTATCCAAAAGCTCCAAATCAGAGAAAATCAGTTCCAGCTCAATGGTTTCAATATCTCTGATAGGGTCTACGGAACCGTCTACATGAATCACATTGTCATCTTCGAAGCAACGCACCACATGCACAATGGCATCCGTTTCCCGGATATTTCCCAAGAACTGGTTTCCCAAGCCTTCTCCCTTGGAAGCGCCCCGAACCAGCCCCGCAATATCCACAAACTCGATAACCGCCGGAGTGATTTTTTCAGAATGATACAGGTCAGACAAAAGCTTCAAACGCTCGTCCGGCACAGCCACTACACCCACATTGGGGTCAATGGTACAGAAGGGGTAGTTGGCAGACTCCGCCCCCGCCTTGGTAATGGCATTAAAGAGGGTGGACTTTCCCACATTTGGCAAACCGACAATTCCTAATTTCATTTTTACACTCCTATCTTCTAAATCGACAATTTATGATGAACTTTTCATATGTAATGGGAAATAATAAACCTGAGGTATTATACCATCCCCATGGAGTTCACTCAATAGGACTTTGTCGGTCCAGGTTTTATATAAACTGTGCCCACATAATCGGTACACATTCTAGAGATCCATCCTTTTGATAATCCTATGTGTATAGCAATATTTCACGCATTATTCTTGCATTCTCATAAATATAGCCCAAGTTAGCCTGTAACTTACCATTTAAAAAGCTTGGAATATATATCATTTTCTGTCAAAATCCTTTCAAAACACTTGATACCTGATACCTGGATGCATTTCCCATGAGCTGAGCCGGAATTGCATCAAAAAGTGCCGATATCTTTCCACTTGGATCAATCTTACGAAAATCATCCTCCAGAGCCCTGCGAAAATTCTTCATAATCTTATATTTCAATATCGCAAAATCGTCAATTTATATTTATGTCATTTCCTCATATTCGTTGATTTTATTGTTGCACAAAAAAATACAGCCATCACCGGCTTCAGCGTCATCAGTCCAGCATTTAATCATCCAGATTTACCTCATGGATAGTTCCGCCGGTTTTTCTCCATCTGAGCCATATTCTTTCTTAAACGATCCATATTTTCTTCACTAAAAAACGGATCTGCTGTAACTTCGAAAGGTATCCTCTGTTCTCTGGTAACTTTTGTTTGCAAAACATAGTATATGCAAGCAGTTACAGATAGCCCCATATCCTTACATGTTTTCTCCATTTTTCTCTTTAATTTTTCATCCATTCTAAAAATTAACCATTGTCTGTGCCATATCTACACCTCCTATTCTAAGCTAAGAGTATCGAATATGTACTTCATTTGCAATCAATTTCTATTATATTGATATACAAAATCTCATCCAGATTATCTATCGAAATGTATATACAGGGAGTTATCTATTCTATCTTTAAAAAGTTAGTAGTAAAAATAATACTTTCTCGCTACAATATTGTAATTCTGTAGCGAGAAAGTAAACATCATTCTTATCCACTGTATTCTCTTATCCCTCAATATCAGCAGACACTAGCCCCTTCTTAGGACTGCCGCAAACCGTTATGCTATGCCCAAAGAATAAGTCGTCATCATCAAAATAAGCAGAAAATGATGCTCCCGAGTTCATCCAAAGCAAACTTAGACTTATTCTTTTTGCAAAACTTTCTTCTGTAATTTTAGCGACCTCTTCATCAGATTCTGCCCATTCGCAAGCCAGTTTCGTGAGCTTCCCTGCGGCAAATTTCCGAAGATCCACATCCCATTTTTCCTGTTCTAAAACCATTGTTTTCAGCGCTTTTTTGGCCCTTGTAATACCTGCTTTATTATCCTTGTCTACATGTAAGGAAATATGAATCTTGCCACGAAGCCAGGCTATGTTTCCCTCAAAGCTTTTAAGCAGCTTATCATAAGTTAGCTCACCCAATACATCATCCTGCAAAACCACGGGTTTTCTATACTCTATAAGCATTTCTTCAAGCTCCGGACAAACTGCATCCTCTTCCAGAATATCTACAACTAAAAAAATGATTCTTACTAGGCAATACTCCCTCAGGAACTTCCTCCGGCAGTTTTTCACGCACCCTTAGTTTGTAAATGGTTTCCTCTTCAAACTGAAATGGAGGCTCCTCTTTGTCTATAACCGGAAATTCGATCCGTCCCTCTTCTTTGTGAAGCTCTCCTGTTTCACAGTCCACATAGGCTAAGAAATAGGCATCCCAGTCCCAAAACCCATTTCTTAGACTTCCTCCGCCTCCTTCGTGCCTTAGGACAATGATTTCTCTTTCCTTTTTCTCAAAAGTATCTTCCCATTCTGAAAGCGTCATTTTATTTCTACGCCTCATGTACTCCAGTAGATTCATAGTTTTCCTCCGATACAGCTATTTACCCGTCAACAGAAAAATGTTCCAGCTTCTCAAATGTATTATTTAAAAATTCAAACGAAAAGATATGATAATCATCAAAACTCTGGTCACAATAAGTCACTGTTCCCTGGTTATAGTCAATGATAGCTTGCCCAAGATTATTTTTTTACATCTTCTTTGCTTACATCTCCGTACATTCCTCTAAGTTCAGGTAAGATAAAGTCAATTATTCGATCCAAATTATCTTTATAATTCTTTTGCTAAAACTTTCACCTTACTGATATATTCCTCTTTAGGCTCCTCATCCCAAGAAAAAAATCAAGTCTTCATACTGATAAACATACTGCGCAAACTTTCATCAAATTTCATGCTTTTCTCCTCTCTTCTCAAAATCCCGGTCAATATCCGCTTTCCAGGCACCACCAACAAACATCGTCTCCATATCCGAAACCTTACATTCTCTAATACGTGTCACAGCTTCATCAATAACCCGGTAATTGAGTGCTGTACCAACTCCATCGCAGTTGTAATTTGCCGCCCTATCCTGTTTGATTCCCATACTTCCGGCAACTTTTTATAGCATCTATGTTTGCTCCCAAGAAAAGAAATTCCCAATGATACTTCTCTTGTTGATTTTGAATAAGCTTCTTTACATCCGTAAAGGAGTACTTTCTACTGGCATTTTCAAGACCATCCGTTGTGATTACAAATAAAGTCTTATGAGGTCTATCTTCCTCCTCGCATACTTATGAACATTAGCAATATGACGAATTGCTCCTCCCACCGCATCCAAGAGTGCCGTGCATCCACGGACATAGTAGTCCGCTTCCGTCAGCTTTTTTACATTTCCAATAGGGGCTCTGTCATGAATTACTTCCGCCTCATCGTCAAACAAAACAGTAGATACAAATACCTCTCCGGCTTCCTTTTGTTGCTTTTCTATCATGGCATTAAATCCGCCGATAGTATCGGATTCAAGCCCGGCCATAGAGCCGCTTCTATCAAGGATAAATACAAGTTCCGTTAAATTTTCTCTCATAGTGATTCCCTCCATCATTTGCTTGTTTGCATGGTTACGAGGGTATCCTATCTCTTTCCGCTTTATTTTCGGTCACTTGTCAGGCGACATTTAAATCGCCTGCATTCCCAGGAGTGGTTCGCCATGTTCAAAAAGAGCCAGATTGATTTCATAGATATCATAAGCCTTCCGCTCTATAAAGTATTGCACAATAAGATCCTGCTTACTGCAGGGAGATAAGGCCCAGCCCGCCCTTGAAAGCAAATCCTTTAGTGTCATCCAGATTCAATTCCAATGCAACAGCCAGAGCCAGCGCTGTGGATTTACTCAGATTCTTGGTAGTTCCGCATTTCAGTTTGGAAAAATGCCTTTCTGTCCAGGTTTGCTTTCTTCTGCACCTCAACATCAGTAAGGCCTTTTTGATCGGCGAAGGAAAAACCAGCTCCATAAAGCTTTTGTCAAGATTCTTTACCGCATCCTCCAAGCTTCGAACTTCGGAAACAGACACTTTTTCCGGACTGATATGAGCAAGTATACACTCTTCTCTTCCGTTATCCGCTTTATCATCCAATGCCTCATTTTCCGAATCATATGTCTTTCGTCTATTTGATTCAGAAAATCCGGAGCCGATAGGTAGCCCGTAAACAGAGCTCACTCTAACGGGATCAGCATTAGAACTTTTTCCTCTAACATATGAATTCGAATACTCTTCCGAAATCTTTTCTTCTACATAATGCTTATTGATATATTCATCAATATCGCCATAGAGCTCCGTTGATAAGGAATATGATTTTTCATCAAAAACCACAAGATAAAGCTCTATGTCATTTTTCCGACATAAAAAGCTTTTCTATCTCCGACAGGGGCAATCCCTAGAAACAATTCCCTTGGGAAAAGCCATAGCTTCCTGATGCCAAAGAGGATGGCAAGGCTGAGATATATGATGTTCAATGGCAAGTGAAAGAGACTGCGGTAACATTTTTCTGATAATTATTTCTTCGTCTGAGTGCCACCCTGCAGGCTGTTCCTACAGTATGGATAATATACTTTTGCAGGCAGATTGTATCCATCCAGTAATAAAAGGAGCTTCCGGGAGCAATAGACCCTATTTCCTGTCGTCTCCGTAAAGCTTTTCCTTTCCGGCAGCCTTATAGACAGCACTGTCTATACCGCAGCATATCACGGTATAGGGATTAGCAGGATTCACTATGGCATCCAGCTGCATTTTTGTAATATCGTTTTCGGATGATTTGAAATGGCATAGCACTCTCCACTAATCTCTTTGAGACACTTTTTGGAGCAAAAAGGAAAGCTAAGTTATCAAGAAAAGCATACAGAAGGTTT
>BNJU01004278.1_pt1 | contig 53372 bp, 78 predicted proteins | sample 8539281 | NCBI WGS metagenome assembly BNJU01 (sample SAMD00202456, study PRJDB9452) | human saliva metagenome | isolation source: human saliva | place: Japan | reverse complement strand
GAGACTTCAGCGTTGAGTGATGGTCGAAGCCCCTGCATTTTGGAACCGCCGGAGAAGGCTCGACAAGAGCGCGCATGAGGCCCTGGTAATCAACGCCGTGGTGGCTGTAGAAGCGCTCGTCCTCAATGGCGATAAAGGCCTTCTGAACAGAATCAGGATTTTGTCGATCGTCACATAGGTGCAGTTAGCGCCGGACGCGGCAAGGCTGTCCAGCTCATGCCCCTCCTGGTCTAAAATGACAGACTTGAATCCGCTGGGACTGATATTGACAGAGGCTGTGTCGGGCAGCTTCTGGAATCAGGTGCCGGATAGATGCCGCCGCCCAGGCCAGCAATGACCAGCAGGACCAGAAGGCTGATTAAGATCGTGCGGCTAAAGACCAACAAAAAGTGATGGCCGACACGACCTCTTCTCTGAGAGAGATCTGACGGACGCGGGCAGAAGTTTTATCCTTGCCGTAATTCATTGAGTCACCTCATGGAGAGGCAAATGCCTTGTCAGACGATATCCTCCCTGCGATGAACAAAGTTCATTGTCGCTGACACTGCGATGCGGATGTCATAAGGTCATGCCTTCACTTGAGAGAAAGCCATCTGTGGAGACCGCTCTTTGACCATGTAATCACATTATATCAGAAAGAAAATGATCTTTATGAAGGTTAGTTTACCAGGGCGGCCAGGCGGAAATTGAGCGAAAAGAAGTCCCGCTTTATCGCGCATGTGGCATACCGCAAGCTCCGTCGGGGAGGCGCAGGCCTTCATCGCCGATGTGAAGAGCAATACTGGGACGCCGAGCATAATTGCTCCGCTTATATCATCGGAGACCCCAATCCGCTCGCGCACTGCTCGATGACGGAGAACCGGCGCAGACGGCGGACGGCCTATGCTGGATTTTTTGATCTCGCGGGAAGTGACCGATGTCTGTCTGGTAGTCACCGCTACTTTTCGGCGGGACGCTGCTCGGCACAGGGAGGCCTGGGTGCGAGCCTCATACGGACGCGTCGAAGGCGGACTGGAAAGCCAGCTGTCTCATGGAGAAGAAGGAGGATTCCTTCGGCTGTCTCTCGATACAGTGATTACCGGCGGATCGAGCATCTGATCGCAGAGAAGTCCTCCCCTTCTGTCTCGAGGTCTTCGCTCGGCTGTGGAGCTTGAGCTGCTGACAGACCAGGCAGACCTGCAGGACCTGGAGGATCAGATCCGGGATGATGACAGTGACAGGCCCGGATGCAGTGAGGGCGACCATCAGCTACGGGATCGTAGATGGAGAGCTGGTTCTGGACGCGCAGAAACAAGGCTGAGAGGCGCAACCCGCTACTGTTGTCCGCGGAAAATTCACTGAAGGTCCCGCCGTCAACTGTCCACCGAAAATTCCCTTGACTTCCGCAGGGCTCTTGGGTAATATATCCATTGTTGAGTTTTCAAGCTGCTCAGACATTAGCCCATAGCCAAACGGTAAGGCAGCGGACTCTGACTCCGTCATTTCGAGGTTCGAATCCTCGTGGGCCAGCTTTTATGGAAGACCTCGTCGATCTGCATCGGCGGGGTCTTTTTCGCTAAAGCATCCGTGCATGATAAGGAAGTGAGGAGGTGCAGATGGAGTTAAAAGAAGAAGAGCTGCATTTTCGACGAGCCCTGTCCCGAATGAAATATATTGAGCGCTGGGCGCTCAGGAGAATGCCCGCGAGGAGACATTAAGCGAGCACAGCCTGGATGCGGCTGTCATCGCTCATAGCTCTCTGTGTCCTGGCCAATCGCCGTCACGGCCATCATGTCGATGCCGAGAGAGCGGCCCTGGTCGGCCTCTACCATGACGCGTCCGAGATTATTACCGGGGATATGCCCACGCCGGTCAAGTACGGAGATGAGCGATCGAACGCCTATAAGGATGTAGAGATCAGAGCAGAGCAAAGACTGCTTTTGACCTTCTCCTGAGGACCTGCGGGAGGACCATGAGGATCTCTTCTTCGGCGGCGACGATGCCGAGGAGACTCCATGAGGAGAAGGCTGGTGAAGGCGGCGGACAAGCTCTCTGCTTTGATCAAGTGCGATGGAGGGAGGAAGAGCCGGCAACCGGGGAGTTTCTGAACGGCAAGAATCCATCTGGGCAGCGGTTCAGGGGATGGCCGCGGAGTATCCAGAGGTTGCTGACTTCGCAGATGTTTTCCTGCCCTCCTAGGCAAGACCTTAGACCAGCTTCTGGGGAGAGACTGACTATGTATGAGATGAGTGTAAGAATCCGCTACTCGCAGGTGGACCAGGACGGGTATCTGACCTTGCCTGCCCTCTTTGATCTCCTGCAGGATGCAGCCACCTTCCACTCCCAGGATCTGGGCTATGATATCCGCTATCTGAAGCAGGGTCGGCTGCGGCTGGTTTGTCACAGACTATCAGCTGGCGCTGGAGGCAGCACGCCTCATATCGGGGACCGCCTGACCCTTAAGACCTGGGGATATCGCTTTCGCATGTTTGGCATGCGCGATATGCTGCTTGTCCGCGAGGACGGCAGCATCTACGCCCGGGTCAACAGCATCTGGGTATATATGGACCTGCAGCATGCTTCCATCCCGGATTCCGGACAAGTGATCGAGAGACTACGGACAGGAGCCCGCCATCGATATCCCTGGCCCTCCCGGAAGATCCGGCCGATGGAGCATTTTTCGAAGCGCTATGAATTTCGCCGTAAACTCCCTGCAGCTGGACAGCAACGGTCACATGAGACAACACCCATCTCGTGGCGGCAGCCTGGAAAGAACTGCCGGCGAATTACGCGATCGGTTTGATTCCGGGTGGAATACAAGAAACAGGCGATGCGGGAGACCTGCTCAGTTAAAGATGAGCTGTGAGCCGGGGCGGGAGGAAAAGAAAAATAAGATCCAGGCCCTGATGACGTCCCCGCAGGAAGAGATTTTACTGCCTGGTCGAGTTTAGCCGCAGAGAGGAGAAATGAAGATGGAATTGGAAAAGGGTGAACCGGCTGACTACTGGTCAAGCTGGTGGATTTCGGAGCCCTATCTGGCGGAGGGACGGAGGATCAGGAGCGGGTCCTTCTGCCAGCCAACAGGTCCCTCAGATAGGGCAGGAGATCGCTGGATGTCTTCTTATAAAGACTCAGCGACCGCCTGATCGGCGACCACAGCCAGACCGCTGGCCATGGTGGATCAGTTCGCTCTATGAAGGTTAAGGAGCTGACGAAGATCGGCGCCTTCTAGACTAGCCTGGAGAAGGACCTGCGCTGCCCTACCGACAGATGCTGCAGGGTGGAGGCAGAGACCAGATCCCGGCCCGCGTCTATGTGGACAAGTCTCAGCGGCTGGCCGCTCCATGAAGGAGATCTATCCCAGCTGCGCTCGGATTCCCCCTATCAGGCGGGAGATGAAGTCAGGGCCAGAGTTCACGAATTCAGCCGTGATTTCGGCACCTTTGTCGCGGTTGACGATATCTATTCCGCGATGATCCCCCGCCATGAGGACCTAAGGCAGCTGCGAATCGGGGATCAGATCAGCTGCCGGGTGACCGGGGTCAAAAGAGACGGTAAAGCTGGACGTCTCGATCCGCGAGTCCTACGAGACCATTGGCGAGGACGCTGAGCGATTCTGCGGCTGCTGGAGATCCTACGCGGGTGTGCTGCCCTTTACGGAGAAGGCCTCCTCTGAGGTGATCTCGACGGGGACAGGTCTCTCGAAAAATGCCTTCAAGAGGGCGGTCGGACATCTCCAAAGAGGAAGAGTCAGTATAGAGGATGGGAAAATCCGACGGACAGAGAAAGCTTAACAATTCCTTCACGGTAAAGTTCACAAATAGTTCACACAAAAACAAGAGGACAATATCGAAGTGATGAGGAGGCATTTCCCGTGAAAAAGCCTTTAGAATTGCGGGTTCTTCGGTGAAGGGATCGCAAGAGCGTGGCCTGAACTTGACAGGCGGAGGGCAGGTCTCTATAATAAAACTCGTGCGTAATATAAATGTAACATTTATAGCAGTCATATCGTAACAGATGAAGATAGCCTAAAAGTGAGGTTGTATGGATGAATAGTCAGTCAAAACAGTGAAGACAATGGCAATTGTCGGTGCAGGCTCCGACTAATCGTTGCCGGCGGGACTTCCATCCCAGGCGGCGACTTTTGCAGGATACGACGGTAGATCAGGCCTGGAGACCAGCAGGAGTCTGTGCCAGGAAGCCTTGTCCGGTGTGTCTGCCTCCCTGATGAGCATGCTTTCTATGTCTACGGAGGCGACGGTCAGCAACCAGACAGATATGGTTGCCAGTTCCGCGTGAACAAGACCTTATATTCCAAGGTTGGAATCGCTCATACGATTCTGCGATCAATGTCAGAGAGAGCGCTGATGACAATGCCCGCCTGGTCGGTTATCTCTACAATAACAACGCGATGACAGTTGACGCGGAGGAGAATGGCTGGCTTCATATCAGCTCCGGCGACGTCAACGGCTATGCGAAGGCCGATGGCATTACGGTGGGAGATGAGCAGACCTGCAAGAATGCCCAGACGACAGATGTCAAGGTCAGGGGAGAACGGCTGCGCCTGCGCGCGGACGCCAGCCTGGACGCGGACATCCTGTCCGAGATTCGCTAAGGACACGGTGGTGACCGGCATTGATCTCTCCAAGCAGGCAGATGGCTGGATCAAGGTTCGCGCCAGTGTGGACGGCAAGGACACAGAGCGATTCGTCTCCAATGACTATGTAGACGTTGACACCCATTACAACTACGGAGAGACGGTCGAGGCGGCGGTCATCGCAGACAGAAGGCTGAACAGGAGGCGGCTCAGAAGGCTGCCGAGGCAGCTTCCAGGAAGACATCCGTCAGAAGAGGACAAGCCAGAGGACCACGACTGCAGCCAGCAGCAGCCAGGCGCAGACCTCTGTCTCAAGCGAGTCTGAGGCTTCTGCCAGTGGAGCGGCTGTTGTCGCCTATGCGGCTCAGTTCGTCGGGAACCCCTATGTATGGGGAGGCACCAGCCTGACGTCCGGTGCGGACTGCCCGGCTTCGTGCTCTCTGTCTACAAGCACTTTGGAATCAGCCTTCCTCATTCTTCTTCCGCCGACAGGAGCGTGGGACGCGCGGTATCCACTTCTGACATGCAGGTGGGCGACATCGTATGTTACAGCGGCCATGTCGGTATCTATGCCGGCGGCGGTAAGATTATCAACGCCTTAAATCCCAGCAAGGGAATCACCTATATCAATGCGAACTACGCCGATTCTGGCTGTTCGCCGCGTTTTGTCAAAGAAAACACTGAGGGGCTGTGGGTATGTGAAAGCGGCTTGCCTCATGTCGCAGATGCGGATTCGATGTAAGAGTCAATGCAACTGCGGATGAGGGCAGCCGGACCTTCCTATTCCACGGCCCTTTTGTATTCTGAAGGACATGGCAAACTCCAGGTGGCTTTTACCACGATTCCTTCCTCAGAAATGAACATGTCAAAGCGAGGATCGCGACACAAAACCATTTTTGATTTCGCCGAGCAGTTTGATCATGAAGGTTCGACTGCAAGGAGACGACCGAATCATGCGGGCGAAAGCTCTGATCTTATTTGAAGTGAGATTGCACAGCAATCTGTCAAGCGGGAAAGGGAGGACAGACTGCAAAATCATCAGCCTGCACAAGAATTGATTCAACCTGCCGGAAAGGAAAAGGCCAACCTTCCTGGGCGAGGAAAATTATCCACAGGAAGGGATCTCCAAAAGCCCGAAAAATGGACTTATACACGGACTTATCCACATTATCCACATCTGAGGGCTCGAAACGAGTTCTTTGATGGACGAAAACAAACGGATGTTTTGTGTAAGAGGGCGAAAAATCGACTTTTGGGGAGTTTGGACTGACTGAAAGCAAAAAAGCACTTTGCAGTCAGAGAGTCCCCAAATACGGTAAATATGCATAAGAAGAGAGAAAATCTTCTTTCCAATCTGCGCACTTTGTATTAGACTTGGGAATGAGTATATGCAATCAGCATAAAAATGGCGGCTTCACTGTGTACACTTTTTGTACAGGTGCGGAGGGAGAATGAGATGATTTCAAATCAAATCCTGCAGAATACTATCGATGGCCTGCATCACATCAGCAAGCACAGTCTGGCCGTGATTGACGCGGAGGGAGCATTCTGGCGACGACCTTTCCGGAGGTGGAGGACTATGTCCCGCGGCCGAGAATTTCGCGGCATCCCCGCAGAAGTCAGATCGTCTGGGCTGCCATTTTTAAGGTTTTTGATGACCAGCATCTGGGTTCATTGTCATCCTGCAGGGTGACGATGAGTCTGTTTTATGATCGGCAGAATGGCTCAGCTTCCAGATCCAGGGAGCTGATGGTGGCCTCACGAGCGCCTGTGACAAGGACAACTTCATCAGAACCTGCTCTTGGACAACCTTCTTTTAGTTGACATTTACAATCGATCCAAGAAGCTGCATTAGAGACCAACGCCCGGCGCGTCGTCATGGTTGTTGAGACTGCGAGAAGTGAAGAGGAGATGAGCTGGATCGGGTTCGGTCCGTCTTCTCCGGCCGGAGCAGGGGATTTTTGTCACGGCTGTGGATGAGCGCAATGTCGTGGTTCTCAAGGAGCTTGCCGGATGATGAGGGCTACGCCGACATTGGAACGGTCCGCGGAGGTGATCATCGATTCGTCTAGGATCGCGTGGACAAGCAGATCCGGGGTCTCCTGCGAACCATTGTCGGGAGGCTCAGGACGCGTCCCGCTCTACAAGGAGGCCGGGATGGCCCTTGATGTCGGCAAAGATCTTTCTTTGAAGACCACCAGGTGATCGCCTATTCCAAGCTGGGAATCGGCCGGCTGATTTATCAGCTCCCCATTCCTCTGCAAGATGTTTATCCGGGAGATGTTGCCAATCAAGTCCCCGGAGGATTTCGATGAGGAGACGATTGTCACAATCAATAAATTCCTTCGAGAACAGCCTGAATGTGTCAGAGACTTCGCCAGCTCTATATTCACCCTGCAATACGCTGGTCTACCGGCTGGATAAGCTGGAGAAGGCAACAGGACTTGATCTTCGCGTCTTCTCGGACGCGATCACCTTCAAGATTGCTCTGATGGTAGTAAAGTATATGAAGTATATGGAGGAGCAGAACTACTAATGATCAGCTTAGAACATGTGAGTAAGACCTATGAGTCGGCATTCCGGCTCTGGATGATATCGGTCTGCATATTGAGCCGGAGAGTTCGTCTTTATCACCGGCGCATCCGGATCCGGTAAATCCACCTGATCAAGCTCATGCTGAATGAATTGAAAGCCAGCAAGGGAACCATTACGGTGGGCGGGCAGAACCTGAATAAGATGCGGCATCGCCAGGTGCCAATGTTCCGCCGCCGGATCGGCACCATTTTTCAGAACTTCCGCCTGCTGCCGGACCGCAATGTATATGAGAAATGTGGCGTTTGCCATGCGTGTTACCGAGTCCAGGAAGCGGGATATCCAGAAGAGTCCCCCATGGTTCTGACTTTGGTGGGTCTAGCAGTCCAAGTACAAGTCCCTTCCCTCGCCAGCTCTCCGGCGAGAGCAGCAGCAGATGGCGATGCCCGCGCGATTGTCAACAGTCCCAAATTGATTCTGGCTGACGAGCCCACCGGTAATCTGGACAATAAGAATGCCTGGGAGGTAATGCAGCTTCTGGAAGATCAACCAGGACGGGACGACGGTTGTCGTCGAACTCATAATATAGAGATCGTCAAGGCTACTGAAGAAGCGCGTCATTACGATCAAGCGCGGCTGTCTGGTCAGTGACGTGGAAGGAGAGACAAGTTCAAAGCATGTATAATATTACAGGGTTTTTCGAAATATCTGGCACAACAAGATGTTCTCTAGCTCCATCGCGACGATGGCGGGCCACCCATCTTCCTCTTCAGGGTCTTTTATTCCCTGAGACCAATCTTCTCACAGATGGTCAAGGAGGCGGAGCAGGGCGTGGCAGTCACTGCTTCTTCTGTGGACGGGATCAGCATGAACAGGTGGATGCCATCGGGGGACGCGATCAGACCAGACCGGAGGTGAAGAATCACCAGTCTCCGCGGATGAGGCCTGGAACTCCTTTACAGAATTACTTCAAGAACAATGAGAATCTATGGACGGTTTCAAGGAGGATAACCCTCTGGCCAATTCCTCCAACTACCAGGTCTTCCCTCAATGACGTTTCGAGCAGGGCCTCTGGTAGAGTACTTAAAGACAGTGGACGGCGTCCGGCAGGTCAATCAGTCAGAGGTAGCGCACGACCTCTGTCTGACTTCAACCGCCTGCTCAGCGTATGTCTCTGTGGGCGTTGTGGCCATTCTGATCGCTGTGGCTATTTTCCTGATCACAACACGATTACGGTCGGAACTCCGTCCGTAAGGAGGAAATCAGCATCGAGAGCTGATTGGGGCCAAGGATCGGTTCATCCGCCTCCTTCTTGTCGAGGGTAGTCATTGGCTTCCTCGGCGCTCTGATTCCCCTGGTTGCCCTCTTCTTCACTGTATCAGGGAATCGTCGGCTATGTGTCCGGCAAATTCCTTTCCTGAGCGGAATGATGGATTTTTATCCGACTGCATGAGTATCTTTTCGCATTTTGGTTCCCGTCTCCCTGATTCTGGGGGTGGAATCGCGATCTGGGGAAGCCGGATGACTGTAAAACGGCATTTGAAGGTGTAGTGTACCGGGTCCGCGAAGACCTGTCGTCTCAGGAGTATTTGTTATGGAAATACATCGCCCGCTGTATCTCGGGGGATGTATTTCTGCGCTCAGGAGGAAACGGAGCATGGATGAGGAAAAAGCAGATCAGCGAAGGGAGGAGACAGAAGGAAGTCCGCGACCGGAGGAGAAGCAGACATCTATCGATTCAGGGCGAGCCAGAAGGACAGAAGCAGACAGCTGACGATTCAGGCGAGACAGGAAGGGAAAAGGTTCTGCCAGAGAAAGCGGAAAGAGGGTCAAGGAGAAAGGCGAGGAAGGCAAAGGGCGGATCCTTCGTCAAGGGGATTTTACCGGCGTTTCTCGGCAACCCTTCTGATCCTGGCTGGTTCTGGGCCTCAGCGTCTATCTCGGCCGACAGGGGGACTCTGCGGTCAATCCCAGCCAGCTATGCCAAGCTGATGGCCCTGGAGAAGATCATCAAGCGCTACTATTACCAGGATGTCGACAAGAACGCCATGGAGAAGGGGATGTACAAGGGGATTATGGAGGCCATGGGAGATCCCTACACGGAGTACTATACGGCCAGGGAATATGAGGATCTCATGGCTTTATGACAGGATCCTTCGTCGATCAGGGTATGCAGACGAAGGCGGAGGATGGCAAGATCAAGGTCGTGACCGTTTACGATAAGTCCCCTCTGCCAGGGAGGCGGGTATGGTCTCCGGCGACATCATCGAGAAGGTGGGAGATCAGAGCACGGCAGATCTCTCTCTGGAGGATATTGTCGCCAAGGTCCGCGGTCCGGCGGACAGTCGGTCGAACTCACCTGCGCCGGGCGGATGGCAGAGAGGAGACCTTCCGTTGCCCGCCGCAGAATTGAGATTCCAAGCGTCTCCCATCGGATGGCGGCGGATGGCATCGGCTATGTCCGTATCGATCAGTTCAGTGAGAATACCCTGAAAGAGTATCTGCGGCCATGGACGATCTGAAGAAACAGGATGAAGGGAGTCATCTTTGATGTCCGCAATAATCCGGGCGGTATGGTCACGTCCGTCAGCAGATATTCTGAACTATATTCTGCCGGAGGAACCAGCGTCTATATGGTGGACAAGGAAGGGAAACGACTGACTATCATACCGACGGCAGAGATGAACTCAGATGCCGATTGCCGTTTTGATATCGAAGGACTCCCGCCCGGCGGCGAGATCTCGCCGGAGCCATCCGCGACCATCACAGGACTCTGATCGGACAGACGACCTTTGGCAAGGATCGTGCAGCAGACCATGCGGCTGGCGGACGGATCCGCGGTCAAGATCACCGTCTCCAGCTATTACACCCCGAATGGGGAGTCCATCCACAAGAAGGGGATCCAGCCGGATGTCTCATGGAGGATTCTGACACGAAGTCCACGGACACAGGGACCTATGATATACTGGAAGGACAATGAGGTGGGACGGGCCATGAGACCCTGCAAGATCAGCTAGAGGTAATCGCGGCTGATGCGGGAAGGGCTCGCACTGTCATTACACAAGATAAGAATCGGCCCTGGCCGGTGGAAGGATCGCTTTATGCTGATTGAATTAGACCCCATGCGACAGGAAATTGGAGAGCTACAAAGAGCCCCTGGCAGAAGTGACCAGGGCCTGGATCTGGAGTCCAAGCACCAGAAGATTGAGGAATTGAATCGCGAGATGGAGGCCCCGACTTTTGGAATGACGCGGATTTATCCGCCAGGAAGATGAAGGAGCTCAAGTCCTTAAAGGACGATGTTGAGATCGCTGATAAGCTGAAGAAGAGCATTGAGGAGATCGGAATGCTCATGGATATGGCCAATGAAGAGGATGATGCGGACATGGGAGAGATTCCGCCCTCATGATGGACCTAGATGAAGGAGGACTTCGAGAAGGTCGGATCAAGACCCTGCTCTCCGGGAGTTTGACGCCAACAACGCGATAGTCACCCTGCACGCCGGGTGCCGGCGGACGGAGGCCTGCGGACTGGACAGCCGTGCTCTACCGCATGTATGCCCGCTAGGCAGCGGCCCAGGGCTTTGAAGTGAGGAGCTGGACCATCTGGACGGCGATGAGGCTCGACTCAAGGCGGTCACCTTTCAGGTCAACGGTGAGAACGCCTATGGTTACCTGAAGAGCGAGAAGGGGTTCACCGGCTGGTGGATTTCCCCTTCAACGCCAACGGCAAGCGCCAGACATCCTTCCTCATCCCGTGACGTCATGCCGGAGCTGGAGCAGGATCTGGATGTCGAGGTCAAGGATGAGGATATCCGTATTGACACCTACCGGTCTTCCGCGCCGGAGCCAGCACATCAACAAGACCTCTTCCGCCATCCGGATCTACGCATTTTTCCCACGGGGATTGTCGTTCAGTGTCAGAATGAGGTTCGCATCTATGAACAAGGATAAGGGCCATGCAGATGCTCGGGGCCAAGCTCTATATGCTCAAGATGGAGGAACAGAGGCCAAGGCGGAGGGAATCGGGGAGAGGTCACGGACATCGCCTGGGGCAACCAGATCCGCTCCTATGTATTCCAGCCCTATACCGTGGTCAAAAGATCTGCGGACGGGTGAGGGAGACCGGCGACAATCTCTCCGCTGTGATGGATCAGGGACATTAACCTTTTATCAACGCCTATCTGCGCTGGCTCTCTCTAGGCTGTCCGGACAGAAATGCCACGTCAGAGGACTGAGCGTTTTTCACTGAATCAGAGGCCTGCGAGGCATAAGGCGCCATTTCAGCGCAAAATGGCATATAAGAGGTTTATCCATGACAGATAAGACAGCACTATGTTCTTAAGGAGAAAGCGGTGCCGGAGGTTTTGCTCAAGGTGGTACAGGCAAAGGATTCCTGGACCTCCGGCCGCTGCGACTCCATTCAGGAGGCGACTGCCTCTCGGAATCAACGTCCCACTCTTTCTACAAGTACAAGGATGATATTTTCAAATTTCATCGAGAGCAACCAGGGCAAGACCATCACGATAGATGATTTCTCTGGAGGACGCGCAGGGACTTTTTGTCCGCAGTCATCCGCATTGTGGCCGGAGTACCACGCCAATATTCTGACCCTGCACCAGTCGATTCCGGTCAATAATAGGCCTCGATCACCCTCAGTGTGGAGGTTCTGCCGGAGACTGCTGGACCTCCTGCATGATCAATAATATGAGAAGACCCGGGCATCAGTTAGCGTCCAGATTCTGGCCAGGGAGTAGCAGGCAAGCTTCCGGGCAATGCGCTAGTGTCGCTGCAGCAGGCGCGGGGGACAGGAGTAAGCAGAGCGAGTGCAGGATTCTGAAGATTCTGCCGACGTCGGGCGGTGGCAGGGGCAGTTTTGCCAGGAGATGCGAGGCCTTGAAAAAGAGGTCATACGGATAGGAAAAGAGGTATCTATGAAGGCAGCGATTATGGGATTTTGGGATTCCATTGGATCCGAGTTCTATGAGGTGTTGAAGGTCAATCGCCGTGTGATCGAAAAGACGTGTCGGTTCTCCAATCGATGGTAAATATATTTTGGACCTGCGCGAGTTCGAGGACCAGGAGATCGCTCGCTGGATTGTCCACGACTACAGAGAGATCGCCGCGATCCCGAGGTCGATATGGTGGTCGAGACCATGGGAGGCGTTGAGCCGGCCTTCACCTTCGTCAAGACCATGCTTGAGGCAGGTAAGCATGTAGCCACGTCCAACAAGGCTCTTGTCGCGGATAAGGCCGAGCTGATTCGAATCGCCAGAGAGCGTACCGGTCAGCTTTTCTCTTCGAGGCATCGGCTGGCGGCGGATTCCCGTCATCCGTCCTCTCCTGGAGTGTCTGACCGCAGATGTGATCGAGGAGATCACAGGAAATGTCAATAGGACGACCAACTACATGATGACGGAGATGTCCGCCAATGGAACGGACTTTGATGAGGTTTTAAAAGAGGCCCAGGACAAAAGGGGTCGCGGAACAGGATCCCACGGCGGATATCGAGGGGCTGCGACGCCTGCCGTAAGATCGCGATACTGACTTCCCTGATCGCCGGCCGCCAGGTGGACTATCAGAGAGTTCCAGAGGGAGATCCGATCAGCGCCACCGATATGAAATATGCCAAAATCTTAAAGAGAAGCATCAAGCTTTTTGGCCACCAGCCGCTAAGTGTGAGATACTAGGTTGCTCAAGTCGCCTCTTATCTGCTTTCACGCCCTCTCTACTAAGGTGACGAAGTTCTCACTGCCATCTTTGTCCATCCAGAATATGCTGGGAGACTGTATGTTCTACGGGTCCGGCGTGACGCCAACCGCTTCCGCTGTCTGTCGGAGATCTGGTTAAGCCAGAATCTGGACAAAACCTGCTGATCGACTGGGAGCCGGAGGCTCTTGGGCTGGGTGATCCCCAGGAGACGGTTGAGCGCTTCTTCGTCCGCTCCAGCTCCGCTAAGAGTTTGATTGAGGATACCTTCGGTCCTGTCAATTTGATTGAGGCTCAGAGCGATGGGGAGCACGCCTTTGTCACAGAACCCATGAGCGAGAAGGAATTTTGCGCGAAGACGGCGGCGATTGATCGAGTCTCTATGATCCGGATGGGGTGAAATCGTAGCGGCTTCTCGCAGCCGCACTAAAGGGGAGGGAGGGCTGATTACGGCAGAATATGTGATGGCTGGACGCGAGACTACCAGCAACCGCTGTATTTTTGTTGACCAGGAGGAGAATCCGTCCCATGGCCCAGAAGGAGTTTCGGCAGATGTTCCGCAGCCGGGATGGGTCGAGCACGACGCCAATGAGATCCTGGTCCACCCAGCTGGGAGTGGCGGTGGAGGCCATGTCCAAGATCAGGGCAAAGGCGGCGGATATCGCGGCGATCGGCATCACCAACCAGCGGGAGACGGTGATTGTCTGGGACAAGAAGACAGGCGAGCCCATTTACAATGCCATCGTCTCGGCAGTAGCCAGCAGGACCACGCCATCGCGGATGAGCTAGGCCAGGGCGCCTGGAGGAGACTTTTCGCAGGAAGACGGGCCTCACTGATCGACGCCTATTTCTCCGCCACCAAGATCAGGGTGGATCCTGGACAATGTGCCCGGGCGCCATGAAAGAGAGCGAAGGCAGGAGGCTCCTCTCTCGGGGACAGTCGAGACCTGGCTGATCTGGAAGCTGACTGGGGCAGGGTGCACTGACGGATTATTCAATGCTCCAGAACCATGCCTATCTAATATCAACAGTCTGGAGTGGGATCAGGAGTTTTGGAAGAGCTTGGAGATACCGGCCGCTATGTCGTTGACGCCGGTTCCCTCATCGCAGATTTGACGGCTAGCGGACTCTCCTTCCCTGGGGCCGAGATCCCCATTGCCCGGCGCGGCGGGAGATCAGCAGGCGGCCCTCTTTGGCCAGGCCTGCTACGCGGACGGGGAGGCCAAGAACACCTATGGGACCGGCTGTTTTCTCCTGATGAATACCGGTCAGAAGCCGGTGTTCTCCGAGAACGGCCTGGTTACGACCATCGCCTGGGGACTGGACGGCAAGGTCAACCCTATGCCCTGGAGGGGCTCTATCTGTGTGTGGCGCATCCATCCAGTGGCTGCGGGATCAGATGCGGCTGATCGACTCCGCCGAGGACTCTGAGTACTGGGCCAACAAGGCCCATGGGACGCCTGGCTGCTATGTGGTTCCCGCCTTCACCGGCCTGGGAGCTCCCCACTGGGACCAGTACGCCCGCACAATCGCGGAATCACCCGGGGGCACAATAGAATCACATCATCCGGGCCACCCTGGAGTCGATCGCCTATCAGGTATGCGATGTCATCGATGCCATGCGGGCGGATTCCGGGATTGATCTGCGCTCTCTCAAGGTGGACGGCGGCGCTTCGGCCAACAATTTTCCTCATGCAGTTCAGGCAGACCTGCTGACCGATCAGTCAACCGATCCCTCCTGTGTCGAGTCCACCGCCCTGGGAGCCGCTTATCTGGCCGGCCTGCAGGTCGGCTTCTGGACCAGCAAGGAGGAGTCATCAGAACATCCAGCTGGACCAGGTCTTTATCCTCAGATCGAGAAGGAGGAGAGGACAAAAAGCGCAGGGGATGGAATAAAGCGGTCAAATATGCTTTTGCTGGGCTAAGGATTTTATGGAGGAAGAAGAAAACTGAAGAAGCCCGCAATACGTGAATTGAGGAGTTAGACATTGGATATTGCTTTAGAGCTCACAGGAGTTAGGGAGTCAAGAAGAGCCAGTGTCGAGGCGGCTGTCAGCTGATCGACGAGGGCAACACCATCCCTTTATTGCCGCTACCGAAAAGAGCGACTGGAGGGACTCAATGATGAAGTCCTCCGCAGTCTGGGGGAGCGACTGGTTTATCTGCGCAATCTGGAGGATAAGAAACCGCAGTGTTCTGGCTGCCATTGAGGAGCAGGAAAACTGACCGGGGAATTGAGGAGCTAGATTGAAGAGGCCGGGACTTTAGATTGTGGTAGAGGATCTCTACCGCCCCTATCGGCCCAAACGAAGAACCCAGCTATGATCGCCCGGGAGAAGGGGCTCTGACCGGTCTGGCGGAGACCATTCTGGCACAGAATCTGACAAGAGAGGCCTTAGAAGAGGCAGCCGGATATCTTGATTCCCCAAAAAGGATGCAACGTCTGAGGGAGGCTCTGGCCGGCGAGGAGACGTATCGCCGAACAGATTGCTGACGATGCCGACCTGCGCATGACGATCCGACAGAGTGACCAGGATCGGGACGCATCGTCTCTACAGCCAGGGACGAGACTGCCAGAAGCGTCTATGAGGACCTATTACGACTGTATGAACCCATCAGGGAAGTCCCGGGTCACCGTGTGCTGGCGATCAACCGCGGCGAGAAGGAGAAGATCCTGACGGTTAAGATCCATGCTCCCGAAGAGGATAGTTTTTGCGGCTGATCGCCGACCGCTATATCAACGCGGAAGAACGTTTTGACACGACGCCTGTCCCGACGGCTGTGATCGCCGATGCCTATCAGCGATCTGATCGCCCCCGCCATTGAACGAGATCTCGCCCGCACTGACAGGAGACCGCGGAGGACGGGGCCATCAGGTCTTTCGGCAAGACTTTGCAGCAGCTGCTCGTGCAGCCGCCGATTGCCGGGCAGACGGTTCTGGGCTGGATCCCGCCTTCCGGACCGGCTGTAAGCTGGCTGTTGTCGATCCCACGGGCGGGTCCTGGACACTAGGTTATCTTCCGACAGCACCCCAGAATAAGCTGGCAGAGTCTGCAAAGAAGATCCTCGCGGCTATGATAAAAAGCACGGCGTCAGCCTCGATCTTCTGGGCAATGGCACGGCCTCCCGCGAGTCTGAGCAGATCATCGTGGACCTTCTGGCGGAGATACTCGAACGGGTATCCTATGTGCATCTACCAATGAGGCAGGGGGCTTTCGGTCCATTCCGCTTCCGGGCTGGCCAGGAGGTTCCCGCCTTGACGTAGGGACAGAGATCCGCGGCCTCTATCGCGAGAGACGGTACAGGATCCTCTGGCTGAACTGGTCAAGATAGATCCCAGAGTCCATCGGCGTGAGCCAGTATCAGCATGATATGAACCAGAAGAAGCTGTCCGAGACTCTGGGCGGGTGGTCGAGACAGCGTCAACAGGGGTCGGCGTCGATCTCAATACGGCTTCCGCCTCCTGCTCTTTATATCTCAGGAATCTCGCGCTGGTCGCAAAGAATATCGTGGCTTATCGCGATGAGAAGGGTCTTTTCACAAGTCGTCGCCAGCTTCTTAAGGTACGGGCTGGGGCCCAAGGCGCTTTTGAGCAGTGCGCCGGGATTTCTCGCGGAGTTCGCGACGGACAAAAACCCGCTCGACGCCACCTGCGTGCATCCCGGAGTCCTATCAGGCGGCGGGAAGAGCTTTTAGCCAGGCTTGGGGCACAGGCCGAGGAGATCAGTCAGGGCGGGATCGCGAGGAGTGCCGAGGAGGCTCAGCGATATTCAGAAGATGGCTTTCGAGGAGCTGCACCTGGCAGATGACGCTGGAGGATATTCTGACGGAGCTTGCCGCCGGGCAGAGATCCCAGGCAGGATTCTCAGCCTATTCTGCGCCGGGACGTTTTTGTCCATGGAGGACGTGAAGCCTGCATGGTGCTTCAGGGCACGGTGAGAAATGTCGCTGATTTCAGGGGCCTTTGTGGATATCGGCGTACATCAGGATGGCCTGCGTGCACATTTCCCCGCATATCCGATCGCTTTATCAAGCACCCGCTGGAGGCTGTCTCTGTCGGCGATATTGTGCGACGTGCAGGTGGTCGCTGTTGACTTGGACAAAGCAGCGCGTCGCCCTGTCCATGCGAATCGGCAGAGATGTGGGACGCGCAGGGCAATCCTGTGGAACAACCGCCAGAAGAGATCATCCCGATCGGGATATCCGGTAGAGGAGGGCTGGGCCACAGAGCCTCGCCGGGAGCAATGTCCGCGGGGGCGGAGCCGTCAGATGAGCGCCGAAAAGAGTGGAAAAGAGACCAAGCGAGACAAAGAGGGTCGAGAGCATGCAGGGATCAGGACGAAACCGCGGAAGAGAGGACAGAGGCAGGACAGAGACAGCATATCTCTGAGGGCCTGGGCATACCGATATGTTAAAGGCGCTGAGCTAAGATCAAACTGTAAAGTTACCGGCTCTGTGATCTGTCTGACTTTAGATCTTTCTGACCTTATTCATGACAATGGAGGATGCGCTCCACGAATACTTTCATTGTTCTGAGCAGGAGGAAAATCCCATGATTTACGAGACAAAACAGCGAGGAAGAGACCAGAGAGATTGGCCGTGTGCTGGCCGAGAGGGCCATGCCCGGCGACGTCTTTACTTGTGGGAGATCTTGGCGTGGGAAAGACCGTCCTGACCAAGAGGCTTTTGCCCGAGGCTTGGGATCCAGGGACCATGTCAACAGTCCCCACCTTCACCATTGTTCAGGAGTATGAGGGGACGCTTTCCTTCTATCATTTTTGACGTCTATCGGATCGCTGATCCTGATGAGCTGCAAATGATCGGCTTTGATGACTATATCTTTGGCGGGGGGGTCTGTCTGATTGAGTGGGCCCAACCTGATCGAGGAAGTCCCGCCTGACCGGCGCACGGAGATTCGGATTGTCAAGGACTGTCAAAAGGACTGGATTATCGCAGGATCTGCAGAGTTGAGGTAGGTGAGGTGAAAATCTTTGCCATGGACGCCTCGAGGCTGGTGGCCTCTGTCGCAGTCACAGAAGATAATCGTCTGATCGGCGAGTATACGACCAATGATAAGAAGACCTATTCGCAGACCCTTCTGCCCATGTTGGATCAGCTGGCCGGGATGATTGATCTAGATCTTAGACCCTTTGACGCGATTGCGGTAACTTCGGGTCCGGGCTCATTTACAGGCCTGCGTATCGAGGCGCTACAGTCAAGGGCCTGGGGCAGGCCCTTGATATCCCTCTGATCCCGGTTCCGACCCCCGGACGCTTGCTCATAACTGCTGGGGACCGACAGGCTCATATGTCCTCTCATGGACGCCCGCAGGAAGCAGGCCTATACCGGCCTTTATCAGTCCGTAGACCGGGGACTGACGGTGCTGATGGATCAGGCCGCCAGAGTATAGAAGCGATTCTTGAGAGGGTGAATGACCGGGGAAGCGACCAGTTTGTCTTTTCGAGCGACAGTACCGGTTTTCGGCAGACGACGAGGCCTGTGCCGGGTTGACTATCATTTTCGCCCCCGCACACTGGCCATGCAGAGGGCTTCCAGTCTCGCTGCTCTGGCTTATGTCTACGCCCAAAGGGAGGAATTTGTGGCGGCAGAGACTTCCGCCCCACTACCTGCGCCTGTCCCAGCAGGCTGAGCGGGAGCGAAGAGAGAAAGTTGGCAACAGAGAAAAGAGGGGTCTGATGTGCCGGAGAAGAGATCCTGATCGAGAGATAAAAAGTGATTCGGGCAGAAGGAAGGGGTGTGCGAAGAGTTCGTTTGGCGGCCGAGTGATCTGGATCAGATGGCGGCCATCGAGGGCGGTCAGCATCCCGACGGTTGGAGCAGGAAAGCTTTTTCCGATGCCCTAAAGAGTGACCAGGCCCCTGCTTATGGTTCTGACGCAGGGAAGCTTTAGGGATTTGGTCCTGCGAAGGAGAGGTCTCGGGGGATTTTCCGCCGGACAGGAGGAGACCGTCCTGCGTATTTGCTCTGCTATTTCGCGGCGGACGAGGGGCGAGATTGTATCGATTGCCTGCCATCCTGATGCCAGAAGGCAGGGGCTGCGCGAGCAGCGCTGACAGAATTCGAGGAAGAAAGCGAGACCTTGGCCTCAGGGACATTTTTCTGAGGTGAGAAGAGCAATGTCACGGCCATTTGTCTCTATGAAGGAGAAACAGGTTTTGCGTCTGTGGGCCTGGAGACCGCGTGCTTTTACCGGCACCTGTCGAGGACGCCCTGCTGTTGCGCCTGGATCGGCCGGGAGGAAAAGGAGGAACCATGTTAGACGTCTGCCTCTTGGGGACGGGAGGAACCATGCCTCGTCTCGGCGCTGGCTGGACAGCGCTGGTCACAAGATTCAATGGGCACAGCCTGCTCATTGACTGCGGAGAGGGAACACAGATCGCCATGAAGGAGGCTGGGATTTCCCCGAATCTGATCGATGTCATCTGCTTTACTCACTTTCATGCCGATCCATTTCCGGCCTTCCGGGCCTTTTGCTCTCCATGGGTAACGCCGATCGCACCGATCCGGTGACCCTGATCGGCCCCAGGGCCTGGTTCGCGTGGTGACTGCCTTCGGTCCATTGCCCAGGAGCTGCCTTTGAGGTTCGCATGGTTGAAATCGAGGACGAGGACGCAGGAGTTTGACCTCTTTGGATACCAGATTCAGGCCTTTCAGGGTCAATCACAATGTGACCTGTTACGGTTATTCCTCTTCCATTCCCCGGGCCGGCCGCTTCGACGCCGATGCTGCCCAGGAGGCAGGAGAATTCCCTGAAGGCCCTGGAACCGCCTGCAAAAAGGGCGAAAAGGGTTGAGATGGATGGCAGAGGTATACCGGCCTGAAATGGTGATGGGGCCTGCCCGCAGAGGATCAAGCTGACCTACCGCACAGACTGAACTCAGACCGACGCCATGCCATCTCTGACAGCGGCTGCGGGCGCGGATCTCTTTATCTCGTGAGGGCATGTACGATCCGGAGGATGCAGGCGCTAGAAGAAGAAAAGCATACCTTTGCGAGGCCGCCGCTCTGTCAGGAGGCGAAGGCAGAGGAGCTTTTGGCTGACCCATTTCTCCCTTCAGTAGGGGCGGCCCACGTGCTCATGGATCAGGTGACAGAGATATTCCCCAATGCCAGCCTGGGCTGGGATGGAAGAAAGCTGCACCCTGATTTCCCGGAGGAATAAAGGAAGCAGGACTGCATATTTGAATCGACACGGGAGAAAAGCGCCATGTGTGGGCGGGTAAAGGGAAGCAGAGTATCCGTAAAATACAGGCCCGACACGAGCAGGAATGCCATGTGCCGAAAAACAAAGGAAACGAGTGCCTGCGAAAGTGTATGTCACGGAGGCAGTAGCATCCGTAAAAAATACCTGCGCTGAGAGGGAGAGATTATGTCTGAAAAGAAGGAAATTCATCGTATCATCGCTGTGAGAGCTCCTGTGATGAGACGGCAGCCATTGTTGTGGATGGCCGCAAGGTTTTGTCCAATGTGATCAGCACGCAGATTCCCATTCACACCCTCTACGGCGGCGTCGTGCCGGAGATTGCCTCCCGGGCTCATACGGAGCGGATTAACCAGGTGATAGCACAGGCCCTGAAGGAGGCGGATACAGACCTGGATGGTGTGGACGCTGTTGCCGTGACCTACGGTCCCGGACCCGGTGGGCGCTTTGGTGGGCGTTTCTGCGGCCAAGGCTATCGCTTATGCCAAGGGACTTCCCCTCCTGGGGGTCCATCACATCGAGGGGCATATCAGCGCCAATTACATTGAGAATCCGGACCTGGAACCTCCCTTCCTGTGCCTGGTGGTGTCCGGCGGCCACACCCATCTGGTCAGGTCAGGGACTATGGGGATTATGAGATTTTGGGTATGACCCGAGACGACGCAGCAGGAGAGGCGTTACTGACAAGGTCGCCAGAGCCATTGGCCTGGGCTACAGAGGCCTCAAGGTTGAAAGAGAGGCAAGAGAGGGAAAATCCGACGCTATGCGTTTCCGAGGGCGCATGTCAATGACAGCGCTCTACGATTTTTCCTTCAGCGGTCTGAAATCTGCGGTTCTCAAACTATTGGAAATCAGATGCAAATGAGGGGGAGAAGCGTACAATCGGGCGGATGTAGCGCCTCTTTCAGAAGGCCGTCGTGGGGCGCTGGTGGATCACGCCGAGATGGCTATGGAAGAGTCTCCATCTGAAGAAGATGGCCATAGCGGGCGGCGTCGCTTCAAAGCGGCGCCTTCCGCGAGCCATGCGAGGCGGCCTGTGATCGGCATGGGGTCAAGTTCTATCGGCCTTCCCCCATCCTCTGTACGGATAACGCGGCCATGATCGGAGCCGCTGCCTACTATGATTTTGCCAGAGGAGCTGTCAGCGGTTGGGATCTCAACGCTGTGCCGGGACTCAAGCTGGGAGAGCGTTAAGGCCATCTGCCGACATGGACGGCACAGGGCGGCGATCGGGCCGCAATGAGGATATGGGAATATGGTGAGTGCAATCATTCTTGCAGCCGGCAGGGAGGCGTATGGGAGGCAAGCTCCCGAAGCAGTACCTGCCTCTTCTTGGACGGCCTCTTCTGGCCTATAGCCTGCTTGCCTATGAACAATCGCTTGTAGACCGCGTCGTTCTTGTTGTGGATCCGCTTGACCGGGACCGCGCGGAGGAGATTCTTCAACGGTATCAGATTCGTAAGGTGGAGCTCTATTGTGGCTGGTGGCAGGAACGCTGCGATTCTGTCTTCGCCGGTCTGGAGAAGGTGACGGGGACAGGTCCTGATTCACGATGGGGCAAGAGCGCTGATCCGGACAGAGAGAGATCAATACAGCTCTTTTCCGTTATTTCCAGGAAGCCTGCGCCATGGGGATGCCCGTTAAGGATACGATTAAGGAAGTAGGAGAGGATCGGTCGGGTGATCTGCACACCGGATCGAAGCAGACTCTGGCGGGTGCAGACCCCCAGTGCTTTTTGACAGAGGAGATTAAGGAGGCTTACAGAGTATTTGCAGGAGGAAAGAAGCAGGGGCGACAGATGACGCGGCGATCTATGAGCTGATGATCGGAAAGAAGCTCTATATGATTGAGGGCAGCTCATGAGAATCTCAAGGCAACGACACCTGAGGACCCTTCTGCTGGCAGAATCATTCTGCCAGAGCGAGGCTGGAACCCATCTCAAATTTAAGGCGAGGGTGGATTCTGCCCAATCGCCAGCAATGTGATCGACAGGAAGCATGTGTTTGGCCCGCCGGAGGTATCCGAGGTGAAGAATCGCCTATGAAGCATATGAGCGTGTTTTGAGCTTGATCCTTACGATGTAAAGAATCTGCTTTTGCGCATAAGCTAGATGAAGGCCTGAAGGTAAAAAGAAGCAGGGAGATTCCGCAGCGGCAATGTAGGCGTGATGCAGGGATCAGCTGATCCATGCCGGCACACCGGCGGATACGTCCTGATTTGGTTTCTAGATTGATGACCTGTGAAGGAATCCAAAATATCATCCTCTGGTAAAAAGCTGTATCTTTCATTATGAATTTGAATTTATTCTATCCCTTCGCGGATGGGAACGGACGGACCGGACGGCTCTGCGCAGTCCCTGATCCTTCCAGAAATGGAATGACCTGTTTGCGTGGCTGCCGGTGGAAAATCTGATCCATGAGAATCAGACAGAATACTATCTGGGCGCTGCAGAAGGCTGACATATCGTGGGGGATTCCGCAGAGTTTGTGGAATCTATGCTGGTATGATCCGCAATGCCTTAAAGGAACTGAGTGAGAATCAGGGCAAGGCAGACAATAATGATGTCGCACAAATGTCGCAAGAAATGTCATGTAACAATGAGGATAAAGTGCTGGAGCCTCCGGCAGGACGGCAGAGCTTACTGGCAAAGGTCCTGTCATATCGCTGGGATTGACACAGAGACAGGTGCAGCGCATACTGGCGAGTCTGAAAGAAGAAAAGAAGATTATCCGTTATGGCGCAAGAAAAATGGATACTGAAAGGTGCCGGAGCAATGAAAAAGCTAGGGTATATGTATTTGGATATGGAGGAATGGAAATTATCATATCAATACAATCTGTGTACAGGGAGGCTATGAGCCGAAAAATGGAGAACCAGGGCCCTTCCTATCGTACAATCGTCAACTTACAAGTACGAGTTGTCGAAGCAGATGGGTGACCTCTTCGACTTAATCTGATTGCGAACACGATGAAAAATTTGAGATTGATCGTTGGATTTTGGTAATAGAATCTGCCGAGGATTGGGAGAAATATGGATGTAGGTTGAAACGATAAATCAAAAGTTTGTCAGGAGGATATGGATATGCGGGAAAAACATTGATGCGATCGATTCATTATGGAAGGGGCAAAATCATATGACAAAACCCCGTAAGATAGTAATCATGGGCTACAGTGGTTCGGTAAATCCACGCTGGCAACGAAACTTGCTGACAAATATCAAATAGAAGTTCTTCACTTGGATCAGGTACACTGGCTACCCAACTGGGGTGAACGTCAGGCAGAAGACGAACAACAGATATGTAAGAGCTTTGGTGGATATAAAGGATGCCTGGACTACGTTGACGGAAACTACACCAAGCTGGAATTTGAGCGCAGATTAGAAGAGGCGGATCTCATAATTTTGCTTCTGTACGGACGAATACCATGTGCGCTGAGAGTGATAAAGAGATGGTTAACATACAAGGGACCAGGCTGATATGGGGGACTGATTGTCCGGAGAAATTGACTGGAAGTTCCTGCGCTGGATTCTCTGGGATGGAAGAGTGGCATCTCAAAAGAAATGTCTATCAGGACTAAATCAAAAATATGAGGAAAAACTCTAGTGATCTGTAATCAGCGAGACCTGTATGAGTGTTTTGACTGGTTATAGTTATATATGTACAAGAGGCAACTTCACACGCGCATCTGAAGACGATAGGAGACTGCATATGAAGATCCTTGTTTTAAGACGTGGGATTGCAGTGCCCTGAAAAATAGCAAAATGGAGAAAAACGCTTTTCTTTGTTGACACTCTGAAATTTGCGTGATAATATAATCCCTTGCTGTTACAGGCACAGATGCTGGAGAGTATCGAAGTGGTCATAACGAGGGCGGTCTTGAAAAACCGTTTGTCCGCAAGGCGCGTGGGTTCGAATCCACCCTCTCTACGCTGGCGGACTCGGATCCGACAATGATATATGGTTGAGAAATCGATCATGCTTTGGAGATGCGCAAGCTGGCTGAAGGGCTCCCTGGAAAGGAGTAGGTCGTTAACGCGGCGCGGAGTTCAGAATACTTCCATCTCCGCTCGACAATTATCAAAACTCACCACAATGTCGCGTTGACATGCAGGAGGGAGAATGATGGTAGAATCGGTGCACTGCGCAAGGATATTTCCGCAGGAGACAGAATAAAAATCTTGACAGGGAAATAACAGCTGCGGTAAACTATTCCAGCTGTCACTCAGAGCGGGTGCAAGCAAGAACCTTGATAACTGAACAATGAAACAACGCTTGAAAGATTCTAAGAGAATCAAAGCGAATCTCAGAGCAATCTGAGGTTGACTAAAAACAGTAAAGGATTAGTCAAGCTAATTCATTTCTGGGAAGCATGCGTCCGCGAAGAAGAATCATATGTGATCTGTTAGAGGATCTGTGATGGACTGAAAAAGCGGATGGATGAAGGACTTTAACATGAGGTTCGATCCTGGCTCAGGATGAACGCTGGCGGCGTGCTTAACACATGCAAGTCGAGACGAGAAATGATATTACGATCTCTTCGGAGTGACGGTTTTATTTCGAGTGGCGGACGAGCGTGAGTAACGCGTGAGCAACCTGCCTCTGTACCGGGGGATACCAGTTGGAAACGACTGTTAATACCGCATAAGCGCACGATAAGACATCTTGTTGTGTGAAAAAACTCCGGTGGTATGGGATGGGCTCGCGTATGAGTTAGCCAGTTGGCGGGGTAAAGGCCCACCAAAGCGACGATCATTAGCCGACCTGAGAGGGCGACCGGCCACATTGGGACTGAGACACGGCCCAAACTCCTACGGAGGCAGCAGTGAAGAATATTGCTGCACATGGGAAAAGCCTGATGCAGCGACGCTGCGTGAGTGAGGAAGTATTTCGGTATGAAAGCTCTATCAGCAGGGAAGAAAGAAAATGACGTACCTGAGTAAGAAGCTCGGCTAAATACGTGCCAGCAGCCGCGGTAATACGTATGGAGCAAGCGTTATCCGGATTTACTGGGTGCAGAGCGTGGGCGGCAGAGCAAGTCTGATGTGAAAGCCCGGGGCTCAACGGTGAGTGCATTGGAAACTGTTCGGCTCGAGTGTCGGAGGGGTGGCGGAATTCCTGGTGTAGCGGTGAAATCGTAGATATCAGGGAAGAACACCGGAGGCGAAGGCGGCTTACTGGACGATTACTGACGCTGAGGCTCGAAAGCGTGGGGAGCGAAACAGGATTAGATACCCTGCAGTCCACGCTGTAAACGATGAATACTGAGGTGTCGGTACCCGAAGGGGTATCGGTGCCGTCGCAAACGCATTAAGTATTCCACCTGGGGAGTACGTTCGCAAGAATGAAAGACTCAAAAGGAATTGACGGGGACCCGCACAAGCGGTGGAGCATGCTGGTTTAATTCAGCAACGCGAAGAACCTTACCAAGTCTTGACATCCCGATGACAAGCGATGTAATGTCGTCTCTTCGGAGCATCGGAGACAGGTGGTGCATGGTTGTCGTCAGCTCGTGTCGTGAGATGTTGGGTTAAGTCCCGCAACGAGGCACAACCCTTGTTCTTAGTAGCCAGCGGGTAGAGCTGGGCACTCTAAGGAGACTGCCGGGGTGAACCCGGAGGAAGGTGGGATGAGCGTCAAACTCATCATGCCTGATGACTGGGCTACACGTGCTACAATGGCGTAAACAAAGGGAGGCGAAGCCGTGAGGGCCAAGCGAATCCCAAAAATAACGTCTCAGTTCGGATTGTAGTTGCAACTCTCGACTACATGAAGCTGGGAATCGCTAGTAATCGCAGATCAGCATGCTGCAGTGAATACGTTCCCGGGTCTTGTACACACCGCCCGTCACACCATGGGAGTTGGTATGCCCGAAGTCAGTGACCCAACCGCAAGGAGGAGCTGCCGAGACAGGACTGATAACGGGGGTGAAGTCGTATCACAAGGCTAGCCGTATCGGAAGGTGCGCTGGATCACCTCCTTTCTGAAAGAGATCGAGTAGAGCGTTGTTTCATTGTTGAGTTATCAGGCACGCAAGTGTTTGAGCGCAGCTTGTCAGCTTTGCTGATGAGCGCATCTTATCGGCAGAGCCGATAAGCATGCCTGTGGACTTCGTCCTAGCGCGGGCATTCGCCCGACAACAATGAAAAACCACTGCTTATGAATGCAAGCATTCAACGCAGCGTATTTCATTGTTATTGCGGCTCAGGATAACTTTATATTTTCGGTGGCGATGCGCCTGAGGGGATCACCGTTAACATCCCGAACACGATGGTTAAGACTCAGGCGGCTGACAGTACTCGGCTGGAGACGGCCCGGGAGGATAGGTGGCTGCCGGAATCATGCGCTCATGGCTCAGCTGGTTAGAGCGCACGCCTGATAAGCGTGAGGTCGGTGGTCTCGAGTCCACTTTGACATTCTCAACGCAAAGAGCGTTGAAGAGATACAAGCAATAGAAGATAAAAAGTATATGGTGAAATCGTCTGTTGCTATAGAAAGTACTCCATGGGGTATAGCTCAGTTGGGAGAGCACCTGCCTTGCAAGCAGGGGGTCAAGGGTTCGAATCCCTTTATCTCCACTGACCGGTTTTTCCGGTCACGGTACTTGAAAAACTTCATACAGATAGAAGAATTGATAAAAAGACCTACTGAATCTAGCAGACTCATGAGCGGACCTGTTCGCGAATGAGATGGAGATTGCGACAGAAAGGATCGACAACATCAGACATCCGAGAACTGTAAACCGATCGAAAGATCAAAAGCACAAAGCTTTTTAGCTGATGCAACGCTATGCATCAAAACGAGGAATGAGAACAGAGGAAATAGCGGCGACGCTTGTTATTCTCTAGTGCTCATAACGTGCCCGACGACTAGATCTGAGCTTCGTCCCAGGGACCGCCTCATCAAGGGTCGTCGCATGTATCGCACGTAAGAGAACAACTGCCAAAAGGCCCGTTATTCTCTAAAGTGCTCATAACGAGGTCAAGCAAGAAAGAGCGCAGGGTGGATGCTGCTTAGCACTAAGAGCCGAAGAAAGACGTGATAAGCTGCGAAAAGCCGTGGGGAGCTGCACATAGCTGTGATCCACGGATTTCTGAATGAAAACCGGCCGGACAAACTCCGGTCATCCATGCCCAATCCATAAGCTATGGAAGGAACCTGAACTGAAACATCTAAGTAGCCGGAGGAGAGAAAGAAACATCGATTCCGTAAGTGGCGAGCGAGCGCGGAAGAGGCCAAACCATGGTGCGTGCACTGTGGGGTTCCGGACCGCAGAATTGATTCAACAAAGACAGCAGAAAGGTTTTGGGAAAAGCCTGCCAGGAGGGTGACAGCCCCGTGAGCGAGTCATGCGTTGACAAGGCGGGATCCAGAGTACATCGAGACACGAGAAACCTTGATGGAAGAAGCGGAGACCACTCCGTAGCCCTAAATACTCATAGTGACCGATAGCGAAGAGTACTGTGAAGGAAGAGTGAAAGAACCGGGAGGAGTGAAAGAGAACCTGAAACCCTGTGTTTACAAGCTGTGGAAGTGCAATGAGAATGCGCACGACCGCGTACTTTTTGTAGAACGGTCCGGCGAGTTACGCAGTGCGGCGAGGTTAAGGGCTTAAGGCCTGCAGCCGAAGGGAAACCAAGTCTGAAGAGGGCGAGTCAGTCACATAGCGTGGACCCGAAACCGGGTGATCTATCCATGTGCAGGTTGAAGTTGCCGTAAAAGGCAATGGAGGACCGAACTCACATCCGTCGAAAAGGGTGGAGATGACGTGTGGATAGGGGAGAAATTCCAATCGAACCCGGAGATAGCTGGTTCTCCTCGAAATAGCTTTAGGGCTAGCCTCGGTTGGGTCTTATGGAGGTAGAGCACTGAATTTCCGCGGGGGCGTCAAAAGCTACCAAAGATATAAACTCCGAATGCCAGAAAGATGATGACCGGGGGTCAGACTGCACGAGATAAGTTGGGTAGTCGAGAGGGAAAAGAGCCCAGACCACCAGTTAAGAGTCCCCAAATACGTGTTAAGTGGAAAAGGATGTGGGATTTCGAAGACAACTAGGATGTTGGCTCTGAAGCAGCCACACATTCAAAGAGTGCGTAACAGCTCACTAGTCGAGAGGTCCTGCGCCGAAAAATGTCCGGGGCTAAAACACGATACGAAAACTGTGGGATGTGTAAATACATCGGTAGAGGAGCATTCCCCAGGCCGACGAAGCCGTACCGATGAGGAACGGTGGAGGTACAGGGAAGAGAGAATGCCGGAATGAGTAGCGAGGAGCAGGGGTGAGAATCCTCACGGCCGAATATCTAAGGTTTCCAGGGTAAAGCTGATCTGCCCCTGCGAGTCGGAGCCTAGGAGAGGTCGAGAAAGACGTATCCGATGGACAACAGGTTGAGATTCCTGTACCTGATATCAACAGAACTGTGGGGACGCAGAAGGAAAGCGCGAGGCGGGAATGGAAGAGACCGGTACAAGCGAGGTAGGAGATGAGTTAGCAAATCGCTCATCAATCCGAGACGTGAGAGCGAGTATAGTAACGAAGCGCGTGAGCCGGCTGCCGAGAAAAGCCGCTATTGTTTGATATGAGCCCGTACCGCAAACCGACACAGGTAGATGAGGAGAGAAATCCTAAGGCCGACGGAAGAAGCATTGTAAGGAATTCGGCAAATGACCCGCTATCTGGAGAAGGGTGCCATCCTCGGATGGCCGCAGAGAATAGGTTCAAACAACGTTTAGCAAAAACACAGGTCTATGCGAAACCGCAAGGTGAAGTATATGGGCTGACGCGCCTGCCGGTGCTGGAAGGTTAAGAGGAGAGAGGTTAGCGCAAGCGAAGCTTTAATTCAAGCCCCAGTAAACGGCGGCCGTAACTCTAACGGTCCCTAAGGTAGCGAAATTCCTTGTCGGTAAGTTCGACCCGCACGAAAAGGCGTAATAGATTTGAACACTGTCTCAACAATGCATCCGTGAAATTGAGTACCAGTGAAGATGCTGGTTACCGCGCCAGGACGGAAAGACCCCCATGGAGCTTTACTCCAGTTTGGTGCACTAGGGATTCGGTGCTGCAGCTGTACAGGATAGGTGGGAGACTGTAGGAGCCCAGGACGTCAGTCCTGGAGGAGTCACTGTTGGGATACCACCCTTGCGTATTGGATTTCTAACCTGCGCCGTGACCGGTCGGGGGACAATGCCAGGCAGGGGAGTTTGACTGGGGCGGTCGCCTCCGAAAGGGCATCGGAGGCGCTCAAAGGTTCCCTCAGGATGGTTGGAAAGCCATCCGCAGAGTGCTAGGCAGAGCTTGACTGCGACACCGACGGATTGGGAGCAGGGAGTGAAAACTACGGACTTAGTGATCCGGTGGTCATAACGTGGGATTGCCATCGCTCAACGGATAAAAGCCACCCTGGGGATAACAGGCTTATCACTCCCAGAGTTCACATCGACCGGTGGTTTGGCACCTCGATGTCGGCTCATCGCATCCTGGGGCTGTAGCTGAGTCCCAAGGGGTTGGGCTGTTCGCCCATTAAAGCGGGTCACGCGAGCTGGGTTCAGAACGTCGTGAGACAGTTCGGTCCCTATCCGGCGCGGGCGGAGGATATTTGCAGAGGAGCTGACCCTGGTACGAGGGACCGGGTTGGACGGACCACTGGTGTACCGGCTGTCTACCAAAAGGCACCGCCGCAGCCAAGTCTGGCCGGGATAAACGCTGAAGGCATCTGGCAGTGAAGCCCCCTCAAGATGAGATATCCAGTCTAAGGACAGCAGATCCCTTGCAGAGTACAAGGTAGATGGGGCAGAGATGTAAGCACAGCAGATGTTAAGTTGACTGTCACTAATCGATCGAAGGCTTGACCAAAAGCGAGAAAGCGGACGAGCAGGAAAAAGAGGAAGGCGAGAGCGCTTGCAGTTGGAGCGACCTGTTTTCAGCGAGTTCATTTGCGAAGCAATGCACCGAGAAGAGCGTCGAAGACGCAGTTCGAGGCTAGCGCTACGTAGAAAATGGAAGAGTTTGCGAAGCAAAGACATCGAGCAGAAGCGTCGAAGACGTGGATGCGAGATGACCATTTTCGAAAAGTGTGAGAAAAGATCACGGTGCAATTCATCTGTATGAAGTTTTGAAGGTATCCTAATCGAATACTTTCAGAAATATTCCTCAATAGCTCAATGGTAGAGCACTCGGCTGTTAACCGAGGTGTTGTAGGTTCGAGCCCTACTTGGGGAGTTTTCTTTATCCGCAAACAAGTGATAAAGAGTTTGGGCTCCGTGGTCAAGCGGTCAAGACTATCGCCCTTTCACGGCGGTAACACGGGTTCGAACCCCGTCGGAGTCATTTGAAGTGTGCCGATGGCTCAATTGTCGGAAACAGCTGATTTGTAATCAGCAGGTTATCGGTTCGAGGTCCGATCATCGGCTCTTTGGACCTTTTAGCTCAGTTGGTTAGAGCAACCGGCTCATAACCGGTTTGTCCCGGGTTCGAGTCCCTGAAGGTCCACTTTTTGATCATCTTTCATTTTTGGCCTAGTGGCTCAGTTGGTTAGAGCGCCGCCCTGTCACGGCGGAGGTCGAGGGTTCAAGCCTCCTGGGTCGCGTTTCATGCGAGGAAGTCTCAGAATATTTCGCATGAGTCACGCAGGATCTTAGCTCAGCTGGGAGAGCATCTGCCTTACAAGCAGAGGGTCATGGGTTCGAGCCCATAGGTCCCATTTTGTTTGTATGGAATCCATACAGCAGATCTGCCGCTGGCTGGCGGAATTGGCAGACGCTTGGGGACTTAAAATCCGTGGTGGCAACACCGTGTCGGTTCGAGCCCGACCAGCGGCATCATGAAACCCATCCATTTCCAATCCTGGTCTGGCTGGGGTTTCTTTTTGTTATTTCGATAAGTATTCCTTTTAATTCTTCGATGCGCTGTTTGGTCTCACGATATCCCTTCCAGTAGAGATCGTCGAGCTTATCCATGTCCGATTCAAAGCGAGTTGATTTCGACGGGATCTTTGGGGGAAAACAAAGATTTTGCCGGCTTTTTCATCCGGTCAATTTGATCTAAAAGGGGCATTGTAATTCTCTGTGGAATGGCTGAGCGCATCCAGGAGTCTGGGATAGTTGTGATAGTAGAGATGGTTGATTCTTCTGCTGGCAGAGCACCGCCGTCGGCTTTGCGATAGAGTGATCTCTGGTTTTTACAACGACAATTTTTGTCATAGCCTTCATCAACTGCCCACTGATAGGAATATTGCAGACCATTCCGCCATCCAGATGGGGAACCTGATCGATGACAACGGGACGGGAGACATAGGGGACAGTTGCGGAAGCTCGCGCGGCGTGAAAAATCCTGCAGCGGCCAGTTTTTCAAAGAAATGCACCAGACCGGTATTCATGTCCGTCGCCCCGACAACAAGGCGGCGGCGGGGATCGTTAGAGGGCGATCCAGTTCGATGGGATGCTCTTTGAGCTGGTCCTCAAAAATATAGGAGAAACCGGTGATGCCATGGTCGCGGCGCATGGCGTCAAGACCAATATAGTTGGTATCATGGCGCAGGCTCAGATTCAAACGGGCAGACCAGCCGATTTCTCCGGAGACATAGCTCAGAGCGGAAAGTGCCCCGGCTGAAATACCGCGATCGTCTGAAAATTGATATTGGCCTCCATCAGGGCATCTAAGACGCCCGCGTGTAGAGACCGCGGAAGGCGCCGCCCTCCAAGATTAAAGCACCCGGTCTGATTTCCCGACTGGCCCTGCCGTGGGGAATCTGATCCAGACCAGAGTAGATCAAAGCCCTGCTCCGGTCCGGAAGGAGCTCGCTGATGCGTTCGACAGCGGTATCCGGAACCAGGCCCGCAAGTTTCTCCATGGGATGGTCAGGAATCAGGTCTGAAATTTTTTCCGCGGTGGCGCGGGGGAGGGAACTGATTTCAGAGAGAGGTCTTTTGTCTCTGAAGATAGGGCATCTTCGTCCGGAAGATCTTCGAATCAGGTCGTCCAGTTCCAGAATTGCCATGTGGAGAGAGTTGCTCATATGCTCCAGGCTCTCTGTCAGAGCATTGTCCTGATTACAGGACACTTCCGACAGATTGAGATCCGGCTTCAATCAGGTCCTCCTGCGCGTAAGACAGATTCCTGGGCCCGGCGGAGGAGACGGTATATGTTTTTCGCTTTCCTGTTTCATCTGTGTACCTTATCCTATGACCCTGGGCCTTATCTTTTGGACAGAACCTATGATACCACAGAAGACAGGCGCATTTTGCTATCGGAACTTCGATCTACAGGCAAAAAGGTGCAGCCCTTTTTCGGACTGCACCCACGACGTATTATCCGTACGCCGTGTCATGAAAGCACTCTTATCTGCCGAATGCCGCTGCTAAGGAGACAGGTTTGTCCACGCTGTCGTGCTGGTCTTCGATCTGACCGTACTTGTCTTTGAGCTCATCTATCATTGCCAGATAGTGATCCTGGACAGCGTGCAGATGTCTCGGATTCAAAGGCTTCTACCTGGGCGTCAATCCTCATCGATGATGTCTCTGAGAGGAACGCTCTGCCAGAGGGTAAACAACAGTGTTTTCCTTGCTGATATGCCGGTGGAGAGTGGTAGCATAGCCCTCAGCGGCGGTCAGGATATCCAGTTTGTAAATCGTCTGTGGATCCTTCTCGTAGAGATCCAGGGCTGTCTCCAGATCCATGACATGCCTGCGGCAGAGATCGTGCTCTACGAGCATGCCGTGGTTGATCAGCTTGTCAGCGATGGGGCCAAGGTTGGTAACCATCTCGTTGAAGAGGAAATTCTCCTCCTTGCCGTGGTGCTGGTGGTCAGGTAATTGCAGGGCAAAGCTGACGATCTTGCGAAAGTCATCGACCGGAAGAGGGAAGACCTTCTAATACCCTGGCAGCAAAGGGCACGCACCGCCTTGAGAAAGGTGAAAATATGATCGTGCTCCGCACGCATGATGTCGGTAGAGTACATAAGCGAATCCTTTCTGACTGGCTTAATCCAGTCTCTCCTCTGTCAGATCAGGGCAATTCGTATGGACAGGAGATGATAAGAGGCAGTTTAAAAAGAGGACGTTTTGCTGTCGGATCTCAATTACACGGCCCGTGCAATATGATAAGAGCCGTCCCCGTCGGAGTAGAGCCTGTAGCCGCTCTCAGCCAGCATGGCATTGACCAGTTCGCCGCGCAAAAGGTAGAAGATATCCCTGTCGCCCCCTTCTTCTTTCCCAGAATGGACCGTACAGGTCCTCAACCAGGGAGAAAGAGACTTGATCTTTCCGACTGTTCTCGTATTTGGATAGCGTGGTCACAGGGGCATGCCGCGTCCAGAAGCACATCGTTTCATCCCCTGGAAGGCCATGGTCGGATTGGCGGCGGAGACAGGATGGGCAGAGCCAAATGCTCTGACGCATTCTCTGATGGAAGCGAGGCGGGCAGGATCCTGTCTGAGCAGGCCGGTGATCAGTTTCGCGTAGCGCCTTTCAACTCCGTCAATCTGCCCGGAGAGAGGCATGATCTGGGAGAGATCAGGGCTTTTTCAATGGGAGGCTCTCTTTCGGCGTAGGATTCCAGGGGAAAGCCATCCGGATCTTCATCGTAATTCCGCCTTTTTGGCCAGGTCGACAGGGGAGGCGAGTCAGTTTCCTCCCGCAGTCTGATCTTATCGTACATCCAGTAGTGGATGGGGCCGAGTGTTGCGCTCATGGTGTTCCTTTCCAGCTGTTGCTTGTCAGAGAATGCATTCGCATTCGATTTCGATCTCCTCAGGCGATATCCCCAAAGAAGAGATTCAGGTCGTCATCGACAGAGCCGATTCCCGCGATGCCGAAGTTATCGACCAGAACCTTGGCGACGTTGGGGGAGAGAAAAGCGGGAAGGGTGGGACCCAGGTGGATGTTCTTTACGCCCAGGTAGAGCAGGGCTAAAAGAACAATCACGGCTTTCTGCTCATACCAGGCGATATTGTATGCGATGGGGAGATCACTGCATCGTCAAGACCGAAGACATCCTGAGCTTTAAGGCGATCAGGGCCAGGGAATAGGGAGTCATTGCACTGTCCGGCATCCAGAACACGGGGATTCCAGCGATATCTCAGATTTAACTTGTTTGTGCATTTGTACTTGGCGCAGCCGGCGGTCAGGATCACGGCATCCCTGGGCATCTTCTCGGCGAATTCGGTGTAATAGGAACGGGCCTTCTGACGACCGTCACAGCCGGCCATGACGACGAACTTCTTGATGGCGCCGGACTTAACGGCATCGACAAGCTTGTCAGCCAGGGCAAATACCTGCTCGTGGGCGAAGCCGCCGACGATGGAACCGGTCTCAAGCTCTGTGGGGAGCAGGCAGGGTCTTGGCCAGAGCGATGATCTCGGAGAAGTCCTTGGTCTGTCCATAGGGAGCGTCGATGTGCCTGACTCCCGGGCAGCCTGCGGCGCCGGTGGTGAAGATACGATCCTTATAGGAGTTGCCGCACGGGACAATACAGTTGGTGGTCATGAGGATGGGGCCGTTGAAGGATGCAAATTCCTCAGCCTGCTTCCACGAGGCATTGCCATAGTTGCCGGCAAAGTTATCAGTACTTCTTGAAGAAGGGATAGTAGTGGGCGGGAAGCATCTCGGAGTGAGTATAGATGTCGACTCTACTGCCCCGGGTCTGCTCCAAGAGCATCTCCAGATCCTTTAAGTCATGACCGGAAATGAGAATAGCCGGATTTTTGCGGACGCCGATATTGACCTCAGTGATTTCGGGATTGCCATAGGCGCCGGTATTGGCGCTGTCCAGAAGAGCCATGCCCTGGACGCTGAGTTTACCGGTCTCCAGGGTCAGAGCAACCAGGTCGTCGACACTGAGACTGTCATCTAAGGTTTGCCGCCAGAGCTCTCTGGATGAATGCGTCCACCTCACCGTCGTCCCTTGAGTAGAGCGTTTGCGTGCTTGAGTAAAGCGGAGGGCCCTGGACCCATAGGGGTGATCAGCTCGCGAAGAGAGCGGATATCCTCATTTTCTGTCGCGAGAACACCGACGGTAGCAGTCTTGACGGCGAAGGAGGCGGCGTCTCCTCCGTATGCAGCTTCCGGCAGCAAAGAGCGGTCAGAGACCCTGCTACAGCAGCTGATCCCCTTGCAGGCTGGTCTTTTTCAACTCTGCCTGAATCGCTGCCAGATCAAAGTTGGCGTTGGTGATGGTTGTGAAGAGATTGACGGATACCAGATGGTTGACCGCCCTCATCGATGGTCTTGCCCTCCGCGCGCAGCTGGGTGCTGACAGCGGACAGACCCTTTGTCACATAGACCAGAAGATCCCGCATAGCGGCGACTTCCGGTTTCTGCCGCAGACGCCGGAAATTGTACAGCCGGTACAGCCGGCGGTTTCCTGACACTGGTAACAGAACATTTTTGTTTTCCATAATCGTGATGCCTCTTTCTTCCCATAGTGAGTGAATATCGTTAAGTTCTAACCTGACAAGAGCAAATCATAGGGAAATGAAAAAGGAAAGTTCGTTGATTTCAACGAAAATGCGGAAAACATAAAGTTCACATTCGCCCTGAATTAGGGAAAACCAATAACAAAACCAAAACCGGACATTCGATGAATCTGCTCAATGAGCAGCCGGAGTAAGTTGGTGTTCTGCCAGAACCGGACGGCTTCTTCCAGCCAACCCTCAAGCTCCAGGCCGATTCCAAGGCCAAAGGAGTGTCCGCCTGTCCTTCCGATCCGGCAAATGTGCGCAACGCCCAGTTCATTCAGCTTTGCGTCAAAATTCCTGGTGTTTACAACAGGAACAACGTCATCGTCCTCGTTGGCAAGCAGATAGGGTTTTGGGGTAAGAACTGTCGCTATGCCGGAGGATTTCGAAGGGCTCCAGGATTGTTCGTCGAAAGACGGACCGCCGATGCGGCGAAGGAAAGGGAGATACGCCTCGAGCTGGGGAGAATCGGCGGGAAGCTTCTGAAGCCGGTAGTAGCTGTCCATGATTGCATGAGCAGTATAGGCAAGAAAAATCGCTTCCGGAGCAGGAATCGCCCTCAGGCTTCAGGAAATCGTCCGGCGCTTTCCGGCCTTGATGACAGCGGGCGCGAGGCATATCCAAAATTATCACTGGCGATCTCCTGAGCCAGGCAGGGCCTCGGCGGAGAAACCACCGATCATATAGTGACCCTGAATGTCGAAAGGATGTCGTGTCTCTTCAACATAAGCGATGGCTCGGTGCATATCCTCAATCGGTTTTTGGCATAAGCGGCTCCCTGCTTGGTGCGGTAGTACAGGACAAAGGCCGTATATCCCATTTCATTTAAGGCGGCGGCGATGGCCTGGCCTCAATAAAGCCCCATTGGCGATTAAAAAGCGCCGCCGGGATGACAAGGACGTAGGGGAGTGCAGGGACGGAAGCAGGTGTTTGGATGTCAGACGAAAAAGATTCCGTTTCCCGGATTTTTGCGGGAAAGTGAAGCAGCGCGACAGCGGCCTTGTCATGAGTTGGCAAGACAATCCTCCGCAGAATAAATCTGGTGGATGTGAGAGGAGCCTTCATGTCTCGTCTGAAGCAGCCAGTTCCTCTAAGCGGTGCAGTCCGGGAACAAATCCGGCAGTCTTAAATCTCAGGCTGTCCAAGCTGGCATAATAGCGATCGGGAGTCATATACGTAAAGATATAGCGGGACAAGAGGCCATAGGGCCGGATTTTTCCTGGTCGCCGATGGTCATCTGCGGGGAAACAGGACTGTAATTCATGAGAACTTCCTTTCTGTCACTTGTCCTGGGAGCAGCTTTTGCGGAAGGCAGTCGGCGTCATACCGGTTACTGAGCGAAAGACCCTGCTGAAGTGGGTGGAGGAGGCAAAGCCGCAGTTGGCAGCCACCTGGGAGAAGGGGTGGTTGGTCTCCATGATTTCTCTCTGCGCATTGAGGATACGGGTCGTATGATATATTGGTTGATGGTCCGGCTGGTGTATTTCTTGAATTCACGGCAGAATAATACTGACTGACGTAGAAGCGGCCGGCCAGTTCGTCCAGACGAAGGTCTTCCATGTAATGGTCGGAGATGTACTCGATGACCTTAATGACGCGAGATTTGTTTACCATGGGATTTAAGGTGCGGACATCCTTCAGAGGAGAAGGAGAATCGCGCGAGAATGGTCTCCATGGTAATATCATGCAGATCATCTGTCTCTGACTGCTCCATGAGCATCATTCCCAGAAGCCCATGAATCTGATGGCTCATTCTCGGTCGGGGTGGTGGAGCCCACCTCGCATGCCGCATTTTCTCAATCAGGGTAAGGTCGCCGATCGCCTTTTCCCGTGAAATGAGACGACGATACGCTGGAAGGCCTGATCTTCGGAGGGGAGCAAGAGTGATGCATGGAATAAGGGGAAGAGGATCATTTCGCCCGCTCTCAGTCCGGGTAGATCTGATCGGAGCAGCGTGCAGGCGGCAGCCCTCCTCCAGATAATAGAGCTCGTGGTAGGTGTGATAATGGGACTTCATCATATTCTCTGAGGAGCGGACACGCTCGGCGGCGATATCGGCGCCCTGCTCGATGCAAAGACCTGCGTGATCAATCATAAGAATACCTGCCTTCAAAATGACCATTTTCAAATGACAAGACGGGAGAACCACTATCAGGATACCACAGGATATGTAAAAATGAGTGAGACATCAGGACAAAAATAGTATAGTTTTGTCTTTTTCTCGGGCTAAAATAAATACGATAGCGCTGATCTGACAGGCCGATTGTATCAACGCGAGCAGGGATGGACGAGTCCTCTTTGAGGGATCCCTGCAAATATGACGAATATGGCGGATATCGGCTGCCTTAGAATCCAGGGAGGATATCGGATGCGTGTTGCGAATAAAGTGACTTCGATTGAGAAAAGAGGATCAGGCTTCTCTATTATGACGGACGCGGTTGAAATCCGCCTGATGTTCATGACAGATGACATCCTGCGAATCGCGCCGGCTTCTGACGGCGACTTCGCCGAGGAATCCTATACCCCTGGCCATGACGGCCTGGGAGGATCGGATGGACGATGTCCCTCACGGGCTATCGACGCAGGATTGAGCCAAAGGAGGGAGACTGCTACCGCCGATGAGAAGATTGCGCGTCTGGCGGGCTGGACCATGCCCTTGGCTATCCCCATGCAGATGTCGACGGGTTGAGCTGATCTGTGGAGCAAAGATGACCCTCGTGGTCTTCAAGGGAACCCCTATATGCTGAAAATCTTTAATGAGGACGGACAGCTGGTGCACGAGGATATTCCTCACATGGGGCCTGCAGGAGGATTCGAACCATCGCCGCATCCACTATTCCGCCCTGACAGAACAGGATCACTATTATGGGTTCGGCGAGAGAACCGGCAGGATCGACAAGCGGAAGAATATATGCAGCTGATCCCAGGGCGATTCAATGGGTTATAACGCAGAGAAGACAGACCGTCTCTATAAGCATATTCCTCTATGTGCGTCTGAATGACCGAACCAGACAGGCGGTCGGATATTTCATCACAACACCTTTGAGTCTGACTTGATATGGGGAAGAAAGCTCATACGAACTATGTCAGGCACCACTCCATATACCGGACGGACGGGGAGATATCGATCTCTTCTTTATCAATGGTCCCCAAGATTTTCGATGTACATAGAAAGATACACAGACCTGACCGGCAAGTCCGTCATGCTCCCTAGTGGGAGCCCTGGGACTATCTGGGGTCTTCCATGTACTATCCAGAGCTCCTCAAAGGACGCGGACGATGCCGTCATCGATTTTATTGATACGACAAGGGAAGAGAATATCCCCATTGACGGTTTTCAGCTCTCCTCCGGTTACTGCAATGTGGAGACCTCCCAGGACTCAAGAGATGCACCTTTACCTGGAACCATGATCGCTTCAAGGATCCGCCGGGTTCTTCGCCGAGATGACAAAGCGCGGGTATCGGTATCCCCAATATCAAGCCGGGCATGCTCCTCTGCCATCCCTGCACGACGAGTTTGTCGCCAGGGGGATGTTTGTCAGGGACTCAAAGAGGATAAACCCGCTGTCGGCATCTGGTGGGGCGGCCTGGGAAACTATGTGGATTTCACGGATCCGAGGGCTCGCACCGAGTGGAAAAACTATGTCAGGAAGTCTCTGATCGACTATGGCGATTACTCCATCTGGAATGATAACTGCAGAATACGATGGCCTGACCGATAAGGATGCCAGAGTTTCCTTCGAGGGCAAGGAGCGACGATTGGCCGGACCAAGGCCGTCATGGCCAATATGATGTGCAGCTGGCTCCAGGAGGCCATTCATGAGGTCAAACCCGATCAGAGAGGCTTTGTGGTGACCCGGTCAGGCATGCGGAGCCTACAGCGCTACGCCCGAGACCTGGGCGAGTGACAACTCACCTCCTGGACCTCCCTGAAATACAATGTGCGACCATTCTGGGCATGGGCCTGTGCGGAGTCTCCAATATGGGCTGCGACATCGGAGGCTTCTATGGCCCGGCTCCGGAGGAGGAGCTGTTTGTCCGCTGGGTGCAGAACGGAATCTTCCAGCCCCGATTCTCCATTCATTCCACCAACACCGATAATACGGTCACAGAGCCCTGGATGTACTCGGCTCCAAGGGACCCTGATCTCAGCGGCGATTCACTTTCGCTATCAGCTGAGCCCTATCTCTACTCCCTGATGCGCAGGGGCAAATGAGACCGGACTTCCCATGATGCAGCCTCTTTTTATGGTCTATCAGGATGATGTCAATACCTATGGGGAGGGATCAACTTCATGGAGGGAGACTCTCTTCTGGTCGCCAACGTCGTCGATCAGGGCGACAAGCAAGGAGGTCTACTTCCCGCAGGACACACCTTCTATGATTTCTACACCAGAGAAGCATATGAGGGCGGGAGAGACCTATTGCTTTTCCGGTCGATATGAGAGCGTTCCCCTCTTTCCTGGCGGATGGAGCCATCCTCCCCATGGCCTCTAATACGCTCAATAATCTGACGACAGAGAAGGTGACGGGGCTGCAGCTGCTTCTGGTTCCCTCGGGAAGATCCTCCTTTCGTCCTCTATGAGGATGACGGAAACACCATGCAGTATCAGCAGGGGGACTACAGGAGAACTGTGATTGAGATGGAAGAGGGGGAGAGAACCTCTGTGAAATTCACATCCACCGGGACCTACCGGTCTCCTGTCGAGGATATCTATGTCGATATGGTTCACAGAGAAAAGGCGCCCTTCTGGGTGACCGTCGCTGGGAGAGCAAATTCCCTCATTTCCTGCATCGGGCAAGATTTGAAGAGGCGGATTTCGGATGGTACTACAGCCAGTCCAGGAGGTCAGTGCAGATCAAGTACCCGAATCCCGGGAGGGATTATGAATTGCTTGTCAGCTTTGAGGACATTGATCTGCTCAGGGATGTGAGAGGAAAGAAGTCTATTATGGCACTGATGGAAGTTCACTATTCCAGTTTCGCAATGGGATCCAATATCAGCTTGAACGTCTTTGTCCCGACGCCGGGATCTTCCGAGGCGATCACGGACATCAACGCAAGTCCCAAGTATGATTACCGTCGGGGACTGCCTGTCTTATATCTTTTGCATGGCGCTTTCGGGGACGCCTTCTCCTGGATCAGGTACTCGAATATTGACCGCTATGCCCAGGACAGGGGATCGTGGTGGTTATGGCGTCCGTGGAGGAATTCTTTTTATCAGAACCTGAAGGGCGGCAGGAGGTACTATGACTTCTTTACCGAGGAGCTCCCGACCTTCATCCAAAATGTTTTTCCCGTGTCCAGGGATCCGGCCAGGACCTACATTGCCGGTTTTTCCATGGGAGGCTATGGGGCCTGGTATCTGGCAAACAGAAGGCCGGATTTGTTCTCAAAAGCAACGTCCATGTCCGGCGCCCTGAATATCGTCTCGGTAATCAGCAATCCCGCCTGAGGGGTATTCCCCTTTGAGAGCGCCTTTGCCGATGTGAGGGATCAGGATGGCAGCTACTGGATGGAAGGCAGCCGGTATGACTTGAAGACGCTGATCGCGGAGAACCATCAGAGGGATGCCTGCCCCGGCTCTACCAGGCTGTGGGAAGAGAAGGATATTCTGTATGAGGATAACCTGGCAGAGAGATTGGGTCGAAGTCAGGGCATTGCCCTGACCTACGAGGAAGGACCCGGCGCCCATGACTGGGATTTCTGGGACGAATATATCAGACATATCCTGGACTGGCTGCTGGAGGATTGACCGGTGAGGGTAGGATAAGGAGGATGAAATGAGAGATCGAAGTAAGGAAGCGGTGATGAACGAATTTGAGGAGCGGGCGAAAAAGCCCTTTGGCATTGCGGATAAGATCGGTTACATGACCGGCGATTTCGCCAACGATCTGACCTTTGTGATTGTCGCTCTCTTTATGCTGGAAGTTCTACACCGATATCATGAGCGTGCCCGCTGTCCTGGTGGGGATCCTGATGATGCTGGGGAAGTTTGTGGATGCATTTACTGATGTGGCCATGGGACAGATCGTTGACCGAAGCTCTTATACCGCCAAGGGCAAAATTCACTCCCTGGATCCGCAGGTTCATGGGGCCGGTCGCTAGTTGCCTGTTTTTCTGATCTTTGCCCCTATATGGCGGGGGCTTCCATGGGAGTCAAGGTTGCCTGGATGGCAGTCACCTATATCCTCTGGGGCTCCGTCTGCTACACCGGGGTGAATATCCCTATGGATCTATGGCCTCCGCGATGACGGAGGATCCCAACCAGCGCCAGCATGTCCACCTGGAGAAATATCAGCGCGACGGTTGCCCAGATTGTCATAGTGGCTGTCCTTCCTCTGATCGTCTACCAGACCGACGCCCAGGGACACCAGGTGCTCAGCGGAGGTCACATGATGGCTGCCGCTCGGCGTCTGCTGTGTCTTGGCGGTTTTAGTCTATATCGTCTGTTGATGCCCTGTCTACCGAGCGCGTTAAAAATCGAGACGAAGAAGGAGGAGTGAAAGAATATTCTCCAGATCTTCGGCATGCTCTTTACCAACCGTGCCTTTTGTGGGGATTATGAGCTCTGCTCTGGTTCTCCTTCTGACACAGTTGACCTGGTCCGGTATGTGGAGCTATGTCTATCCGAACTACTTTTAATGATAAGACCTTTGTATGTCGATCGGAGGTTTCGTCAATAACATTGTCGTACTGCTGCTGCGCGACCGTCATTTCAAAGTCATCAATCACCGGAAAGAAGGAAATCGCCGTGGTCGGAGCCGCTTTCTCCGCCGTCATGCTCTTTGTCACATATGCCCTTCAGGTGAGGCCCTCTTGTCTTTATGATACTGGCGGCTGTCACCTATGTCGAGACTTGCCCTCTTTAATCTGGTATGCTGGGCAATGATTATTGACGTCATTGATGATGTGGAGATTCGGACCGCGAGTCGGAATGACGGAACGGTGTATTCCGTCTATTCCTTCGCCCGTAAGCTGGGGCAGGTCTTGCCACCGGGCTGACCGGCTGGCTGATCTCTTTGGTTGGCTACAGCAAGGAAACCCGTTTGATCCGTCTGTCACCCAGGGAATCTATAATCTGGGAACTCTGGTTCCAGCCATCGGTTTTCTTGTGATGGCGCTTCTGCTCTTCTTTATCTATCCCCTAGTAGAAGTCCTGGAGAATAACGCCGAACTAAAAAACGCCACGCCATGAGATGACAGCCGGATCCTGCCAGCATCGAATATGGTAGAAACAAGGTATAAGGCCGATATCGGAAGGAATCGACCCCTCTGTCTTGAATGTCAATTGATTTATATGAGAACAGCAAATCAAATTGGTTTGCTGTTTTTAAGTGGTCATTTCAAAAGCAGGTCAGGGAAAGCGCAGCCCCTGAAATCTGTCGTCTGCCGCCAGTCGAAATACGTAAGGTTTTCTCTCTGCAGGTTATTTTTAAGGGAGAATTTTGCGCAGACGAGGAGAGAGTATAATATACCAATCTATGGCTATCAGGGAGAAAAAATGAAAATCTGGATCAGATCGACATGGACAGACAAATCTGAACCGGGACCATCTCATGCAGGGGAGGGACGGATGAGCCGCTGAATGAGACCGACTGCATGCAGGCAAGGGCAGCCAGGCGGGCTGTGGAAGAATCCTTGGGAGAGGCTGCCGGTCTTTGACGCAGTCTACGCGTCGCCCCTGGATCGAGCCATTGAGACGGCCTGCATTTTGTCCGGCAGACCCAGAGAGGAAATCACCATTGATCCCGCATAGCAGACTGATTTCGGAAGGTATGAGAGACGGCACTATCTGGGCTCTGGGTCCATGGATGGGTCTCTACTGGTCCTGCAGTGGACTATCTGCCCTGCCCGCCCACGGTGGAGTCCCTGCAATCCATGCACAGAAGGTCGGCCTCCTTCCTCAGGGATCTTGAGCAAGCGGGAGGCCTGTGGCTATGATAATGTCCTGGTGACCCTGTCACGGGGGAATTACGTGGACTTTGATCGGCTATATGGAGAATGCCCCTGCAGCGTGGTCTGGCGGCCGAGGATGAAGAACTGTGAGATTCGCGTCTTCGAGAGCCGGGAGCAAATCGCCGTTTCTGCGGAGGATTTTGCTGCGACAGAATAGCTCCTGCCAAATCAAGTCGCAGACAGGGACTTCGCAGGGAATCACTCTCTGTGGCAGGAAGACAGAGGGCGGACTGGGATTTTGATTGAAAGAGAAGTCCTTACTGGACGGAAGCGAGAAAGAAAAAGTGATCCTGGGATCGCAGGATATATGCAGAGAAAAGTGATCCAGGAGATCTACGGGATACATGCAGAGAAGAAGTGATCCCGGGGGATCGCGGGATACATGCAGAGGAAGATGGGAAGGAAGATGAGAGAGAGGAAGAGTTCGAGTGCCTCTGCGGCTGGGTTCCGGATGCAGGGATGGAGAATATCGCCTGGAGCACTGCCCAACTGCCTGTCCGGGCTTCACGACTATGATTGGGGAGGAAAATGCCTGCGGGGTGAATTGGAGCCGATTTCCATCTGGGCCAAAAGCAGGAGTCAGGGACGGATCATTCAGCGCTGCGTCATCTGCAGTGAGCTGGGACAAGCCCCATTACAAGGCACGATAATCCAATCAAGCTGATGAGTCTGGCGGCAGGCCCGCTGGGAGCTCCAGCATTTCCGGTGGAACGCATGCAGGAGCTCCTGGATCTGATGGGAGGACAGGGTCTATGGAGGGCTGGAATCGTGAACAGAGAGAATAAACGCTCGCAAATATGATAAGAACTACTATATGAAGCATCCGGCGGTGAGACTCCTTCAAGTGCAAAAACTGCGGCTGGCTGATCGTCTCAAGCGGGGCTGGATCAATCATCGCAACCACTGTCCCAACTGCCTGCACTCCAAGCATGTGGGACAACCGTCCGGGCGACCGGCGCAGTAGGCATGCGAGGCTCTGATGGAACCCATCGGGGTCTGGGCCAGATCCGATGGAGAATGGAAGCGTATTCATCGCTGACACACTGCGAGGCCATGTCGTCGAACCGTGCTTGCCGCGGATGACAATCCCATGAAGCTGATGGCCCTGGCATCGAAAGCCCTTGCCATGGACTACTTCGACTAAGGGACCGCTTATCTTCTATGCTGGAGACCATGGAAGATCAGAAAATCTATTCTAAGGAGAGTGAGTTATGGAGAGACGAATTGCCGGTGATAACCATTTCCAGGCAGTGTGCTGCCTACGGATCTACCCATTGCAGGCTGTCAGAGCGCCTGGAATTCCTTCTATGACAAGGACTTTCAGAAGACGAGGCAGTCTGGAATCCCGGTCACAGGGGAGGATGAGGTCATGCCAGAGAGGGAGGAGATCTCCAGGGTTCCATGTTTCTGAACACGTACTCAATAACCACGCTTGTCACTCATCTCACGATGAAATCAGCCCAGGCCCAGCGAAACCGATCCTGAACTGGCCCGAGGAACACCCCTGTATTATTATCGGCAGGTGCTCGGACACACCTTGAAACAGGCGGAATCGATGTCTTTCGCGTCTTTCTTCACGCGGATTTAAAGAGCGCAAGGCCCATGCGAAAAGAGCTGGGCGGCTATACCGGAGATGTACTCAAGTATATTGCCTCACAGGGATCAGCTGAGGAGAACTACTGTAAGTAGTCACACGGGACATGTGATGGGAGACAGCCGCCACTATGAGATCAGTCTGGATGTCGGAGCCATTGGAATCAGAAACATGTGTCGATGTCCTTGCAAAAATCATCACAGAGAAGATATGGAGTGAATCATGAGCAATAAAACAAATCAAGACGGAACATTTTGCGGACAACTGGGATTTGTCCTGGCGGCAGCAGGCTCTGCGGTCAGTGTCAGTAACCTCTGGAGATTTCCCTATCTGGCAGCTAAGGACGGCGGCGGTCTGTTCATCCTGATCTATCTGATTTTTGGTTGTCACCTTCGGCTTCACCCTTCTGACTTCAGATATTTCCATCGGGCGAAAGACGGAGTATCCTCTGTCAATGCCTACGCCAAAATGAAGAAGGGCTGAGGGGTTTTTCTGAGGCATTCTCACTTTCTTCGTCCCGGTTCTGATTATGACCTATTACGCGGTGATCGGGATGGATTTCCGCTATATCGTCACCTATCTGATCGGGGAGACCCAGGCGGCGGCCGGGGACAAGTATTTTACCGGCTTCATCACAGGGGAAATATCCCCTGTCGTCTATGCTCTGATCTTCATGCTGATCACCGCGTTCATTGTCTAAAGGGCGTCGAAGGGGAATCGAGAAGGCCTCCCGCTTTATTACTACCGCTTCTCCTTCTGATGATTATTTTTCATCGCGATTTTTGCCCTTTTCCCGCACCACCGGGACGCGGACGGGGTCAGCCGCACCGGCCTGCAAGGGGCTGGCCTGTCTATCTGACGCCGAAATCTGGAGAGGCTCTGACCCTGGGGCGTTTCCTGCAGATCCTCTGGACGCTATGAGCCAGCTTTTCTTCTCACTGTCTGTATCCATGGGAATTCATGATCACCTATGGCTCCTATGTGAAGAGAAGACGTCAACCTGTCCAAAGTCCATCGCGCAGATTGAGATTTTTGATACCTGGTCGCCTTTTTGGCGGGCATGATGATCATTCCGGCCATTTTTCGTCTTCTTCGGGAACGGAGGGATGGGACCAGGCCCCTCCTTATGTTTATCTCCTTCCCAGGTTTTGCTGGCCATGGGGGTCGTGGGACCGGTCTTCGGCCTGATTTTTCTTTGTCATGGCGGCTTTTGCCGCGCTGACCTCCTGCGTCTCTGTCCTGGAGACCGTGGTGGCCAAGTGCATGGAGATCTTCCACAGCGAGCGCAGGAAGACGACCCTGATTGCGACGGTGATCTACGCATCGCCTCTGTGGTCATTGTCCTCGGCTACTCTGTCTTCTATATGGAGATCAAACTCCCCAATGGCTCTACCGGTCAGCTTCTTGACATTATGGACTATATCTCCAACAGTTTCCTGATGCGCTTTATCGCCCTCTGTCTACGATCCTGATCGGCTGGGTGGTCGGGCCAGTATGTGACGGATGAGTGGAGTCCTCCAGGGCAGGATGAGCCGGAAGGGCCTCTATGTCGTCATGGTGAAATTCAGTGACCCCCGTCATGATGCTGGTCTCTCTTCGCAGTCCACCGGCCTGCTCAATTTCCTGAAACTAGGAGGCTTTTGGGAATCATCCCAGGAAACATAGGTTGATTCACAGGCATAAATGATTTCAAACATAAAGTGGATTCCAGGTATCAATAGATTCCAAGCATGAGATGGATTTCAAGGATAAATAAATTCTAGAGTATCAATAGATTCCAGGCATGAGATGGATTTCAAGGATAAATAAATTCCGGGTATCAATAGGTTTTGAGGCTAAAACGATGACAGGTATAAAAATTTTCTCCGTGAACAGGAAAGAACAGCAACAGGGCGCAGAGACCATCGCCTCGGGGGCCCTGATATCAGACGATGCCAGGCATGGACTGCTCTGACCTTGCCCTACATCCGCCCTGTAAATGGGGACTGTGAGAGGCCGCTTGAGAGCTTAATCCTCCCGGTCCATATGGGTCTTGAACTTGGACTGGGGAATCTTGTACTTGGCCATATAGCCGTGCAACCAGAATCTCGAAGTTGTTGTCCTTGGCCTCGCGGAGCTCTCTGGACGAAATCGTGGGTGACGAAGTTGTTGTCGTTGGTAGCCATCATGTAGACAGCCATATTGGCGCAGTGGTCAGCGACACGCTCCAGATCGATAGTGATATCGGAGAGAACAAGGCCCATCTCAATCGTGCACTCGTTGTCTTTGCAGACGGCGGGCGTGATGATCCTTGATCTCCATATTGAGGAAGTCGATGGTGTCCTCCAGAGGATCGACATGCGGGCCAGCTCAGATTGTTGTCGTCGAAGGGTTCGCATGGTCAGATCCAGGATCTCGCGGACAGCGTCGGTGAAGACTTTGAGCTCTTCCTTGGCCGCGTCTGAGAAGGACTGCCCCTCCTCCGCATTTTTCGTAATGGAGCTGGCGATGTTAAGCGCGTGATCGGAAATGCGCTCCAGATCGTTGGTGGAGTGGACATGCATGGTCAGGCGGTTGGCCTCGTGTTCCGTGTGGGTTCTGGTGGACAGAAGGGGTCAGATAGGAGTCCAGCCGATCTTCATACTGGTCGACCAGGGCTTCAAAGGCAGAATTACATTTTTGGCCTTCTTCTCGTCGTACTCGAAGATCAGGTCCATAGCGTCATTCATGGCCTCATTGGAATGACGGAACATCTCCATGAGAACGACCTTGGACTGGTCTACAGGCCAGGACAGGAGAGTCAGAGCACGCTCGTCCAGGACGTCGAAGGTGTGCATACTCTCTCTGGCCGGGTCTCTCCTCAGTGATGGGGAAGACGGTCTCAACCATCTTGGACCAAAATGTCGGAGATGGGAAGCATGATGACGACAGCCGCGATATTGAAGATGGAGTGGAAAGATGGCGATGATGACAGGGTTGGCTGCCTGATACATGACGGGGAAATGAAAGAGCAGGTTTAAGGAGTAAAAAGCGATCATGAAGGTAAAGGTCTTTAAGATACAATAGAACATCTGAATCCAGGCGGCGCGTTTGGCGTTGCAGGGAGGCTCGATGGAGGAAAATGACTCCGGTCAAGGCGGAGCCGATGTTCTCTCCCGATGATGGGAATGGGCGCCCATGCTGACGGTTCCTGTCGTGGACAGGGCCTGCAGGATACCGATGGAAGCAGAGGACGACTGGAGGATAGCGGTCATGATCAGTCCGGCCAAAAGCCCCAGGATGGGATTGGAGAAGGCGGTCAGAAGACTGGTGAAGGCCTCGTTGTTGGAGAGGGCTGCCGCTGACATGGAGCTCATTCAGATTAAGAGAATGGCGAAGGAGAGGAGGATGGAACCGATGTCCTTGGTCCGCTCCCTCTTGGCGGCCAGGAACATGACCAGGCCGATGAAGCCGAGAATGGGAGAAAAGTTAGCCGGTTTAAAGAGCTGAAGAATGATATTGTCCGAGTGTGCCGGACAGGGACAAGCCAGGCGGTGATGGTGGTACCGATATTGGCGCCAGGATGACGCCGACAGACTGGGTCAGGCTCATGATGCGCGGGTTGACGAAAGCCGACGCACATGACGATGGTTGCCCCGGAGGACTGGATCAAAGCAGTGACCAGCATTCCCAGGAGGGCTGCCTTCCACTTGTTGGAAGTGAGGGTCTCCAGGATCTTCTCCAGGCGTCCGGAAGATACCTTCTTGAGCAGGTCGCCCAGATACTGGATCCCACATGAGGAAGAGAACAGACCGCCGATCATCTGCAGGATAATGGTGATGTCCATATATCTCCTCTCCTCTGACGTTGGGGCTGTGGCCCACACCTTATTCTACATTGCAGGGAGGTCTTGTCAGGAAAATAGATGCAAAAGCCACCACAGCGTCAGCCCGAAGGCTAGAAATCGAGCCATGAAAAACTCTCCTGATTTTCTGTGGAAGGTATTTTTCTGGAAGCTATAAGGAGATTCCTATGAGTATATATAGAAGTTTAAATTGTTTGCATGTGTATGCAGCCTGTATTAAAATAAATATTCTAATAAAGCGAAGCAAAAGGAGAAGCAAAGGAGAAGCAAAAGGAGAAGCAAAAGGTGGTAAAAAGCGAAACGATGGGCGTGAGCAGGAGAATATTAAATATAATCAAAGAAAGAGATAAATTTACACATTAAAACCAGAAAATCAATATGATACTATAGACAAGAAGATCAGTGCTGTCCGCTCGTGGACGAGAAAAATGAGGAGGGTCCTGTAATGAAACATGTGGAGAAATATACGAGGCAATAGTACTTTCTACCCCAGTCTTTATGTCAGAGCTGGGTCAGAAAAGGATCATTTTGGATCGTCCGCCTATCTGGTGCTCTGTTGACCTGCGACGGACAGCGAGAGCCTGATTGAGCCCATGGGCCTGGAGGAGGCTGGATTCTTCCGTATGCTGGTCGAGGGTTGGATTCAAGGGAAATCAGTGGGATTTCTGCCAGCCTCCGAGACGGAATATGATTTCATGCAGGCGCTGATTGACCGCGATATGATTCGAGGATGTGACGGTACGAGTGCTGACTAGCCAGACAGACAGCATTATCAAAGAAGACCTTCGAGGGCGATCAAGGCGCGCGCGCACTGTGATCCACCTCTATAATTCCACTTCAGTCGCTGAAAATATGGTCTTCACGCAGAATAGGAGGAGATCCGGAGGCTGGCGACAGAAGGGGCAAAAGATGCTTTGGACCTGGCAAGAGACGAGGAGCTTTCTCGCTTTGAGGTACTCTCCGAGGTCCTTTCACGGGACAGAGGTGGAGTATGGACTGGAGGTCTGCAGCGCCGTTCTGGATATCTGGAAGCCTTCACGGACAGGAAGTGCATCATTAATATTCCGGGGACGGTTGAGACAGCGATACCCCATGTCTTTGCCAGTCGCAGATGAATATCTCAAGAATCTGAAGTACAGGGATCAATGTCATCCTGTCCCTACACCCGCACAATGACCGAAGGGCTGCGCGATCGCACGACATGGAGCTCTCTGTCGCAGGGTGGAGCGCGTTGAGGACCTCTTCCGGCAATGGAGAGGACGGAGCATATGTGGATCTTGTGACCCTTGGCGATGAATCTCTATTCTCGGCATCGATCAGGACTGGTTTTCGGACATGCCAAAAGGTTCAGGGGACCTATGAGCGCCCTGACACAGATGCGTGTTCCTGCCGCCAGCCCTATGCTGGAGACCTTGTCTTCTCCGCGTTCTCCGAGTCCTCATCAGGACTGCGATCGCCAGGGATGGCGAGCAGAGAGAGAAGAGACGCAAGGGCGAGGCCATGGACGGTTCCCTATCTGCCGTATTTAGGATGTCGGCCTGCGATTATGATGAGGATGTCATTCGCATCAACTCTCCCGATTCCGTCACAAGGGCAGCGCTATATATCCAGCACAACTTTGCCTTGACCTTCCCGCCAAAGATGAAGGAGTCCGTGGGCTATGCCATCAAGCAGGTATCCGACGAAGACCGTCAAGACTGTCGCTGGACGAGGTCTCTCAGGCCTTTCAGGCCAGATTGTGGACCCCCTGCCCTATTTTGCAGGTCGAGGACGCGGGTTCAAGCGTATGGGGGAGGCGGTTGTCATGAGTAGAGATCCGCAGAGGAGACCATGTGAGCAAAGTGGAGGCCGTCGGGAACGGACGCCTGGACGCGTGACCTCGCAGCGGTGAAAAGATTCTTCGGCGTCAGCTATGAACTGGTTGCCTACTGAGAACGCATGCCCTGTCAAGGAGGGTCTGCCTCAAGGCATTGCTGCGTGGAGATTTCTACGAGCAGAGAGTTTCTGGGGGCAGGGGAATCAGTGAGGATATTCTGACGCACTCAATCCATGCCCTCTGTCGCGGTCAGCCAGCTGCCGAGATCGCCGCGCAGGATAAGGCGCGGTTGAGAGACTTACAGATGTGCTCGACTTTTATTCGCAAGAACTGTCAGATGTCACCCTGGAGACCATGTCAAAGACCTTCCACCTGTCAAGCCTAGTACTCCAAAATACATCGGGGAAAAATCCGGCAAGACCTTCGGTGACACTGTGACAGCAGAGAGCAATGTAGAAGAGCGAAGGGCCTGCTCAAGAACAGCGTCACCTACGGTGGGCATCAAGCCTATGAGTCAGGCTATGCCAATGTCGAACATTTCAACGCACTGTCAAGCGTCTCTTTGCCACTGACTCCCTGGCCTCTATCGCAACGAGAGACGGACTCCCGGTTGACAGAAAAAGCGAAAAGCTACAACTCAAACGAGGCACTTATTGACCTAGGCGTTGACGGAGACAGTAACAGATTCTAGAGACTCGCCAGAGAGGATGCCCAGGCTGGAAGACATCCGGGTTTCAGGTCTACACAGACCACTCACAGCTTCAGACCCCAAAGCTATGCCATCTCCTGTGCAGGGGACTGTGTGACAGCAGGTGTGTAAGGTCTGTGGTATCCCCAATTGGGAGAATGAGTGAAAGCTTAGGTGGAACCGTGCAAGAAGCACCCTGGGCGCGCATGCCAAGGGCGCACCTGGGGTGTTTTTGATGACAATGGAAGGATCAAAGCCTGCATCCTGTTATTGTCCAGGCAGAAATGCTTACAGAAAAGTGTACAGGATGATCCTGGATCCTGAGTGACAGGATGATGCATCCAGGCACGATCAGCAAAAGGAGATACTGCAATGAGAGAGAGGAATTCTTCTGGGTCTATCGTCATTCCCTGGCCCATATCTGAGCCAAGGCTGTCAGTGAGCTCCTATGGCGAGACAGTATGCCATCAGGCCTCAGATCGACACAGGCTTCTACCATGATTTCAAAGCATGCACATCCATCACCGAGATGATTTTCCTAAAATTGAGGCCAAGATGAAGGGAGATCTTAAACAGCGCAAGGAGGACTTCTCTGAAGGGTCCACCCGCGATCAGGCTCTGGAGATTTTCGGGATCAAAATATGAGACTAGAGATCATTAAGACCTGCCAGGGACTGCCGTGATCACCATCTATAAGACCGGTACGACACGGATCTGCAGAGGACCTCATGTGGATGTGCTCACAAGAGCTCCTGTCCGCGGCCTTTGCCATCCGGTCCACCTCCAGCGCTTACTGGAGGGGCGAGGAAAGAACGATACCCTGCAGAATCTATGTGGACGCATTCCCATCAAGGAGAGCTCAAGGAGCATCGAGACTGCTTCGCTTGAGGCCAAGGAGAGACCACAAGAAGTGGGACCGGCACTGGAACTCTTCATGTTCCATGGTCCACTCCCAGAATGCCTATTGGCGCCCTAGGGGCTGGAAGCTCTTCAATGCCCTGCTCGATTGCTGAGAGAAGCGTGCACGAGCGCCATAACTGACCTGGAGATCATCACTTTGATCATCAGCAATCAGAGCTCTGGGCGACCTCCGGTCACTGAGGACACTATAGGGAGAATATGTTTATCATCCGAGGGAGAAGGAGGATGGGTCAGTTATTGCTGCAGCCCGTATGAACTGCCCAATGCCATCATGTTCTATAAGAACAGTCTGCACTCCTATCGTGATCTCCTTCAGGGTTTCCCAGGTGGATGTCATTCACCGCAAGGAGAAGTCCGGAAACTCAGCAGTCTCTTCAGGGTGCAGATGTTCACGTCAGGATGATGCTCACATCCTGGTGACGGAGGATCAGATCGCCAGTGAGATCATCGAGATGTCATGTCCATCGCGGATGAGATCTATTCCACCTTCGGTCTTAGCTTCCCGCGCTGAACTGTCCACCAGACCGGATGACTTTCATGGGAATGATCGCGACCTGGGATGAAGGCAGAGGCGCGAGCTCAGAGATCTGGACTACATGTATGGGGAGGGCAATTGATGACGTCAATGAGGGGACGGGTGCCTTCATGTGGCTCAAAGATTGATCTGCAGATGAAGGACGCTCTGGGAAGAGAGTGGCAGATGAGGACCATCCAGCTGGACTTCGAGCTGCCCTCAACTCGGACTCAAGTACGCCGCTCAGGATGGAGCGAGAAGCAGCGAGGTTCATGGTTCACAGAGCGATCTTTGAGCTCTATGGGCGCTTTATCGGAATCTGATTGGGAACTTCAGGGCGGCTTCCCTTCTGGGTATCCCCCTATCAGGTCAGTATCGTTCCAGTTCATTGCAGTCACAACGCCTATGCCGAGAAGATCCAGGAGAACTGCGTTCCATGGGGATCCGATGTGGAGCCGACCACTAGCGGATAAGAACATGAATGAGAAAATCAAGCGCTTCAAGAACCCATGAGCCATATACACCTTAATGTCCTAAAGCGACAAGGAGGTGGAAAACAATACGTAACTTCC
>BNJU01002792.1_pt1 | contig 53398 bp, 62 predicted proteins | sample 8539281 | NCBI WGS metagenome assembly BNJU01 (sample SAMD00202456, study PRJDB9452) | human saliva metagenome | isolation source: human saliva | place: Japan | reverse complement strand
TTCACGTGCATTGTCTCGCGCGCGGGACGGATGACGATGGCCGGTCGCATACTCGCTGCATGTCGCCTCGGAGAGGGGTGGCATTCCAGGCCAGGACACCCGCAGGCCGGAGAGGCCGCAGACGAAAGGAACACCATGGCAGCCCGTAAAGCACCCGCCGCAAAGCCCGCGACCAACGATCGCAATAAGGCTCTCGAAGTCGCCCTGTCGCAGATTGATAAGCAGTTCGGCAAGGGTTCCGTCATGCGCCTGGGCGATGACAACCGCCCGCCCGTTCAGGTGATCCCCACGGGTTCCCTCGCTCTCGACGTCGCCCTCGGCATCGGTGGCCTCCCGCGCGGACGAGTCATCGAGGTCTACGGCCCCGAATCCTCCGGTAAGACCACGGTCGCTCTGCACGCCGTCGCCAACGCCCAGAAGGCCGGCGGCAACGCGGCCTTCATCGACGCTGAGCACGCTCTCTCGACCCTGTTTATGCGCGCGCCCTGGGTGTCGACACGGACTCCCTCCTGGTCTCCCAGCCCGACACGGGTGAGCAGGCCCTCGAGATTGCAGACATGCTGATCCGCTCTGGCGGCATCGACATCATCGTCATCGACTCTGTCGCGGCGCTCGTGCCCAAGGCGGAAATCGAAGGTGAGATGGGTGACTCTCACGTCGGCCTGCAGGCCCGCCTGATGAGCCAGGCCCTGCGTAAGATCACGGGCGCCCTGTCCGCGACCGGCACGACCGCGATCTTCATCAACCAGCTGCGCGAAAAGATCGGCGTCTTCTTCGGCTCCCCGGAGACCACGACGGGCGGTAAGGCCCTGAAGTTCTACGCATCCGTGCGCATCGACGTGCGCCGTATTGAAACCCTCAAGGAGGCCGGTGCCCCCGTTGGTAACCGCACGCGCGCCAAGGTCGTCAAGAACAAGATGGCTCCGCCCTTCAAGCAAGCTGAGTTCGACATCGTCTACGGTAAGGGCATTTCGCGCGAGGGTTCGATCATCGACATGGGTGTCGAGGCCGGTATCGTGCGTAAGTCCGGCTCCTGGTTCACCTACGGGGACGACCAGCTGGGCCAGGGCAAGGAGAACGTGCGTCAGTTCCTCGTGGACAACCCCGAGCTGGCTAACGAGATCGAACAGAAAATCCTCGTCTCGCTGGGCATCGGCGAGACCCCAGATCCGGACCAGGCGTCCCAGGACGTGCCCGACATCGATCCTGATGAGGACGCGGGATTCTGAGTCGTGGTCCGCTACCTGGATCCTGAAGATCATCCCGAGCTGGGGGAGGAGCGCCGCCGGTGTTCCTCTCCGGGCGAGAGGCTCGCGCGTGCCCGTGAACGCAATGCGCCCTGACGGGCACGGCGGCGATCGAGGCCGCGCGCGAGGTTGCCCTGCGTAAGCTCGACGCGCGCGCGTGTTCTCGCTCGGAGTTGACCAGCGCGATCGAAGGGCGAGGCTTCAGCGCCGAGATCGCCGTCGAGGTCGTCGACCGTCTCGAGGCCGTTGGCCTGGTCGATGATCAGGCGTATGCGGACGCGCTCGTCCGCTCGCGTTTTTTGGGGACGGGAGCGTCCGGTCGTGCGCTGCGCGAGGTTCTCGTGCGCAAGGGGCTGGACTCTTCGACGATCGAGCGTGCCCTGTCTCAGATCGATCGGGATGACGAGGCGGAGCGCGCGGCACAGCTGGTGGCTCGCAAACGTCGCTCCCTTGCGGGCGTCCCGCGCGAGACTGCCTACCGTAGACTCAGTTCCATGCTCGCACGCAAGGGGTATTCGCCGTCTGTCGCGTCTGCCGCTGTGCGCGACGTCCTCGACTCGTGGGGCGACGAGGATAGCGGTACTGAGGAGGCCTGGCAGTGGGGACTGTGATTGCAGTAAGCGATGAGGCGCTCGCCGACCTGATAGCGGATCTGACGCAGCGCGGTCTGACGATCGCGACGGCGGAATCGCTAACCGGAGGTGGCCTCGTCGCGCGCCTCGTGGACGTACCCGGCGCCTCTCACGTCGTGCGCGGGGGTGCGTGCACCTACGCGGTTGATACCAAGGCCTCGGTGTTGGGCGTTTCGGAGAGCCAGTTGGCGGCGACGGGGCCGGTGAACGAACAGGTTGCTCGCCAGATGGCCCGAGGGGCGCGCGAGCTGTTTCGCGCAGACATCGGCGTATCGACGACCGGTGTCGCGGGACCGGGGCCCGCTGACGGTTTCCCCGCAGGAACCGTCCACCTCGCCTGCGCTCATCCGGCGGGGGAGGAGCACCGCCTCCTGCATCTCGACGGTGAGCGCGCGGCGGTGCGTGCGGGTGCGATCGACGCTGCTATCGCCCTGGTGCGTGACGTGCTCGACTTCGCCGGTGCGCAGGTGGGCGACTAGACTTCACTGCGATGAATACGATGACGCAGGACGGCACCGCGCTGCCCCGCACCTACGCGGTGCGCACGCTCGGCTGCCAGATGAATGAACACGACTCCGAACGAATGGCGGGTCTGCTGGAGCAGGCTGGCCTCGTCCCCGTTGAGCAGGTCCCCGAGGCTGCCGCCCGCGCGACCGACGCCGGTGACATGGGTGCCGACGTCATCGTCATCAACACCTGCTCCGTCCGTGAGAACGCGGCGACCCGCCTCTTTGGTAACCTCGGCCAGCTCGCTTCCGTCAAGCGTGCGCGTCCCGGCATGCAGATTGCGGTCGGTGGCTGTCTTGCCCAGCAGATGCGTAACGGTATCGTTGAGAAGGCTCCGTGGGTGGATGCCGTCTTCGGCACGCACAACATCGACGTGCTTCCGGCGCTCCTGCGCCGTGCCGAGCATAACCGCGCGGCCGCCGTCGAGATCGAGGAATCCCTCAAGGTCTTTCCTTCGACCCTGCCTACCCATCGCGAGAGCGCGTACGCAGCATGGGTGTCGATCTCCGTGGGGTGCAACAACACCTGCACGTTCTGCATCGTCCCGCACCTGCGTGGCAAGGAACGCGACCGCCGCCCCGGCGACATTCTCGCCGAGGTGGAGGCCGTCGCCTCGCAGGGCGCCATTGAGGTGACCCTGCTGGGTCAGAACGTCAACTCCTACGGCGTCGGCTTCGGTGAGCGCGGCGCGTTCGCCGACCTGCTGCGCGCCGTCGGGAGCGTCGAGGGCATCGAGCGCGTGCGCTTCACATCGCCCCACCCCGCAGCCTTCACGGATGACGTGATCGCCGCTATGGCGCAGACCCCCACGGTCATGCCGAGCCTGCACATGCCCCTGCAGTCCGGGTCGGACGTGATCCTGCGTCAGATGCGCCGCTCCTACCGTCGTGAGCGTTTCATGGGCATCCTGGAGCGCGTGCGCGCGGCTATTCCGGAGGCTGCGATTACCACCGACATCATCGTTGGCTTCCCGGGAGAGACTGAGGAGGACTTCCAGGCGACCCTCGACGTCGTCGAGCAGGCTCGTTTCTCCTCCGCCTTTACGTTCCTGTACTCTCCGCGCCCGGGTACCCCCGCCGCGGACCGCGAGGACCAGGTGCCCGACGATGTGGCGCTCGAACGCTACCAGCGCCTTATCAAGCTTCAGGAGCGCATCTGCGCCGAGGATAACGCCGCGCTGGCGGGGACCGAGGTCGAGGTCCTTGTCTCCGAGGGTGATGGCCGCAAAGGACGGCGCCACGCACCGTATTTCGGGACGCGCCCGCGACAACCGTCTCGTGCACGTCGCCCTCCCCGAGGGGATGGCCGAGGCGGATCGTCCGCGCCCGGGTGACATGATCCGCGCGACCGTCACCTACGGCGCGCCGCACCACCTGATCGCCGACTCGGGCACGCAGGGCGGCCTGTTCGAGGTGCGCCGCACGCGCGCCGGTGACGCGTGGGAGGCTCGTCAGGCCTCGGACGAACCCGACAACACGGTGTCGCTGGGTATCCCCACGCTGCGCGTGGGAGCTCCGAGCTGACCCTGATCTGCACTGATGTGAGCATCCTCGGGCAGTGGCCCGGGGAGGCTCACATCAGCAGAGGTGCCGCGCGCTACGGGCGCTGCACGTTTGATCGTTTGTCTCAGTGACAAGCGAGAAAATGTCTCATTGAAATGCGCATGTGACGCACGACTCCTGCGTTACTTTTGTGTCGTGGCGATCGTCACGACGATGAGGCGATCGACATGCGGGAGCACTCTCGGTAGTGCGGGTCGATTCGAGCCCCCCTATGCGACCCGTGGCCTCCCCGCGTACGCGGTACGCGCCGCGCCTTCGCATGTAGTCGGCGCACACTCAACCGAGAGTGCCCCGCTCCTCCCAACGGAGGAACGGGGCACTATTCGTTGGATGCGCGGCTGGCGTTACTGGGCAGACTCTGCCAGCAGGCCGGGCAGTTCCTGAGCCGCCGACAGGCCGATGATGAGGCCGCGGCGCAGCATCGCGTGAATCTGACGGTCCGAGAGGCCCTCGCCCACGAAGAAACGCGAGGCGGCTACCAGGACCCACCTGCCCTCGTCTTCGATCGGGATGACGGTGGGCTGCAGGTGTTCGGTGTTCCAGCGGTTGGCGACCGCCTGGAGGGACAGCTCGGTGTGGCCCTCGCCCTCGGGTTCGATGCGGGTCTCGATCTGCAGCCAGGGGGCGTCGACCGGCTCGCGGTGAATCTGGAAACGCACGTCCTCCAGCTGGGTAACGGCGATGAACTCGCTCGACCCGTGGGGCAGTCCGTCGCCTTCGAGGACGTTCTCGATGCGAGCGATGCTCACCTTGGCGACCTCAGTGCCCCACTTGGCGGCGTACTCGTCGGCCTCCATCGCGGGGGAGGGGGCGGGCGTGGCCTCGGGAACGGCCTCGCCGCCCTCGCCGAAGGTAAAGCTCTTCCACTCAGGCATTGGTGCCCTCCTTGGTCCACTGGTCGGGGAACATGATGTCGAGCTGGTTCATCATGGCGACTGCGGCCATGATGAACTGGGAGACCTCGGCAGCGACCTGGTCGTCCGTCGCACCCACGACCCAGTTGAAAGTGTGCTGCAGGTGCAGGGCAATCGCGCCGGTCTCGGTCGTGCCGGAGGTGACCTTCGGCAGGTAGGTGGAGGCGTTGAGGCGACGCACCGCGGAGGCGATCTGATCGGCGTGCGAGGGATCGAAGAAACGTGGGTAGTCGGCGACGCCCTGGGCGGGGTGGCCCTCGGGGACAGCGATGCGGATGGTGCGGTTCGGCAGGATGGCCGCGATCTGGCCGGTGCTGGACACGAAGGGGATAAGCCCCACGGCCTCGACCGCTTGGGTGATCCGGTCGAGGGTGACCGGGAGAGTGTCAGTTGTGCTCATGGTCTTAAGCCTAGCCGTTGTCGGGTGGTATCTGCGGGAGGCACCCGTACACTGGTGGCCATGGAGACATCGGTGAGGCGCGCGTCGGACGTCCTGTGCGCGGTTGTGGGGCCCACGGCCTCGGGCAAGTCGGATCTGGCCCTGGAGCTGGCCTGCGTGCTTCCGGGTGCGCTGGGCGCGAGCGGCGCGGGCGAGATTGTTTCCGCGGACGCCCTGCAGCTCTATCGCGGCATGGACGTGGGGACGGCTAAGACCCCGGTGGAGGAGCGCCGCGGGATCGCCCATCACCAGATTGACGTGCTCGAGGTTCGCGACGAGGCCTCGGTGGCCGCCTACCAGAAGCACGCGCGAGCCGACGTGGCGGGCATTCACGAGCGCGAAGGCGTCGCGGTGGTCGCGGGAGGCTCCGGCCTCTATCAGCGTGCCCTCCTGGACGTCATCGAGTTCCCGGGCACGGACCCGGCCGTGCGCGCCCGCCTCGAAGAAGAAGCAGAGGGGTCGATGGGCTCGCGCGGCCTGCACGATCGCCTGACCCAGCTCGACCCGGTCTCGGCCGAGCGCATCGACCCGCACAACGCCCGCCGGATCATCCGCGCCCTCGAAGTCATCGAGCTGACCGGGCGCCCCTATTCGGCGTCCATGCCCAGCCACGAGTTCGTGGCGCCCTCGCTCATGGTGGCGCTGCGCCGCCCGATGGAGGAGCTGGATGAGCGCATCGCGGTGCGTACCCGCGCCATGATGGACGGAGGACTCATCGAGGAAGTACGTGCCCTCATCGATGTGGGCCTACGCGAGGCGAAAACCGCCTCCCGCGCCACGGGATACGCCCAGGCGCTCGCGGTCATCGACGGACAGATGAGCGAGGACGAGGCCGTGGAATCTATCGCACTGGCCACGCGTCAGCTGGCGCGCCGCCAGGTCAAGTGGCTGCGGCCGGACCCGCGCGTGCACTGGTTGGACGTGGAGAGTTTCGACTCGAACGAGGCCGTGGCGCGCCACGTCGTGGAGCTGACGCAGCGCGAGGCAGAGGCCTCCCTGCGACGCTCGTAACGCGGGCGGGGCTGCGCGCCCTGGAGTCGGGGGTTACGGTGGAGCCATGATGAACACGCAGCTGCCTGCCCACGCCCGCGTCGTCAAGGCCCACGGTGCCGGTAATTCGTTCGTCGTCGCCACGGACCAATACGACGACTACGACCCCAGCGAGGTCGAGGTTGCGACGCTGTGCTCGCCGGCCTTCGGAATCGGCGCGGATGGCTTTATCCGGGCCGTTGAACGCGACGGACTGTGGTTCATGGACTACCGCAACGCGGACGGCTCGAAGGCGGAGATGTGCGGTAATGGCGTGCGCGTCTTCGTCGATCACCTGCGGCGCGAGGGCCTCGTGGATCTGCCGGTTGGGCAGACGCTGGACGTGGCCACGCGCGGCGGCATCAAGCGCGTGACCCCCGAATCCGAGGACGAGGGGCAGGGGGCGAGCTACCGTGTCGACATGGGGCCGGCGGCCTCTCCGGCGCGCGAGACGATCGACGTGCGAGTTCCCGGTATTGACTCGGTCCTGGGCGGTATCTGGGTGGACATGCCCAACCCGCACACAGTCGTCGAGCTTGCCGACGAGGAGACCTTGCGCGGCGTATTCCTGCCCACCGTTGACGTCTCGCAGATCCCGCAGGCCCAGCGTCCCTCCTATGATCCGGCGCCCCAGGCGGGGACGAACCTCGAGCTGGTCGTCGACCTGACCGAGCCGGGTGGCGAGCGCGGGCACATCGTGATGCGCGTGCTGGAACGAGGCGTGGGGGAGACCCAGGCATGCGGAACCGGGTGCTGCGCGGCGGCCATCGCCACGGCCCTGCGTCGCGGCCCCGGTGCGCCCACCCAGTGGGTCGTCGACATTCCGGGCGGAACGGTCATCGTTGGCCTCGACGGCGTCATCGATTGGTCGGGGGAGAGCCCCCGGATCACGGACGCCTCGGTGTTCCTCACCGGCCCCGCGACCCGAGTTGCGGAGATCCACCTGCTCTGAGCCCGGCCCCCCCAGAAAACGGTGCTGAGAGCGCGACGAGGCCCCGGCCTCGTCGAGAAAGAGGCGGGCGTCAGGCGGGGCGGACCTCGATGATGCGGAAGCCCTTCTTGGATGCGTACTTCGAGGCCTGGAAGCCCTGGCCGTTCAGCCACGTGATCAGTGAATCCGCGCCCAGGTTGCGCTGGACGACGAGATAGGCGACGCCGGTGGGGGCGAGCCTGCCCAGCCATGCCAGCAGCATCTCGTGCATTGCGTCCTTGCCGACGCGCACGGGCGGGTTCGACCAGATGACGTCGAATCGGGTATCCGACTCCTGAGATGAGGTCAGCGCCTCCTCCGCCTTGAGTGCGCGCACCCCCTTCGCCCCGTTGGACTGGGCGTTGCGCTGCGTCAGATCCACCGCGCGAGAGTTCACGTCCACCGCCCACACGTCGGCATTCGGGGACTCCAACGACATGATCGTTGCGATCGGCCCCCACCCGCAGCCCAGGTCCAGGAAGGTCCCGTCCCCGGGCAGGTCCGGGGCGATCTCCAGGAGCTGGCGTGTGCCCAGATCGAGCTTAGAACCCGAAAACACGCGCGACGACACGCGCATCGACAGATCGAAGCCGCGCGCGCTCACCTCGATCGTGCGGATCTCCTCCGCGCTCGCAGGGGAAGAGTCGGTGAAATACTGTTCGTCCACGGAAGAAAGCCTATCGCGCCCTGCGCGCGCAGGCGCAGATGAGGGGCGGCGCGTGCGACACTAGAAGCCCCCACGAAAAGGATGGTTATGGACACGACCCACACAGGTGCGGACTCTTCGAAAGAAGAGCGTGACCAGCGCGTCAACGATGTTGTCGCGCGTATCCTCGCGCGCTCCGGAACGGCGCTCGCATCGACGACGGGTCAGGACACCTCCCAGGACGCCGGTGCCTCGAGCGCGAGGCCCGCGCGGGCACGCGCCGTGTCGACACGGGCGCCTCGACCGTGAGGATATCTCCGAGGTCGAGTACCGCCAGGTGCGACTCGAAAAGGTCGTGCTCGTGGGCCTGCGCACCACGCAGAGCGAAGAGGAAGCCGAGAACTCGCTGCGTGAGCTGGCCGCGCTCGCGGAGACCGCCGGTTCGCGCGTGCTCGACGGTATCATCCAGCGCCGCATGAAGCCCGACCCCGCAACCTACCTGGGGTCTGGCAAGGCCCGCGAGCTGGCCGACATCGTGCGCAGCGTCGAGGCCGACACCGTCATCGTTGACGAGGAGCTGGCCCCCTCCCAGCGTCGTGGGCTGGAGGACGTCGTCGACGCCAAGGTCGTCGACCGCACGGCCCTCATCCTCGACATTTTCGCCCAGCATGCCAAGTCTCGTGAGGGCAAGGCGCAGGTGGAGCTCGCACAGCTCGAGTACCTGCTGCCGCGTCTGCGCGGCTGGGGTGAGTCCATGTCCCGTCAGGCTGGCGGCCGCGTCGCGGGCGGCGCGGGTATCGGCTCTCGCGGCCCCGGTGAGACCAAGATCGAGCTGGACCGTCGCCGCATCCGCACGCGTATGGCGAAGCTGCGCGCGGACATCGCGCGCATGGAACCCGCCCGTCGCACCCAGCGCAATTCGCGCCGCCGCGGGGCAGTGCCGTCGGTGGCCATCGCCGGGTACACGAACGCGGGCAAGTCGACGCTGCTCAACCGCCTGACGGACGCAGGCGTCCTCGTTCAGGACGCGCTGTTTGCGACGCTGGACCCGACGGTGCGTCGTGCGCGCGCCGCAGACGGTCGCGAGTACACCCTCACCGACACGGTCGGCTTCGTGCGCAACCTGCCCACCCAGCTGGTCGAGGCCTTCCGCTCGACCCTGGAGGAGGTCGGCCAGGCCGACATCATCTTGCACGTCGTGGACGCCGCCCACCCCGATCCGGTCTCCCAGGTGCAGGCCGTTCGCTCGGTCATCGATACGATAGAGGGCGCCTCGGAGATCCCGGAGCTGATCGCGCTGAACAAGGCCGACCTGGCCTCGCCGGAGCAGATCGCACTGCTGCGCACGGTATTCCCGAACGCTGTTCCGCTGAGCGCGCACACGGGCTGGGGCGTGGAGGCGCTGCGCGTGGCCGTCGAAGACATGCTGCCCCGGCCTCGCGTGGCCGTCGACGCGATCCTGCCGTACTCGGCTGGCTCCCTCGTGCACCGTATCCACGAGGAGGGCGACGTCGAGCGCGAGGAATACGTCGAGACCGGCACGCGTATCGTCGCGCGTGTCGACGAGGCCCTGGCCGCCGTCATCGCCCGCGAGGCGGTGGGCGGCACCGTGGGTGACGCGGCGGTGAGCGGGGAGTGAGTGAGGACCTGGTCGAGGCCTCGGGTCGCGTTCTCGACGCGGTCGTCGCCCAGATGGCCGGGTCCCCGCGCGAGGGGCAGGCCTCGATGTGCGCCGAAGGTGCCGCTGCCCTGGAGGACCGCCAGCATCTTCTCGTACAGGCGGGCACGGGTACGGGCAAGTCCGTCGGCTACCTCGTGCCGCTGCTGACGCACTGCGCGATGAACGGCGTGCGCGGGGTGGTCTCCACCGCGACGCTCGCGCTGCAGCGCCAGATCCTCGTCAAGGACGCTCCGGTGGTCGTCGACGCGGTTGCTTCCGCGACGGGCGCGCGCCTGAAGGTTGCGGTGCTCAAAGGCTGGTCGAACTACGCGTGCCTGCACAAGCTGGACGGCGGGTACCCTACCGAGGGCACGCTGTTTGAGGATCATGACATGAGCGTCGGCCCGACGGGCGAGCTCGGCAAGGAAATCCTGCGCATCCGCGAGTGGATCAGCGAGACCACGACGGGGGACCGCGACGACCTGGTTCCGGGCGTCTCGGATCGAGCCTGGCACCACGCATCGGTTGCCAAACCCGAGTGCCTGGGCAAGCACTGCCCGCTCATCGACGAGTGCTTCGCGCAGGCCGCTCGCCAGGAGGCCGCGGACGCGGATGTCGTTGTCACGAACCATTCGTTGTTTGGTATCAACGCGTGCGGCGAGGGCGAACTCTTTGGCGAGTACGACGCCGTCGTTATCGATGAGGCACACGAGCTGGCCGACCGCGTGCGCTCCCAGGCTGCGGCCGACCTGACGGTCGCCCGCGTGAGCCGCGTGGCCCGCTCCCTGCGCTCGAATCTCTCGATCGATTCCACCGACCTGGAGGAGGCCGGGGCCGGGCTGGGCGCGGCCATGTCTCCCCTGGAGGAGGGGCTGCTGGAGTATCGTCCGAGCGCCCTCGTCGACGCGATGATCGTGCTCGACGGCGCGGCCCGTCGCGCCAGCCACGAGGTCTCGGAAGCTCAGGGAGAACCCGCCGCCAAACTCCTGGCCCGCGCCGCTATCGACGAGCTGATCGGCGCACTCGACGCGTGGGGGCGAGACCCCGACCAGTCGATCGCCCACATCACGAAGGACGAATCGGACAATGCGCGCTTGACCGTCGGACCTCTCGATGTGTCGGCTGCGATCGGCGGAAACGGCATCGGCGAGCGGCCCGCGATCCTCACCTCCGCGACCCTCGCGATTGGCGGAAACTTCGACTTCATGGCCGCCCAGGTCGGCATGGCCGTCTCTGGCGTGCCCTGGCACGGCATTGACGTCGGATCTCCCTTCGATCACGGTCGCCAGGGCATCCGCTACGTGGCGACCCACCTGCCGCCGCCGGGCCGAGACGGGCCCCTCCGAGGAGCTGCTCGACGAGCTCGTGGAACTGGCGCAGGCCTCGGGCGGTGGAATGCTTGCTCTGTTCGCGTCGCGACGCGGGGCGATGGCGGGAGGGCAGGCTCTGCGTGAGCGCACGGATCTGACCGTCTACCTGCAGGGCGAAGAGACCCTGGCGCAGCTGATCCAGCGGTTCCGGGAGGAGCGCGACTCGTGCCTGGTGGGCACGATGTCCCTGTGGCAGGGCGTCGACGTCGCGGGGGCCGCATGTCGCCTCGTCGTCATCGACAAGATTCCGTTCCCGCGCCCGGATGATCCCGTCTCGCGCGCCCGCTCGATGGACGTCGAGCGCCGGGGAGGGAACGGCTTCGTGTCGGTATCCCTCACGCACGCGGCGCTCATGATGGCCCAGGGCGTGGGGCGCCTCCTGCGCTCGACCGACGACCGGGGTGTCGTCGCGATCCTCGATCCACGCGTGGTGACCAAGCGCTACGGTGGCTTCATCATGCGTTCCCTACCCGCCATGTGGCCGACGACGGATCCGGAGGTTGTTCGCGGCGCCCTGCGACGCCTCGCGAAGGGTTCTGACCGCTAGGGACGAGCGCTCCGCGGGCACGTAAAACGTCGTGCAGATAACGGGCGAGGTTAGGTCCTTATCTGAGACAATGGGGGTGCCCGCAGACTCTAGGAGACACTCGTGGAAAACCAAGCACAGACCCTGTACCCGTCAAAGTCCTCCGGACGTCCCTCGAAGATCGCCATCATCGGTGCCGGTGCCGTTGGTACGGCGGTCGCGTACGCCTGTGCGATGCGCGGCGACGCCCGCTCGATCGTTCTTCAGGACATCAACAAGGCCAAGGTGGAGGCCGAGGCCCTCGACATGGCTCACGGCATCCAGTTCACGCCCGCCGGCTCGATCGAAGGCTCGGACGACGTTGAGATCGTTCGTGGTTCCGACCTGATCATCGTCACGGCTGGCGCGAAGCAGCAGCCCGGACAGTCCCGCCTGGAGCTGGCTGGCTCAACGGTCAACCTCATGAAGAAGATCGTGCCGAACCTGCAGAACGTCGCGCCCGACGCTCACTTCATGTTCATCACGAATCCTGTCGATGTCGTCACGTACGCCGCGCTGAAGATCACGGGCCTGCCCCGCAACCAGGTCTTCGGTTCGGGCACCGTGCTCGACACCTCCCGTCTGCGCTACCTGGTCTCGCGCGAGACCGGTGTCGCCACCCAGAACATCCACGCCTACGTGGCCGGCGAGCACGGCGACTCCGAGGTCGCCCTGTGGTCCAGCGCCGAGATCGGCAACGTCCCGCTGTCCCAGTGGGGTCCGACCCTATCCGGTGGCATCTTCGACTCCGCGCTGCGTAACTCCATTGCGCAGGAAGTCGTCCAGTCCGCCTACAAGATCATCGAGGGTAAGGGCGCGACGAACTACGCGATCGGCCTGGCCGCCTCGAAGATCGTGGGTGCGGTCCTGCGCGACGAGCAGCGTGTCCTCACCATCTCGACGCTGCTTGAGGATTGGGAGGGCATCTCTGACGTGGTCATGGCCGCCCCGACGATCGTCGGCCGCGACGGTGCCGGACGCGTCCTGCACCCGCCGCTCACGCTCAACGAGCGCGACGGCCTGACCGCATCGGCCCAGCGCCTGCGTCAGGTTGCCCGCGACCCGGGCTCTGAGTCTCCTTCCCATAAGCGAGTGGCGCCACCCCGGGTGGCGCCACTCGCTTATGTGATGCGTCAGAGCGAACGAATGACGGTGACGACCTTGCCGAGGATGGTGGCTTCGTCGCCCGGGATGGGGGAGTAGTCCACGTTGTGGGGCAGGAGCCAGACGTGACCGCCCGAGATGGACAGTTCCTTCACCGTCGCTTCGCCGTCGATCATGGCGGCGACAAACTCTCCGTTGCGGGCCTCGTTCTGCGAGCGGATGACAACGTAGTCCCCGTCGAAGATGCCCGCATCGACCATCGACTCGCCGCTCACCTCGAGCATGAACAGATCGCCGTGTCCGGTCATGGACGTGGGAAGACGGAAAACGTCCTCCACGTGCTGCTCAGCCGTGATGGGGGCACCCGCAGCGATGCGGCCAACGAGCGGAATCGCCGTGCCTTCCTCTTCCACGTGGGAGACGGGGACCTCGATGCGAACGACCTTCTCAGAAGGCTGCGTTGAGGGGGTGATGCCGAGCTCGGCGCGCGCCCGATCGGTGAGGTCGAGGGCGCGAGGCAGGCCGGGCTCGCGGACCAGGTATCCGTCAGCCTCAAGGGCGTCAAGGTGATGCTTCACCGTCGAGGGAGACGCCAAACCGACTGCAGATGCGATCTCGCGCACAGATGGAGGGAAGCCGCTGGATGCCAGCTTTTCGTTGATAACTCGCAAGATCGCGCGGTGTCGATCGCTGATCGAACGCTCGGTCATGGCTCTCCTTCGCATCGGGGCGGACGCAAATGTGCATGGGTGGGCGTCCACTAGATACGTCAAGGATAAGCCGATTTCGCGCAAAATGAAACATATGTTCGAGTGGGTCTCGACATTGCTCACGGAGCGTGCTATCGTACAAGTGTTCGACGAACAGATGTTCGATGAAAGTGTTCTGGAGGTTCTCATGAGTGTTCCCGTTGCAACGCAGACTGCCGTCTCGTTCCCCGCTCGCCGACACCCGCTTCGCGCCGTGGAGGATGCGCCGCTGGCGACCGTTCGTGACATCTCCACCGCTCCGTCCGTGCGTCGTCGTGTCGAGGCTCAGCGTGTTGATGACCCCTCGTACCTGCGGGCTCCTGCAGCTCCGCGTCGTCGAACCCGCTCCTCTCGTCGCGGCATTATCGCCGGCGCACTTGCGACGGTCGTTCTCTCCGTGGGGGCCGGCGCCCTCGGTCTCGCCATCCAGCCCGCAGCCTACGATGGTCCGACGGTGACGAAGGCAGTTGTCAGCGGCGACTCCGTGTGGTCGCTGGCTCAGAATGTCAAGACGGATCGTCCTCTCGAGCAGGTCGTTGCTGACATTGAGCGCATGAACGACGTGCAGGGGGCCCTGCAGCCCGGTCAGCGGGTCCTCGTGCCCGTCCGCTAACGGTGACGCGTGGAACTCCTGTGACAGATGGGGGTCTGAGCGTGTACCGTTGAGGGGTGCACTGCCCTTTCTGTCATAACCCGGATTCGCGCGTCGTTGATACGCGCATCGCGGACGACGGCGCCTCGATCCGGCGTCGGCGTGAGTGCACGCACTGCAAGAAGCGCTTTACGACCCTCGAAACGTCCTCATTCCAGGTCGTCAAGCGCTCCGGCGTCGTTGAGTCTTTCTCCCGTAACAAGGTTGTGTCGGGCGTCAAGAAGGCCTGTCAGGGACGGCCGGTCTCGGATGATCAGCTCGCGATTCTCGCTCAGCAGGTCGAGGAGCAGTTGCGCTCAACCGGCGTCTCCAACGTGTCGACGAATGAAGTTGGCAAAGCCATCCTCCCGTTCCTGCGCGACCTCGACGTGATCGCCTACCTGCGCTTCGCCTCCGTCTATCGTCAGTTCGACACCCTCGATGATTTCGAGCAGGCCATTCAGGCGTTGCGTGAGCGTGCGCAGGGCGGTGACGCGGTATCCGAGGCCGGTGCCCACGCGGACGTCGAACCCGCGGCGCCCGCGCCCGCGAAGAAGCCTCGCAAGGCGCGTTCTTCGCGCAAGCGCTCCGTCTCTAACGCCCCGACGTTGCTGGGAGACGACTAATCGACGCGTGCGAATGATGCCCTGTCCCGCGAAGGGGCCGGGCATCATCGTTGTGAGGGTGGTGGGACGACTACTCGTCGTCCGTCTCCCCGAGGCGCTGTGCCGGGGCATCAGATGCGTCGGTCGGCGCGGAAGGCTGCTCGGAGGAGGAAGCGCGAACCCCGGCGACGGCCTCGGCGACCGTCTCACGCGCACCAGCCATCGCCTCGGCGACAGAACTGCGTGCCTCGGCGACGGCCTCGGAGACGGCGCCACGCGCACCCGCGACAGCCTCGCGCGCACCGGCAACCGCGTCGGTTGCGGCAGCCTGGGCGCCCATGATCTGCTCGCGGACCTTCTTGCGCATGACCTTGCCCAGCTGAGAGCGAGGCAGCTCCGTCATGACGACGATCTGCCGGGGGAGCGCGTAGTGGGCCAGGGACTTCTCCGCCCACTTGCGCAGGTCTGCGAGCGTGACGGAGGCACCTGCCTCAAGGACGACGGCGGCGACGACGTCCTCGCCGGACTCGCCGGCCGGCACGCCGACGGCTGCGACGTCGAGAACACCCGGCATCGAACGTACGGCGTTTTCCACCTGCGTGGGGTAGACGTTGAAGCCGGAGGAATTGATCATCTCCTTACGCCGATCCGCCATGTAGATGAAGCCGTCGCGCACCTGAACGAGGTCGCCCGTGCGCAGCCATCCATCCTCGGTAAAGACTTCGGCGGTCTCGTCGTCCTGGTTCCAATAGCCGGAGAACACCTGCGGGCCGCGGGCAATGAGCTCGCCGACCTCGCCAGCTGCAACCTCGCGGGAGGGGTTTTCCGGATCGACGATACGCACCTGGGTGGAGGGGAAGGGGATACCGAGCGCCCCGCGTGCCCGAGAGGAGGCAAGGGGTGATCCCAAGATGATCGGGGAGGCCTCCGTCATGCCGTAGCCTTCGATCATGAGGCCGCCGGTGGCCTGCTCCCACTGGTCAGCCAGCTCAGCCGAGAGAGGCATTGCGCCCGAGAGTGAGAAGTGGATTGAGGACAGGTCCGCGTTCGTGCCCTGCGCCGCCGCGAGCAGGCGCTCGTACATGGGCGGAACACCCAGGAAGAACGTGCACGGCAGTCGGCGCTGAGCAGCCAGCACCAGCGCGGTGTCGAACTTGGGGAACATGGCGATCGTCGCTCCCAGGCGCAGACCTGCCAGGAAGCCAATCGTGAACCCGAAGGCGTGGAAGAGGGGCAGGATGCAGTAGAAGACCTCCGCGCCCTCGTGGAGGACGGGGACCCACGCGATCGATTCCTCGACGTTTGCCATGAGGTTGGCGTGCGTGAGAGCGGCGGCCTCGGGACACCGGTCGTGCCGCCCGTGTGAATGAGGAGAGCGACGTCCTCCATTGCTGACGGGCAGTCGCCGCGCCACGGGGTCGCGGTGCGCATGGCGCGCGTCCAGGAGCGAGCCCAGCTCGGGCGCGGGCTGGAGAGCTGTTCGCGCTTCTCGCGGGCCGCCTTGACGGGAAACTTGAGCGCCATGCGCGAGGCAGCGGGAAGAGCCGTCGTCAGGTCCATGCAGAAGGTGGTGTGGCCGCGCCCGAGGAAGGTGAGTTTCTCCAGGGACTTCGACCAGGCGACGGTGACGCGAGCACCGTGGCGCTCGTACTCGCCTTCCAGCTCGCCCGCGGGGGCAAGCGGATTGTGTTCGACGACGACGGCGCCGAGGAGCATCGTGCCCAGGACGGCGATGGCGTGCTGCGGGCAGTTCGGCATGACGAGGGCGACGCGGTCTCCGGGGCGCACGCCCGCCTGATGGAGGGCCCCCGCGGCCTGACGCATCTCCTGAGCAAGTTCCGCGTATGTGAGCTGGCGCGCGAAAAAGTCAATCGCGGCGCGCTTGGGGTAGCGGGAGGCGACTTCCAGGACCATGTCCGGGATCGGACGGTCGGGAATTGCGATGTTGTAGGCGACTCCCGCTGCGTATAGCTCGCGCAGCTTCGTCGTGAGATCCATCTGTCCTCCTTTGGGAACGATGCCCCTACGATACCGTAAGTTATGCCTCGGTTGACCAGCTGGGAACGCGATGAATGCGACAGTTCTACAGCGGCGTGGCGATCAGTCGGACAGTTTCGGGCAGGTGGCTCAGTTCCTCGAGCGCCTCGCGCCCCAGGCCCGCCGAAATGTCGGTGAGCACGTAGCCGACCTCGTCGATGGTGGCCAGGATCTGGGCGTCGACGTTGGCCTCGGAGGAGGCAAAGATCTGGTTGACGCGCGCCATGACGCCGGGCACGTTGCGGTGGATGAGGCGCACGCGGTAGCGTGAGCGCTTGCCGATGTTCATCGTCACATTCGGCAGGTTCACGCTCATGTCGGTCGAGCCGCTGGCCTGGTATTCGCCGATCTTGGCGGCCACGAAGCGACCGATGTCGTACTGCGCCTCCTCCGTCGAGCCGCCGATGTGGGGCGTGAGGATGACGTTGTCGAGAGTCGCCAGGGGCGAGTTGAAGGGGTCGCCGTTGGCGCGCGGCTCCTCCGGGAATACATCGATGGCCGCTCCGCCCAGGTGGCCCGAGACGAGCGCTGCGTGTAGCGCGTCGACGTCGACGACGTGCCCGCGCGACAGGTTGATGAATAGGGCACCGGGCTTCATGAGCTCGAACTCGACGCGACCGATGAGGTTCGTGTTGGATTCCTGGCCGTCCACGTGCACGGAGATGATGTCGGCCTCGCGCAGGACGGCCTCCATGGTCGGCATCTGCGTGGCGTTGCCCAGGGCGAGGCGCTCGGCGGCATCGTAGAAGATGACGTTGAGGCCCATGGCCTCGGCGAGAACCGACAGCTGGGTGCCGATGTTGCCGTAGCCGATGATGCCCAGGGTGTGCCCGCGCACCTCGTGGGCACCGTCCGCGCTCTTGTCCCACACGCCGCGGTGCAGACGCGAGTTTTTGACGGTGACGCGGCGCGAGAGGTCGATGATCTCACCGATCGCGAGCTCGACGACAGAGCGCGTGTTGGGAGTAGGGGGCGTTGAACACGGCGACGCCCATCTCGGTGGCGGTGGCCAGGTCGATCTGGTTCGTGCCGATGCAGAAGGCTCCGATAGCCTTGATCTCGGGGCGCGCGCGCAGCACTCGCTCGGTGACCTCGGTCTTGGACCGCAGGCCCAGGTAGTCCACGCCTTCGAGCGCGTCGATGAGGTCGTCCTCGGACAGGGCGCCCGTCACGCGGGTCACCTCGATGCCGAACTTGGCGAAAATACCGTCGGCGACGTCGTGCGGGTTTTCCAGGAGCAGTGCGCGTGTCATGCCCCCATCATGGCAGACGGGAGCGGAAAGGGACACAAGGTGCCAGGGTGTGGTCGCTCCTACCACTCTTCCATGCCGGCGGGCAGGGGAGCGCAGTGGACGACATGCACGTCGTGGGTAGCGCGCGTGAGGGCGACGAAGAGGTCGCCGACGCCGTCACCGAGGATTTCCGCGGGTTCGACGAGGATGACCGAGTCAAACTCGAGGCCCTTGGAGGCCACGGCTGACAGGAGGCAGACGCGCTCGGAGAGGGCCGTCTCGCCGTCCACGTCGGCTCCCCACGCGCGGGCACGCTCCTTGCCGACAATGAGGGCGATGCGGCCGCGGGAGGTCCCCGCCTCGCGATCGAGGCGTTCCTCGGCCTCGCCCTGGGCCTGGGCGACGGCGCGCCACAGGGGGCTGTTCTCCTTCGACGAGGCCGGGGGCGTCCTCGGGCGCATCCACGTGGGTGACGCGGTAGCAATCCTCGACGTCGCGCACGGCCGTCATCGGGTAGAGGACGGGGACGCCGGCGCGCGCGACGACGCCTTCGGCGAGGGTCGTGAGCGTGGCGGGCGTGCGGTAGGAGACGGTCAGCGCGTACTCGGCCGCGAGGGCGCGCGCCGCCGGTCCGAGTGCCTTCTCCCAGGTGGGTGGGCGCTTGGAGCCGCGACGCTGATCGAGGTCGCCGACCACCGTGAAGGAACGCGACGGGCAGCGGCGCAGCAGGGCGCGCCAGGCCATGGGGGAGAGCTCCTGGGCTTCGTCGACCACGATGTGGCCGTACGCCCACGTGCGGTCCTTTGCGGCGCGTTCGGACAGCGGCGTCCAGGTGTCCTGGCCGGCCACCTGCTCCGCGAGCATCTGGGCGGTGACGATGCCCCCGCCCAGGTTCTGGGCTTCGATCGCCTCGCGGGCGCGTTCGATGGCGCCCTCGTCGGCTTCGCGCGACGTCGTCGAGGACGACGGCATGGGGCCCAGCAGTTCCTCGCACTCGTCCAGGATGGGCACGTCGGACACCGTCCACGGGGCAGAACGGGGACGCACGAGGGCAGCGAGCTCGTCGGGACGCAGGGGGGAGCCGGCCTTGCGGTTTGCTGCCGCCAAGACCTCGGGACGAGCGTAGAGGCGGCGCAGCAGCGTCTGTGCGCTCGTCGGCATCCACGCCGTGTTGATTGCACGTCGGCAGTCCACGGAATCGCGGATTTCGATGAGCCAGGAGCGCTTGACCTCGGGATCGACGCCGCCCTCGGAGTCCGCGTCCCCGGCCTCGCGCGCCAAGCGCAGGGCCAAAACGTCCATGAGTTCGCGCGCGAAGGACTCTCGCGCCACGTTGTGCACGCGGCCCGAGCGCTTCGCCCGGCGCCCGCCGTTTCTACGTCGGCGCGCGTGAGCGTCACCGCGGTTCCACACGCGCAGCACCCTGGTCGCCGTCGGGGAGCTTGCCAGCGCGCGCACGGCCTCCTTGACGATCTTCGCCCACGCGGGAAGACCCTTGATGTGGGCCACGGCCTCGTCATCGCTGCCGCGCGCGTTCACGCCGGGCACCAGGTCGCCCAGCGTCACTGACACGACGCCGGTCTCGCCCAGGGAGGGAAGGACCTGCTCGATGTAGCGCAGGAACAGGCGCGAGGGGCCAACGAGGAGGACACCCGAACGCTCGAGGCGCTCGCGGTGGGCGTACAGGAGGTAGGCGATGCGGTGAAGCGCGACGGCGGTCTTGCCGGAGCCTGGGCCGCCCTGGACGACCAAGAGTCCCTTGTCGGAGGCGCGGATGATGCGGTCCTGCTCGGACTGGATCGTGGCGACGATGTCGCCCATGCGGCCGTCACGCGCCTCGCTGAGGGCGTGCATGAGAGCGCCCTCGCCCTGGAGTTCGAGCCCGGATGCGCGCGAGGCGTCCAGCAGCTCGTCTTCGAGGCCGGTGACACGTCGGTCGCGGGTGGAAATGTGGCGGCGGCGTACGACGCCGTCCGGCTCGGCTGACGTGGCCTGGTAGAAGGGGCGCGCGGCGGGTGCGCGCCAGTCAACGAGCAGGGGAGTGCCGTCCTCGTGAGACAGGGAGAGGCGACCCACGTGGCGGGTCGAACGGTCGGCCATGTCGAGGCGACCAAACACCAGACGCTCTTCGACGCCTTCGAGGCGGGCGGCCATTTCACCCAGGTGAGCGGACAGGGCCTCGCGCTCGGTCCATCCCTGAGCGTTGCCGACCCCGTGGGTGGAGTGAACGCGCCCCTGACGATCCCGATAGGAGGCGCGCAGTGCGTCCAGGCGCTCGTAGGCGCTGTCCACAAATTCCTGTTCCGGCAACGGAAGGTCGGTCGACGACTCGCGATGAGTGCTCGTGGCCATGGGTCCTCCTCGTTTGTGGGCCTTCCATTGTTCCCTACTTTTGCCTCGCGTGCTGTGTCGTCTGCGGAGTGGGTGAACTTCGCCGCAAGCTCAAAACGATCTCCCGCGTGACGTGGCGGGCGCGTGCCGGGTACGTTAGACACGAGGCAGAAGAATCAGCATGAGGAGAAGACGTGAGTATCAACGCCACTGACCTGTATGCCGACGGTCCCGCCGCCGGCGCGAAGGCGAAGATTCTCCTCATCCACTTTGATGGGGCGATTGACGCCGGGGCCGCCGGACGTATGGCGATCGGCCAGCTCCTGCGTTCCCTGCACAACGAGCGGGTCGCGACCTTCGATGCGGATGCGCTCATGGACTACCGCTCGCACCGCCCGATCGTGACCGTCGATAACTGGGTGTCCTCCCCGGACATGGTGATGCCCGAAACTGTCCTTGACCTCGTCGAAGACGACATGGGCAACCCGATCCTGGTCCTGCACGGCGCCGAACCCGACGCGCACTGGGAGTCGTTCACGAACGCGATCAACGAGCTGTGCGAGCGTGCCGGCGTCGAGATCACCTTCTCGCTGCACGGGGTGCCCTCGGGCGTGCCGCACACGACCGACGCCAGTGCACGTGCAGGCCACCGACGCGTCGCTGCTTCCCCCGGGGTCTGGCGCGATCTCGAATCACATGCAGTTCCCTTCCCCGCTGTCCACCTTCATGCAGATCCGCATGGGGCAACGAGGCATTGGCGGGCTGGCGCTGCTCGGCGCGGTCCCGTATTACATGGCGGACACCGGCTACCCGGCGGCCTCCTCGGCCCTGCTCACCTCCTTCGCGAAGTTTGCTGACCTGTCTCTGCCCGTCGGTGATCTCGAACAGGGGGCCGCGCAGGACCAAGAGAACATCGCCAAGCTCGTGGAGGGAAACCCCGACATCTCGCACACGGTCTCCAACCTCGAGGAACACTTCGATGCGTGGACCGGAGGGGAGGGTGCGATCCCTCTGCCCGGACTCGGTCAGCGCCCGTCTGCGGGCGGCGAGGAGAAGACCCCGAAGGATATCGGTGACGTCATCGAGGCCTACCTGGCGCAGGTCTCGCGCGCCCAGGACGAGGAGATCGAGTCCGTTCAGCGCGCCCCGCGCACCGAAGAATCCGAGGAACCTTCCAAGACCGACACGATCGAGGACGTGCTTGCACGCATCGAGGCGCGTCGCAACGGAAAGGGCCCGGGTCCCTCGGCTCCGCGTCACCGCGCCTGAGCTCTATCCACGTACCCGGGCTCGCCCGTGCGCGTGAATTCACCCGTGCGTTGGAGCGTCAGTCCGCCTGCGGATAGCCCACCAGCGAGTCTGTCAGCGCCCGCGTGCCTGCGACCCAGCGTGTCAGGTCTGCCGGCCTCGTAATGCGGGCCGGGAGAGCCAGCGTGCGCAGGGCCCGATCGATCTGATCAACGTCCACGACGTCGGCGGCACTCGCGAGGGCGACGACGTTGCCGCGCCGTCCCCCTCGCCCCACCTTTGGGTCCTGGATGGATGCCACGAAGGGGAACACCTCCTGCAGGGCGGCCACGTCCTGGCGCGCGTTGGCTGGGCCTCCGTGCGCGCAATTGACCAGGTACACCCCCGAGGCCGCCAGGGCGCGTCGTGCCCGATCGGCGCACTCCACCGTGCGCAGATGATCGGGAGTCACGCCCGACGCGAACGCGTCGCGCACGATGACGTCGAAAGAACCCTCTCGCGCCCCGTCGAGGACCGCGCGCCCGTCACCAACGCGGATCTTGACCTGCGGGGCCCCCGGGATGGGGAAATGCTCACGCACCTGCTCGGCCAGAAGACGGTCGACCTCAACGGCGACGTGGCGCGAATTCGGGCGAGACGAGGACCATGCGCAGGCGAGTGCGCAGGCCGCGCCGCCGACGTGGAGCGCACGGAAACGATCCTGGGGACCCCCACAGCGAGGACACGACGGCGTCCATATGCTGCATGTACTCGAACTCCAAGTACGTGGGGTCCGACGTGTCGACCGCGGACGATTCGACGTCGCCCAGGAACAGCGTCGCGCGCGGACCGTCCCAGCGGATCCGGGCCGAGCCGAAATCCGTGTCGAAGGAGATGTCGCGTGACGAAGATGAGCGTGCCATGGTGGACACTGTAACCATGGATGACGCCCACGGGCACAGGAGGTGACATGTCAAACGCTCCCAGGGACGCGCGCGCCAAACGCGACTGGGGATCGGACGATAGCGCCACGCCGATCCTGCACGTCGACATGGACTCCTTCTTCGCGCAGGTTGAAATGCGCGAGGACCCGAGCCTTGTCGGCCGCCCCATCATCGTAGGCGGCACGTCCGGGCGCGGAGTCGTCACCTCCGCCACCTATGAGGCCCGGGCCCTGGGCGTGCGTGCCGGCATGCCCACCTCGCGCGCCCGCGCCCTGTGCCCAGGCGCCGCATTCATCCCCGGCAACCACGGCCTCTATCAACGCTATTCCCGCCAGGTGATGGCGATTCTCGCCACCGTCACCCCCGTCCTCGAGCAGGTCTCCATCGACGAAGCCTTCCTCGACGTCTCCGGGGGCGCGCCGCAGGCTGGGATCGCCCACCCAGATCGCTCGACTCATCCGTGCGCGTATCCGCGAAGCCGTCGGGCTACCCGCATCCATCGGAATCGCCGCCACCAAGTCGGTCGCCAAGATTGCCTCCTCGCACGCCAAGCCCGACGGCCTGCTCCTCATCCCGCAGGCGGCCACGGTCGACTTCCTCCACGGACTGCCCGTTGGAGCACTGTGGGGAGTTGGGGGAAAGACCGCGGCGATCCTCGATCGGGAGGGGATTGACACGATCGGGGACCTCGCCAACGCCCCACTCACGCGCCTCACTAAGCTCCTTGGCGTCGCTTCAGCCCACCACCTGCACGACCTGTCGTGGGGCATAGACCCGCGTCCCGTCGCCCCCACACGCGCGGAGAAATCGGTCGGCATGGAAAGAACCTTCGAAGAGGACGTGCGCTCACGGGCAGACATTGAAGAGTTCATCCTGGCGGCCTCGCACGAATGCGCCCGCAGGCTGCGCGCCGGAGGGGTCGTGGGGTGGACCGTGGACATCAAGATGCGCGGCACTGATTTTCATACGATCACGCGCAGCGTGAGCCTCGTGGCCCCCCACCGACACGGGGCGAGATATTGCGCAGGCGGCACAGGGCCTGTTCGCCCGCGAGGACATGCCGATCGGGGGAGTGCGGCTCTTCGGCGTGCGCGTGGAGGGGCTGCAGGCGCGCTCGGGCGGCGTCGCCGTCACACTCGACCGCGATGAGAGGCCCGCCGCCTCCGAGCGTGCGATGGATCAGATCCGTGACAAGTTCGGCGCGGGCGCACTCGCCCCCGCCACGCTCCTGGGTAAGAAGGTGCCGGGCAGGCGCTCCTTTGGCGGGGATAGCGACCAGGCCGGGGCTTCTCCCGCCGGCCCCAGCGCTCAGGCGCACGGGCAGGGGAGTGACCCCGGCAACGAAGAGCCCACGCAGGGAACGCTCCTGTAAGGCCAGTTCGTCTCCGGCGTGTCACACGCGCTAAGCTGAGGACAACACCGTCCGAAGGGGCACCCAATGGCTCTCACCGAGTACGAGAAGAAGATCCTCGAGCAGATGGAAGCGTCCCTGCGCGAGGAAGATCCGGCGTTGGCCTCCCAGATGTCCGCCCCCGCGGTCGAAGAAGACCCCGAGTCGGCTCGCGGACCGCGCGCGCCGCGTCGCATCGCGCTGGGCCTGACCGGAGCGGTCCTGGGCATGGTCGTCCTGGTTGCTGCTGTGTCGCTGGGCTACTCGATCCTCTCGATCCTCCTGGGGGTCGCCGGTTTCGCGCTGACGGTCGCAGGTGTCCTCTACGCGCTGTCGCGCCCGGGAGCATCGTCGTCAGAGTCGGCCGATGAATCGTCCGCGCGTGGCGCAGACAAGAGCAGCGGATGGAGTTCCTTCATCCAGGACCAGGAGCGCCGCTGGGACGACCGTCGAGACAACGACTAGGAGTTCCATACGACTGATGAAGCGGGGCGAGCCGGTTTAGCCGGCTCGCCCCGCTTTACTGTGCTCCCCACTGTGCTCCCCACTGTGCTCCCCCTGGATTCCCCACCTCACTCCCCACTGTCCTCCCCGAGAGTGGCACCGGTGCCCTTTAAACGCTCCCATGCCTCGTGAAAATGCTGTAATAACAACGAATTGCACCTGTTTTGCATCCCGTTATCGCCTCTGGCAGCCGTCGTCCATGACGGCGCGACTCACCGAGTGTGTGCAAGATTTCCCCACTTTTCTCCACCTGATTTTTTCGCTGAAATTCCGCCATTTTTGGCTCGATGTATCTCGCGCCACGCCGTAAGTTCCCGCGTAAATATGGGGTCTAGTGGGTTAAAGTGGGGGAAAGTTCCGAACAGGGGAGGGCGGTGACATGTTCCTCGGTACGTACGAGCCAAAGCTCGACGACAAGGGCCGCATGTTCCTGCCCGCGCGCTTTCGCGAGGACATGGAGGGCGGAATCGTCCTCACTCGCGGACAAGAGCACTGCATTTACGCATTCCCTGCGTCGGAGTTCGAGAACATGACCGCGGAACTGCGCCGCGCGCCCCTGTCGTCCAAGCAGGCGCGTGACTGGATCCGCGTGATGCTCTCGGGTGCCTATAAGGAGGTCCCGGACAAGCAGGGGCGCATTAGCGTCCCTGCAGACCTGCGTGCATACGCCGGTCTGGGTCGTGAGCTCGCCGTCATTGGCGCGGGCTCGCGAGCCGAAATCTGGGATGCCTCGGCCTGGCGCGAATACCTCGCGGTCCAGGAGGAGGTCTTCTCCAATACAGCAGAAGAGATTATTCCCGGGATGTTCTGACCCGTACGTTCAGGTCTCCGCCCGCTGTTCCGACATCACTTCCCCGGTGGCGGAGCACGGTGGGGGACCTGGGTGGACGGATCGAGGCGATCAACGTAAAGGAGGCGCGACATGCGCGATGCATCGGAGCCGGTGCGCGATTCGTCGCGCCCCGCGAGCGAGCGTCACGTCCCCGTGCTGCTACGCGAGTGCCTCGACATGCTCGCCCCGGCGATCAAACGCCCCGGTGCTGTCCTCGTGGATGGAACCCTCGGCATGGGCGGTCACACCGAGGGAGCTCTCGAGCGTTTTGAGGGGCTCACCGTCATCGGCATTGACCGTGACCCCCAGGCCATCGAGCTGGCTTCGGCACGCCTTGAGCGCTTCGGGACACGTTTCCGCGCGGTCCACACCACCTACGACAACATTGATGTGGCCGTTGAGGAGCAGCTCGGTACGGGCGCTCGCGTGGACGGCGTTCTCATGGACCTGGGAGTGTCGTCCCTCCAGCTCGACGAGGCCGACCGCGGCTTCGCCTACTCGAAGGATGCTCCGCTCGACATGCGAATGGATGCGACGAGCGGGCAGAGCGGGGCGGACCTGCTGGCCACCTCCTCGGAGGGTGAACTAATCCGTATCCTGCGCACTTACGGCGAAGAGAAGTTTGCGCCCCGGATCGCCAGGCTTATCATCCGCCGCCGAGACGACGCGCCCATCACTCGCACCGGAGAGCTCGTGGACATCATTCGCGAGGCAATCCCGGCACCTGCGAGGCGCACGGGCGGCAACCCGGCGAAACGCACGTTCCAGGCGCTGCGCGTTGCGGTTAACGACGAGTTGACCATCTTGGAGCGGGCGCTCCCGCGGGCGCTGTCCAGTCTGAGAGTCGGCGGGCGCCTCGTCGTGGAGTCCTACCAAAGCCTTGAAGACCGAATAGTGAAAGATGTGCTGCGCCGCGGCTCCACGTCCGCAGCGCCTCCCGGACTGCCGGTCGTCCCCGACGAGATGGCTCCCAGCCTGCGCCTGCTGACGAAGGGCGCAAACAAGGCCGACCAGGCCGAACAAGACCACAATCCCCGATCCGCTTCCGTGCGACTGCGCGGCGCGGAGCTCATCCGTGAATGGAAGGACCTCGCATGAGTGCAGCAACCGCGAAGGTACGTCCCGCAGCGCGCCCCGAGCTGCGCCGCGACGAGGTCCACGAGCTTCGTCTCGTCCAGGGCACCGGCCCGCGCCGTTCCCTGATGGCTGTCGTGGCCCTCCTCGTCGTCGTCGCTCTGGCGTCTGTGGTGACCTCAATGGTGCTCAACACCCGCATGGCGCAGACCTCCTTTGAGATCCGCGAGCAGCAGCTCGCGCTCAACGAACTGGAGGCGCAGTCGTGGACCATGCGCGCTGAGTTGGATCGTAAAGCCTCGCCGACTGAACTGGAGAAGGCGGCCAAGGCGAACGGCATGGTGCCCGCCGGCAAGTCGGGTTTCATCACGCTTGAGACCGGCACTGTCGAGGCTGGAACCCCCGCGAAGTAACTCGGAAGCGAGTGCCTATGGATACCGTCATCACGCGTTCGCGCTGGGTCTTGGGATTCTTCATCTTTGCCCTGAGCATCTGTGCCGTGCGGCTCGTGCAGCTGCAGATCGTTGAAGGCCCATCCCTGGCTGCCCAGGGGCAGCGTGTGCGCACATCCTCGACGGAAGTCGCAGCCGCGCGCGGAACGATCACCGACGCAACCGGAGTGGTGCTGGCGAACTCGATCCAGACCTACGACATTGCCGTCAACCAGCTGAATATCCGCGCCTATGTGCACCGCGACGATGACGGCAACGAGGTTGGGCGTGGCCCCGCTGAGGCCGCTCGTCAGCTCGCCCCGCTCCTCGGCATGAACGAGGCAGAGCTGGGCGGCATGATGCTGGGCGACTCGACCTACGAGTACATCAAGCGAAACGTCGATGCGGTGACCTACCGTGAGATCCGTAAGCTCGACATCTACGGGATCGAGTGGGAGTCCGTCTTCGAACGCGAATACCCCAACGGCAACGTGGCGACCCCGGTCATCGGTACGGTGAACGCCGATGGGCAGGGCTCATCGGGCATTGAGGCACAGTTCGACGCTTTTCTGACGGGTACTCCGGGCGCGCAGGCCTTTGAGATCGCCCCTAACGGCGCCGTCATGCCCGGCGGCAAGAAGACGACGGTGGAGCCCAAGAACGGTGGCAACGTCGAGCTGACGATGCACGCTGACCTTCAGCACCAGGTGCAGGACCTCCTGGACGCGCGCGTCGCGAAGCACCATGCCGACTGGGGCGCAGTCGTCATCGAAGATGTTGCGACGGGGCATGTCCTCGTCATGGCAGATTCGAACTCAACGGAACCCGACAACGCCAAGCCCCAGAAGGTGCACGCGGTGCAGGACACCTTCGAGCCGGGCTCGGTGGGCAAGCTCGTGACCGTGGGAGTGGCTCTCAACCAGGGGACGATCTCCCCGACGAGTGTCTTCCAGGTTCCCTACGCGCTGGATCTGCCCGATGCCGGTGGGCCGATCACGGACTTCCACGAGCACGATGGTGAGACCTTGACGGCGACGGGTGTGCTGGCGGAGTCCTCGAACACGGGAACGGTACTCATCGGTCAGACGGTGAGCGATGATCAGCGCTACTCCATGATGCGCGCCCTTGGCTTTGGTCAGGAGACCGGTATCGAGCTGCCTGGCGAATCTGCGGGTCTGCTGCGCAATGCCGACCAGTGGCAGGGGCGCGATCGCTACGTGACGATGTTTGGTCAGGCCTACGCGATTACGGCGATGCAGGAGGCTTCCGCTCTCGCGACGATCGCGAATGGGGGAGTGCGCATTTCGCCGCACATCGTGAAGTCGTGGACGAACGCGGATGGAACGGTCGAGGTTCCCGATACCAGCCAGCCCGTGCAGGTCATGGATGCGCAGGCTGCCTCGCAGCTGCTGACCATGATGGAATCCGTCGTTGAGGATGAGCTGGGTACCGCTGGCGCCGCGAAGGTCCCTGGCTACCGGGTCGGCGTGAAGACAGGTACCGCTGAGACCGTTATCGACGGTACTGCGGGCCTCGTGTCGACCACTGCGGGTATTATCCCCGCGGACGCACCGCGCCTGGCGATCGCCGTGGTTCTCTACAATCCGAAGGTGGCGTCGGTCTCATCTGATTCGTCAGCTCCGCTTTTTGGCGACATTGCGCGTACGGCGGTCGCCAACCTGGGTATCCCCGCGTCTACGGGGGTCAGCTAACCTGTATCCGACGACCCCGTGAGTCTGAAGGAGTAAAGCATGCAGGCATCAGCCCAGTGGATCGCTGTGGCAGTGTCGGGTCGCCTCGTCGGGAACGATGTTCCCGTGACGGGGCCCGTGGTGACGGATTCCCGCGAGGCTCAGGCAGGGTCGCTCTACGTTGCGCGCCGCGGTGAGAGCGCCGACGGTCATGCGTTCGTGTCCGGTGCGGCCACGCGCGGCGCGGTCGCCGTCATCGTCGAGCACGAGGTCGACGAGGCCGTGACCCAGATCGTCGTCGAGGATTCGACCGAGGCGTTGGGATCGCTGGCCCGCGCGCACGTCGAGAAGCTGCGCAGTGTCGGCGACCTGGATGTCATCGCGATGACCGGCTCCGTGGGTAAGACGACCACGAAGGACCTGCTGCTCCAGATCATGAGCGAGGACGGGCCTACGGTCGCCCCCAAGCTGTCTTTCAATAACGAGGTCGGCCTGCCCCTGACGGTGCTGCTGGCCGACGAGACGACGCGTCACCTCGTCCTTGAGATGGGCGCTTCAGGGCCCGGCCACATCACCTACCTGACGGACATTGTCGCCCCCGACGTGGCCATCGAGCTGTGCGTGGGCCACGCCCACGTGGGCGGCTTCGGTGGTTTTGAGGGCGTTGCGGCCGCGAAGGCCGAGCTCATCAAGGGAACCCGCCCGGGCGGTCCGGTCATCCTCAATACGGACGACCCGAACGTCGAGGCCATGGCTCGTTTGGCAACCGGACGCGTGATCCGTTTCTCGGCCTCGAGCAACGAGCGTGCCGACGTCGTCGCGCGCGACGTGCGCGTCGACCGCGCCGACCGCGCATCTTTCACCCTGGTGACCCCCGAAGGAGAGGCCCCCGTCGAGCTGAAGATCGTGGGTCGCCACCACGTCGCGAACGCGCTGGCAGCCGCCGCCGGTGCGCTCACCCTCGGGGTTGGTCTTGAGACCGTGGCGAGTGTCCTCTCACGCGCTCGTGCGCTGAGCCCGCACCGCATGGACGTCCACGAGCTGCGCGTTGACGGAACGGACCTGACGCTGATTGATGACTCGTACAACGCGAACTTGGATTCGATGCGCGCGGGCATCGCTGCCCTCGCTTCGATTGGTCGCGACAGCCAGCGCATCGCCGTTCTCGGTGAGATGCTCGAGCTGGGCGAGGACTCCCAGTCGCTCCACCAGCAGGTGGGCGCGTTGATTGCCGATGCGGGAGTCGACACACTCATTGGTCTTGGCGCAGATGCCCACTACTATCTAGAGGGAGCCCCCGAGGTGCCCAATCGCGAGGTTGCCGCGGATCCGCAGGATGCCGCGCGGCTCGCCTTGGAACACGCCGAGGACGGCGCAGTCGTCCTCGTCAAGGGTTCTTTCGGTTCACAATCGTGGCAGGTGGCTGACATCCTGCGGGAGAAGGGAACGACCCGGTGATTGGACTTATTGCCGCGTTTATTATCGCGATGGCCCTGTCCGTGACGGGCACGCCAATCCTCATCCGTTTCCTGGTCATGCACCAGTATGGACAGTTCATCCGCCAGGATGGGCCGACCCAGCACCTCACCAAGCGCGGCACGCCCACGATGGGTGGCGTCGTCATCATCCTCGCAACGGTCGTCGCGTGGTTGATCGGCTCTCTTGTCGCGGGTGCCGGGCCGTCGTGGTCCGGCTTGCTGCTGATCTTCCTGTTCGTCGGCCTGGGCGTGATCGGCCTCCTCGACGACGGCATCAAGATCATGCGTCAGCGTTCTCTCGGCCTGCACCCCTCCGGCAAGATCATCGGACAGGTCGCCGTGGCCTCGCTCTTTGCCCTGGGCACGCTCATTAAACCCAACGAGTTCGATGAATACCCGGGCACCCTCGCGATTTCTTTCGCGCGTCCCACGGCCATGACCCTGGGCTTTGCGGGCCTCGGCCTGGGCATCGCCCTGTACCTCATCTGGACCAACCTCATCGTTACTGCCTGGTCGAACGCGACGAACCTGACGGATGGCCTCGACGGCCTGGCCGCGGGCGTCTCGATCTTCGTTTTCGGCGCGTACACGTTCATCACCTACTTCCAGCGCATCCAGGCGTGTACGCAGCTTGGTGCGAACCAGGCGAACTGCTACTCGACGCGCGACCCGCTCGACCTGGCGATCTTCTGCGCCGCACTGATCGGTGCCCTTGCGGGCTTCCTGTGGTGGAATGCTTCGCCGGCTCAGATCTTCATGGGTGACACGGGTGCCCTCGCTCTCGGTGGAGCTGTCGCGGGCCTGTCGATCCTCACCCAGACGCAGCTGCTCGCCATCGTCGTCGGTGGCCTCTTCGTCGCTGTCGTCCTCTCCGACGTCATCCAGATCGGCGTTTTTAAGGCCACCGGCAAGCGCGTCTTCCGCATGGCGCCGCTGCACCACCACTTCGAGCTGCTCGGGTGGAAGGAAGTGACGATCGTTATCCGCTTCTGGCTGATCGCTGCGATCATCGCGGTGGCCGGCGCGGGCCTGTTCTACGCGGAGTGGGTGTCCCTTCGATGAGCCGTTTCGCTGCTGTCGTCGGCTGGGGCAAGTCTGGGCAGGGGGCCGCTGGCGCACTGCTCGCGCGCGACTGGCAGGTGCGTGCCTTCGATGCGCGTGGGGGACAATCCCTGTTCTTCGATGACGTCGCCGGCGTTGATGTTCACGTCGACGATGATCCTGAGGCTCTCGCACGCGCGATCGTCGAGGCCAACCTCGACCTCGTCGTTGTCTCCCCCGGTATTCCCGCACACCACCCGGTATTCTCGGCCTGCGATGCCGCCGGCATCGAGGTGTGGGGCGAGGTGGAACTCGCCTGGCGTCTGCAGGAGGAAGGCCCGCACGCGGGTCGCCCGTGGCTGGTCGTGACCGGCACGAACGGAAAGACGACGACTGTCGGCATGCTCGGCGAGATCCTGCGGCGCGCGGGCGCCAAGGCCGAAGAGGTCGGCAATATCGGGACGCCGATTACGCGGGCGATTGACTCTGACGCCGAGGTCTTCGCGGTGGAGCTGTCCAGCTTCCAGCTGCACACGGTACGCACCGTCTCGCCCCTGGCGTCGATCTGCCTGAACGTGGATGCTGATCACCTGGACTGGCATGGCAGCGTGGAGGCGTATGCGGCCGATAAGGCGCGCGTCTACGAGAACACGATCCGCGCATGTGTCTACCCGCGTCCGATCGACGGGTGGAGCAGATGGTGGAGAACGCCGACGTCGTGGAGGGGGCTCGCGCGATCGGGCTGACCCTCGGTTCGCCGAGTGTCTCTCAGTTCGGCATCGTCGAGGGCCTGCTGGTTGACCGCGCATTTGTGGAGGACCGTGCGCGTCACGCTGCCGCCCTCGCGCACATTTCTGACTTGGCGGGGGCGTACGGCCCCCACCCGTCCGCCGCGGTCGTCTCGGATGCCCTGGCTGCTGCGGCTCTTGCCCGCGCCTACGGTGTTGAGCCCGAGGCAGTCGAGGCGGGTCTGCGCGCGTTCCGGCCGGCCGGACACCGCCGCGCGATTATCGCCCACGCCGCGGACCTGACATGGGTGGACGATTCGAAGGCGACGAATGCGCACGCGGCGCGCGCCTCTCTCGCGGGACTGCCGCCGCGCAGCGCGATCTGGATCGTCGGTGGCGACGCGAAGGGACAGGACTTCACGGAACTGATCCGCCAGGTCGAGCCGACGCTGCGCGGTGTCGTCGTTATCGGTGAGGACCGCGCGCCTCTCGTGGAAGCGCTGCAGGCCGGTGCGCCGGACCTTCCCCGCGTCGAGGTTGATGGCCACGAGGACTGGATGTTCTCGGTCGTCAATGAGGCCGTGGCACTGTCCATGCCGGGCGACACCGTCGTGCTCGCCCCGGCCTGTGCGTCGTGGGATCAGTTCGATAACTACGGTCAGCGTGGCGACGCGTTTGCCGATGCTGTGTCGCGCCTGGCAGCCCAGTGGGGGAGTTCCGGTGGTGACGAATAAGCGCGGCTGGCACATTCCGACGATCACGCTGCCTCGCATCCGATTCGGGTCGGGGCAGGAACGCAAGGATGATCCGGCGTTGACGTACTACCTCGTCATCGTGCCGGCTCTGCTGCTGTCGGTGTTCGGTCTCATCATGGGCTTCTCGGCGCAGACTGTGACGGCGATCGCGCAGGGGGAGAACCCCTACACGGCCTACGCTCGCCCGCTGATCATCATCCTCGTGTCGCTCGTAATTGCGACGATTGTCCTCCTCGTGCCTCAGCGGTGGCTGATGCACCTGGCCCCCGTCATGTTCGTGGGCGCGCTGGGCTTCCAATCCCTGGTTCTCAGCCCTCTGGGACGCTCGGAGGGTGGTAACGCGAACTGGGTGAAGGTGGGTCCGATCATGGCCCAGCCCTCCGAGTTCCTCAAGCTTGCGCTCATCGTGTTCCTGGCTTTTATGGTCTCGAAGTCGGCGTCGAAGCGCGGCGATTGGAAGGCGATGAGTCTGGCTGTCGGCCTGCCGATCCTGACGGCGCTTGGCGCGGTCATGCTGGGCCGAGACATGGGCACGGCGATGGTTGTGGCTGTCGGCGCGCTGGGAGCGATGTGGGTGGCTGGTCTACCCAAGCGCTGGTTCGGTGGCCTCGTCGTGCTCGCCGTCCCGACGATGGTCCTGCTCGTGTTGTCGAACCCGACGCGTATCCGCCGTATCCTGGCGATTCTCCCGGGCACGTCGAAGGGGCCGGATGAGTCTGCTCCCGAACAGATTGACCACTCTCTGTGGGCGCTGGGCTCGGGTGGCCTGACCGGCCTCGGGCCGGGAGCCTCGCGCGAGAAGTGGAACTACCTGCAGGCCGCGCACACGGACTTCATTTTTGCGATCGTCGGCGAGGAATTTGGCCTGCTCGGCACCCTTGGCGTGCTCTTGTGCCTGGGCCTGCTGATCTGGGGCATGTTCCGCGTGGCGCGCGAATCTTCGGATCTGTTCGTGACGATCGTGTCCTCGGGCGTGGCTTCCTGGATCGGCATCCAGACGGTCATCAACGTCCTGTCCGTGACGGGACTGGGACCGGTTATCGGCGTGCCTCTGCCGCTCGTGTCCTACGGCGGTTCGTCGTTCCTGTTTACGATCACCGCGATCGCCGTCGTTGCCTCGTTTGCTCGAGCACGCGCGGGTATTTGGATGATCAGCCGCCCCGACGAGGCCTCGGCTGGGCGTGATCCTCGCCTCGCCCCTCGCCGTCGCTCGGCGCGCTGAGGTGCCCGCGGCACCTGCTGGCCTGCACGGCTCGCTACACTGGTGTCACGCACACGCGTAAAGGAGACGCATATGGTCAAGGTTGTGATGGCTGGCGGCGGCACCGCCGGTCACGTGAATCCTCTGCTGGCGACGGCGGCGCAGCTGCGCGAGAGTGGAGCTGAGGTTGTTGTCCTGGGGACGAAGGCTGGTTTGGAGGCGGATCTGGTTCCCGCCGCAGGATTCCCGCTCGTAGAGATTCCCCGCGTTCCATTGCCGAGGCGTCCTTCCCTGGCGTTCTTCACTCTTCCCAGTCGTTTCGCGGACGCCGTGAAGCGCTGCGCTCAGGCGCTCAAGGCGCTGACGTGCTCGTTGGTTTTGGCGGCTACGTGTCGACGCCCGCGTACATTGCGGCGAAGCGCGCGGGCGTGCCTATCGTCGTTCACGAGCAGAACGCGCGACCCGGCCTGGCGAACAAGGTGGGTGCGCGCAACGCAGCGGTCGTCGCCCTGACGTTCCCTTCCTCTCCGCTGAAGGCGCGCAACGGTCACACGGTCGTGACCGGCCTACCCCTGCGTGCGGCGATCGCCGAGCTTGCGGACCGCCGCGCAGGCGCTGAAGGTGCTGCCCAGGCGCGCCGCGAGGCAGCCGAGCGTCTCGGCATCAATGCGGATGCGCCGACGCTGCTGGTGACGGGCGGCTCCCTGGGTGCTCTGCATGTCAACGAGTCGGTGACCGCTGCCGCCGATGCGCTTCCGGAGCGTGCCCAGGTTGTGCACCTGACCGGCCGGGGCAAGGATGAGCCCGTGCGCGCCGCCGTTGAGGCAGCAGGTCTGTCGGATCGTTGGCACGTCATTGATTACCTGACGACGATGGAGGACGCGCTGGCCGTCGCAGACCTCGTCGTGTGTCGGTCGGGGGCGGGAACAGTGGCCGAGATGGAGGCCCTGGGCCTGCCCTGCATCTACGTGCCGCTGCCGATTGGTAACGGTGAGCAGCGTCTGAACGCGGCGGACCACGTGGCCGCCGGCGGTGCCCAGCTCGTTGACGACAAGGACTTCACGGCCGACTTCGTGCGCCGTAACGTCTTCCCTCTGCTGGGCTCGACCCGCCTGGCGGACATGGCGGCCGCATCCCAGTCGCTGGGCCGCGCGGGGGCTGCCCGTGCGCTGGCGGATCTGGCTTTGGAACAGGTGAAGGAGGCCTGCCATGAGTGAGCCGACGCTGCAGGATCGTTTCCATCTGATTGGTATCGGCGGCGCGGGCATGAGTGTCGTCGCTGAGCTGCTGGCTTCTCGGGGCGCCACGGTCGAAGGCTCTGACCGAGAGGAATCCGCCGTTCTCGAGCACCTGCGCTCGGTCGGCGTTCGCGCTTTCGTCGGGCACGAGGCCTCGCACGTGGACCCGAGCTCCGTGGTCGTGGTCTCGACTGCTATCCGCGAGGACAACCCGGAGCTGGCGATTGCGCACGAGCGCGGCCAGCGTGTCATTCACCGCTCGCAGGCTCTTGCTCTCGCGGCCTCGGGCATGCGCTTTGTCGGCGTCGCCGGCGCGCACGGGAAGACGACGACGTCGGGCATGCTCGCGATCGGCCTGTCGGCCTGCGGGCTGGACCCGTCGGTGGCCGTGGGCGGGGTGCTGCCCCAGCTGGGTACCGGCGCACACCTGGGCGGTGGGGACGTGTTCGTCGCCGAGGCCGATGAGTCGGACGGCTCGTTCCTGAACTACACCCCGGCGATCGAGATCGTCACCAACGTCGAGCCCGATCACCTGGATCGGTACCACTCCCGCGAGGAGTTCGAGGAGATTTTCGTCGAGTTCGCGCGCCGCATGGTCCCCGGGGGCCTGCTGGTGACCTGCGCTGAGGACGAGGGTGCTGTTCGGCTGGCGCAATCGGCGCGCGCCGAAGGGCTGCGAGTCGTTACCTACGGTCGCCGCGAGCGTTCGCTGTGCACCCCCGACGTGGTGATCGCTGACGTGCGCGTGGAAGCGCACGGGGCTGGTGCGTCGCTGACGTGGGGTGAACTCAGCGCGTCGCTGGCGCTGAGCGTCCCCGGCGAGCACAACGTGCTCAATGCGGCTGCCGTGTGGGTGGCAGGCATCGAATGCGGCTTGTCGCCTCAGGCGATTGCGGATGGCCTGGGCGAGTTTACCGGCGCGGCACGTCGGTTTGAGGCGCGCGGCCAGCTCGGCTCGCGTCGCCTGTTCGATGACTACGCCCACCACCCGACGGAGGTGGAGGCCGCGATCCGCGAGGCGCATGTCGTGGCAGGCGAGGGTGAAGTGACCGTCGTGTTCCAGCCGCACCTCTACTCGCGCACGCGTATCTTCGCGGAGCGTTTCGCCCAGGCGCTGTCGGGCGCGGACCACGTCGTGCTCGCGGGCATCTACGGCGCCCGGGAGGATCCCGAGCCGGGAGTCGACTCGTCCCTCATTTCGTCGCGCATTGAGGGTGCGTCCTACGTCGAGGACATGCACGAGGCCGCCCGCCTGGCCGCTTCGCTGACCCCCGAGGGCGGCGTGTGCCTGACGATGGGCGCTGGATCGATCACTCGCTGTGCGTCCGACGTACTCGATGAGTGGAAGCGGATGGAGGCATGAGGCCACCGTCGCCGAGGCGCCCGGGAGGAGCTCGCTCCCCCGAGGAAGAGCCGTCGCGCGTGGAGGAGGCCGCCTCGTCTTTTGATGAGATCGTGTCCCCGTCTGCGGATGAGGACGCGCAGGAGCCGAAGCGTCGTTCCTCCTCGCTCACGCAGCGCCGCCGCGCGCGTACGACCGTGGACCGTCCCATGCCCGTCGCAGATGCCGCATCCCTGCTGGGCGGCGAGGAGGCGACGGATCTGGGGGATCGCCTGCGTGAGCGCACCCGCGCGCGTCGTATTCTCCTCGCTCGTCGTATCGCGATCACATTCGTGACGCTCGCGCTCGCGGCGGGAGGCGTGTGGGGCGTGTTCTTCTCGCCCGTTTTCGCGTTGTCGGCGTCCGCGGTCGTCGTTTCCGGCGAGGACGGCACGCTGGTGACGGCGGATTCCGTGCGCTCGTCAATTGCCTCCTTCGAGGGGGTGCCGCTCACGCGCCTGAATACGCAGGCGGTGGCACGCGCGGTGGAGTCAAACGTGGCGGTGCGCTCGGCGAGTGTGTCGCGTCGATGGCCTGCCAGCCTGCGCGTGTCGGTGACGATGCGGACGGGCATGGCTGTTGAGGCCGCGTCGGGTGGCTACTGGCTGGTGGACGATCAGGGTGTCGCCTTCCAAGAGGTGCCGTCGGCGGGGGATTACCCGCTCGTGACACTCCCCGAGGACCGGGCGACTGGCGCGGCAGATATTGCCTCCGTGCTGGGGGCACTGGACGAGGCGACGCGCGCCCAGGTGTCGGCCGTGACGTCGACGGGAACTCAGGTGAACTTCACGCTGCGCGGTGGTCAGACCGTCAAGTGGGGAACCCGCGGAGATGCGCCGCAAAAGGCGCGGGTGTTGGCGACTCTACTGGCTAATGTTCAGGCGAGCACCTACGACGTGTCGTCGCCGAATCACCCTGTGACCAGTTAAGCCTTTTCTTTTGTCCGCGTGTTGGCTTGAAGGATTGCCCGCGGACCCCTAGGTTCTTTCCGACACGAAGCACGTTAAACATCAACCTTCAACTAGAGGTTGAGGGTCTGATGCAAGGGAGACATCCATGGCGACACCGCAAAACCACCTGGCAGTGATCAAGGTCGTCGGCGTCGGCGGCGGCGGAGTTAACGCCGTGAACCGAATGATCGAGGTCGGCCTCAAGGGCGTTGAGTTTATTGCCGTCAACACTGACGCGCAGGCTCTGCTCATGTCCGATGCCGAGACCAAGCTCGACATCGGCCGCGAACTGACGCACGGCCTGGGCGCCGGCGCGGATCCGGCCGTCGGCCGTAAGGCTGCGGAGGATCACATCGACGAGATCACCGCCGCACTTGAGGGTGCAGACATGGTGTTCGTGACCGCCGGTGAGGGCGGTGGTACCGGTACCGGTGCGGCCCCCGTTGTCGCCAAGATCGCCCGCGATGCTGGCGCTCTGACGGTCGGCGTTGTGACCCGTCCCTTCTCGTTCGAGGGCAACCGTCGTGCGGCTCAGGCTGAGGGTGGCGTGACGACCCTGCGCGAAGAGGTCGACACCCTGATCGTCATCCCGAACGACCGTCTCCTGGAGATCTCCGACGCGAACATCTCCGTGCTCGACGCTTTCCGTGCTGCCGACCAGGTGCTCCTCTCGGGTGTCCAGGGCATCACCGAACTGATCACCACCCCCGGCCTCATCAACGTGGACTTCAACGACGTCAAGTCGGTCATGAAGGACGCCGGTTCGGCCCTCATGGGTATCGGTGCGGCGACCGGTGAGGATCGTGCGCTGCGCGCCGTCGAGAGCGCCATCTCCTCCCCGCTGCTGGAAGCCTCGATCGACGGCGCCCACGGCGTGCTCATGTTCTTCCAGGGTGGCTCCGACCTCAGCCTGCAAGAGGTCTACAGCTCTTCGCAGCTCGTGCGCGAGGCAGCCCACCCCGAGGCGAACATCATCTTCGGTAACGTCATCGACGATGCCCTGGGTGACGAGATCCGCGTGACGGTCATCGCCGCCGGTTTCGACGAGGCCACGGATGCGGCCCTGTCGCGCCCGAACGTTGCCCGCGTGTCCGCTCCGGTGGCTCAGCAGCGTCCTGCCGCTCCCGAGGCCAAGGCTCCGGCCGCCGAGACCACCCGCATCACTCAGCTGTCGACGCGTCGCCCGCAGCATCGTGCCGATGTTGCGGCTCCCGTGCGTGAGGCCGCTCCGGCCCCCGTCGAGACGCCCGCTGCCGCTGAGTACGAGGATTCCGGGTCCGAGCACTCCTTCGAGGTTCCTCGCGTCTACCCCGAGGCGCCCGAGAAGGAAGAGCTGGATATTCCTCCCTTCCTGCGCTGATGAGTGACAAGCTCTGGGCCGGTGCCCGGGTCCACCTCACCGAGGTGGACCCGGGCACCGGAGCGCTATGCGGCAATGTTGGCCTGCATGTGGGTGACCAGGAATCGCTCGTGCGCGAGCGCAGACGTTCCCTGGCGGCGACGCTCGGACGCGATATTGTCTGGATGGATCAGACCCATTCAACCCGGGTAGAACTTATCGTTCGAGGCGAGAGCGCCCCCACTCTGGCGGCTTCCCGAGAGGCGCTCGGTAAGCCTGCGACGGGGGAGTGGGGGACCGTCGACGCCGACGGCATCATCGTCGACGCCCGTGGCTGGCAGGGAGCTCCTGCCCTCGCCGTGCAGACCGCGGATTGCCTGCCCGTCGTGTTCTCCGCCGCCTCCGGTCAGATCGTCGCAGCCGTGCACGCGGGTCGTCGCGGCCTTCTCGGCGGGATCCTTGACAAGACCGTTGACCGCATCCGTAGCCTCGACGGCGGCCCCATTGACGCCTTGATCGGCCCGGCGATCTGCGGGCGCTGCTACGAGGTGCCCGCCGACATGGCCGATGAGAGCGAAGAACTCATGCCCGGCATCCGTTCTGTCACGTCGTGGGACACCCCCGCACTTGACCTTCCCCGCGCTGCAGCCTCGACTCTGGGAGCACGGGGCGTGCGAGTGGAGATCGACGAGCGCTGCACCCTCGAGGATGCCGACCTCTTCTCGTATCGCGCCGACTCGTCCTGCGGTCGCCAGGCGCTCATCATCGTTCCCGCCTGACTGGGGCCTACACCTCCGAATGGGCCGCGGGTCGGCGGCTTTCCCGCGCCATGGTTTCGACGCGGAAACGCCCCGTGACGAGGCTCGCCGGCGCGGTCCTTGCGACGCGCCGAGCGCCCTGCTCGGCGATGCCGCTCGGTAACTGTAGCTTTGTGGCTATGCATCGGCTGAAGGAGGAACAATGAGCGAGTCGTTCGGTGCACGCGCACGTAAGTTCATGGGCTGGTACTCACCGGAGGAGCCCATCGATGAATTCGATGAATTCGACGAGGTGGAAGAGGTAGCTCCCGTGGCCGACATTACTCCCGTGTCCCGTCCGACCCTGACCAGCATTCGCCGTGACGAGCCGGCCGAGGATCTCACTCGCATTGTGACGATCCACCCCACCGCTTACTCTGACGCCATCACGATCGGTGAGGCGTTCCGTGATGGTACGCCCGTCATCATCAACCTCACCGACATGGGTGAGGAAGAAGCGCGTCGACTGGTTGACTTCGCAGCCGGCCTGTCCTTCGGCCTGCACGGCGTCATCGAGCGCGTCACCAACCGTGTCTTCCTTCTGTCGCCGGCCACGGTTGAGGTTGCGGGTGATAACGCCTCCGGCCGTCGCGGCTCCCTCTACAACCAGGGCTGAGGTTGCTCGTGGCCATTCTTGGCTGGATCGGGTGGGGACTGAGCGTTCTCATCAACCTCTACATGATGGTGCTGTTCGCGCGCGTCATTCTGGACTGGGTTCAGTTTTTCGCGCGCGGATGGCGCCCGAGTGGCATTCTGCTGGTCCTCGCGAATGTTCTCTACGCGCTGACTGATCCTCCGATTCGTTGGATCGGGCGCTTCGTTCCGCCCCTGCGCCTGGGTGGAGGCATGGCAATCGATGTCGGTTTCATGCTCTTATTCCTGGTGCTTATTGTTGGGCAGCGCTTCGCTACTTTCCTGTACTTTTTGAGCCTGTAGCGCTCAAAATGGGGGATGAGAGGTCCCACAAAAACGGCCCTCACCTCGTGATGGATGTTGCTAGTGTGACAATTTCAGTTATTATTTTCGTGACGTGATAGCGGGCGGCCTTCCCGGTCGTCCAGGCGTGCGGCTTCCGCACGTCCAATCGAAACGACCGAGAGGCGAAGAAATGGCCCTGCTCACCACCGAGGATGTCCTCAACAAGAAGTTCCAGTACGTCAAGTTCCGCGAGGGATACGACCAGGACGAGGTTGATGAGTTCCTCGACGAGGTTGTCTCCACCATCTACTCCCTGCAGATGGAGAACCAGGATCTGAAGGAAAAGCTCGAGGCCGCTGAGCGCCGCATTGCCGAGCTGTCCAACTCCGACTACACGCCGGCCGAGACCCCCGCCCCCGTGACAGCCCCGGTTGTCGAGACCCCGGCCCCGCCGCCCCGGCCCTCACCGGCCCGCAGGATGCGGAGTCCGCCACCTCCATGCTGGCCTCGCCCAGCGCGTCCACGACGAGTACGTGCGCGACGGCGAAGAGCAGTCCGCGAAGATCATCGCCGAGGCCAACGCCCAGCGCGACGCGATCATCGCCGACGCCCAGAAGCAGAAGGACTCGCTGCTCTCCCAGCTCGACCAGGAGCGCGAGCTGCTCGAGAACAAGATCAACGGTCTGCGTACCTTCGAGGCCGAGTACCGTTCGAATCTGCGCAACCACCTCGAGACCCTCCTCAAAGAGGTCGACAACGGCGAGAACTGATCGCAATCGCTTTGACCGGCGGCGGTGCACTTCGTGGTGCGCCGCCGCCGGTCGTTTAAGATAGGGAACCATGGCTGACTCCTCTCACCCGACCCATACCCGCGCGACGTGGATGTACGCGGGCCTCGTGTTCGCTGCCGCTATTGCCACCGATCAGGTGTCAAAGATGTGGGCGCGGACCGTCCCTAGACGGCCAGGGGCCGCGCCCGCTCATCGGGCAGTGGCTGTCGCTGTCCCTCGTGCACAATTCGGGTGCCGCGTTCTCCTTCGCCGCCGGCAAGACGTGGATTCTGACGATCTTCACCGTCGTCATCATCGGCGTGCTGGTCGTGATGGCGCGTCGCGTCCGCCGCGCCTCGACCCTGCTGGCGATCGCGCTGCTGGCGGGGGGTGCCGTTGGGAACCTGATCGACCGACTGACTGCCGAGCCCGGCTTCGGCGTCGGGCATGTCACCGACTTCATCGCCTACGGCAACTGGTTCGTCGGCAATGTTGCAGACATTTGGATCGTCCTCGGGGCGCCTTTGCTTGCCCTCGCGCTCTCTCGTGAACCCTCGAAGGAGGACGCCCAGTGAGTTCCCGTATGCTTCCCGTGCCCGACGCCCTCGTGGGTGAGAGGGTCGACGCCGCTCTGGCCCGCATGCTCGGCCTGTCGCGGTCGCGCTGCGCGGAGCTGGCGGGGAAGGGGCACGTTCTCGTCAACGGTGTTGCCGCCGGCAAATCCGATCGCCTCGGGGCCCTCGACATCATCGAGGTCACCATTCCGGAACCGGAGAGCAAGCCGACGCCGGTCACCGACATGGCGATCCTCTACGACGACGAGGATATCGTCGTCGTCGATAAGCCTGTTGGCGTCGCCGCCCACACGGGCCCCGGATGGGAGGGACCCACGGTCCTGGGGAACTTGGAGGCGGCGGGATACCGCATCACCAGCTACGGCCCTCCCGAGCGCCAGGGCATCGTGCACCGGCTCGACGTGGGCACCTCGGGTGCGATGATGGTCGCCAAGTCCGAGCTCGCATACACCGTCATGAAGCGCGCGTTCAAAGAACGCACGATCGAAAAGGTGTACCACGCCGTCGTGGCCGGTCACCTCGACCCGGCCTCGGGCACGATCGACGCTCCGATCGGTCGACATCCCTCGCGCGAGTGGCGCATGGCCGTCATCGACGGTGGCAAGCGCGCCGTCACCCACTACGACACGCTCGAACTCATGGCGGGTGCTCAGCTCACCGAGGTGCACCTCGAGACGGGACGCACCCACCAGATCCGCGTGCACATGGCCGCCGTCGGGCACCCCTGCGTGGGTGACACGTTCTACGGCGCGGACCCGACCCAGGCGGAGCGCCTGGGTCTCACACGCCAGTGGCTGCACGCCGTTCGACTCGGATTCGCCCACCCCCGCACGGGCATGCCGATGAGCGTGTCCAGTCCCTATCCGGATGATCTCGCCGATGCTCTCGAGGAGCTTCGCCACCCGCGCAACTAACCCCCGTCGATGAGGTTTCCGCGCTTCCCGGCCCCGGTCGCGTCGCGGCCGTCACGCCGTGAGATGAACGACCGCACCGCTCGGGGAGTTCAGCGTGGGTGCGCGGGCCTCGGACAGTAGAATCGACGCATGGCTGATTCCTTCGTGCACCTCCACAACCACTCCGAGTATTCGATGCTCGACGGAGCGGCGAAGACGAAAGCGATGGCGGAGGAGGCCGCCCGTCTCGGGCAGCCCGCGATCGGCCTGACGGATCACGGTTATCTCTTCGGCGCCTTCGACTTCTACACGAACTGCAAGAACGCGGGCGTCAAGCCGATCATCGGACTTGAGGCGTACGTGACTCCGGGGACCTCGCGCTTCGATCGCCAGAAGGTCCTGTGGGGTGAGCCGTGGCAGCGCGCCGACGACGTGAGCGCCGGCGGCTCCTACAACCACCTGACCCTGGTCGCCTACAACACGACGGGCATGCACAACCTTTTCCGTCTGGGGTCCTACGCCTCGACGGACGGCCAGTTCGGCAAGTGGCCGCGTGCCGACAAGGAGCTGCTCAGCCAGTTCCACGAGGGCCTCATCGTGTTCACGGGCTGCCCCTCGGGTGCCGTGCAGACGCGTCTGCGCCTGGGGCAGTGGGACGAGGCCGTGGCTGAGGCCGCGGAGCTGCGCGATATTTTCGGGGCGGAGAACTTCTACGTCGAGGTCATGGACCACGGCATCGACATCGAGCGGCGCACCCACCAGCAGGTCCTCGAGATCGCTAAGCTCATGAAGGCGCCCCTCGTGGCGACCAACGACGCGCACTACGTCAAGCGTGAGGACCGCAAGATTCAGGACGCACTCCTGTGCATCAACTCGGGCTCGCGCATCAACGACCCCGACCGATTCAAGTTCGACGGCGACGGCTACTACATCCGCTCCTCGGACGAGATGCGTGCCCTGTGGAGCGAGCTGCCCAGCGCCTGCGACTCGACCCTCGAGATCGCCGAGCGCTGCGACGTGCACTTCACGACCACGAAGGAGGGCGCCAACTACATGCCCGACTTCCCGGTCCCCGAGGGTGAAGACAAGACCTCTTGGTTCATCAAGGAGGTTGAGCGAGGCCTGCGCGATCGCTTCCCGAATGGCATTCCGGACGACGTGCGCAAGCAGGCCCAGTACGAGGAAGACGTCATCATTAAGATGGGCTTCCCCGGCTACTTCCTCACGGTCGCCGACTACATCAACTGGGCGAAGTCCCAGGGGATCCGTGTGGGACCGGGCCGTGGCTCGGGCGCGGGCTCGATGGTTGCCTACGCCCTGAAGATCACCGAGCTCAACCCCCTCGAGCACGGCCTGATTTTCGAGCGATTCCTCAACCCCGAGCGAATCTCGATGCCCGACTTCGACGTCGACTTCGACGAACGCAGGCGCGACGAGGTCATCGCCTACGTCAAGCGCAAGTACGGCGAGGACCGCATCAGCCAGGTCGTCACCTACGGCACGATTAAGACCAAGCAGGCCCTGAAGGACTCCGCTCGTATCCTCGGCAAGGACTTCAAGGTCGGTGAGCAGCTCACCAAGGCGCTGCCCCCGGCGATCATGGGCAAGGACATCACGGTCCACGGTATTTTCGATGAGAAGGACAAGCGCTACGCCGAGGCCTCGGAGTTCCGTAAGTTCTACGAGGAGAACCCCGATACGCACGAGGTCGTCCAGTACGCGCTCGGCCTGGAGGGCCTGACGCGCCAGTGGGGTGTGCACGCGTGTGCGGTCATCATGAGCTCCCACACGCTCACCGACATCATCCCGATTATGAAGCGCCCGCAGGACGGCGCGATCATCACGCAGTTCGACTATCCGACGTGCGAGACGCTGGGCCTGCTGAAGATGGACTTCCTGGGGCTGCGTAACCTGACCGTCGTGTCCGACGCGCTTGAGAACATTGCGCTCAACGGTAAGCCGGACCCGGACCTCGACCACCTGACCTTCGACGACAAGAAGACCTATGAGCTGCTGGGACGAGGCGACACCCTCGGCGTCTTCCAGCTGGATGGTGGTGGTATGCGCGACCTCCTCAAGCTCATGAAGCCCGACAACTTCGAAGACATCTCGGCCGTCGGCGCCCTGTACCGTCCCGGCCCGATGGGTGCGAACTCCCACACGAACTACGCGCTGCGTAAGAACGGGCGTCAGGAGATCACGCCCATCCACCCGGAGCTGGCGGAGCCGCTCGAGGACATCCTGGGAACGACCTTCGGTCTGATCGTGTACCAGGAGCAGGTCATGCAGATCGCCCAGAAGCTGGCGGGCTACTCGCTGGGCCAGGCAGACATTCTGCGTAAGGCCATGGGTAAGAAGAAGAAGGAGGTCCTGGACCAGCAGTTCAAGGGCTTCCGCCAGGGCATGGTGGCTAACGGCTACTCCGAGGAGTCGATTAAGGCCCTGTGGGACGTCGTCGTTCCCTTCTCCGCCTACGCCTTCAACAAGGCCCACTCGGCCGCATACGGCCTCGTCTCCTACTGGACGGCCTTCCTCAAGGCGAACTTCCCGACGGAGTACATGGCAGCCCTGCTGACCTCGACGAAGGACAACAAGGATCGTCGAGCCCTGTACCTGGCGGAGTGCCGCCACATGGACATCACGGTCCTGCCCCCGGACGTGAACGCGTCGATGGGTAACTTTGCGCCTGACGGCGAGGCGATCCGCTTCGGCTTGAACGCCATCCAGAACGTGGGCGGCCCTGTCGTCGACGCGATTGTGGAAACCCGCGCCGAGAAGGGGCGTTTCGCCTCGTTCCAGGACTTCCTGGACAAGGTGCCTCAGGTGGTGTGCAACAAGCGCACGATCCAGTCCCTCATCCGCGCCGGCGCTTTCGACTCGATGGGTCACTCGCGCCGCGCCCTCCTCGCGCGCTGCGACGAGGCCGTGGACGCGATCATCGACGTTAAGCGTAACGAGGCGATCGGACAGTTCGACCTGTTCGGCGCGCTGGGGGAGGACGAAGACACGGGCTCGGGGCTGACGATCGATATCCCGGACCTGCCCGAGTTCGACCGCAAGACGAAGCTGGCGGCCGAGCGCGAGATGCTCGGTCTATACGTCTCCGACCACCCGCTGCGCGGCGTGGAGGCGGCGCTGGCTCGCCACCAGGACTACGAGATCGCGCAGGTCGTCGGCTCGGACGGGGCGATGGCGGATCGAATCGTGAAGATTGCGGGCCTCATTTCGGGCGTCACGACGAAGGTGACGAAGCAGGGCAACGCCTGGGCGATCGCGACAATCGAGGACCTGTCGGGTTCGGTGGATGTGCTCTTCTTCCCGCGCTCCTACGAGTCGATTCAGACCTACCTCGCGCAGGACATCATCGTCCAGATTGAGGGCAAGGTGAACGTGCGCGAGGAGGGCATGACCGTCTACGGCCAGTCGATGACTCTCCTGGATCTGTCGGGCGGGGCGGACCTGCCCCTCGACCTGCGCCTGCCGGCGGCCCGGTGTACGCCCGAGCTGCTCACCGACTTGCGCGGCGTCCTAGAGTCCTACCCGGGTGGCTCCCCGGTGCGCCTGCACCTGACGGAGCCGGGGCGTACCACGGTTGTCGAGCTGGATCCGAAGCTGCGCGTCGAACAGACGAGCGCCTTCTTCAGTCACATCAAGGCCGTTGTCGGCGCGGGCGGCGTCGTCACCTCGTCCTAACATGATGCGAGCCGGGTCCCGGTGGGACTCGGCTCGCATCGTCGACGGGCGTGCTCAGGAGGCGGATCCGACAATCGCAGCGGCCTTGCCCCAGGGGGCGTCGACCTCGACGAGGTCGCCGGCACTCAGGTGATGGCCGCGGCGCGTCTCCACCTCGCCGTTGACGGTCACGTCGCCGGCCTGGATGAGTTCGCGGGCCTGCGCGCCGTCTTCCGCGAGGGATGCGAGCTTGATGAATTGGCCGAGCTTGATTTCCCCGCGCACGGGGATCGTCGGTGTGCTCATGGTGAATCCTTTCGCTGGTGGAGAGCGCATCACGCGCGAGGGCGTGGATGAACAGTATCCTTGGGTAGAGACACACAGTATAAGGAGGAGCGGTGAGCGCTCACAACGACGATATTGACGCGGAGTTCCAGTCGCTGGTTGCATCGCTGGGATCGACGCCCGCCGCGGGCGATTCTCTGCCGTCCCTCGATCCGGACGACACTCCCGTTGACGAGTCCCTGCACCTGGAGGGTGGTCGCCTGTCGGTTGCCCTCGTGCTCGCCCCGATTTCTTACCCGGAGGCGCTGCACTCGCTGCTTGCGCTGACGGGTGTGCGCGAGTCGATCGTGCGTCTCAAGCCGTGGACCGCTGTGTGGCTGCGTGTGGAGACGACGCCGACCGACGAGGAGGAACTCGACACGCTGCTGACCGGCCAGCGTCCGATGCCTGACGCGGTGGATCGTGTCGCCCGGGCTGTCTCGAACCTGTCGAAGTACGGGGCGGTCGCCCTCATGAGCTGGCTCGTCGAGGGGTGACGGCGTGGAGCCGGGTGTCTCGGGTCGTATCTCCGCCCAGCGCTACGTGGGTGGTGAGCCCGAGGAGACGATTCCCGCGGGTCTGCTGCTGGGTGCGATGCCCGCGGCGACGGAGGACCTCCTGCTGGGACGTACGACGCCCGCCGACTATAAGGATTCCGTGGCCGCCGACGGCAGCTGCCAGGGCGGCGGCCCCTTCGGTTGGCTGCGACGCAAGCAATCATGACGATCCTCGAACTGCTGCCCGCGATCGACGTGACGGGCGGGCAGGCCGTGCGCCTGTCCTCGGGGGTGATCGACGAGGGATCCTGGGGCAGCCCGATCGATGTGGCCCGTTCGTTTGACGAGGCCGGGGCTCGCTGGGTGCACCTCGTGGACCTGGATTTGGCTTTTGGTCGCGGCGAGAACTCTGAGCTCCTCGCCCGGGTGATCCGCGAGGTTCCCGTGCGCGTCGAGCTGTCGGGAGGCATCACGAGCCCAGCGGCCGTTGAGGCCGGGCTCGCGATGGGCCCCGAGCGAGTCAACATTGCGACGCAAGCCCTTGATGACATCGACGCCGTGTGCGAGGCCGTTGATACTTTCGGTGAGCGCGTCGCCGTGTGCCTGGACGTGCGCGGCGATCGCCTGGCCGCGCGTGGCGGAAGCGGCGAGGGCGGCAACGTCTGGGAGGCTCTGCGCGTCCTGGACGAAGCGGGGGTGGCCCGCCTCGTCGTCACAGACGTGACTCGTGATGGTCAGATGAACGGTTCCAATCGAGAACTGTTGGCCCGCGTCGCGGACCAGACTCCCGCATGCATCATCGCCTCGGGTGGGGTGAACTCCCTGGCCGACATCGAAGCCCTGCGTGCCCTCGGCATCGAGGGCGCGATCGTCGGAAAGGCCCTGTACCAGGGCGCATTCACTCTGGCCGATGCACTGGACGTTGCCGGATACGAGGAACTCTCATGACTCCCACGCCACTTTCTCTCACCGAGGAACAGAAGAACCGACTGGCGCAGCGCCTGTCGATGATGAGCCACGACCGCGCAGACGTGGGACAGGGGGCTTCCTCGGACCGCCCGGGCGCTCGCGTTGGGGCAGGGGAGCGACGAGGGGGCGGCCCGGCTTGAGGCCCTCGTCGATGCTCTCGTTTTCGAGCGCGTGATCGTTCCCATCGACGTTGAGCCCGACCCGCGCGCGACGGGCGTTCACGCCGGGGAAAACGGACACAACCCGATCGATTTCGTGCACGCTCAGACTCCTGCGGGGAGGCGCTCGCCATCTATTCTTCGGCGCAGGCGCTGTCCACTCACCGCCCCGGTGACCGCCCGATGGCCCTGGACTTCCGCACGATCGGGCTCACCGCCCTCGTGGAGACGGGCGGGCGCATCGTCGTCAACCCGGGTACCGATGCGGTGCTGCTGCCGCGCCCCGCCGTGGCCGCGCTCGCGCAGGGGGATGAGTGGCTGCCCGCCTGGCGCGACGAGGCCTCTGCGCGAGCTCCTGCTCGCCGAGGCCATTGCAGCGTGCCCGGCCATCGTCGATGTTGAGATTGCCTACGCAGGCGACGGTCTCACGCGCGTCGTCGTGTCCCTGGACCGCGAGTCTTTCGCCCAGGGGGCCGATGCCTCGGCAATGAAAGAAACCCTGTCGGACGCCCTCAACGCCCTGGGAGCGAACCCTCGCCTCATCGCCTCGGCCGACCGGGTCGAGATTGCGCCCGTCCTGCGCTGAACAGGCGTCGAACGCTCCCAGTAAAGCGTGAGGCGCGCAATGATTGCTGATCTGGCGATCGCTCCTCATTTCTGGTACAGTAGTTACGACCGTCTGGGCGAAAGCCCGGAACGCAAGCGGAGAAATCCCACCTGGATACCCGCCTCTCGACAGAGAGGATGCCGCCTATGAGGGGCGCCGCGCAGGGGATCGGGTCCGACGGTCAACACCCGTGTGTGTTGACCTATGGAAGCCTCCGTGCGCGTCGCGTAACGGAGGCTTTTCGTTTCGCGCATAAGGATTCTGTGGAAGGAGCCGCTCATCAGCGAGACTCGCATCAATGAGCGTATTCGAGTCCCCGAGGTTCGCCTCGTGGGACCCGGAGGTGAACAGGTCGGCGTCGTCCGAGTTGAGGACGCGCTGCGTCTGACCGAAGAGGCCGGGCTCGACCTGGTTGAGGTTGCGCCGAACGCCAAGCCGCCCGTCGCAAAGCTCATGGATTACGGCAAGTACAAGTACGAAGCCGCCCAGAAGGCCCGCGATGCTCGCCGCAACCAGGCGAACACGCAGCTGAAGGAAATCCGCTTCCGACTGAAGATCGACGATCACGACTTCGGCGTCAAGAAGGGCCACGTTGAGCGCTTCTTGTCCGCCGGCGACAAGGTCAAGGTCATGATCATGTTCCGCGGTCGAGAGCAGTCTCGCCCCGAGGCTGGCGTTCGCCTCCTGCAGCGCCTCGCCGAGGAGATTGGTGACCTTGCCACCGTCGAGTCGATGCCCCGTCAGGACGGGCGCAACATGACGATGGTGCTGGCCCCCACCAAGCGCAAGGCTGACGCCCTGACTGAGCAGCGCAAGCGCCGCGAGGCCGAGCGTGCTGAGCGCCGGGGCAAGCGCGCGGAGCGCGCCAGCAAGGACCAGGCCCGAGTGGCAGCCGACAAGGCTGACGAACAGGACTGACGGCGATACCCATCGCCTCACAACGAAGGAATAGAAATGCCGAAGAACAAGACTCATTCCGGTGCTAAGAAGCGCTTCCGCACGACCGGCTCGGGCAAGATCATGCGCGAGCAGGCCGGCGCCCGCCACCTGCTGGAGCACAAGTCCAGCCGTAAGACCCGCCGTCTGGCGACCGACCAGGTCCTGGAGACCGCTGACGTCAAGCGCGTCAAGCGCATGCTGGGCATCTGAGCTCGAGTAAGAGGAGAACAGTAGAAAATGGCACGTGTTAAGCGTTCTGTCAACGCCAAGAAGAAGCGTCGTACCGTACTCGAGCAGGCCTCCGGATACCGTGGCCAGCGCTCGCGCATGTACCGCAAGGCCAAGGAGCAGGTCACTCACTCCTTCGTCTACTCCTACCGCGACCGCAAGGCCAAGAAGGGCGACTTCCGTCGTCTGTGGATCCAGCGCATCAATGCTGCTTCCCGCGCCCAGGGCCTGACCTACAACCGCCTCATCCAGGGCCTGAACCTGGCTGGCGTCGAGGTCGACCGTCGCATGCTGGCCGAGCTGGCCGTGGGCGACATCAACGCGTTCAACGCCCTGGTGAAGGTCGCCAAGGACGCGCTGCCCGCCGACATCAACGCGCCCAAGGCCTGATAGGTGAGCTTTTCCGCCGAGCGCCTGACCGTTCTCGATAATCCCCGCGCCGATCGCGTGCGCAGGGTGTCGGGTCTGGTCGGGCGCTCGGCGCGTTCGCGTTCGGGCCTCATGCTCGTTGAGGGGCCTCAGGCCGTACGCGAACTTACCGCGCACCGACCGTTTGCGGTGCGTGACGTGTACGTGAGGGAGGACGCGTGGGAGACACACGCGGACGTCGTGGACGTGGCCCGGCGCGCGACGCGCTGGGTGCACCCGGTGACCGCCGAGGTGTCTGCGGCCCTGTCGGGGGACTCGCAGGGAATCTGCGCAGTCGCCTCCCTGGATGCGCTGTCGCGTGAACTACCGGAGCCGAGCGTTGGCGAAACGATCGTTGTGCTCGCTCAGGGGCGCGACCCCGGCAACGTTGGCACGATCATTCGCACGGCCGACGCATTCGGTGCGGTCGGTGTCGTGGCCGTCGCGGGCACGGTAGATGCCGCGAGCCCGAAGGTCGTGCGCTCGAGCGCTGGCTCCGTCTTCCACATTCCCGTGTGCGTGGTCCCTTCCTTTGCTGACGCCCGCGCACTGATTCACGGCCGCAGTGCGGCCCTGCTGGGTACCAGCGGCGGCGCCGCTTCGATCAGTCTCTCCGATCTCCTCGTGCAGGGAGTGTCGGCCCGCTCGCGCCTGTCCCAGTCGCACGCGTGGGTGTTCGGCAACGAGGCACGCGGCCTGTCGGGTGACGAGATGCGCCTGTGCGATGGGCTCGTGTCTATCCCGATGACGGGTGATGCTGAATCCCTGAACGTGGCCAGCGCGGCCGCGACCTGCCTCTTTGCCTCCCAGACCGTGCGAGGCGTCGACAACTGAGGTGCCTTCGCGGCGCGGTGCTGCGCGCGCGACTAGTCTGGTTCCTATGAAGTTAGCTGAGCTGTCCGAGGCACAGTTGGTGTCTCATTTCCGCGAGTCTTTCCCGCGCGGCGAGCGCACGATGATTGGCATTGGCGACGACTGTGCCCAGGTCGCGGCTCCCGAAGGATCGTTCATCGTGACGACGGACGTCATGGTGGAGGACCAGCATTTCCACCTGTCGTGGTCGACCGGTTACGAGGTCGGTGCCCGCGTTGCCGCTCAAAACCTCGCGGATATTGATGCGATGGGAGGACGTCCCTCGGCGCTCGTTGCCTCGGTGGTGGCGCCGCGCGACATGGACGCGGGCGTTTTCCTGGATGTTGTCCGAGGCCTGGGGGATCGCGCGCGCGAGGTTGGAGCCGGTGTGGTCGGCGGAGATCTGAGTGCGGGGGAGAAGCTCGTCATTTCGATCACGGCTTTCGGCTATTGCCCGGGCCCGGTGGTGCGCCGTGACGGCGCACGCCCCGGAGATGTCGTCGCGGTCAGCGGCACCCTCGGGTACTCCTACGCCGGCCTCGATCTCCTGGAAGGTGGGTACGTCGATCCCTCCTCGCGAGGAGTTGAGCAGCTGGGCGATCTGGCGCCCTTCATTGAGACGTACCGTGCGCCGAGGCCTCCGCTGGGCTCCGGCGTGGCCGCTGCGGCTGCGGGCGCTCGCGCCATGATGGACCTGTCGGATGGGCCAGCGACGGATGCAGGGCGCATCGCTCAGGCCTCGGGCGTTGTCGTCGAGTTCAATCGAGATGCCATTGAGGCGGAGGCGAGCCAGCTGGCTCCCGCCGCCCGCGTCTGCGCGGTCGATCCCGTGCGGTGGGTCCTGCAAGGGGGAGAGGAGCACGGAATGATCGCCGTTTTTCCGCCGGATGCACTGCTGCCCGACGGGTTCCGCGTTGTCGGCGGGGTGCGAGCGTGCCGGCCCGATGAGGAACCGCAGGCGATGATGGATGGGGCGGTCCTGCGCGGGGCGTGGGATCATTTCTCGGCAGATTCCGTAGACTAGTGTGATGTGGGCCGCTGGAGTCTTTGTTGATAGACGGGGAAGTGAAGCGGCGTGACGACCAACGATTGGAGTACATCAGGATGACCGCGTTGACTGAGGGCACCCCGGCCTCGTCTCGACCGATGTCGCGCGTGGCGCGCAAGCTCGCGGAGTCGTCGGAGGAGATTCCGGCGACCGCCGGACTGTCGTTGCCCGCGCTGCAGGGTGACGCCTGCGTTCCGCCGACGAAGGCCCTGCCCGTCGTCGATGCGCAGACTGACGTTGACGCCTGACGTCGGTCAGCGTCTTGCCTAACTGGGAGTCAGTATGTGTGCACGTCGTGTGGGAGTCGAAGGGACGCCCGTCGGAGGGTGGTCGTCGGCCCGCCGCCCGTGATGACGCAACAGCGACGCAAGGCTGATGCCAAGGTTCGAGTAATCGCCGCCATCATCATCGGCGTGATCGTGTTCGGCATCGTTCACCTGGTGGATATGCCTCGGATGAATCCCGAGGATGCTGTGCGCCAATACCTGACGTACCTTGCCGACGGTGACGCCGAGTCGGCGCTCGGGATGCAGACGATGACGCTATCGGACTGCGAGAAGCGTGTCCTGACGAACGACGTGCTGTCCGCGTCCGACTCCCGTATCGTCGTCGAATCGGTGGAGGGTAAGACCAGCAGGTGGCGCGTCGGAAAATTCGCGAGGGTCGAGGCACCGATGAGCGTGAATGGCGAACCCGTGACGCACGAATTCCTCGTCTATCGCAGGAAACCGATGAAGGACAATCCCGCGGAATGGTACCTGCGCGATGGCCTCTTGGTGCGCGTGGCGGTGACGGGCAACAGGGTTCCCGGTTTTTCCGTACGTGGCGATTCCGCCGGCGTCGAGCCACTGTCGAAGAGCTGGTAGGAGTACTACTTTTCCCCGGCGTTTATACCCTGACGCTGAGGGCCGGAGCGACGGAGGCACTGTGGATTCTCAGACGGTCGTCGTTGTCGACGGAAGTGGTACAGCTGCCACCGAGAACGCGACGGTTCGCTTCTAGTGCTCTCCGATAGCCTGTGCGGCGCGAGCGTCCAGCATATGGCAGCCGCAATTGTTTATTGATGAAGAAAATACCGTGTGAGAAAAATTTAGCGGTTTCGGTGTGGCCAACCTCGTCAGCGGCACCGCAGCGCCTGCCCATCGGCGCGCACAACAGTGAGGATTGAGAGATGTCTGAGCAGCACTACGATGCGAATCAGGGTGCAGTGCCCCGCCCCGGCCCCTTCCCAGAGCCCGACGCCTCCGCCCCCTCCGAGCCCCCAGAATGTGGTTGCTCCGGCTGTCGCGAGTCCGCAGGCGGGCGTGAC